>Ga0181602_10000027_pt1 | contig 112781 bp, 107 predicted proteins | sample 041ome_14_FD_148640 | JGI IMG/M metagenome (GOLD analysis project Ga0181602, IMG submission 148640) | Coastal salt marsh microbial communities from the Groves Creek Marsh, Skidaway Island, Georgia - 041408US metaG (spades assembly) | ecosystem: Environmental > Aquatic > Marine > Intertidal...
CCATAGAATATTTATTGAAACATCCAAAAATAATTGTAGATAGTAATATTGTTAATGAATTAATTGCAAGTCGTAATACAGATATATTAGCACTTTATAAAAAACATAAAAAAATACCCAAGCACTTGAAAAACCTTCTATAAGTGATAAATATAAAAACCTAAAATTTTTATTAAAATACTTAGACAGTGGTTGATAATAATATATACAATGGATTATTATCAGCAAACAATTGAACCTTTATATGGTAAAAGACGTAACAGTGTATTAGATACAACATTATTAGGAAATAACGAAATACCCCATAGGTATAATGTACAAGAACGTGTAGATATGACGAACCGTGCAACCTATAGTATTGACCCAGATGGGTGTGAAGATGCAGACGATGCGTTTAGTATATATACCGAAGATGATAAATTATACTTAGCGATACATATAGCCGACCCGACTGAGCATATCAATCCCGATTCATTATTATGGAAAGACATAGAAAATAGGATAGTGACCCGATATCCGTCTAATCAAAAACCGATTCATATGATTCCAGAAGAAATTATGGAAAAGGCGAGTTTAATGGTGAATAAGTATGGAAAAGAAAAATTAGCAATCACAATCTTGACTGAGATTCAAAAAGAAACATACAAACCTATAGGTAATGTGAGATTATTATTTACAAAAATCAAAGTAGATCAAGAAAATGCACTGAGTTATGCAAAATCAGGAACACTATATTACACAAATGAAGTGCTAACAAATGGTATTAATATAAGTAAGGCGCTTACCGAAATCAGGAGTGGGAGAACGAAAGGAGTCATTTTAAACGAGGTATCAAATTCTTATGTAAAATATGACGAAGAATCAATGTATTTATACCGCGATTCCCCGACAGAGGTTTTAATGAAACAGATGATAGCAGAGTTTGCAATATTTGCAAATTCTTTTGTAGGAGAATATTTAAAAATCAACTTTGAAGGTGTAGGTATATTTCGTATTTGTTCTGCAAGTGAATGGTTAAACACCGTATATAGCGGAATAACGGGTCAAGAATTATTAAACGAAATTATTGTGAATGGTATACAAGCAGATTACATTTCAACGGTAAAGCCGCATGACTTGGTAGGTTCTCCAGAGTATTGTCATTTTACATCCCCAATTCGTCGTTTATCAGATTGTGTATGTCATTATCTGTTAAAATATATTCATTTAAAACCAAGCAGTCCTGATATGCCGATTCCATTTACCAATCAACAATTAGAAATATATTCAAGCAAATGTATGCAAATATCAAAAACAATCAAAAACACTCAATACAAGGATACAAAATATCGTTTACTACAGACTATGAATACTATGTTATTAACAAGACCTGCACTAACAATAAAATATTATGTAAGTAGTTACGTGAAATGCTTTTTTAATATAATAATCTGTAGTATAAATGAACACAATGTATATTTATCTTATACGTTAAGAATACCTAATTTAGAAAAAGAATATGTAATTAAGCAAGTAAAAACGTTGGAGGTTACCGAAGTGAATTATACAAATAAATTTGATGAAGGAAGCATTCCAGAATTGGATAGGATGTATATCACATAACAATTTATCAATACTTACTCAGACAGAACATGTTGCCATAACCCTGAATTATATTAACGTATTATGTATTTTAACATATCAATATTTTCGTATAATCTTCTTGACAAATAAGGTATCATTTCATTATATGGACCATATGGTATATAAACATAAACATTACTTGTGTTACAAATATTATTATAGTAACATTCTTTCATACCTTGTAGATGAGCAAATTCAAATAAATGTTTATTTAATAATCTTGCTATATATATTGATTTCTCATTATGTGTTGCCAATACTATATTTGGTTGTTTATTAAATTCAAAATTATTAATATTTAATATAGCTTGATTATAAGATTGATCAGTATCCTCTTTTTTAATAAATAAATGACCATCATTTTTTTCCGTATTCCAATACGCTCCTCTTACTAATTTTCCAGAAAATGGAATATTTGTTTTGTTGCATTTAATTATATCACTCATTAATACGTTTAAAGAATCTTTTCTATACATTTGATAAGTTTTATAAACATTTTGATGTTTTAATAACAAATCTGTAGATATATCCTGATATATTTCATTATCTTTATCACTTTCTGCATCAATAAATACTTTAATATTTTTGTTGTTTGCATTATTTATAGTATCACTAATAGCCAATGAATCAAAATTAAATGAAGATAGTTTTAATGCTATGGAATAATTTTCAGGTAATAAAGATATTATTTTATTATACTCTTTATACGTTTTCCTATAATTATTTTTTCCTTCTACTACATAATTAATTATAGGTTTTTTATTTTTATTTAGATATTTTTTACCTACAGCTAAAGCATGATTAATATTACTTCCAGCAATATATCTCAACATATAATTTTAAAATATGATAATATAGTAATGACAAGACAAAATAATCCAAAAATTCAAACGGGTAATGGAACATCATGTTCTAAAACAAAAAAAATACCAAAAGCAACTGAATGTACTGACAAACGAAAAACAAAAGCTTTTCCGTATGATGAACGTTATAATATATATAAATCTCTTACGCCAGTTGCTATTGCTGATGCTACACCTGTAGATCGTTTAGAAATGGGTGTAAGAATCGGTACCGATGGAATGCCTTTTAAAGGTGGAAAAAGAAGAAAGACTCGCAAAAATAAATCCAAAAAAACATTTAGAAAAACACATTCAAAACGACAGAAAGGCGGATCTGAAGACGAAGATATTGCACTTATTATAGCAAGTCGTGATGGAGACATAGAAATAGTGAGAATATTACTAGAGAAGGGAGCTGATGTAAATGCGAAGACTGATACTGGCACTACGGCTCTCTTTAATGCAATTTTATATAGACACACAGAAGTCGTGAGAATATTACTGGAGAATGGAGCTGATGTGCATGTGAAGACTATGTATGGCTCTACGACTCTGGATATGGCAATTTGGTATGGAGACATAGAAATAGTGTCAATGCTACTGGAGAATGGAGCTGATGTAAATGCGAAGGGTAAATATGGCTCTACGGCTCTCATAAAGGCAAGTGAAAATGGACACACAGAAGTCGTGCGAATGCTACTGGAGAAGGGAGCTGATGTAAATGTGAAGGATGATAATGGATCTACGGCTCTCATGAAGGCAAGTAAGGAAGGACGAACAGAAATCGTGGAATTATTAGAAAAGGTAATAAAAACCGAAAAAGAAACAAGAAGTAAAAAACAAAAAGCCATGGAACTAGTAAAAGATAGGGTTGAAAACCCTGCTTCCTTAGTTACGCAGATACATAGAGGGATGGATACCTATGCAACAAACGATTATAACAACGCAGTTAGGGATGGTATTGTTCGACCCCCAGGTAGCGGTAGAAATAGCAAACTTGGTGGAAAATCGATATCAGATTTTTTTAGAAAACAAAAAGGTAGTGGAGTCAACTGTTCAAGCCACCGACCATGTATCACTGACAATATTGAGGAAGAATACCCAAATACTATTGACGAATATCTTCAAGTTGCAATTGAAGAAGAAAATGCATCAAGTGTGAAAACATATTTAGAAGAAGGGGCAGATCCAAATAATGTAATGATTACATATCAACACCAATATATACAAGGGCAAGGGACTGAAACAGTTCCAGCTATTATATATGCAGCAAGACAGATTCAGCCTTCTACAACAATATTAAAACATTTAATTGAACATGGGGCAAGTGTAGAAAGAGATGTTCATACTGGTTCAACACCATTAATTGAAGCTGCTGAATGGTTTAATTTACCTGCAGTAAGACTATTATTAAATAAAGGCGTTGATATAAATGCTACACACGTAAATGGTGATATTGCTATTGCATATGCTGTGCTAAATGAAGACATCGACATGATTAAACTTATGCTTAAAAAACGTAAGGGTGAAATAGATTTTAATTATACTGCTTATGGTGATAATAATAATGTGATAGATGATGCAGTTGAAAATGCTAAAAATCCAGAGGTAGCAAAAATATTAAAAGAGTATGCAATTAAACAAAAGCTTCCAAAAATTCGTAAAAGACAAGGATTGAGAGTAAAATTAGGTGAATATTTGCAAGGGGTTCGTGGAACATCTAATAGAGGACCTGACGGGAAACTACCTGATGATATAATACGAATGATAGACCGTAAAAACTACCTTGGCGGAAGAAGCAAGACTCGTAAGAATCATAAGAAAAAGTAAATTATATTCAAGTAATAGAGAACCTGAATATAATTATGAAACTCAATCTAAAAACATATGAAAACAGGTATAAATATAAAAATATATAATAAAATATCACAAGGTTCTCCAATGCCTCCAAAAAATTATAAGAAATATACAAATAAAAAAGGTTCACAAACAATTACTTCAGTGAATCTCACCCAAGCCAAGTATTTGTTTATTGTAGAGTCACCATCTAAGTGTGCAAAGATAGAGCATTTTCTGGGTGCAGAATATTGTTGTATAGCTTCCAAAGGGCATATTCGTACAATAGAAGGGTTGAAATCCATAGACACCAAAGAAAGTTTTGTACCAAGGTTCTCGTTAATTGATGAAAAGAAGGCACATGTGGAGGAAATGGAAAAGATAATTAAAAAGTTCTCCAAATCTAATATTTTTATAGCAACAGATGATGATAGAGAAGGAGAAGCCATCGGTTGGCATATCTGTATGCAATTCGGGTTACCGATAGAAACAACAAAACGAGTATTATTTCACGAAGTAACGAAGGATGCGATACAATTATGTGTAAAAAATCCAGTATTAATCAATATGAATGTGGTTCATGCCCAACATGCTCGTCAGGTTCTTGATATATTGGTAGGATACAAGATTTCACCCTATTTATGGAAGTATTTATATAACAATAAAACGAATTCATTATCTGCAGGTCGTTGTCAAAGTCCAGCATTGCGATTGGTGTATGAGAACCACAATGAAAAAACTGATACACTGGATGAAAAATACAAAATAAGTTCATCATTTTTACCCAAAAAATTACAATTCCAATTAAATATAGATATGTTCTCCAAAACTGATATTTTAGAGTTCTTAGAAATGTCAAAAACACATAAACATATGTTATCTGTTGGTGGATACAAGAAGTCAACAAGAGAGGCTCCCAAACCGTTCCATACATCAAGATTATTACAGGTAGCAAGTAATGTTCTCCATATGTCACCAAAAGATACAATGTCAATATGTCAAAAATTATATCAAGGTGGTTTTATAACCTATATGCGTACAGAGAGTACAAAATATTCCAAAGCATATTTGGAGAAGGCAAGTAGTTATATAAAATCACAATTCAATGAAAAATATGTAGGAAATCTGGATAAAATAGAGAACACGGATACAAATAATCCCCATGAGGCGATTCGTGTAACACAAATAGACGTCCGTACATTAGGAACGTGTGAAGATACACGAATGAACACGATGTATAAATTAATCTGGAATAATTCAGTAGAAAGCTGCATGTCAGCAGCAGTATATAATGTATCTCAAATAAAAATAACAGCACCAAAGAAAAGTCATTATACATATACAATAGAGATTCCTTCTTTTCTTGGATGGAAGAAAATTAGTGAAAAGGGAGAACCTACAGATACAGAAAATAATTTGACTGCATTACGAATGTATTTGGAGAACATAGAAGCAAAAAAAGAGGAAGTAAAATATAATACAATAAAAAGTGAGTTACACGTAACAAATAAGCATCGTCATTATACAGAAGCAAGTTTGATAAACAAGTTAGAAGAATTAGGAATAGGAAGACCTTCAACATTTGCAACAATAGTAGATACAATCCAAGAAAGAGAGTATGTAAAGAGAACCGACATAGAAGGAATAACAAAGATGTGTGAAGAATACGAATTAACAGGTGAAACGATAACAACAACGAATACCGAAAAAGTATTTGGTGCAGAGAAACAGAAGTTAGTCATCCAATCAGTAGGAATATTAACAATAGAGTTTTTATTGAAGTATTATCAAGAGATGTTCTCATATGAGTATACAAAAAACATGGAATATGAGTTAGATAAAGTGTGCAGTGGTGAAGTAACAGATTGGGCAGAGATATGTCGCGAGTGTGTAGCGGAAATAAAGAGTCATTCCAAGCCACTGCGTGAAGTGACAAAACAAACATATCCAATAGAAGAAGGTTACGAGTATATATTTGAAAAATATGGTCCAGCAATAAAACATACATTAGAAGATGGAACTGTAGAATATATTCAAGCCCGAGAGGATGTAGATTTAGAAAAACTAAAGGCGGGTGAATATACATTAAAAGAATTAATAGAAATAACAGAGCGTAAAATTGGTGAGATGGAGAACCTGGATGTATTTATAAAGAAGGGTAGATATGGGTTGTATATAGAGTATGGAGAAACACGTATAAGTGTAAAAAATACGGATGCAAAATTAGAAACGTTTACAATGGAAGATATGAAAGAATGTATAAAACCAACAAAAGAAAAATCGGTATTGCGAGAACTGAATGAACATATGGATGTACGAAGGGGTCAATATGGTGCATATGTGTATTATAAGACACCAGAAATGAAAAAGCCTAAGTTTTTGAATATAAAAAAGTGTCCTCATGGTTTTTTAAATTGTACTGTAGAAACATTAGTAGAATGGTTATGTACAACATATAATTTACCGACTCCGCCATAATATATAAAGGAATATTATAATAAGAAATGGAATCATCTAATACCAATAAACCAGGAATAATAGAATTAATAAAGCCAATAGTAAATAAAATCGGCGATAAATTCACAACACTGTCTATTACAGTAAGTGATTTTTTCAATAAATATATATTAGTAACAATGATGGTATTATATTCATATATTGTGGATCCAAGAGGAAACCAAGACATGGATAAGATCATAAAATACGTAGTATTTTTGTGTAGTTTTCTTGTATTAATATCAATATTTACAATTAGTATTCCATATTATATCTACAAAATGGAAACATCAGGTAAAGAAGCGAAACTATCAGGAAAATATAAAGAATATTTGGATACGTATATCACAACGCTAATATGGGTAGGAATAATATTGTTAATAATGTTGTTGTCATACTTTGTTCAGGTAATGGGATATGTATCTAATGAAACTGTAAAAAATATTTTGACAAGATTAATAGGTGTTTCTGGTTTGGGTTTAACTGGTGCATCATTAATATCAATAATTCAAGCACTTCCATTTATAAACATAAAGCGATGTATGATAATATAAAAATAATGCGTATAAAAGCATAATAATATATATTCATAATATTAAATGAAATATTATGAAACCAGTTTTGTAGAATATGTTCAAGCGGTAGAACAGTATAATATTCATCCAGAATTATGTAAAACATTTTTAAAATTTCCAACAGATATAAATAAAATAGAGAACATGATATTATACGGACCATCGGGTGTTGGTAAATATTCACAGTTATTATCGTTATTAAAAAGATATAGTCCAAGTGATTTAAAATATGAAAAGCGTATAACAGTAACAACAGATAAACAAGAGTATATATATCGTATAAGTGATATACATTATGAAATAGATATGGCATTATTGGGTTGTAATTCAAAGACATTATGGCATGAAGTATTTTTTCAAATAATAGATATAGTTTCAGTGAAACAAGAAAAGATAGGTATAATCGTTTGTAAGAACTTCCATCAAATCCATACAGAATTATTGGATATATTTTATAGTTATATGCAGCAATATAATCATTCTCACACCAATATTTTTATAAAATTTATTTTAATAACTGAACAAGTAAGTTTTTTACCAATAACCATACAAAATATTTGTCATTTAATACATGTAGGTCGTGCAAAGAAAGATATATATAAAGAAATAAATCCATTAGATATAGAAAAAACGTCTGTAAATAATTTTATACAACGTATATCAAAAAATACTATAACCCCGGAATCAAAAAAGTTGATAACAAATCAATTAAAGAATATTGACAGTGAGAGTATTTTAAACCTGAAAGAGATAAAACAATTTGATTTATTCACAGGGTACGAAAAAAATAATCCAATTCCTGAAGATATATTTGATATTGTATGTAATCAAATAATTCATGAAATTTCAACGATTGATAAGAATAGATTTATAGAAATACGTGAGGCATTATATAATATATTAACGTATAATTTGGATGTACCAGAATGTATTTGGTATATAATAAGTCATTTTATAAATACAGGTGAATTAACAGATACTGCATTAACAGATACAATAGAACGTATGTATGTCTTTTTGAAGTATTATAATAATAATTATCGTCCAATATACCACTTAGAGAGTATTACCTTTTATATAATAACTAAAATTTATAATTTGGATGAACAAAATACAAGCGTATAAATATTTAGATTTAGACATAAATAACACGGATATAACGTTAGATGATATAAAACGCCAATATAGGTTAAAAGCATTAACATACCATCCTGATAAGAATTCAAGTCCAGATGCAACAACAAGGTTTCAAGAAATAAATGAAGCATATGAATATGTATTAAAGCATGAAGGTCATGTAGATTATACAGATAATGATATATTTGGTGATGATTTATATCCGCCCAGAAATGGTTCTTACAAAAGTATATTTATGTTATTTATGAAGAAAATATTGGAGAACGAATCGAACCAAACTGCATTTTATAGTATAATAAATCGTATAACAAATTTATGCGAAAATAAAGCAATAGAATTATTGAAACAGTTGGATAAAACTGTATTAATAAAAACACATGCATTATTAGAAAAATATAAGACAGCATTTCACATAACAGAATCATTAATAGATAAAATATCGTTGCTAATAAAAAATAAAAATGAAAATGATGAGTGTATTTTATTGAATCCAACTCTTGGTGATTTGTATGAAAATAATTTGTATAAATTAAACATAAATAGTGAAACATATATAATACCGTTGTGGCACCATGAGTTGGTATATGAGTGTGGCGAAAAAGATTTATATGTAAATTGCATACCAGATTTACCGAGTAATATAGATATAGATGAAAATAATAACATCCACATATATATTGATTATAACATCCATGATATATGGAATCTGCCGTTAGTTAATGTAAATTGTCACACTGAATGTCTTCCAATCCAAGTAAGTTCATTAAAACTGGTAGAGAACCAAACAATTATGTTTGCAAAAAAGGGAATAACAAAAATAAATACGAAAGATATATATGATATAACAAAGAAAGGAGATGTATATATTCATATCAAGTTATCATTACGGTAGATCTCGTGGAATAATTTTATCAGCATAATAATGTCGTAAGACTTCTATATTATTATTTGTATCCATAACTGGTGCATATACCGGATTATTTTCATTTAATTCTTGCAGTAGCATTTTATTTGTATTAGTATTATCTTCATCATTATCTTGTTCATAAAAAATAAAGAGGTTTCTACAAAATAGATGAAATGATTTAATAACAACTTCATTAGGTGTATTGTAGATATTAATTAATGCTTTTTGAATAATAGGGTTACGTGGAGTGCAGCCAATAAATCCTTGAAAAATGGTACCGACAAAATGGCTTGAATTAACGGAAAAAAATGTATAATCTTTTACAATGGTATCAATATTCACTAATAACATGGCATCTGTGTCCATATATACACCTCCATGAATATATAAAAAATAGTATCTAAATAAGTCGGCTCTGTGTTCACCGTAATTAAATGAATAAAATTTTTCGGCCATATTAGGTAATTCAATTATGGGATTTTCCTTAAAAAACTGAATAATTTCAGCATCATTATAATGTAGATATTTCCATTCGGGTATTTTGGTTTGTATCATATCAACAACATATTGTTCTGGTTTAGCTCTGGAAGTTTGAACAAATATTCTTGGAATTTGCATTATTATAATTATATCTATTATAATTATATTATTTGAACGTTAAAATTAACATTTAAGCATACACATTATATAATTCACAATAGCTACACAAGTAGATTATAATGAGACACAATCAATTACATATTGTACTGTGTCCAGTAGATTTAAAATCTAATGAATAAATATAGTAACTATGACAGAAGAATTGATAACCAATACCTTTTACATAACTTATGTATTTTTTATGACAACGGCAACTATAACATTTATAGAAGCTATGAGAACACCTGATCAAAAAATTAGAAATATTTTAAATTTAGAAACTTGTATTTCAGTAGTTGCGGCATTCTTTTATTCCAAATTTGTATCGAAAGCCGAAGGTGGTAATTTAGACCACGAAAGTATAAACAAAACAAGATATTTAGATTGGGCAATAACAACACCAATAATGTTGTTAGTTTTAGTATTGGCATTTTTATACAATACAAACGGAGGACCTTTAAAATTTTCCAAATTTTTGACAATGTTGGGATTAAATTATGGTATGTTAGGAATGGGTTACTTAGGAATGATGGGAATAATAGATAAAACCATGGCAAACGTTGCAGGTTTTGGTTTCTTTTTCACTCTATACGGATATATTTACAAAAATTTCTTGACTAAGTATAATTTTGATAATATGATGTTATTTTATTCATTTGTAATTTTATGGGCATTTTATGGAGTATTTTATCAAATGGATGATATAACAAAAAATGTAGGATATAATGTTTTAGACTTATTTTCCAAATGTTTTGTTGGTATTTTCTTTGTTGCTTATTTTACAAAAATGTTCAAATTATAATTATATTGAAAAAGTTTAAATTGTAATTATATTAAAAAATGTTATAATATAATTAATGTTTGCTTTCTTTGATGATAAATTATTTCCAAAAATATTCATAACATTTGATCATAATATAACAAATGAATCATGGAAACAATTTACGAATAAATGGGTTTCTTATGATATGCGAGAAAGACCATACACATTTATATTTGATACACAAGGATTAGGTATGTCGTTAATGAAGTATGCTTGGAAAATGACTGTATTTATAAATAAATTAAAAAAAAGGAAAAAGTTACAAAATAATGTCTACTTATCAAAAAGTATAATTATTTGTAATAATTCATATAAACGGTATTTATTAGAATGGATATTTTATATGCAAAGTCCAGTAGCACCTGTATATATAGTTAAAAATAATGACATGGCAACACAATTGTATGATAGTTTGTCTGTTAATAAACATTTTTATCCTTCATCCGTAACAGCTTATTTTCCAAAAGATAGTTAAAGATAAATAAATAATAATAGTATAAATGAAAGAACTAATATTATTAAGCAGTATAGTGCCAACAGTAATAATGGCATCAACGGGAGGAAATTGCGAAAATGTGTGCAATTTCCAAATAGATAATTATTGGACACCATGTCTTGAAGATAATTGTCCTCAAATAAATGATATGTGTCCTACGAGAAATGCAACTACATGTATATGTAGTAAGGATTGCCAGATGTGCGTAGATGATTTATATAATGAATGTGGTGGTTGTACAAATAAATATGGATTTGATTTTGATAAAGAATTGGGTCCAAAATATAAAAGTCTTGCAGAGGATATGGGTTGTAATAGTGGTGTAGTAAATAATCAAATGAATAGATTAATAATAATAAGTATGTTGGCATGTGGAATATCGTTATATGTATTGTAAAATAGTGCAATACAGTTGGTTTGAAATAAAAACTATGTTTTAAAAAGTTTGAATATACCAGGTCGGGGATATATCTGTGCCACTGGTTTATTACCGTTTATAAGTTCTTCTTTATCATAATCATTACTATTATCATTATCACTATCACTATCATTACCTTCTATAATATATATTTTTCGGTTAAATTTTAACCATTTACAAATAGAGTTATTTTTAAATTTTCCTCTAAATTTCGGTTTATCATTTATTTTATCTTCATTTATCCTACCAACCATAGCAATCATAACATAGTTATCTATAATATATTTTACTAATAACACTTAAATATAGATTCGTATTTATATAAAATGGAAGAATATAATGAACAGTGCAAAATAGTTAGACGTAAAGTAGAGAAGGCTATTGAAAAAGGAGTTAGTATTGTAATTTGTGGTCCTGAGTTTAGTGGAAAAACACACATAAGAAATATATTAGATATTTCATTGCGTCAGAATGATTACACTGTATATTATGGAGTAGACCACTACAAACAATTTAATAAGTTTCATGGGAAAACATATACAGATGACAAATTTTGGATTGAAGAGATTAACAATAATGCGTTAAGTGATATATTGAATCATTACGAATATATAGAAACGACCTTGCAGTATCCGGACATGTGTAAATAAATGATATAGATATTTAATATAAGTAATATTATATATCTATGAATAATTGTAGCAAAATAAATTTAGAAATTTTCTCTAAAGAGCATTACACCTATATAAATCAAATATTTGGAGATGAAACAATTCGTGAAATCATTAAAGAAATGTATACACCCAGGGATTGGTATTTTGTAGTAGAAGATGCAACTGAAGAATTTGAATATTCAAATCATCACGTATTAGAAAAAAAAGGAAAAAATGGAGAAATCATAAAATGGTGCAGTGTAGACGAAGGATATCAAAATACAAATATTAACAAAAATGACACATTATGTCAAAGTTATACTTTATTAAAGTATTTGAATAAACCTATTGAAAAAAATATGAAAAAACGACAAATGGAAATGATAAAGATGTATAAAAATATAATAAAGCGAGATTATTTTAAAGATGAACTTCGCGGAATGGTAGAAATAATGAAACGAAAAATAAAAAGAACAAAAAAAAAGAATAATCCTGCATTATGGAAAGATTATACATATGATAAGCCCGAACCATATTTGAACAAGGATTTTAATGCATTGTATGGTGAAATACAGAGTGTGTTGGAAAAATGGGAAAAATACGGGTATTTATATTTCATCAAAGATGGAACATGTCCAAAGAAAAAATAATATAGTTTATTTTAGGTCTTAATATGATATTATTTTTGATATCATATTATTTATATATTCCAATAAAAAACATTGAAGTTTTTTGTTTTTATGCTTAGGGTGTTTGAGTAATTAATGTGCTTTTTCTATTATTTCATTATTTTTTATTTGTGATTAGTATTGTGCTATTTTTATTTTCATTATTTTGTGCTATTTTTATTAGTATTATATAAATTTTATGCTGGTGCTGCCTTCTTCTTGACAACCTTCTTCTTAGGAGCTGTTGCTGCCTCCTCTTCAACAGGTGCTGCCTTCTTGACAACCTTCTTCTTAGAAGCTGGTGCTGGTGCTGGTGCTACTTCCTCTTCCTCTTCCTCCTCATCACTATCTTCAACATTAGTATCAACAGTTGCTGGAGTTGTGGCTGGTAGAAGAGTACCTTCCTCATCATCATCTGCATTTGCCTGAACAGGTGTGTCCATTTGCTTAATTTCATCAGCAGATAGCTGAATATGGCATTTACCAAACACACTAACTACCTCACGGGGCTTAACTACGCATTGGTTTACCTTCCAAGTAACTCCCCATCCCTTACCTCCAAACCATAGACCACCACATTGTAGAACCGCTGCAACTTGGCTTTGCTTAGGAACAAAATCCATTGGTGTCATATTCTCATTATCGCAAGGAAATAGCAAATTATTCTGGGTATCATATACCTCAACTCCCCACTTGCTATTGTAGTTTGGTACACGTGCGCGAATAGAAGGTGACTTAGAGAGGTCAATCTTCTTAGTAAGCTTATCCTTAGAATACTTTAGGAATGGGAAGAAATTGTGCTTAACAACTTCTCTTGACAAGTCCTCGCCAAACCAAGCATCACTGTACTTAACTGCATCATCAAGGATTTGATTCTCAAACGCCTTCAACTTTGTAAGAAAGGTATCAGTAGCAGCTGTAGTATAATCGCCATTAGGAAATACCAAAGACATACTAAACTTACCATCAGACTCTCCAGTCTTTTCATCAACAAAATCACTAATTCCCCATGTCATCATGAGAGGAGTAGAAATATGAAGTGAACGATTAGACTGTGTGCTAATAATATTAATTGACTTTCCCCCTCGGTCATTAAGCTTAGGTTGCATATAGCGAATAGCGGAAGTATTCCAATCACTGTTGCTCAAAACGATAGGTGCTGAAGACTTAGACATTGTAAATATAACGAGTGTATACAAGTATACAATATATTAGACAAGTAGCTTTAAATCAATTTTTTACAATATATAAGCATTAAGTATTTGAAGAGAACATATTTGCTGCATTTATGGTGTATTTTATTATACAAAAATATATATGAATATTGTAAAAAAATACTAATAAATAATGTATATAGATAGTATAATACAAGAAATATATAAATGTCAACTACCGACCATGCAAATATATTATTAAATACAATAACATTAGATGAAAACATAATAGATGTAGTACCAAAAAAGAAGAAAGAGATAAAAATAAAAGTAAAAAAAAAATTAGAAGTATTTACTTACGATGATTACATTAATAATGAGGTTATGATGAAATCTTATACAATACCTATCTTAAAACAAGTATGTAAAAAACATAAGTTACATATTTCTGGTAAAAAGGCTGTATTAATAGAACGAATAACAACATTATTTGAACAAATAAAAAACACGATTATTATACAAAAATATACTCGAAGACAATTTGTAAAAAAAGTAATAAACAAAACTAAAGAATTCAACGAACAGCGTGATAAGTGTACAAATACCACAGATTTTTCAACAATGGAACCATTAGATGAAATTAGTAATGAATATTTTTATTGTTATACAGATATTGACAATTTTGTCTACGGATTTGATATTACATCATTAATAACAATGTTACGAAGCACACGTAAAATATTTAATCCATATACACGAACTCCATTCACACGAAAGCATAAAAATGAAATAATACACATATATAACTTATCATTATTAGTTTACCAAAGAATGAGAGAGATAAACGAACCTTATAAGAATATTGTACAAAATAATACTGCACGATACATAAGTCGTTATAGAAATTTAATAAATAGAATAAATAATGAATTTACTAATGATACGGAAGTTAGTTCGTATTTAAATTATAATCCAATTAGAAATATTGAAACAATTCCAGAACAATATCGGCAACAATATCAACAATTAGTGAATACGCGTCAAGAACCAATAAATGAGCGTATAAATTCATTATTTATAGAAATAGACCAATTGGGTAATTATACAGACCAGACATGGTTTACTAATTTATCTCATATACAGTATGCCCAATTATATAGGTGTTTTTATGATATATGGAATTTCCGTGGACAAATTTCATATGAAATAAAAAATGATATATGTCCTGTACATGGTCCATTTGATGGTATATTTCCAAATTCAGTAAGACATATGGATTTATCAACAACTACATTAAAAACAGTATGCCTAATTGTATTTGAAAACTTAGTATATAGCGGAATAAACATTGAAACCCGTAAAATAGGTACATTAATTGCATTAACAGCATTAACTGTTATTTCGCGACCTGCGCGTGATGTAATGCCATGGTTGTATGAATCAATTGTTTATTAAAAATAGTTGTACCAACTTTTATAAATTTTATACTAAATATATATATAATTTATATTGTACGCGTTTTCCAAACGGTATTCAGACTGTAATAAATTTATAATTATTCAATTTATATATATTCATGTAAACATACTTAAAACAATGGTTAGTATGTAGTATATAAACCCAGAATGGTTAGAGCATCTAAGACTACTGAATCCGCTACCCCTGCCCCCAAGGCAAAGACTTCCAAGAAGGCCGCTGCTGCCGCCGCCCCACCCGCTGCCCCTGTTAATGAGGTCAAGCTAACCCCTGCACCTGCTGCTGAGCCTGCTGCTGTTGTTGAGACTCCATCCATCGTTGTAAAGATGGCTGAGTTCAGTGCTAAGTTGCAACAACTTGCAAGTGTATTTGTAACAGTTAAGAGTGATTACAAGACTCTTGAGAAGGCAATGGCCCGTGAGATGAAGGCTGCTGCCAAGGCTTCCAGCAAGAAGCGTCGTAACACTGGTGATAGAAAGCCTTCTGGTTTCGTCAAGCCTACTGCTATTAGTAACGAGTTGGCTCACTTCCTTGGTAAGTCCATTGGAACTGAGATGGCTCGTACTGAAGTAAGTAAGGAGATTAACTCTTACATCCGTTCCCATAACCTTCAAGATAAGGATAATGGTCGTATTATCCATCCCGACGCTAAGCTAACCAAGTTGCTTAATGTTGCCAAGGGTGATGAGCTTACTTACTTTAACCTCCAGCGTTACATGAAGCACCACTTCCAAAAGGCTACACCTACTGTAGCTGCATAAATAAAGTAATATATTCCTATAAAAATTATAAAATAATAGAAACATTATAAAAAGTAAAAACACGGTCAAACAAACAAATAAACACCTTAATCACATAGTAAAATATAATAAAAATGAATATCTTATAATATTACCGCACTATAAAAAATAAATATTACTTACAATAATATTTATTTCAACGATAAAAAACTATATACATTTATCATATTATTTTTATCATTTTTATTTATTTATTCCATTTTTGCAGCTTTCTTTGCAGCCTTTTCCCTTTTCTTTAAAGCTTCCTCATTCGCCTTTCTAATCCTTTCAGCCTCCTCCAATTTCTTTGCCTCGCGATAATGACGTGATTTATTATCAATATCAACTTGATGATTATATGTCATAGCTTCTCTTGTTTTAGAACATATTGTGCGAGGGTGTCCCTCTCCAAATACTTGACATTGAATCATAACGATTTGTTTATATGTTTCTGATGCCTGTTTAAATCGGCCAACCTTTTGTAACTTATTAGCAAGTTGATTCAACATTCTAATCCGTGTATTCGGTGCAACAGATGGCTTATCTAATTCTTTGTTGATTGTAATCAATCGTTTAACTTCAGTTTGACGAGTCATTATATAAAAGATATAATAAAATATACAATCTAATACTCAGTCCGTAGAAATCAATTTTTTACAGGTGTAGATAGTTACTAATGTAATTGAGAACATCAAATACATCAAATACATTAATGTGTATCAAAAATAAAGTATATAAAGTACTATTTTCAAATACTTATATAATGGATAGTGATTTTGAGAACATAAACATATACGAAATATTAGATGAATATACTAATAAAATTAGCCCTGTTATCTATATTTTAACACCATGCTTTGGTAGTGTATGTTTTGTAAATTATATAGAATGTTTAATGAAAACAAAAGAATTATGTAGAGAACTTGGTATTCGGTTGGAGGTATTATTTTGTAAAAGCGATAGTTTAGTTACACGTGCACGAAATAATTTAATTGCAAAAGCAATGAGTGACCCTGAAATGACACATATACTTTTTATTGATAATGATATAACATGGGTTCCAACTGATATATTGAAGTTATTAATTGCAGATAAATCAATAATAGGTGGTATATATCCACTCAAAAAATACAATTTGGATAAGTTGATACCAACTGAAGAACACCCTAATCAAGTACAAGATATGATTAATGTAAAAAACAATTCACATCTGCACGAAATAAATGATAAAGATGCTATAGAAATGAATCTATTAACATACAATGTGAATTATAATACAAAAGAAGTCAAAATTAAAAATAATCTAACTCAAGTAAAGCATGTTGCTACAGGATTTATGATGATGCAACGAAATGTAATAGAAAAAATGATAAAATCATATTCTTCAACCAAGTACACCGATGATATTAACTTTCTAATACCAGAAGAAAATAAATATGCTTATGCATTATTTGATTGTGGTGTGGTAGATGACCATTATCTTTCGGAAGATTGGATGTTTTGTAATCGTTGGACATTATTAGAAGGTGAAATATGGATAGATGTAAGTATAAATTTAACACATACTGGTATTCATGACTTTAAAGGTTGTTATATTTCATCCCTACTTAGGTAAATATAAATCCTTCTTTTTCCATAATATTATGTAGATCTCTATCAGTACGTTTATTTAATATAATTTCAAATTTATCTAATGAAGAATCTTGTTCTAATGTAAACAATTTACATATACTACGTAAATCATCAATATTGGTAATATAATCACTATTAACTAATAACCAATCATAAAATGATGGTATTTTTTCCTTAATATTACTTAAAGCTGATTTATATTTACTATACCAAGATATAGTAACATCCAATGATGTAGTTGCGTCTATATTATAATCAGTACCAGATAATACCATTATTTCTTTAAAATCTATATCAGTCATACACAATTCTTTCAAAATATTTGAAGTTTCATATAAAATAACAGTTTTATTTATTAAACTAATATTTCGTAAAACTCTTGTACATCCATATACAAACATGTCCATATCATCACTTAAACATCCCCATGCTTTTCCCGACTTTACCATATATGCACAAACTTCATCGGCTTCATTAGTTGATTCATAATACATAATACCAAACGCGGTTAATAATTCTTTTACACGTTCCTTATCTTTATTTGTTACACGAACAAATTTATTTTTTAATTCAACCATCTCTTTCATCATATTTTGTTTTTCATTTTTATCATCTGTATTTTCATATTTAAGTAATAATTCACTATATTTATCTTCAGCAATCTTTTTTACCTCTTTTCGTTTTGTTATTAAATCATACTTTTCCGGAGGAGGTTTTCCATCAAATACAAAAAGAGGTATAATATTATTTAATAAGAGTATTGATATTAATTGATACATATTTTCAATTAATGCATCATCTGCCATATATTTGTACATATAAATACTTGCATCAATTACAAGTCGTTTCCCTTGTAATTGTTGTATTTCTATTTTTCGTATTGAATTTTTACTACAATTTTCTTTTAAAAATCGGTTTAAATGTTTAATTCCCATTTTTATTGTATTTTGGAGGTTTCTGTTAACCTATATAGTATTTAGTATGAATCAATTTTATATAAATAATTTCTAAACATACTTTAATTATGCTAACAGATACAACGGATACTATTTTATCATATATTAAAAATAGTGTAGAACCCATATATAACATAAAAACTACGGAGTTTTCACCAAGTTCAACAAAAATATTATCATTATTATTTAATCGCATTGCCTATGCGTATGAAAAATGGAAGCAGATTTGTAATACTATTAGAATTAATAATATAAATAATATTGATTTTGATACTTCCTATTATCCAGATGAAATACAAAAATCTGTACAGGATAATATTCATCATTATTATAATTGTAGTTTTAAAATTGATGACCGTAATATTTCTATACATATTGGTACTCCTATTAATTATAATAAACAAAAATTAAATAGTATCATTCGTCGTATATATATGTGGTTAATTATTGCAGATTTTTTTGCAGAAGATAAATGTTCTCAAACACTGAATATATTTTTGTCATTAATACCAGAAAAAAAACAATTGCCACAAATAGATAGTGATAATTTGGACCGTGTACATGTTAATACTGCATACACATTCGCGTGTAAACAAAATAATGTCATTCATATATTTCGTGACGAAGAATGGTTTAAGGTGTTTATCCATGAAACATTTCATAGTTTTGGACTTGATTTTGCTGAGTTCAATCATAATAGTACAAATAAACAAATATTATCCATATTCAATGTTGTAGCAGATGTACGTATATTTGAAACATATTGTGAAATATGGGCAGAAATTTGTAATAATATGTTTATTATCTTTTTTTCCACAAAATGGAATGACAACCAAGAAAAATGGCTTGAACAATGTATGAAAAAACTATCAATTATGATACATAATGAAAAGATGTTCTCTATATTTCAAAGTTCAAAAATTCTTTCTCACTTTCATATGAAATATGACGACTTGTTAAGTAGTGAACATGACAATTTACCCAATCCAAACTACAAAGATAAAACTCATGTATTGTCGTATTATATTATTAAAAGCATTTTTATGTATAATATAGATTTGTATATAAGAGAATGTATTAATATTAATGGCTTTACTATTAACTTTAACAAGGAACAATCTAAGATAAACAATAATATGAAAAGATATTGCAATCTTGTAAAAAAATTACACAATGATTCTACATTTATGGAAAATATGAACAAATTAATAGAGAATGTTCCAGACTCTATACACAACACTCTTAGAATGTCTGTTTATGAGATGAAATAAAAAAGACTCCCCATAGCCTCTTTTTATTTTTTTATTTTTTATCAAATTTACTATTTTTATTATGTATGATATATTTTCTTATACATATTGAGATGTTTGTGACCGTGTCAGTGTGGGTTTGCATAGTGTATTTCGGTTCATCCACTCGGGTTGTTCATATGGAATTTCAGGGGGTGGAGGATTAGCAACACCTATGTTTGGTTGTGGTGTATCATTAGAATACATAGAGCGATAATAATCTAATTCCGTTTGCATATTGCTGTTAAGCATCATGTAATGCGTGGTATCCTCCATAATTCTCTGGTTTTCATCTTGAAGAGCAGACATCTCTTTTTCAAGACGCTGATTCTCGGCATACAGTTGATGAATATTCCAATCACATTCTGTTTCCTCAATTGGCTTATGGTTGATACGAATATCAAAATAGCCAGGGCGGGCTGGGTCAGTAATATCCCCACTATGTTGGTAGAAATTACATCTCTTTCCCTTATACATATATCCCTTCTGTCTAAACTGTCCATATGTATTCAACTTATCACGCAAATTACGAGCAGTTTGAGTATCATACCAATACTCAAAATGAACAAATGCCGCCTTAACCGGTGTAGATGAGTTTGGAATATCTCGGTCAACGTAATCAATTCTACGAACCTTTCCAATACGAAGAACCTTTTCAAGAAAATCTCTCAAAAATTTTGGTTGAAATTTATTAATCATATCATTATGATTCTTAAGTACCAGTTTATCTGATAAAACTGGAATATAAATACTTGTCCATGCATCAACCTCTAACTCCATACGAGTAAATTCAGTTGGTCGGTCAAACAGCAATTCTTCTGCAGGAGCAGGAGAAGGTACTCGCTGTGGTTGTTCTTCCTGAGCAACCATAGTCTGTTCAGCATTCATTGAGCAATCACATGGATTTCCAGTAAGTTCCTCAATGGTCATTGGGTCAGTAGCAGTATTAATCATTGTTCTTATAAAAGACTTGTTAAAATATGCAATCAAATACAATATAACATATAAATCAATTTTTTACAAAATACATTAATATTTTGTAAAACGAGAACATTATTACAATTATAGTGATATTTTTTTCCTTAATTGCATCAATTGTGTGTCTGGTTCAGGGTCATTTCTACGAATAAACTTAACTAATTTTGCCCGTTTAGTTTCCATTAACACCCGTTGTAAATCCAAATTTTGAGTAAATTTCGCTTCTAATGCAGTATATCTCTCTTGGTCTTTTCGTGATTCTACACCAATTGTATAATAATCAGCATCAACCGTAACATTTTCTGGTCGCACTTGTTTATTTTCCAATTTTCCACTTTTACTTGTAGCCGCCTTTGCCAATTCTAAACTCGTAGATAACTCACTTTCACTATCTAATGCAAATTCTTTATAAAAATCAGGGAAGCCTTTCTTATATTGACTTGCTAAAACATAATGAGTAACTGTATTCCAACGTAATCCGTCAATAGTAAATGGTGACCCCCATGAGTCATCCAATTTCTTTCGCCAATCATAAATAACAGAGGTTTTTGTTTTTTCATTTAAACTACTATATTCAATAACATTATCTGTTGGAATTACTTCTCCCGTACCAAACCCTGCTTTTGGTGCACTACTTGACTTAGAATGGAACATGAATACTATATTACTGTCATATATATCCTTATCTACAATATCATTATCATCTATTTTTTTTACACCTTGTTCAGGTGATAATCCTAATTTCGTTTTATAATTACGAAACTCATCAATCAAATAATATAATCCAGAATTACATTCCAAACATTTATTTATTACCATTGTTTTTATATTAAATGGTATTTCACGAAATTTCAATATATTTTTATCTTTATAAGAAATTAATTCATAATGATTACCATTATAACTCGTCATAATATAATAATCAGGCGAAAACACCTTCTCATCAATATTATTATGAATAGGTCCACAATTCATAATTGCATCAACATCACCATTATTATATGCACTCTCATCCAAAATAATTAATTTCATATTTAATATTCTTTCTAATTTTGATATTGCCCAATTATCTGCCCAAAATTTAGATGTCATTATAAATTCACCAAGGTCTTCTACGGAATTTATATCTTGCATATACAAAAACTCGTCTAACAACTCTTTTGTATTAAGACGATCAACTTTTAATTTATTATAGCGTGTTGTTAATTCTGTCGCTTCTTTTAAAATTGTATCTCTTTCTCCTTTGTCTGTTATATTTTTTATTCGTCTTTTCAACTCATTATTCATCTTACGTAATGCAATCATTTCTGCATTAATTGATTGATATTCTGTAAAAAATCCCGTATATAACTCTTTGTATTCAATATACATTTCTTGTGTTAATTCTTTTGCAATCAACCCCCGTAACTTTTTTACAGTCGTTTGTTTGCCTATTTGTCTATAAGCATCTCGTATTACTGCAAATAAACAATCCCCTGAACCCTCATTTGCATGAACGGTATAATTATTATTACGTGTAAATGTTTCTATCCAGCTATTTTTTGATGATTCTTTATAATCCGCGATTATTTCATCCATATCTAAATCATTCTCATCAGGTAACATGTCTGGTACATCGTATTTATCAACATCAGTAAATGGATTTTCCATACCTTCATCTTTTATCTTTGATGCAACTGTTGAAAGTTGTTTATCCTCAATAACTAACTTCATTACGTCAGTCTTTTCTACTTCAGGTTGTATATCATCCATAGCTTTTTCTACCTTCGCGTCTTGGATTATTTTTTCTTCGGGTATTTGTTTTTCTAACATACGGTTAATATAACGGCTTGATGCAAACAATATAATATTTCCTTTTTCTAATTCTAATTCATCATCAACCATACTATTAAGTATTTCACTTTCACGTATTTCAAATATACCAATACGCGAATTGGGTGTATCATTTATAACCAAATAAATAGAACAAAATAATATACCCTTACCCGAAAATGTATATTTGATTTTACCTAATGCTATTTCTAATATAGTACCATTCATATCATAATTATATACACTTGTGTCATAATCAATATCATCATTGTCTATTCCATAATGTGTTTTATACTCAACCAATTCAGGTTCAAACTTAGACTTCAACATATTGTATACATAATAGTATTATTTTTATCTCTGTTACAATAAAAATAATAATTATTTATTTATAATAGCATAATCTAAATTATTTACTTGAATAAATCCATCATATCCATATATTTAAACTTTACTCGGTTTGATATACCAAGATATTCCTTTATATTACAGCTTGAATATGTACGAATATTATCTAATATAAATGTAAAATCATTATCTGTTTTGATTTGGTCAACCATATTCGTAACAAATATATTAATATCTTCTGTTAGTTCATTAATAACTTCATTATGTATCTTATCAGTTTTTTTTTCATTTATCATTTGGTCCAGTTCATTTATAATTCTTAATAAATCAGTATTCTCATAACCTTTTTCTTTATATAAATGAATAATAAATAACAATCGTCCTCTACGCTTTTCATTCATCTTATTTGATTCACAAAATTTATCATAATCTACAGTTGGATCGACAATAGATATTTGTTTTAATTCTTCCAAATAATCATTAATGATATCAGTTTTACATAGTGTAAAGCATTCATGTTTATCAATCATATTCATATAAATTTTTGCATATAAATTTGAATAGTATTTATTATTACACGATACAGACACTAATATATCTATTAGTTTATTTATACACTCATTTCCCGTATCAATTAATGTATCAGTTAATTCTATAATTTGATTTAAATTATCGTCATAATTTTTTGCTGTTAATTTATTCATATGTTTCTTTATATCTCCAATTATTTGGTCCATTCCTTCTAATTTTGTAACTACAGTTGCTTTAAACAACTCTTTTTTCTTCCAATTATCCATATTATCTCGTTGATGTTTACGTGGTGCATTATCTATTATATTATTTACACCAAGCAATTTATGTAATAAATCAATATTTGATATAATATTATTAGGTAATGTATAAGACGAATCTTCCTTATTCATGGATTTAAATACATCAATATCATACATCATTTTAGTATCTACTATAATAAAATAGATATATCTATATAAGTTCTACTATAATATATATTATTGTTATTATTAGCTTATTAATATATATAATTATAAAGGCTTAAACATTTATAATGATTATATAATAGAAATTATGAGTGAAATAATTGACGAAACTACTGGTAATAAACCAGTAATTCAAAATTGGGATGATCTAAATTTAAAAAACGATTTGCTTAGGGGTATTTATTCATGTGGATTTGAAAATCCAAGTGAAATACAGAAGTTAGCTATAATGCCAATTATTTCTGGTAATGATACTATTGCACAAGCACAATCTGGTACTGGTAAAACAGGAGCTTTTACCATAAGTACTCTACAAACTCTTGATACTACACATAACCATTTACAGGCTGTTATTATTGCACCAACCCAAGAACTTGCTAAACAAATACATGGTGTTATTACAACATTTGCTGAATTTATGGATGACGTAAGAATCCAACTATTAATCGGCGGTACATCTGTACAGAATGATATTGATAGTCTTCGTAAAGAACCACCCCATGTAGTGGTTGGTTGTTCTGGACGTATTTTTGATATGATAAAACGTCGCCATTTACAAATGCATACGGTTAAATTGTTTGTATTGGATGAAGCAGATGAAATGTTATCACAAGGGTTTAAGGAACAAATACATACTATTTTTAATTATTTTAATGAAAATATACAAGTTGCTATTTTCAGTGCTACTTTACCGCGAGATGTACTGCAACTAACTGATAAATTTATGAAAGAACCAGTAAATATTACTATGAAACGAGAAGAACTTACGCTTGAAGGTATTGAACAATATTATGTCGCGATGTATAGTGATAATGATAAATTTGAAATGTTAAAAAGTATTTTTGAAAAACTAACAGTGTCACAATCTATTATTTACACTAATAATGTAAAACGAGTGATTGATTTATATGATGCAATGGTTCGCGAAGGATTTCCTGTTTGCTGTATTCATAGTTCTATGGAAAAAGGACAACGAAATAAGGCACTTGACGAATTTCGGGCTGGTAAATTTCGTGTATTAATCTCGTCTAATATTACTGCGAGAGGCATTGATATACAACAAGTTGGAACTGTTATTAATTTTGACATACCCAAATGTGTTCATACCTATTTACATCGTATCGGCCGTGGTGGACGTTGGGGAAGAAAGGGATTAGCTATTAACTTTATAACTGAACATGATTTGCATATCATGAAACGTATTGAGTCACATTACAATATCACGATAAATGAGTTTTCTATAAATGTTTCTTCTGCATAATATAACTGCGTTAAATAAATTTACTTTTTATTAGTATACATATTATAGTAATAAAAATGTTTTCATTTATACCGAATTATATCAATAATACTGATTCAAATAATACATCTGAACCAGAACCAGAGGTTTTATTATTTGATATTGATACTACATTTAAATTACCTATTCAATATTTAGACAAAGATAACTTATTCTCCTTAAGTGATACAATATCTTATGATTTAGAATTAAAAATACCGTCTAACTATGAATCTACACAGACAATGTATGATTATTTGTTCAATCCAACTCATACATTCGCGAAAAATATGATTCCTTTATGGCAACAACATATTACGAATGATATTCTCTACTTAAATGATACAAAACATATATTAACGAATATACAAGATTATCAACAACAAATCAACCAATACAAATATGAATTTAATTGTGATACTGTTAAAAATATTTGGAAATCTATCAAGATGGACGAATACTTTTTAGAAAAATACAATTTCATTGAATGGGAGATGTTAAAACATTTAAATGATTCACCCACATTTTTACAAGCTCTATCCGTTGCACACGTATTATCACCTATTGTTAGTTTCGCTCTACCTATTTTATTTCTTATATTTCCATTTATTCTATTAAAAATCCAAGGAGTGCCTATTACCATTGATGTTTACGTTAAAACATTACAAAATGTTGCCAAAAATCATTTCATTGGAAAAGCTATTAGCAGCTTTCAATCGCTCAGTTGGGATAAAGTTGTATATGTTTTGTTTATGTTCGGTATGTATGTCTTTCAAATTTACCAAAATGTGATATTATGCAAACGATTTTATAGTAACATTATCAATATAAACAAAGACTTGTTGGACTTACGAGATTATATTGATTATACCATTTTTTCTATGGAATCTTTTTCTACTATTTCTAACAATTGCAAAACATACAAAGACTTCAATCGGGTCAATGACGAAAACATATCTGTATTATATGATATGAAACAGGAACTCAGTGATATCTATATTTTTGAAAAAAACTTGAAAAAATTTAATACCACTGGATATATGCTACAATGCTATTATAAATTATATTCGAATCCTGTTTATGAAAATTCTATTCGTTATTCCGTTGGATTTCATGGGTATATTGATAATCTATTAGGAATTCATAAAAATATACAATCTAAAATTATTTCTTATGCTACTTTTGATGATAAACAAACGTGTTCCTTTAAAAAACAATATTATCCAGGTTTAACCAACGAAAATCCTGTTAAAAATGATTGTAATTTTGAGAAAAATATGATTATATCGGCTCCAAATAAAGGTGGTAAAACTACTATATTAAAATCCACTGCATTAAATATTATTTTTTCACAACAAGTTGGTTGTGGTTTCTATACTTCTGCTACACTCACTCCATTTACTCATATACATTCCTATTTGAATATTCCTGATACATCTGGTCGTGACAGTTTATTTCAAGCCGAATCCAGACGTTGTAAAGATATTATTGATACCATTAATCAGTTTAGTGACTCCAAATTTCGCCATTTCTGCTTATTTGATGAATTGTACTCAGGTACAAATCCTGCTGAAGCTTCCAAGGCTGGTTATGCATTTTTAGAGTATTTACAACAACATCCAAATGTTAAATTTATATTAACAACGCATTACTTAACTATATGCAAAAAGTTCAAACAATCTAATATCATACAAAATTACAAAATGGTTGTTAATGTGAATCCTGATGGTTCATTTGATTATACCTATAAGATCAAAAAAGGAATATCTAAAATGAAAGGAGGGGTTAGAGTTTTAAAAGACTTGAATTATCCAGACCATATTATTAAAACTATTGAAAATATTGATTAATATAAAAGTAATTTGTATTATATATAAATGAATATAATACAAACTTGGAAAACACATGATGTACCACCTCTGTATGCACTATTAGTAAAAAAGGTTCGTGATTTAAATCCTGATTGGAACTATATGTTTTTTGATGATAATGAAATCGTTACCTTTATCAAAACAAAAATGCCTGAACACTACAATACCTTTGTTCATTTAAAGCATAAAATACAACAGCTTGATTTCTTCCGTTATCTGGTTATCTACTATTATGGTGGTGTGTATCTTGATTTAGATGTTGAACTTGTACTTCCTCTTGATAAATTATATTATGATTGTGATAATGAATGTGTTTTTCCTATTGAATTATTTAATATAACTGATTCTATTATTACTTGTCAAGGTTACACTAATCTTATTGGTAATTATGCTTTTTATTCACCTCCACGACACCCTTTTATAAAACAAATTATTGACAATATTGTATGTCAACGAATATCACCTGAAAATATTAGAATTGCACAATCTCAAAATGGTGACCCACCATCTCAAGTTTATGTATATTGTACTACTGGACCGTTATTAGTTACACAATCTTATATTGATTATGGTGGTAAGTCCGTTTTATTATTAGCAACCGATGACCAACAACATAACCGATTTGGTCATATCGGTATTCATCATTGTTTAGGCTCTTGGAAAGTAAATAATTATCCAAAAACATTGGTATAATTTTCTCTTTATATTTTATTACATATGTTTGGATTCAACCCAATTCCTAATTCTCTCAATACAGATGATAATAAAGATGATCCAGAACTTAAAAGTGTATTTAATATGAGTAGACAATCGAACTCATCAAAAAGAACATCATCACCCAGACCGAATCTTGTAACTCCAATAGCTATAACTGAAAACGAAAAACCAACAGAAGAAGACTTTATAAATTTTTATTTTAAAGATAAAGATAAAAACGAAAACATCAAACGCATATACGAAAAATATATGGAAGTCAAAGAGAATTTTGAAAAAGAAAAAACACCTAACGCATACATAGATACTAATACTGAACCAGATAAACAACAATCATCAGCAGGTTGGCAAGTTATTTATAAAGATAATCAAACTTATGCATATACGGTTGATAGTCAAAAGGTAACTCTGGATATTGAGGGTAAAACATATAAAGATTTTATAGTGTATAAAGAAGAATATGCAACAATCTTTATGATTACATTAGAAATAACAATGCAAAAAATGGCATATGACATAATATTAGAAAGTGAAACTGATATCATAATACCAAAGATAACAAATCATTATCTTCTTGATTTAAAAAATGAAAACTATAGAATAATCATTGAAATGGATTATATTGAACATAAAGACTTAGAAGAAGGGAAAGTTGAGAAAGCAATGGAAGCGTTAGGCATATTACGTGACCATAATATTTATCATTTTGATACCCATAAGGAAAATATTGTTCAAAGCGTAGAAGGTGATAAAGTTGTAATATTAGACTTTGGAAAATCACAAATTAACGATAACGAAACCCGCGATATTAGTTCTACGAGTGGTTTATTTAAAATTAAAGACCAGGTAAATTTTGATTATAAAAAATGGATAGACAAAACTATGCCGAAAGACCATATGATTAGAACTTGTGTAGATTTCTATGGTGGTAAGAAAACAAAAAGTAAACGTAAAACAAGAAAGGGTAAGAAAAAAAATAAATCTAAAAAGACAAAAAAGAGAACATACCGAAAACGAAAATAATTATTAAAATATAACTGATAATGAATCATATAAATGATTGATTATCACCGTTTTGTAAAAATCATAATTTGTTCTCCAGTTTCACGATGAGATGTTACATAAACATTCTTATTATACATGGGTTGTATGTTAGGAATACCAAAATATTTCTTGGTAATAGAGTTCATATCTTTTAATAAATCAAAATGTCTCTTTGTTGTATTAGACCCATAACCTGATAATATATAACATAACTTTCCTGACTTTTCAAGTACATGATGACATAATTTAATTGTTTCTTCCCAATATTCACTGAGCCATTCTTCGTATGTTTTATATCTATCGGTGCTTTGTTCTTTACTATTATACAACTCTAATTCATAATAAGGTGGACTAAAAAATACCAAATCAAAATGTTCTCGGTATTTGGACATAAATTGTTTATCCTTATGTAAATCCTCAGAAGGTTTACAATAAATATCAACTTGTTTCGGGTGAAGGTATATATCTGCAATCTCCTCCGTTTTTTTACATACACTTGGTATTACATCTGTACCAACATATTCAGTTGTATAAGATGATTCTAAAAATCCATAACAATATGATGACCAGCCAAGGGTTGGACTAAATACTCGTTTCGCTTGAAACACTGTTTGGTTTAATGAATATACTAAATAAGGATTCATGATAGAAGCTCTAAAATAATAAGAAGAGAACACACTACCAATACGCCCCTTCTTAATATAATGGCTGGCACTTGGTGTGAGTAACTTATAATCAATAATATCGTTCAAATATAAATCATACAACATATCAAAAAATGTGGGAATGTTATCTATGCCTGATTTTGTATGTTGCAATATATCAAACATATGCAAATTACGAATTATATTTTTAAACACAATTTGTTGATTATTATTCATCTCACGATTCCGCATAGGATTAATACCTGTATCACTTATACTTAATTTATCAGGGTGTATTTGTAATGATAAATTATAAAACCGCGTTAAATACTCATCACGATTATTTATATTGTCGCACAATATCTTAATTGTATCTTTTGAAATATGTTTATCTTCCGTATATTCCCTTAGTTTACGTCGCTTTGTTCCAACTTGCACGTGTGCATTCATCATTAAATGATTCACTGTACATGGTTTTTCATCTTTCACATGAAATAATTTTAAAAATGATTTCAATGATATTACTTCCATACTTAAAATATACAAAGATAAATAGTTGGAATAATAACCCTCGTTCTTTAAGTCCTTCTTTCAATTTATATAGTTGTCAGAAAAAACACAAAATAAAAAAGTGTTTCGTATATCCCAAAAATGGACATTCTGAAAATGTCCAATTCTTGAAAAGTGCAACCACTTTTTTTTTCAGAAAAACACAAAATTTCACTTCAGAGCATAATGCAGCAAATCCCGATTTTATAAAAATATTTTGTGACTGAAAAAAAATTTAATACTTTTCTGAAAATGATTTAGGCATTTTTTATGTTAGCATATATAAAGGAAATCGGCTAACTAATGCTAACTTCAAAAATGCCAAAAAATGCCAAAATATATACATGTGAAACATGCAACTTTAAATGCAGTAAATTAAGTAACTATGAAACGCATATATTGACTGCAAAACATAAAATGCTAACTAATGCTAACGAAAAAATGCCAAAAAATGCCAAAGCATTTATGTGTTCATGTGGTAAAGTATATAAACAAGCCCCGTCATTGACCCGTCATAAAAAGAAATGTACATATATAGAAGAAGATGATACAGATAGTAATGATGATACAATATGTGAGCATGATACAGTTGTAAATGAAATAGACATTATACCTGCATTACCTAATAATACACATATAAGTGATTCGGCTGCATTAATTAATATAATAAAAGAAAATCAAGAATTTAAAAGTCTTATGGTAGAACAATTTACACATCTGCAAGAACATATCAAAGACCAACAAGAACATATCAAAGAAAGTCATAAAGATAATATGGAAATGAAGAAACAGATGGTAGATGCTGTAAAAAATACAAATAACATCACAAATAATACAACAAATAACACTCAGTTCAATCTTAACTTTTTCTTGAATGACACATGTAAGGATGCAATGAACATAACCGACTTCCTTGGTAATATGAATGTAAATATAGATGAGATAGAGTATATAGGGAATCATGGGTATGTAAATGGTATGACAAAGATGATCATGGACCGTTTAAAAGATATGGATATCACAAAAAGACCAATCCATTGTACAGATATAAAACGAGAAACCATGTATATAAAAGACCAGAATGAATGGAGTAAAGATACAGAGGAGTTATCAAAGTTACGTAAGATATTAAGTCGTATAACAATGAATAATTACAGAACTGTTCCTCAATGGAAAACCGCTCATCCAAAGTGTGAAGAAATGGATACGCGTGATTATAATTTCTGTTATAAGATGATGCGAGTAATCTTAGGCGATGTAGAAGATGAACAAGTGAGGTTGGATAACAAAATAATAAAAACAATGGCGAAAGGATTATTTTGCAAGTGAGTATAAGCAATGGATGAGCCGAATAGTAGTTATAAATATCATAATAATATGATATTTATCGGGTATAACAAGTTAAATCTTTATATTTTTATGAGTGTATTTTTTGTAGTGTAATTACTTATCATTTGTAGATTCATCAGCAGATGCGGATTTTTGAGCAGATGGTCTGGTCTTATACTTACGTCCAGAAGATTGCTTATCATCCTGCATGTTCATCTTGCGTGTTTCACACATAAGTCCTCCACACTTGATTCCAGTAACATCAGAAGATTGATATTCGTGATTTCCTTGAGATGATTTTACAACCATAAATTCAACATATTCACCTTGAATCAAATACTTGTACTGACTATCAGTAACGCGTAGTGAGGAGTAATGTGTGAAAATATCCTTATCCTTATGGTCACCATCAAGTGCAGTAATAAATCCATATCCAGTTTTAGTGTTAAACCACTTAACTTGTCCAGTAATTCTTGTAGAGGTGTCGGTATTGCTCATCTTATATAGAGTATACTACATATGGCCTTGATTTTTTATATTGTTTTATAATGTTATTAAATTAGGAAAATAAACTGTACAAGGAAGCATAGTTAGGTGTATCATAATATTCATAATTATTACAAAAGGTAAAGAAACACTGTATATATTGATTAATTTCGCTACAGGTGTTAGTAAGGTTCTCAATCCCCTTCAAATTCTTTCGTAAAATATTAGTAGGGTGTAGTATAAACAATTCACTTGGGTATTGAGTGTCATTAGTAGAAGGTAATGAATCCCATGGTAATTGTTGTGAATGTAAATATATGTACATATATCCAAGTGAAATTAAATCGTCACGTCTGGAAGGAGTATACCCGTCATGTATAAAATGACTAACATATTTTGGTGTACCAGTAATATGTTCTCCAATAATGTTAGGAATATGATGTTTATCTTCATTAAGATAGAATGTTGCAAGTCCAAAATCAATTAAAAAGAGTTCTCCATCTTTAACCATAAAATTTTGTGGTTTAATGTCACGATGAATAACCATATTATTATGGATAGATTCTAATATAGAAATACATTTAATCATAATAGAATGTAATTTAGATTCTGAAATAGATTTCATTTCGCGATATTGAAGAAGAGAACATTCGTAAAAAGGTATAACAAGTCCCATGTAATTATTAACAGAACCGAACCAATAAATAGATGGAATGTTTCGGCACTGGTGTTCGTATAAATATTTCATAATAGATGTTTCTCGTTTCAATAATTTGTAAGAGGTTCTCTTATCTTCCAATTTAATGGCAACTGTATTGTTGTTTTTAATATGAGTACCTTTATAAACACACCCGAAAGTACCATTGCCTATACATTCTGTAATTTTATACTTATTTGCAATAATAAAGTTGGAATTGGCATCCATGTAGTAATCTATAATAGATAGTAAATATACCTTTGAATATATATCACATATAATATTATATGAAACTTTTAGGAGATTTTTTTAGATACATAGAGAACCTGGTATCTCGCGGTGATGGATATTATGGTAAAATCATCAAATTTTCACATATAATTAATTTTATTTATATAATGATATTTTCAGCGTTTGGAATTCATATATTAAAAAATCAAATATTACATAATTTTAATAGTACAATCCAATTACTGGTATGTGGGTTATTAATATTTAAATTTCACCCGTTTAGAGAACATACATTAAAACAAAGTGATTCAACATTGATATTTAGCAGTGCAATGTTTTTATTGTTTAATTTAAGTATTATTGAAGTATTAAATAGATATACAAGCAAGGTAGGAGTAGACATAGTAAAAAATAAGGAATTGATTCATGTATCAACAGAAGTAGCTGTAGATGCCGAAGAAGAAGAATAAAGTAGATAAAAGAATTAAATAGTATCTATATCTTAATATAAGTAAGATATGGAGAACCCGAGTGAATTAACTGCAGATACTATAGAACAAGTCTATAGAGATGCAATAAATGATCCATCATTATTATCTGGTTTGGATGTAGACGAATTGTTAGATACATTAGAAAATGAAACAAATGATTATTTGGAGAACAAGACGTTGGATGGAATAACCGACGAAATATATGAAGGAGTTTGTGAAATATGTGACGAAAAAGAAATACAAGAAAAAATATGTTTAAAGTTGATAGGATATCGTATGATAGATGAGTTGCATGAGTTACATAAGGGTAAACATGTACGGTGGATACGTCGTGGTACAAATAAGTTAACGAATGGTGGTATAGTAGTAGATATAAAATTTTTAGATACAGGAACTCATGTATTGTGTATGAACTCAATGAACCGTTTTATACAATACAAATATGATGAATGTGTAACATTTCAAAAGATGTCATCAACCGAAATGTTAATATTGATGGCATATGAGCATACAAATACACTTATTTAAAATTACGTTTACGTGTAAATGAAAAAGAACTTTTGCGATTTTTACATGTTTTCGCCCGCTTATTAATAATATAGAAAAACTCTTTTAAATGAAACATAATCTTTTGTGCAACTAAAATATCATTTTTAAAAGCAGTATTTGAGTAATTAGAATATATTTTGAAATTCCCAATCATCATATTTTTTTTAATAAAATTAGTTTTGAAATTATTTCTGGTACTGTCAGTTGATAATAAATCAGTACCGACTTTAGAATAAATAAACCGCGAAATAATGTCATATGTAGATAAACGATTTTTATATGGTTTGGGTTTGATATAATAAAGGCGTTCGGTTTTCATATCTTTATAGAAAACATCATCAATAAAACAAATAGCAGTAGTTTTGGGTAAAAGAGTACAATTTATAAAATCATCATATGTTTTTTTCTGTGTAGTGCGTTTGAGTTCGGTATGTATATTATTGATTTTGAATGCATGTATAATTTGGTCAAATAAAGGTATAGTGCGAGAAATTTTATGATTAAAATAGTTAATAATCATTTGTACCCATGGTTTTTCAGCTTTATTATTTGTATACACATATACTTTATAGCATTCACCAGAGGCTTTCTTAGAAAATAAGTATTCTAATATAGGCATTATACCATATCGTATAAATTCTTGTTGATATATATCTAAGACATCGTTAAAATTAATAGTATGCTTATATCGGTTTATCATGGACCATAATATTTCTAAATCAACGAAGGAACCAAGTGTTTCATCAAAGTCAAATACAACAACTTTTTTTGCACGGCTTTTCTTATGTTTAGAAAAATAATCACCTTTATATATTTCAACTAACTCAGTATTGTTAATAATATTATCAACTTTTGTCATATAATATAATTTGATTTTATATGACAAGAAAAATATTATTTGGTAGACCCGAATCCTCCATCACCACGTACGCTACTTGATAAATCATTAGCATTGACAATAGTGATATATATAGGGCATAATGTAGGATGACAGATTTGTAACAATCGCGTATTGGCAATGACTGTATAATTAGTGGCAAGGTCATTTTTAAAATATGGTAAACATCTAAATGCACCAATAAGTGAGCCTCTATAGCCAGAATCAATAATACCAGTATGATTAGCTAACATTAATGGGGTTTTAGATATACTGGAACGTGGATGTACATTAAAAGCACATGGTTTTATTGAATTTGTATTAACATCACAGAAAAACATTTCCGTTTTTATTTTCATATCAATAAATTTTGAATCAAATAGTTTTTCAAATACAATAGTTTGGGGAACTAATACATCAAACCCGGAATCTGCTAAAATATTCGTCATAAATTGTGAGTTATGTTTTTCAATTCGGTCAGTATAATTGGCAATTAGTGTTTCATCTTCAATTGCTAATTTTAAAATAGCAAAATTTTTACAACCGTTTGTTGCATTTGTTTTTAAGTTAGAATAAAGTTTTTGTATATCATTAGAGCTATTTTCAAATTCCATATTAGTATATCTTACATACCTTTTGTTTTTTTATATTCTTTCCAAGAAATTGGTTTTGTTTCAATTGGTGGTTCAGCTACAGGATTTTGTTCATCTAAATGTTCTGATGTTTTCAATGCACTATCGACATATAGTTCTTTTAATACTTTTCCAACCATAACAGAACCTTCATTTTGGTCAACTTTACCATCTTCAACGAGTTTTAGTACAATTAACAATTTAGTCATAAGTTCGAGGTCAAGCTCATCTTTGACAAGACGATTAAAAATATCAGTATAATTATTGTATAAAAACGGGGTAGTCTTTCTACACATTTCTGTGTATTTTTCTGGGTCATTGAGTTTCAACTCAACATTGGCGAGTTTAAATGTATCTAATTTACGAATTTCATCGCGTAATACTATACTATGTTTTACTTTACGAATATGAGCAGTATTGTCTTCACTGTCCATTTCACTAAGCAACTTTTTTAAATTCAATCGTTCATCTGGAGATAAAGTAGACATATATGAATCTATTAATAATATTAATAAACAAAAGTGTTTATGTGTTTTTGAATATAATAACTTTATTATTACATATTTAGTAAATAGTCGGGCCAATAATTATTATCTGTGAAATATGTATATCATACATAGAAAAATGTCAATGCTTACTTTGTTTTTAGGAATAATTTTTATTTTAGTGATTTGTTCGTCATTATTTGTGTCGTGTAATGCTGTATCTCCAATTTATATGGACACAGTGTTTAAGAAACACTCTGAATTTGAGAATTTTGAGAATAATTCAATGAATGAATACGCAAAACACTTGATTGTATCCCAAGAAGCTGGATGCAAAAAAGTTCACGGTATGAATGGATTATTTTGTTCACCATTAAGCAATGATGTAGATAATTTAGACAAATTTGCTGATGCAGAAGGTAGATTAAGTTGCACTGATAATTCTGGATTAAGTAACTCAAAGGGAGGATTATGTTTGACAGACGACCATAGACGTTTATTATCAACACGTGGTGGTAACAGTACATGTTGCAATGCTCCCGAAGGAGGTGATAAGACAGAAGAAGTATAAATTAATCTGTAAATGTCTTCATACAAATATCACAATATCTAATATTATGACCATAATCCGGGGTAATATCTATATAATCAGTAACAATATTATGTATACAGTTTGATTCAATATAATTTACAACAAGTTCATGTATTTGTTGTATATCACTATCACTATCATAATTTACAATATCATCTAACATAGATTTTACGTTAGACAATATACGAATATTTTTTCTTGTAGTTGTAACCATAAAAAAAGTTATATAATTAGTTATATAAATTACAGATCTTTTTTCTATTTCGTTTTATTTAAATATACATAGCAAGAACACTTTGGCTAACTGAATCTTCCTTTTTAATGAATTTATCTACATTTTCAGGTGTAACTGTGAACGGGAAAGTAACTTTAAGGTCCATATCTTTATCAAATAGATTCTCATCTGGCTTCGTCAATCTAAACAGATTTAGTTTTGTATAAATGATTTCCAGACAGCGTTTTAGATTACGAACACCATCTTCACCCTTTGTATGTTCTTTTGATGATGCTAAGTATTGAATGGTTTCGTCGGGTACAATGATATCTTCTTCTGTAAAGTTAACTTGTTCACGAATCTTCGGTAACAAATGATTTCTTGCAATTACAATCTTTTCCTTAGACTCATACCCTTTTGTTTGAATACGGTACATTCTGTCGCGTAGAATTGGATTGACTTTACTCTCATCATTATAACTGAATATAAACAAACATTTGCTCAAATCAAAATCAACCTCTGTAAAATACTTATCATGAAACTGACTATTTTGAGATGTATCTGTCAAATGAGTTAAGATGCCAATAATTTCTTCACCCCTTGGTGTATCACTCACTTTATCTAATTCATCAAAATAGATGATAGGATTCATACATTTACTATCAATCAAAATTTGTACGATTTTACCCCAAGTACTACCTTCGTATGTATATGAGTGACCTTCAAGAAAGCTACTATCACCAGTTCCACCAAGAGCAATAAATGAAAATTCTCTACCCAAAATTTTACTAATACCCTCTTTCACCAATGTGGTCTTACCTGTACCCATTGGTCCTTTAATTGCAATAGCAGTACCTAATGCAGACGGGTTAGAAATCCATTGTCCCATCATCTGCATAATTTGTATCTTTGCATCATTTAAGCCATATGCACAATCATCTAAAGTTTGTTTTGCATTAGCCATAAAATTATGACATACATCAACACCATCGCTCATTTGAACATTTAAACTCTTATACATTCCAAATGGGATACGCATGAAGGTATCAATCCAATTCTTGATTTTGTAATACTCATTATCACCTGGTTCCATGGTTCGCAAAACATTGAGTTTTTGCATTGCCGCTGCCTTAAACTTTGCTGGCATCTTTGAATCCAATAAGGCTAATCTATATGGCTTATCAATATTAATATGGGCATTAATAACCTTTAAATCTTTCATAACACGCAACTGTTCTCTATTTGATAAGTTTTTTCTAAAATAATCAATTTCATTAGTGCGTTTCTTATCGCCATGAATTAGTTTATGATAATTCTTAGCATTCTTCGTGCGTGACTTTTTAATAAGCTTATTAATAGACTCCTTACACTCGTTAATGGCATTCTTTAGAATCTTACTATTTGGCTTATTGCTGAGTTGTTCAACCAGTTGTTTCTTTGTTTCAACCAATTCCAAATATTCTTGTTCTGCATCTGTTAAAACAACCTCTTCATCAGTATTCTTTCTTTTCTTTTTCTTCATCTTTTTAGATGTTTGTTCTTCAGTTTCAATTGTTGTTGTACGTTGATACGTCTCTTTCATAAACGCTTCTTCGTCGTCACTGTCACAATCCGCGTTATCTTCAATGTAGTCATCATCTGCCTCTTCATCCATACCATCTAACGCTAAGACAATATTATAAACTCCATCCTCATCATCCTCGTCCTCATCCTCGTCCTCATCCTCATCCTCGTCCTCATCCTCGTCCTCATCCTCGTCCTCATCCTCATCCTCATCCTCATCCTCATCATAATCCTCATCATCGCTATCTTCTTCTCCAATATCTTCTTCGTCTTCATCATCGTCGTCTACTACATTTCTGTGTTTCTTATTACTCTTTTTCTTATTTGAAATAGACGTTTTAGACTTTTTCGCGGTGTGTTCTTTTGTTTTCTTATTCTTTTTGTTTGCTTTTGTAATGGTTTTAGCTCGTTCATTGATATATTTAGATGGAAAGATTTTTGTTAACAAATTACGAATGTTATCCATATCTTCTTCGTCAACATCAACTTCATCATCACTTGCTGTAGATGTTGCATGTTTCCTTTTATTTTTAGAATTTTTTTTTTTGCTTGGAGGGACATAAGAAGAATCACTGGTATCAGTTTCATACTCAGTATTTTCTTCATTATCACTGCTGTCACTATCCGCATTATTTTTGCGAAGCTGACGACGGGTGGTCACAAAGGGTGCAGGTGTTTTAATAGATGGCATTGTTTCAACAATTGTTGTAATAGATGCAATACATAAGTACTATGTATTTAAATCAATTTTTTACATTTTTATCTATAAATTTATATATAATGTACGATTTAATAATAGTAGGTGGTGGTATATCAGGATTATTTTTGTATTATAAATTATTAAATACTGGTAAAAAAATATTGTTGTTGGAGAAAAATGAATTATTCGGTGGTCGTATACTTCAATGTGAAGAAGTTATAAATGGACATGAGTATTCATTTCCAAAAGGTGGAGCCAGATTTAATTTAAATCATACAGAAGTAATAAAATTATTAAAAGAATTAAAATTATTGGATTTTCGTAAAGATAAAGGGCAGAATGCTTATGTTGATTTTGTAGATAGTAAAAATGAATTTTCTAAGAAGTTTAATGATAAATCAGGTTTTGATTATATAACAAAAATATTGGATAAAGCGAAACACGACGATACGATATATTTAAAGAGTTGTACTTTTCAAGAATATGCAAAAAAACATTTGAAAAACGACGAGTTAGAATACATGCTTGTAGCATCGGGATACAGTGGTCAATTAAAAAATATGAATATGTATGATGCTTATCATTTATTTTCAAAAGGAATTAGACCAGACCTAACATATTATAGCGGTTATTACCATAAAATGATAGACAAATTAGTAAACGTAATAAAAGAAAGCAATGGTATATTAAAGAATAAGAGTAATGTAAAATCAATAGAATATGATAATACAAATGATATATATTCGGTGAACGTTAATGACAAAGAAATAAAAAGTAAAAAAATAGCATTATGTTTACCAAAAAATGCATTATTAAAAATCCCGTTATTAAAACCAATACATTCTGTGTTAGAAAAATCAATAAGTTGCAAGCCATTATGTCGTGTTTATGCATTATTTAAGAAAGAAGATATATGGTTTAATGATTTAACAACAAAGGTTATAACAAATAATCCATTACGATTCATAATACCAATGGATAGAGAAAACGGACTAATAATGATATCATATACAGATGACGAATACACGAAATATTGGAATAGTATGAAAACTAAAAAAGAAGTAAAAGATGCAATAGTGAAAAACGTAAAATTAACATTTAAAAAGGAAATAAATGCACCGGAAAAGGTATGGGTATTTAATTGGGATTGTGGGGTAGGATATTGGAATAAAGGAATAGATAGTAATAAGGTAGCAAATCAAATAACAAATCCTTGTAAAAATCTATATATTTGTGGTGAAAATTATAGTTTAACTCAAAGTTGGGTAGAAGGTTCTCTTGAATCGTGTAATAGATGTTTAAAACATTTGGTATCAAAGATATAAAGTAAATAATAATTTATAATAATAAGTTATATTATTATGAAAAAAGGAGTTTGTGCGAGTTGTTTAGATTTTGATGTAGAAAATGTAGTAAAATCAAAAGAGTCATTAAAGCCCGAATGGTTAGAAGAGAAAGATTTTGTTCGTGAATTTATAAACAGTCATAGTATGACTTTAAAAAATCCAGATTTTAGTAATGTTGAAATGAAATTAGAGTTAGGTGAGAAGTTGAGTAATAAAAAAATATTATACTGGGCAGCCGATGAGAAAACCGACAGTAGTCCAATAATAAAAGATGCAAAGACCGCCTATAATAAGTTTGAGAATAGTGGTGTAATAAAATCAAACGACAAAGGAGTAGTAAAAATAAGATTGGCTTGTCCTCAGTTATATAAAGCAAAACAAAAGAGTGATAAAAAAGATAATACATTTTTTAGACATTTACATTTTGTAGTAGAGAACAATGGAAAATGGAATGACCAAATTTACACAAAAATAGTAATATGTAAATATAGTTTGGAAAAATTTATGAAAGAAAAGAAAGAAGATTTAACAGTAATAATAAATGCATTACCAAGTGAATATTATGGAAAAGACCATATACCAAAAACATTTAATTTATTTAATAAAGATGTATCAAAAATGTCAATAATAGAATTAGAAAAATGGTTTGGAGAAGTAGTGAGAATCCATTATCCAAACCTAAATACATATGTAAAAAATAAAAAGGTGAAAATAAATGAAGTACCAATAATAGTATATTGTGCTCATGAAAAATGTAATGCAGCAGAATTAACAATAAAAGAGTTAATGAAAAAAGGTTTTGTTAATATAAATGAATATAGTGGAGGAATGAAAGAATATAGAAAAAAATATCAATTTGACAATTAATATAGATACTATTAAAAAATTGATTATAACTACTTTGAAAATTATATAAACATATTAATATATAGGTTATATAATTTAATGCATACCAAAGATACAACTATGGATAACTTTAAACCATCTTCAAAGATTATTGGGGTACAATTTAGTATACTATCTCCAGAAGAAATCCGTAAAAATTCGGTGGTAGAAGTGACATCTCGTGATACTTATATTAACAATAAACCTGTTGTTGGTGGATTATTTGACCCCCGAATGGGTGTTCTTGAACCAGGGTTAATATGTCCAACTGATGGATACACTTATATTGACACGCCTGGTTATTTTGGTCATATAGAATTAGCTCGTCCTGTATTATTTATTCAACATTTAAAAGAAATAATGAAAATCTGTAAATGCGTATGCTTTAAATGCAGTAAGTTAAAAATCAATAAAAATCTACATAAGCATGTATTGAATATGTCTCAGTCAGAAAGGTGGCAATACGTAACAAATCTTGCTGCGAATGTAAAGAGATGTGGCGATTGTACTGAGGATGGTTGTGGATATAAGCAACCCGATAAAGTTCAAGTAGAGGGTATGTCTACAATACAAGCGATTTGGGAAAAGATGGCGACAGCTGATGGAAATACTGAGAAGGTAGTATTAAGACTAACTCCTGAAATGTTGATAAAAATCTTTAAGCGTATATGCGATGAAGATGTAAATTTTATGGGTTTTAGTCCAGTATGGTCACGTCCAGAGTGGTTGATTTGTCAAGTATTACCAGTTCCTCCTCCAGCGGTTCGTCCATCCGTAAAGCATGATGCTCAGCAACGTAGTGAAGATGATTTAACACATATCTATAGTAATATAATTAAAACAAACAATGATTTGCGTGACAAGATAGCAAACAATGCAGCCACAAAGGTGATAGAAGTATTATCTGGAATATTACAATATTTTGTAGCAATGATTGCAAACAATAAGGTAAAGGGTGCAGACCCAATGGCACAGCGTTCTGGTCGTCCGTTAAATTGCATTAGTGGTAGATTAAATAGTAAGAATGGTCGTATTCGTGGTAATTTAATGGGTAAGCGTGTAGATTTTAGTGCACGTTCGGTCATTACAGGTGACCCTAATTTATCAATTCGTCAATTGGGTGTTCCTTTGAAAATAGCAAGAAATATAACAAAACCCGTAACTGTAAATGACAGAAATCGTAACTTTCTTATGAAATTAATACAAAATGGTCCAGATGGTGGTTCAAATGGAGAACCTGGTGCAAAAATATTAGAACGTAAAAGTGGGGAAAATATTTCTCTACGATATGTTGATACTGGTTCTATTCGTTTAGAAAATGGTGATATTGTTCATCGTCATATGATGGATGGTGATGCTGTTTTGTTCAACAGACAACCAAGTTTACATAGAATGAGTATGATGTGTCATATCGTCAAAATTATGAAGCGTGGTGACACGTTTCGTATGAATGTTGGCGATACCAAACCATACAATGCCGATCAACTTCTCCCATTGAGGTCGGCAACAGGGGGACTGAAAAGGTTGCTACCCCCTAGTGTATAAAATTGAAATTAATAAGGCAAAATAACATAAATAAAAAATCTTAATATAAAAGATATGTGTGATACAAAACCAAGTAGTGTCAAAAAAATATGCAATAAGTGTTCAATTGAAAAAGTAGAGAGCGAGTTTCATATTAAAGGTAAATATAGACAAAATTGTTGCAAAGTTTGTGCAAATAATCAAAGAAGAGATAATTATAAGAATAATGAATCTCTTAGACAAAAATGTATAAACAATGCAACTATTTTTAAAAAGAATAAAAAAATAATACGTGATGAGCAATTAAAAAAAGAACAAGAAAGTATTGGAATTGATAATAAGGAGTGTAGGTATTGTTTTGAAATAAAACATCAAGATAGATTTAGAAGGAATAGAAAAAAGTGCCGAGATTGTGAAAGGGATGAACCTAAAGAAAAATTCAAACGATATGTAAGAACCAGAATATACAATTGTTTGAAAGTTCATAAAGCTAAAAGCCATATTGAATATTTAGGAACATCTACCAATGATTATTTGGATTGGATAATGACTTATAATAGTAATTACAATTTAGATAATTATGGTCCAGTATGGCACATTGACCATGTAATCCCTATATCATATTTTGATTTATCAAATGAAGAAGAACAATTGCTTGCGTTTAATTGGAGAAATACAATGCCTCTTTCTGCTACAGAAAATTTAAAAAAGAACAATCGTATTGACACTACACAAATAGATAAACATTTAAAGAAATTAGAAGAGTATCACACACATAAAAATATAATAATGCCTGAAGAATTTAAAAATTTATATGCGACACACCTTGATGCTGGAACGTCCTGAGAGCCTTAACTACCACCCTGTAATGGAAACATTATAAGGGGAACTCGGTTAATTACCGAAACCAATGGTCATAATGTTAAGGATTGGATAATCAGCAGCGTTACTGTCTAAGTCCGTTATGATAGGATACGACAGGCGTTCAGAGACTGAACGGGTGTGGGTGAACGATGAAGGATTAATCATCCCAAGTTTGCTTAAGATACAGTCCACCCCTCTGGGAAACCTTAGGGATTATACCACTGCATATATGCAGTGGTTGTGTTCGATGGAGATGAGATGAATATGCATATGCCACAAAGTGTGTTGGCAGAAACCGAATTAAAAAATTTAGCAGCAATCCCATATCAAATGATAAGTCCAGCAAAGAATTCGCCAATCATTGGTATATTCCAAGATTCAATGTTGGGGTCATATCGTTTTACCCGACCAAATATTAACTTTACGCCCCGTGAAGCGATGAATTTATTGATGTTATCGCCGAATGTAAATATGGATAAGTTGCGTGAAAATGGTGACAAAATAAGTAATTTTGATATTTTATCCCAAATATTACCACCAGTAACATTAAAATATAAAACAGATTTGTATGATGAAGATGAAGAATATGACGACTCAAACAATGTATTAGAGATTCGTAATGGTGAATATATTCGTGGTCAAATGGAAAAATCAGTATTAGGGTCAACTACAAAGGGTATAATTCACCGTATATGTAATGATTATGGAAATATGCGTGCAAGCGAGTATATTGATGATATGCAAAATATAATAACTGAATACATGAAGTCGAGTTCATTCAGTGTAGGTATTAGTGATTTGATAGCTGACCGTAAAACCCAAGATAGTATTATACATGCAATATTGACACAAAAACAAGAAGTGCAATCAATCATAGAAAAGGTACACTTAGGTATATTTGAAAATAACACGTCAACCACAAATATTAGCGAGTTTGAAACAAGTATTAATAATGTGTTAAATAAAGCAACAGAACAAGCAGGTAAGATTGGTCGTAAATCTTTGAGTAAAAACAATCGTTTCTTGATGATTGTTAACTCTGGTTCAAAGGGTTCGCTTATTAATATTTCTCAAATGATATCTTGTTTGGGTCAAACCAATGTAGATGGTAAGCGTATCCCATATGGTTTTGACAACCGTACATTACCTCATTTCAGTAAATTTGATGACACTCCTGGTGCACGTGGTTTTATTGAGAATTCTTATATATCGGGTTTAACTGCTCCAGAGTTATTCTTTCATGCGATGGGTGGTCGTATTGGTTTAATTGATACTGCTGTAAAAACATCTCAAACAGGATATATTCAGCGGCGATTAATTAAAGGTCTTGAAGATATTAAAGTGGAATACGATATGACAGTTCGTAATAGTATTGGAAAGATTATTCAGTTTACATATGGAGATGATAATTTTGATTCAACAAAAACAGAAAATCAAAAGATTCCATTGGTAAGTATGACATTAGAAGATATTTATAATTATTATGATATAGCAGGTGTAAATAATGAGAAAACTGTGTTAAAGGACATATATACAAAAGGTACTATTTCAAGAATAAAGAAGCAACGTGAATCTACAAAGGATAAATGTAAAATATATATTGAGCAAATGATTAAGGATAGGGATTCATTAATAGAGGATGTATTTCTTAACAAAAATGAAAATGGTATTAAAATGCCAATCGCCTTCCAAAACACAATAGTTAATGTACAGGGTCAATTAAATTTGACACAAAATAGCCTTGTAGATATTACTCCTGAAGAAGCATTTGATTTAATTAACATATATTATAAAAAGTTGGAGAATTTTAATTATGCAAAGCCAAATGATTTATTTGAAATCATGTACTTTTACTATCTTACACCTAAGGATTTGCTTGTTCGTAAGCGTTTCCATAGAAAGGGACTCATTTTGTTATTAGAAACAATTGTAATGAAATATAAACAAGCATTGGTTCATCCAGGTGAAATGGTAGGTGTTATTGCTGGCCAATCTATTGGTGAACCAACTACTCAATTAACTTTGAATACATTTCATTTAAGTGGTGTAGCATCAAAGTCTAATGTTACTCGTGGTGTTCCTCGTATTGAAGAAATTTTACGTTTGACTAAGAATCCAAAGAATCCATCTATGACTGTATTTTTACACAAAAATGAAGAAGGTACTCGTGATAAGGCAGAACATTATGCCAATATGTTAGAACACACCAAAATTTCAGATGTAGTAAAAGGTGTTCAAATTTGTTTTGACCCAATTGACAAAGAAACTGTAATGCCAGATGACGAATTAATTATGAAACAATATTATGAGTTTGAAGATATTGTAGAAGAATGTAATAAAACTGAAACTACTACAGATGAAAATGGAGAGAAACAACAAACTTCCAGATGGGTCATCCGTATTACATTTAATGCAGAAACATTATTTGAAAAGAATATTACAATGGATGATATTCACTTTGCTATTAACAATAGTTATGGAGAAGAGGTTACATGTGTATACTCGGATTATAATGCAAAGAATTTAATATTCCGTATTCGTTTAAATAGTGATGTATTAAATAAGGCCAAGAAGCGTGGTGTTGCCAGTTCACTTGACCAGTCAGATGAAATATATATGTTAAGAAATTTCCAAGAAATGATTTTGAATACAATTGTATTACGTGGACTTCCTGGTATAACAAATGTATTACCGAGAAAGTTGCAAAATATGGTATCCAAAGAAGATGGAAAATATGTTCAAAAGGATATTTGGATTTTAGATACAACTGGTTCTAATCTAATTGATGTTCTTGGATTAGATTATATTGACTGGGTTAGAACATATAGTAATGACATAAAGGAAGTATTTGATACATTGGGTATTGAAGCTGCTCGCCAAGTGTTGTTTAATGAATTAGCAGAAGTTATGGATTTCAGTGGTGTTTACATTAACTATCATCATTTGAGCATATTGTGTGATCGTATGACAACAAACCAGAATATGGTGGCTATCTTTAGGTCAGGTATTTTAAATGATAATATTGGTCCAATTGCTAAGGCTACATTTGAAGTACACACAGAAGTATTGTTGGAATCAGCAAGACATGCGAATTTTGATAATATGCGAGGTGTATCTGGAAGTGTAATGATGGGACAAACCGGTAGTTTCGGTACAGGTATGTTTGATTTGGTATTAGACATGGAAAAAATGCAAACATTGGATACACAAGATATCTCTCGTAAAGACCGTAATGCTGAGATAAGTTCTATGTTTGGAAGTCTTGAAGATCCAAATGAACCATGTTCAAGAAATAATGTGGAGATTTCTAATTATATTTCCAATGTTACAGTACCAGAAATAGGTGAGTGTGATGATGATTATGATATGGGTATTTAGAAAAATATAAAAAAATTAGATATATTTCAAATTATATATAATTTTTTATTGATTATTTTATGATAATATTATATAATATAATGAGTACTCCGCCTCAGTTTCACATGGATGGTACGACACCCCCCAATACACCCAACCATAATCTTAATGAAAAAACACCTCCCAGAATACGTAGAATCGTAGACGACGAGATACACAGAATGGAAAAAAACTCATTAAAAAATGCGGAGATGAGAATGAAATATGAAAAAATAATAAAGGAATGTGATGATAAACCAGATGATTGTAACCACTTTAAAAAAACTGCGGCTGAAATTTGGTTAAATAAACATCCAAAACATAATGAAACTTCGCCAATACCAATTCCGAAGGTCAACCGCTGGTATGTTAAATCTGGTGGAAAGAAATCCAAGAAATCAAAAAAGTCCAAAAAATCTAAGAAACAAAGAAAAACTCGTAAGAAGAGTAAAAAGTAATATATAAAATTGATATTAATCTGTCAATATGACAGAATAAAATAATAAGGAAAATCTAAAATGACATGTTATAATATTATGATAGCTGATAATATTATTCAATTATACAATGATTATAAAAAGAACGGAGGTTTTGGTATGTTTGTATTAGATGATTTATTAGGTAAAAATATTAAAGCAGATGACATACCTCAAATAGTACATCTTGAATGTAAGATAATACAATTATACCATATAACATATAATGTTCCAATAACACTTGATATATTAGAAAAAAAATATCTTGGAAGAAAACGAGTAAATGTATATATTCGTATAAATTACCGTATTAAGAACAGTATAAAAAAGGCTCCAAAAAATTTTGATATATATACAAATTTTATGAAAAATAATTCAATCAAAGGATACACGACCCGTGAGTATTGGAGAGAAAAAGAAGAAATGGAAAATGAATTAATACTGTAATAAATTAAAAATATTGTATATTGAAAAGTATATGTATAAATGTATATGATGCATTTAATATTATTATTATTATTAATAACCATTTCATATGGAATAGAACAAATATCATTTAGCGGTGGTGGTGCATTTGGTGCAGTGGAAATAGGTATTTTAAAAAGAATAGTAAGTGAAAATCCAAAAAAATATGATAGATATACCGGAATCTCAGCAGGTGGATTGAATTGTGGTTTTTTATCGTACTATTCAAGTATAAATGAAGGAGTAAAAGATGCAGAAATAATGTATTCAAATATTCGTAATAATGATGTGTATGAAATACTACCAATAACAAGTAATTCGTTGTTGAATACAAAACCTTTACATAAAACATTAAATACGATTATCGCGAATATGTCAAATGAACCAGTAATAGAAACACTAATAGGAGCAGTAAATTTGTACACAGGTAATTTAGATACATATAAGTATGATTCAACTTTAAACACAGAAGATAAAATAAAGTTATTAATGTCAACATCTGCAATACCAGTAGTTTTCCCCCCGATACAGTTTAAAGGTTACATGTATGCAGATGGAGGAACATTAAGTAATGAGTTATTAGATATCGTACATTCTCCTGAATATTTAAACATCACCTATATAACTCCATATGATACAATGATTGAAGATGACGATGCGATAGACACAATAGAAGAGATGATAATGAGAACATTTCGAGTAGTAAAACACAATTATAACAATCCAATTACACAATTAAATCAAAATTGTGAAAGTCCTTATGGTGAGATAAATTATTATTATGTAACTCCATCTGCATTATCGGGTTACAGCATGTTGAATTTTAATAAAGGAATTGAATTAATAAATATAGGTTATCTCAATACAAAGAGTAAACACTATAAATTATGTTAGATTCATTATTCATACAAAATGTATAATGAATTAAAAAAATATTTATGCTTTTTTCTTACGAGGTGCTTTAATTTTTAACTTAGGTACAGCAATCTCATAATCACCTATAAAATCATCAAATGATTTGAAATGTTCTGTATATGATGGAGATTCAATTAATTGTTGAAATCCAATCAAATCACTAATCATAGAAGGTGGTGTAATTAAGTTATATTGATTATTACTTATCATACGTATAAAGAAGAACTCATCATTTTCGGGGTCACCCGCTAATCGTAACCATTGTAAATTATTATTGAAGGGTAAAGAAGAATTACTGTGAAACAATATAATTGGTAATTTCATGTTTATAGAAATAACCCAATAATCAATAGCAGTTAACATATAATCATCACCCATAATCATAACATCAATATTGATTTGTTTTTTCTTAAGCATATTAACATGTGATTTCCCTTGATTATTGAATATATCACATAATTTTAATAAATAGTTCTCAATGATAGGTTTATAATAACTACATAAACGCTTTTTAATATCATGAATATTTTCATCAATTTGCAGATATGTTTTCATAATATGTAATATAATGTAAAAACTACACTGAACCGAGGTATTCATAACATGTTCCTTAGCTCCATCATGTAGTATTAAATGCCAATTACTCTTATCAACAATAACATCACCGACAGTAGATACACATTCTTTTTGTAATACATTAGATGAGGCATTGGTGCTATTATTGTATTGTTGTTCTAATGTAATTTCATTTTCACTGGTAGGGAGGTTTGATGTTGTAGGATTTGCAAAATCATAAGAAATATTTTGTATATATTTATTTGTTGGCATTGGAATCAACTCATCAAAATTTTCAGATATAATTGTAGAATATAGAGATAATATTTCATCTGCATTTATATCATATTCAATATCGCCAATATTTAAATACTTGGTAGGGTCTAATATAAATAGACGAATGCGATTATATCTAACCAATTCGTCTGTTAACCGAGTATAATAAAGTAATTCATTTTCATTATCACTTATTAAATTTTGTTTTGGTATACATAATTGATTAGATTTTCCACTACATAGTCCAATAATATCGTCTTTGTTTATAAGACCATTCATATCATTTATTTTATCCAATACATCTTTATCAAAATCAACAAAAGAAATATGGGGATTCATTGTGTGTTGTATAATGGAAATCAGCATTTTCATTTTAATATTGTATAGGTATTGTTTATTTTCTATAATACCGACAATTTCATCGCGTATGGTTTTATATTTATAATTAGACAATAATACACGTAATTTATTACGGAAAAGTTTATAGAACTGAGTTTCAAGAGAAATATTTCGTATTGTTTGTGTGCGTATAGAATCATTAGATGTATCTGTAGAAAGAGACTTATCTGCTTGATAATACTCATTGTCTTTATAACCATGTACTTGATACTTAGGAATACCATCTTCAATAGTATCTTGTACAGGTTCACTGATTTGGATAAATTGATTCGTTTCTGTGAATATTCCAACAATCAACCCGTCTTCTGTAACCTTGAATTGTGGTTTACATAATATTTTTCCTTGAGATTTATCTGAAATTTGTAGTAATCGGTCACGAGTAGTTTCATATGTTTGCCATTCAACCTCGTCTGTAAAAATCATATTAACATTATCTATATTACTGGATGGTGCAGTTGGTATATAAAAACCATTATTATCGGTAATTCTCGACTTAACAATAAATGCAATGGTTTTTCCTCTATAATTACGAACTTGATTTTCAACAATTAAACGGTTTTCTTGTAAAATAGTATAAATTTCGGCAGCAGATATATTTGTTTTATAGTCATAAACGTCAGGCATACTTGGTCTTGGTTTGCAATACTTATTGGTAGTTTTATTAATTATAGAAAATAAGTTTAATAGATTAGATGGAGTATTTTGTTGGTAAAAAATTTTAACAGCATTTTTCTTGGTGTGTTTTGATAATTTGGTATTACCATACAAATATATAGGTTCATATATATTGTCTTGTTTCAATAATATACAAGTACCTTTTTTTATGTCAAACATTCGCGATGTATATGAATTTGTTGGACATAATAGAGACACATTGTTGGTGATATCATGATTTATAATTTCAATTAATGCAATATTAATACCATCTTTAAAAATACCAGTATCAGGTGAACTAATAATATCCCACATATAGGTATGATCAATGAATGAGTCGTCATTTTTTAAATAATTTAAAAAGTTTTGGTAAGAGGCAATTGTATCTTTCAAAAATCTATTCTGTGATATATTCTCCAAATTATTAAAACTCTGGTAAAATTTGGTAGTTCTGTATTTTTCAACAGTGATATCACTAATAGATGTTTTCTTAGGTTGAAATATGGAAACAATAGAACCATTATTTAACTTTATATAAACATCTAATGTAATGTGTGATGCAATAATTTTTCGCATTTCAGGAATAGTAGGTGTATTGATATTATTATGATATGTATATATGTCAGCAATACAAGCAATGAATGATTGATTATGTGAATACTCTACCCCATATCTTAATAAAGGTGTTTCTGTTTGTCGTATTAATGCAGGATTATTTTTAGTAACAGAGGTTGAGTTATCTGTTCGCAAAAAGAGTTCTACAGATAATGGTAAGAATCCCCATCTGGATGCATCAATAGGGAATTTATCATGACCTAATACATTCATACCTTTTCGTTGTTCTTTTACGGGTTTATCAACAGTATTATTGCTTGTGTTAATAACATCATCATTAGACGGGTTGGTCTGTTCCACTTTTCCTTGCTTGTTAATTAATTTTCCAACAACCTCCGGATTTCCACGTAACTCACTATCCATAACACCACACTCTTTACGGCGGATATTTTGTTGTGTTGTATTCATTTCTTTAAAACAGCATGGTAAACAACTATCAGGATGTGATTTTGCTCCTAAGAAACCAGGTCTATGTTGACGATAATTATTGTCCTTATCTTTATGTTGACGTTCATCAGTAAATTCATAAATATAATGACCAGGTGGTGGATTATTTGACTTAGAAGATGGTATAATTTTGCCACCACATTCACCATCTGCAACTTGTTTATCAGTCATAGGTTTATTGGTTTGTAAACACCAATATCTTGGACATACGTACCAATACTTGTTTTCTGGATTAGAACCATATGGCATAGCTACTTCATATGAGTTTTCATCCATCGCTTCTAACTCTTCTTTTGTCAAAATAACAGGTTGTCTATTACTTTGACTTGGACAAACTCTTGCATAAGAATCATAACGCCCGTCTTTTTTGGTACGAAATAATGTGGGTTCAAGTTTTTTCATTTTATCAAAAAAATTACGGTTTCCACCGACAAATAAGTTATCATCATCACTGTCACTATCGTCTTGAAATAATAATTCATTATCATTAATAGATTCTTTTACTGCAGGTTTTGGTGAATTATTGTCATCATCATCATCATCATCATCATCATCATCAAAAAATATACCATCGTCATCAACATCAGTGTCAGCATCTATTTGTGTTGGAATATTGGAGGATTGAAGAGAATAAGGTTGAATACCTTTACTGCTAACAGCTACAATGGGTTCTTGTATAATTACATCTTCAATCTTACTTGTTTCGGCCATTTTTTTCAATAATGTATCCTTGGATATAGAAGATTTATCAGGATATTGAGTAACCCGTAAAAATGTATCAAAATAACGATGAATAACATCAATGTAATGTATAGACGTAATCTCACTCACATCAAGTGTCAATTCTGGAGTTGCGTATGCATTTGAAATATGAATTAAACAAGGAAATCCTGGATTTTCTGCGATATCAACCGTTTTATTTATATAATTACCATTCAATAATATATGTGAATTCAAGTAATCGGTGATATGTTGTTGAGCTTCTTCATTAGTAAATGAAAAATTATCCATAATATATTTTTTTACAGTACCCCAATCATTCGTGTTTTTATATATTTGTGTAATCATGCTATTGATAGCAGTCATTTCTTTATAATTTTCAACACGAGTAAATCGTAATATTGCACCTTTATTAATATTAGGTTGATACACATGGAACATGTTAGACATAAGTGTAGTTAATTCGGTAGTTTTTATAGGAGTAGTATAGGGAACACTACATATATAACTAACATTAACTATTTCAACTTGTTCATCATATATGCTATTAAATGTGGAAATAGTATATCCAGACGTTTCAATTATTCTATTTATTTGAGAGATGATTATATTAATTTTATTATTTAATAATATATTTAATTTATAAGCAGAAATGTGGTGTTTACATTCCCCTTTTATTACAACATCGCCATTGTTATTAATATGTATGAAAATGAATTCTGTAGTATTTTCATAAGTATATTGTGTAACAAATGATAATTGTTTTGGCTTATTTAAATTTTTAGAAAAAGATATAATTTGTGTTCGTGACAATAGTGGTATTTTTTTTCCAGTTTTGGTTCTGGCATTGGTATATAAACGATAAATGGGTTCTCTACGTAAACCCGAATTGTATTTTATATAAGGAATATCATTTGTCGCGTGAACTTGTTTAAAAATATATTCAAGAGGCAATATGATGTTTGTAATCGGGTGCAAAACCATATGAAATTTATTAATACCATTTTTAGAATAGGGTAGTTTTTCAGGTTGTTTATTATAAAGATTATAAAAGGTATCAATATTTTTATATTTTTTGAATAATTTTGGTTTCATAAGTTTCTTAGTATCTTTTATTAAATTGGGCTTTTGTTTTATTAACTCATCAGTAGTTAATATCTCTAATTTTGACAACATTGGATAATATAATTTTATAAAATAATCACTTGATATAGAATGAGTATCGCTATATTTAAAAACATCATCAGCAGTACAAACATATAAAGTATTATTAATCAAATTACCATAAGATAATAATAAATGATTTTCAAATGATAACAATGCATTGTTATTTGTAGTATGAAATACGAGTTCTTGATTGTGTAATACATTGAACGGATTAGTTGAATATAAAAGTTCTCGTGATTTTACAAAACGTCTTCCAATTGGTATAGAAATATCAATATTATATGTATGTTTTGAGAATCCTTTCATAAACTCGACTAATGTGTATGTGGGTTGTTCCATATTAGCAAAATAAGATAGTGTATCTTTATCAACGATTTCAAGATTGACTAACAATTGTCCAATAATAGGTTTTGTTAATGGTATAGTTTCATTCTTAGTAATCTCCAAATATAGTTGATGTAAATGTATTGATATAGTTTTTTTAGAAAACAAATATAATTCACTGTAGGATAATAGTGGCATATCAAGTTCATGTAAAATCTTTTTTTTTATAATATGAACAGAGTCGTCAGGATGAAGTTGCATACTTGATGATTGAATTATAAATTCAGTAGTATTATTTTGTAATTGTTCATACTCACTAAATATATCATTATCTTTACTAATTGGTTTCATACTTCCTTGAAACACAACCATTTTTTTAATAGTATTTGAATGATTTAAAATACATACCTTCATAATGTCTTTCGTGGGAATAGGTTCTTCATATTGTATAATAGATTCAATATTGCCTATATCTTCCATATATACAGATGCTTATAGATTATATACCTATTTTTCTATAATATAAAAATAATTTTTATATTATTATATTAGCAATAATGATATCAATATAGTAAGTTCTAAGCGTCATAATAAGGATTATCATGTATTTTCATTCCACAATATTCACGTGGGGCAGATTTATAATCAACTGGGTTATGTATATTCGCTTCCTTAGCTTGTTCTAATAGAAATTTAAAGTTTTGCCAAAATTCACTTTTATGTCCAATAGATTTGGTCATAACATGTGAAAGTTCATGTATAGCAACGAAAGATAATGTACTTTCATCAATTAAAATTTCATTTTCATGTTTCTCTTTATTTAAACAAAAGGCTATTTTTTCACCTTTATTTTCACTATATGCAGTAAACTTACTGGTAGGTAATGTTTCCATAACTTTTGTAGGATTGAAATTAGTATGTAAACGTTTAACATTTTCTTGGTCGGGAAATTTACCGTAAACATAATCAACTAATTGTTTACATTTTTCAGTAACTTTTGCTAATAAATCGGCGGCCTCTTGTAATTTATTACGTTCACGTACACAATATTCATTACCATCAACAGTAGATACAATGCATTTTAAATCAAATGCACCATAATTATCAAAATATATGTATAAGCATCCAATAATGACTATGCCTGTTAATAAGAATCCTAAAATTTCATATTTATCCATGATTTATATATTATAACATGATTAAAAGTTACAGTATTATTGGTATAATTTATACCATAAATAAATATGAATTACTAAAAACAAGTATGCTATATTTATTCCAATAATATATTGACTGCTGTAGTTATACTTATATGAATACGTAAGTAATATGAGTGTTGTTATCATAATAAATATGGAACATAACATACCAAATAATGCATGATAGGTTATATCTTTTGCTGCTTCTTCGCTAATAGACATAGAAATGAATAAGATATAAAAATATAATATAGGCATACCCCATAAAAATGCGATTATTTTTATATACGCAGGATGATTTTTATATAGAGATGAAGCATATGAGAATAAAACAGTGATTAATCCACCACTTAAGAATTCGGCAATATAAAACATATATTATATAATGTTAAAAATTAATCATGACTAAATCATATAAACGCGTTAAATTCATTATGTATTACTATATAATGAATTAATGGAATTAAACTATTTACTTGCAGGGACCAAGCTCAAGGGGGACACGAGCGAAATCGGTTTCAATGGTACTTTGGTTCCATGGACCAACCTCGGCCTTGGGGACAATAGGGTCGGAACGGAGTTGTAAATTAGCATTGCGTAAAGTTTGACCAATTGTATCTAATCCAATATGGTGACCAGCCTTCAATAAGTCAGGCATAGCGGCATTTCCAGATTTGGAAGCATTAGGATTTAATGCAGACCATTGACTATTTTCGTCAGCGGGTAATAAGTCGGTAGGATTAGCAACCTCGTGTGTAGCATATCCACTACCAGAAGCAGTACTACCAGAACCATCAGCAGCAGCTTCTACCGTTTCGGGCTTTTTCTCAGCCTCTTCTGTACCATCTTCCATTTTTTCGGCAACAGCCATCTTGCTGCTGAAATTTTGGTTAATTAACCAAACTAATAGTAAAAATACAAGAATTCCCACAACTCTTTGAGGTGTGAAGAATGTTTTCATTCCATTAAATGACTGTTTTAAAATTGAGAGAACTGTGCGAAACATTCTGTTTATATAATAACGGGTGATAAATTATTTATCTAAAATAACATTTTATCTAAACAATCTGTTATCAAATGTCTTTTAAATAATTTATTCTACTTCGTCCATTTCTTCATTTTCACTATCATCACTATCTGTTAAATCATCTAACATATATTGATTTTTTATACGTTTTGCTTCTAAATAGGAAGAAAGTGCTAAATCTCTCGCGATTTTTGCTTTTCTGCAAGCTTCTCTATACATTTCATAATATATATCTTTGTCTTTTTTAATATTTATGTTAACATCATCCGTTAAATCATCTAAATCTATGTTGAATTCTTGTAATTCATTTGTATCTATTGGTTCTATCATTGTATCATCTATTATATTTGCAGGTTCATCCAAATTATCGGGAGTTACTTCATTATTTTCTAAAATAGGTTTATCATTTATTTCTGGTTCAGTTGATGTTACGCCTGTTTCTATTTTTTGAATATCATTGATATCTTTGTCTAAAGAACCTACTCCTATTTCATTTGAATTATCTAAAGTAGAAATAACAATTTCACTATTTTCCATATTCTCATTATTTTCATTAAAATCTGAATCTTCTAAAGTAGGAACATGGATATCTAATTCAGTATTTTCTGCATTATTAATACCTATTATAGGTTTATCTAAATCATTTTGGTTATCATTTTCTGTTTTATTTTCATTTATAGATGTTCCATATTGTGATGGTAATCGTATTACACAATTTGAGAATATTTTCACAGGTTTCATCGTTACCATTTGTTTTATTTCAATGTCTATTTGGAAACTGGTAGATGAACATTTTATACCTTTAAATTCTAAAATACTAATAACGTCTTGTGTATCATTAATTGTATCAATATCTACTTTATTATTATTTTCATTATATATAGTTAGTGCAGGTACACCTAAATTGGTCTCTACATTTACACGAAGAATATAATATTTACCTGTCTTATATATTTTCATAGGGGAAGTGAAATAATTTTCTATATCATGACGCTCTAACATTAGATTACTGTCAAACCATATAGCACGGTTTTCGTGTAAATGTTCGTGGCACATATTTTCTAAATTTTCCATCCATCGTATAAATTCATCATTATCATTGGAAAATACCAAATCTGTATAATATCGTTTTCCTGCTTTTAAAAATCCGTTACGAGTATTACATTTCGGTGTTTGTAAATATAAAGGGTTATTATTTATACCAAACTTTATTAACCAATTACCACCTGTTGTACTTTTTGGTTTAGATAATTTAACAGAACTAAATTGAAAATTATCAGACGCTTCTAAAATACTATCCATTATAGTTATTCTAAGTGGTATCTTTATTATTATTTATAAATATATTCTATTAATTATACGAATTGCGTTAAAATAGATTTATTCTATTAATGCAGTACTATAAGTATTATAGCAAGTATGAGAAATATAAAAGACTCATGTATTAATTATTTGTATAGCGAAGATTCGCGTAAAGATATCAAAGCTGTATTAAGTCCTATTGGAGATTTAATATATAATGAAATGTATTTGTACATATGGATAATCTGTTTTTATAATATTTTTTTATTTATAGCTATTTTAGCCAATTTATATTTACTATTAAAAATTTTAAAATTCATAAAACATAGTAAAGTATATATGTACGAATAAAATATAATTATAAGGTATAATGGGAATTAAACGTTTTAGTCGTAAAAATAAATTAAATAAATCCAATAAAAAGAAAAACCGTGCTGTAGGTAAAGGAACCAGAAAACGTAAACATAAAGATGGAAAATTAACCAGAGATAATTGGATGAAAAAATTAATTTTCAAGGGAGGTAGTGGTGCTGCTGAACACGGTGTATCCGTATTTGGTGATATGAATAACCAACATGTTGGAAATAGTGGGTCAATACATGTTAATCAATTCAATAGTGATACTGTAAAAATAGATGATATAGCCAAGGGTACAGAGGTTGACCCTGCTCAAGTCCAAGAAGGTGGAAAAAAACGTAAATCAAAAAGACATTGAAATACGGCATATTAATTAAAATATAATCTTCATTATAATATTATCATGAGTGACAATATTATTGAACAAATACAAACAAAACCCGAATTTATAGAAAAAGTAAAAAAATGGGTTGTTATGGATAGTCAACTTAAAATTATTAATGAAAAAACAAAACAATTACGTGAAATGAAGTCACAATTAAATCATCAAATATGCGACTTTATGAACAATCATAATTTGGCAAAAAATAAAATTACCATTAGTGACGGTGAATTACGTCTACATGAAAAAAAAGAATACTCTACAATTACATTTGGGTATATTCAACGTTGTTTAGCTGATTTAATTAAAGATGATACACAGGTTGAGTTTATTATACAATATTTAAAAGATAATCGTGAAATTACTACAAGTAGTGATATAAAACGTACTTATAAAAAATCTTGCGATGTATAATACCGAAAAAAAATATCAATCTATTATAATATATAAAATGCAATTCTATGATTCATTTGCAAAAGAGATAATATATAGCAACCAATTCGCGAATCCTATATCTGGTATTCCATTAAACACTTGTATACATAATGAAAAAAAAAATAACGATTTAATGTTTGGAGGTGACGGGTTAGATATTGAACCAACTGATGAATTAAAACGGTTTGAAGGTCTTGTTGTACCCACTGGATTATATATAGGCAATAATGCTGATAATAATTCCAGAGTTTTTAAAAAAACTGAATCAAAAGTTTTACCTGATGATTTGTTTCAAAAATTATTTGAAAAAGTTACCAAACCATTAAAGTACAATAGACGAACCACTATGAAAAAAAGAAAGTAATAAACAGTTATATGATTCTACGTATTATATATTTTATTAAAAATATATAATTTATCTATATCTACGTGTTGACCTACGTTTCTTATGGTGACGTTTATGTTTACGTGTGTATTTTTTTCTGGCACCACCCTTTTTTTCTTCAAGTTCTTCTTCTTCAAATAATTTTTTAAACTGTTTTAATGCCATTTTATTGTTTTCTTCTTTTTCTTCTTTTTCTTCTTTTTCTTCTTTTTCTTCTTCTTCTGTATCTTTATTCTCTGTTTTTGGTGAAGGCAACTTATTTAAATCCATTATTTTCGCTATTGAATCAACATCCAATTTATCCTTTTCACCTTCAAATCCATCAACTCCCTTTAATGTTTGAATATGAGATGATAAGTCAATAGTAGTGAATCCTAATTTTTCACTATCTAACAAATCGTTATAACAATTATATACAAACAGTTCTAATATTAAATGTAAATAATTAGATAATATCTGTTTAGGTACAGTACTAATAATAGTTTGGTACACTTTTATTGTTGGTTCAATTAAAGCGATTCGTTTTTCAATACAGTGTTTTGTTGTTTCTTTTGCAATACTACTGAATAATTCTCGTTTATTTATTTTTAAATTATTATTTATTGATATGAACATGGTATCAATAATTTTTGTCTGTAATGTTTCTCCAACAATTTCATCACACTTTAATAAATTTATAATATGGTCTGTATAATAATTTAAAATAGTTTCTGCTTTACCATCTTTTATTTCACGAGGTTTCATGAGGTCACCTTGCAAACCGCTCATCAAACTCATATCTCCTAATCGTGTTTCTGGAAAATTAACATCAATATCACCTGGGGATACTGCGGTTGCAATGGGTATGGGTATATCACCCATTGCATTTTTCTTTGCATCATCCATTGCACTTGCAGCACCACTTGCAGCACTACCTACACCACTTGCGAGACTACCTACACCACTTGCAGCATCACTTGCAGCATCACTTGCTGCACTACCTACAGCGCTTGCTGCACTACCTACACCACTTGCAGCATCACTTGCTAAGATAACATTAGGGTTATGTTCAAAGGTGTTTGTTGCAAGATTACCTGCAGTACTTGTAAGACTACTGGATGTTACAGTAGAATCTTCGGGTTTACATTTATTTTTCTCATTAAATTCTTTTTCCAAAGTTTGCGTATCTTTACCAAATTCTTTTAATAATGTATTTTTTAAATTTTCATTAGTCTTATCTATAATATAATCATATATAAGTTTCAGTTGTTTCGTTTTAATTTTGATTTCATTACGTATTCTTGTTTTAGCATTATTATACTGTCTAATATCATCATCTCTATTTTTTTTTTGTGACGTGTCATACTTTTTTATTTCTTTACTTTTACGAATAAGTTCTTCGTGTGTACTGATACTATTTTCGTGGCTTTTAATTTCCAAAGACAAAAGATTCTTATAGTAGCCAATATTTTTAAATGTGAACTGTTTTTTATAATCAGGGGATTCATCTTTTAAAAATTTGTCTTGCTCAGTTTGAACATAGTCTGCTCTATTATTGGATGTACATTCAATCGTTTTAGTACCAAACAGATTACCCAAACCGCCAGATTGTTTAATTTCTGTAGATGTAGGAACAAACAAAAATAAATCATGTGCTGTTTTAGCTGGGTCACCGCTAATAGAGTCGGTTATAAGCTCTTTAGATTTGTCTGTCATATACTTAATTGGTTCAAGTTCTCGTGGTTTAGGTTCTCCTGATTTACGTTTACAAGTTCTTAACATACCATCATTACTGAATCGCTGACATATAGCATCAATAATCTTTGTTGTTTCACTTGGCATTTTATCTTTGATTTTTGTTTCCCATTCTTCGTTTACATTCAAGGTTTCCATTGCATTTCCAAGAGAACCAGCTACATATTTTGCAACTAAATTCATATCTATTCGTTTGTATTATCAATACAAAAAAATTGATTAAATATATATAATATAATTAGTATAAATATATCCAATGACTTCTACAAAAATTCGCAAGTTGCGTATAATTGGGTCAGTTCCAATAATAATTCAATCAACATCAAATGTAAATGAAAAACGTCATATAAATGCAAAAACAAAGAAGAAGAAAACAGAAATCACATATCGTGAAAAAGCAAAATTATGGGATATATATGATTTAGACAAGAGTAAAGATAATGCTTCACCAGCAAATGATGTTGAATGTGTATATACAACGCCTAAAGATAACGATTTGTGTATGAGTTGTTCATTTCCATTAATGATAATGGATGACGGATTTCCAACCTGCACAAACGATAGATGTGGTATTATTTATAAAGAAGTTTTAGACTATTCACCAGAGTGGCGATTTTATGGAGCAGATGATAAAAATGCAACAGATCCAACCCGTTGTGGAAATCCAATAAATCCGTTGTTGGTACAATCATCGTTTGGGTGTAAAGTGCTATCATCACATACGTCATCATATGAAATGAAAAAGATTCGTAAATGGACAGAATGGCAATCAATGCCACATAAAGAAAAATCGTTGTACGATGAGTTTCAATTCATAACAGTAATGGCACAAAATGCAGGAATTCCCAAAATATTCATAGATAATGCAATGACCATACATAAAGATATATCAGAACAAAAGATGTTTCGTGGATTAAATCGTGATGGTATTAAGGCAGCATCATTGTACATATCATGTAGATTAAATGGATGTCCTCGTACATCCCATGAGATAGCACAAATCTTTAAATTAGATAAGACAAGTGCAACAACAGGGTGTTCAATGGCGGTAAATATTCTACATAATATTGAACGAGATTTAGATCCATCAAAGCAAACCATGTTGAAAATTACATTACCAAGTTCATTTATAGAAAGATATTGTAGCAGATTAAATTTCAATCCAGAACAAATAATGTTAGCCAAATTTGTAACACATAAAATTGAACAGTTACAAATAATAACCGATAATATTCCCCATGCAATCGCGGCAGGAATAGTATATTTTGTAGCGATTAATTGTGACAATTCATCCTCAAAAAAAGATATAAAGCAAATCTCTGGAGTAAGTGAAGTAACAATAAATAAGTGTTTTAAGAAATTGGAAACATTTAAGAATAAGTTAATACCAGAAGTAATACTGAAGAAGTATCAAAAATAAAACATAAAAACAACAATAATATTGGTGTAAATATACAATAAAAAGTAAACAGATATTATATATTTAATGGAAGACGAGAATATAAAACTTGAAATAAAACCAGTTGAACCGACAATACATGTTCCAAAATTAATATTTATTATCCCGTATCGTGATAGAGAACAGCATAAACATTTTTTTATGCGTCAAATGAAATATGTATTAGAAGATATAAAAAAAGAAGATTACGAAATATACTTTGCACATCAGTGTGACAGTCGTGATTTTAATCGCGGAGGGATGAAAAACATAGGGTTTATTGCAATGAAAGAAAAATATCCAAACGATTATAAAAAAATAACATTTGTGTTTAATGATATAGATACAATGCCATATACAAAGAATTTCTTAAATTATGATACAACACACGGTAATGTGAAACATTTTTATGGATATAAATTTACATTAGGTGGTATTGTATCAATAAAAGGTGATGATTATGAAAAAACAAATGGATTTCCAAATTTATGGGCATGGGGGTTTGAAGATAATATGTTTCAAGACCGTGTGAAAGCATGTGGATTACACATAGATAGGTCTGTATTTTATCCTATTATGGATAAAAATATATTACAATTAACTGATGGATTATATAAGATAGTAAACCGTGGAGAACATGATAAAGTTGTTATTAAAAAAACAAGAGATGGAATAAATACAATCACTGAGATAAAATATGAATTTGATAAAGAAAATAACTATATTAACATAACTAATTTTAAATCATTAACAGAACAAAATAGCAAAAATAATACAGTTCATGACTTAAGAAAAGGTAATGCAGTATTTAAATCAAAAAGACGCGGTAAAATATCAATGTTAGTATAATTAAGGAAGACTGGTCCCTCCAAATAATTTGTAAGTTAATCCACATTCATCCTTTGTTTCCCAAACTCCTGATATTTTTACACAAAATGTATCTGGTGGTTTAGCTGATGATAAGTGGCTTTCTTTATAGACTTTCATAAAACCAGATGCAAGTTGCTTAGATAAGAGAAGAACTTTATTAAGTTGTTTTTGTTTCGTTAAAATATAATTTTCTAATATTTTTAACTCTATTTTGGAGAATTCTCTAATTATTGCAACATTAGAAGTATTATGAGGAAAAAATTTAATTTGTGTTTTATCAGAAATTACTTCTATTTTAGTTAACTCGACAGGAAATTCCAGATAAATTCCGTTCATAGTCATATGTGGTAAAATATAAGATAATTTGGTAAAATCACCAGACATAATAGTATTATTTTTAGTATCTAACCATGACACAGAATCAGTGATAAATTGAGATGTATATAAGTTGACGTTCATTATATTTAATATAGTAACCCCATTATTTTTATTAGGGTTTAATAGAAATATTAATTCTATCGGTATATAGTATATTTATGTCTGCCTTATTAAGTTTAAATCCCATACCTCTTATTTCTTGGAAAGGAAATACATTTAACCAAATTAGTTCTTCTATACAAAAAAATGGACAAATATCGAATGGTGAAAATATATTTTTGAAAGCAAAACCTTTAAAACACTATAGACGTGAAATAGCGAGTATTGATAATTCAAATTGCAGTTCAAAATCCTCAATAAAGATTGACATAGTAAATCGTCCAAGTGGAACAATAATTAATTCTACAGCCACAAATATAGGTGGTTTAGAGAATTTAATAGACATAACTTTACCAAATAATACATGCGAAACATATGAAAATTGTAGTGTAGTATTATCTCCTGCAGAAAATGCACGAAACCGTGTTCGTAGCAGTGGAATGATAAAACGAAAATTTATTGATGGTACGTTAAATGACCGTTATTACACAACTTCATCTCAATATTTATCAAGTCGTAACCGCACATTCGCTCAAAACCAATATAATTATATAAGACAAGGTGATTCTACTGCAAAACCAGGTACAAGTTTAGCATCTGCTAATGTATATACAGCACAAGGCCTCAACCAATGCCAAAAATATCATGTAGTAGATGGTGCTTCATTCAAATATAAATGGATAGATGATAATGAATATGATGTGGCAATACCAGCTGGATATTATGCATTAGAAGATATAAATCGTATATTTAAACAAGTAATGTTTACAAATTTACATTACTTAATCAAAGACCAAACTGGTAATACAGCTGAATATTATAGTTCTAATATCTCATATGCAATGCAATTTGCATATAATAATAATAGTAATGTAATTGAATTACAATCCTATCGTATAGATGAGGATGCTTTTCCAACAGCCAGTTATACAATTCCAACTGACACAAATAGTGTAGTTGCTTGGGCAATGGATGCAACAGCGGGAACATATCCCCAATTTATCATAGAAGATAATGTATTTAAAAATGCAGTAGGATTTACACCTGCTACTTATCCTGCTGATAATACAACAAGTGCTGACCCACATAAAGTATCTTTATCAACAGCTACTCCAGGTATAAAACCATTATATGTAAAATTATACTACAAGCCAAACAATCCTCAATTCGCTCAACAAGGGGGTGTATCTGCAAGTGATTTAATTACACGAAAGAAATACAATTCTATCACTAATTCAACAGCATCGTATCGTAATGCAGCTGGTCTGGGTTCATCTGTAGCAAATGCACTTGCATATGGTGTACCTTCACCAGGTTATACTGTAAAGGATAAATTAGGATATCCTATGAAGAAAACACCTACTTTTCCAAAATACTCAACTGAAATGAAAGAATGTACTGTAACGAAGTTTGCCAATGCAATATAAATACCACAGATATAAATAATTGATGCTTTCATAATATAAAGCATCAATCTATTATACACCGATAAATCAATTAAGACGAACACAAAGTGTGTGAACTTAAATGTTCAAAGGTGTAAACAGTATAAAAAATTATGATAAAAAAATATTAACAGGGTTTGTTGTAAAATTATTATGTTGTATTCCAAGTTTTGTGCATAATAAAATAGATTTCTGTATATTAGTATTTACCAAAGAATCTATTTTTTCTTGATTATATTGATTATCAATCAACAATAATGTAGCATGGATATTTTCAAGTTGTTGTTGTCCAAGAATAGCATTATATTCTTCAACCTTTGAAACAAACGATAATGGAATAGAACAATTTAAAAATCGGTGAACATATGGTTGGTTAGTTATATTTGTAGGACTTGATACCATTTTGGTAAAAGCACGTATAATAAAAGGAAAAAATCGTTCACAAGAAGGCAATAGAAAATCTTTACATATAATGTATTTTTCAGAATTGGCATAACGACTTGTATGAGGTTTTGTTATAAAGACTTTATTATAGAAAGAAGATAATATACATAATATATCTGTAGTATGTTGCATAAAACAATCAAAAATTTTTAATATAAATGTTCCATGTTGTTTTTGCATAGTTAATGCAAAACAAGTTTGAGCAAATAAAAGCTTTGCTATAGAAATTTCTTGGTTATTAAAATCTGTAGAAAAATCAAAACCACCATCTGCTGTAATTAAATCAACCGACGAACCATATAATTCTTTACATCCAATCAAATTAGGTAATGATAAGATATTACCTGTTTTATCATTTCCAGTTTCTATATATACATTAGGATTTTGTTTTAAAAAAGATTCAGCTTTTTTCCAACCAGGTATATTTGGATCATTGACTTCATCTTGTAATGTCATACCAATGTAACGGTCATTTTTATTTTTGCGAATCATACAAATCGCTTCAATAAATCCACCTGGACCTTCGGCCAAATGAAATGTAGTAATTGGATTTATAGACTGAGATAATTGGAATGTATGAATAAGTTCAATCATTTTAAAAAATGAACGAGATAATGGTTTATATTTAGCTATACTCTTTTTCTTATACGGTATTACTGTATGAATATATTCGTAAGGATTTGTATATTTTTTATATGTATCCCATTGTGAATCTCTTTCTTCAATCTTTTTTTTTATTTCATATAAATAATCAGATAATGAATTCGAAACAGCTGGTTCAGGGCAACTATCATTTGCAATATAAGTAATATGTTTATGAATTAAAAAAGAATTTTTAGGTAATATATAAAAAGACATTGTGATAATATAAATAGTATACAAATATTTATATTGTTTTCAAGTAATGTAATGCAAAATTATTATTCAACTTTACCTACTATTTTCAACTTAGGTTTGGAACTAATGGTAGAAGATGGTGTTTCTTCGTCTTGTTCCACTGAAAATTGTTTTAGTACTATTTTTTTTTTAGTTTTTTTAGCGATAGGTTTTACTTCTACTGGTGTTTTTTCTTCTACTAATATTTTTTCTTGAGTATTTTCAGTATCTTCTTTATTAACTATATCTATTTGTTTTTCAATAATTTCACCAATTTGTTTTGCATCTACACTACGAACTTTTTTAAATACAAAATAACGATTCATAAAGGATATTTGTTTTTCCTCAACCGATATATTTGGTGCATATCTATAATTAGGTTTTACATTTGGTCGCATAACAATTTCTTGTTCCATTTGTGTAAACATTTCATCAAATAATCCAGTACTATTAGGTAAATTCATATGGGTTGCTTCATCCTGTGTAATTAACACAAAACCATAGTCTTCCATTATTCTGGTTAAATATGTAAAATTTACCAAATATTCACGGAATACTTTTTCTTTGTTGATACTTTCCTGATAAATATCAATTCCATACCCTAAACTTAATTCATCATCAGGAAATCCAGTTTTATCATATTGTTTTATAATTTCATATATTTTCTCTCCGCCTTTTAAAATAGTGATACTTTCTTCCTTTTCTTTATTTCTAAGTAAATTAAATACAGTTTCGCCATCATAACAAGTTCCAATATAGTATCCATTAACCTTTGTACATTCTGATAAGTTTCGTAAGAAACTATGAACAGTTTTGTTATCTTCAAAGAAATAATGCATTGCAAATTGACATGAACTAATATTAAACCCAGAACTTCCTATACCATAATTTTTATATACACCTTTACCTAATATAGTTGCATCTTTTGGACCTGTACCAAATACAGCACTTATTATTTGCTTATCTTTTTGACTTGTATTAATATCTTCATTTGTTATTATATTTTTTCCACTATCACTCTTTATAAATAAAGCATCGGGATATTGTTTATTCTTTTTCTTTTCTTGTATATATCGTGCACATATACCATTATTAGCATTATGAATATTATCGTAAGCATAATCAATACCAAATACAAATTTTAATTTCGCATATTTCCATTTCGCCAAATCACCACCAAGCCCACATGCATAATCAATTAATGTATCATCACGATTAGACACTGCAGATATTAGTTTAGATTTTACATATCTATTATGAAAATCACGTAATGGTTGAGTAGTAGTTTCTTCATTCGTTTGACTATAATATACATCATCATTATCAACTGCTCTTTCTGCAATATTTTCACCAGTAGTAATCATTTCTTCGGTAATTGGATTATGAATAGATTGCCAATTACTATTAGCTACATGATATGGATTTCCATAATTTTTTGTAACACCACCTAATAATTCTGCTGTTTTATCATATCTAACCTTAATTGGTACCCATTTCCATGTTGATTTATTTGTAATTACATATTTAAATTCTACAATCATATTCTCTGTAAATATATCACCTTCTTCTGTTTGCATTATATGTTTTCCATTTTTTTCAACTAACATAATATTAGTTAGATGTGCATATGGGTCACGCGGTTCTGTGGGATGAAATGGAACAGGCTTATACTCTTCTTCACTAACATTATCACCAACACCAGATATCATATCGTCCAAAATACTTTGATACGCATTCATAATACTATGTACTTTTTCGGTATATCCTGTCATTAATATCAATGTTTTGTATTGTGATATTGTTTTTACATTATCCAATTGTTTACCATCTTGAAATATATGATGTATTTCATCTCTTTTTGCTTCATTTTTTTTTACAGACACCAAAAAGTCAATTGTATTATGTTCAGCTGGTTTCCATTTAAATGAAGATTCCCATGTTTTTTTTATTTTAGATTTTTCACCAACTGAATTAGCACCTACTGCCAAGTAAGCTGGTGTAAAAATTAAACCATCTGTATTATATTCAAATATACCATCATTTTTATTTGATAATATGGTAGAGCAACCATCGAATATAGTGTTTTTTGCGGTATCATAATAAAATGATTTACATTGAATATGAAAACCACAGGGTATTTTTTTGGAATGAACTTCTTTCGTACCCTTTTCTAATATAGAAATTGGATTTAAAACATTCACAAATTTATATAACAAAGCTAAACGATGGTCTAACTCTACCCCGGATTCTTCACCTTGGGATAAGAATGGCAAATCTCTTACCGATTTTTCATGAACATAGTATATATCAAATGCTGCATACAAATTTATAAATTTACCATGTTTATCATATTTAATTAATTCGCCATCTAAAATACTATTAAACGTGGTCTTCTCTGTTGTTTTTGTTCCAGTGAATGTTACATTCATATTGGTATCAATTAAATAAATATTACCATCTTCAGTTATATATAATAAATTTCTATCACCATCTGCTTTATCAGTTACTGTATAATGTTTACGAATATTAGGACTTAGACTATTGGTATTTTCTACCGTATCTGTTATATGTTCCATTTGTAATGTTATCGAACCAGGGCCAATAAAATGTGATGGTTTTATCCACCTCTTAATTTCCATATTTTTTTTATTTACATCATCTTCTGGTAATAATAATCGCATATATGATTGACAAATATTATCACGTACTTTGTATGATATTGGAAACCGAGTGTTTTGAATACCACAAAGTACTATACGAATCGATTTTCGTAATGCAGTCATTAATTTTTTTATATTGTCATGTTCTGTTCCAAAACCAACGCGATAATTATCTATTTCTAATTCTACTTCATATTGTTCTACATTATTAAAAAGATTAGATTCTTGTATTGTATATTTGGGTATTAATATTGGTTGATTATCCCTATCTAATGTAAAATCCGATGTTTTTATAACTGTCAAGTCGGCAAATATTGGTAATTCTGGATGACGAAACCTCACGCGATTCATAGAACGAAATGTTTTTAAGGAATCATTCCATGTTTGCAGTGTTTTACGACAAAATGGTGCATTTACCATAAAGTCTTGTTCCGTTTGGTAAGACACCTTAAAATTAAAATCAGGTACTCTTACTTTATTAATATATTCACCAGAACTTTTTGTTGCAGTCTGTTTTTGTGTGAACTTAAGTTTATTAAATAGAGTAGATGGCATATCTATTAGTTTTTGCATACTATTTGTACGACAATATTCCTGAATTAAATCCAAACCAGTTATTTCTGCTCTTAAATTAGAGGTTTTTTGTATACCGTCCTTGTTAATATACTGATTTTGTATACGTAACATGTGTATTCCATCATCTATTTCAGGAACAAACCCGTTTGCATATAATTGTTTTACTACATTATCATAGTCTATTTTGGAAAGTGGCTTTGAATGTTTTAGATCTGTATTAAACCTAATTTCAAGTTCACTTATTTTACCATTTGTACTCAACATTGGATTACTGTCTAAATAGTATTGAACTATTTGTTCAAACTCTTCCTTTTGTTGATGTGAGGGTTTATGTAGATATTGTTTGGGGTTCTGATGCTGTGAATCCATTTTTTGCATAGTTTTCCCAGACATTATAATATATTGTATATAAATATAACATATATTATTTCTATTTCAATTTTCTAACAGTATTTATCTTGATATTATATTGTAAATCCTGTTACAAACTCTCTTAGTAAGTTGTATAAATCTGTCTTTTTATATTTTTCGGTATTTTTGTACATTCCAAATTGTTTTACATATTGTTCTAACTTATCCACCTTGTACGACCCTATTGATTTTATTGGTTTCTCATTATTTTCTATCAAATAACTTGTGTTACGAATATCCGCAATTTCAAACTCCAAAAGCGGATCTATTTGCATACTATAATAATTTTTATCGTTTTTATAAAATAAATATGTTTTGGCATCATCTGTCGCATTTGTAATAAATTCAAATCGCAAATTTTTTGCATCATTCATAATAATTATGTTTATATTGTAATAGACAGTTATAGAGATAAGACATAAAATATCCGTTTTATATGGATTTGTCATCAAATCTGATAATATTTCTGATACATTAGCCTTTGTTGTTTTATGATTTGAATTTTTTATTTTTGATGGATTAGATGTAATTTTCTTGGATAATTCTTGTTTCCATTCTATTTCACGAGTATTATGATTATTACGAATTACATTATATTCTTTATATTCATGAATCGCTATGTAAATACACCAAAATAATGAATCTCGTTGAGATGGTGATATAATATTTTTTTCTATTGATTTCGTTTCTTGTATATTTTCATTTGTTGTTGTACTAATATCTGTTAAATCAACTGATGTATTTGCATCGTTTCTACATTCTTTATTATTAATTGTTAACATATAAGGAGTTAAATGACATATCAATTCATCTATATTTTGCCCGATACATACATTGTTATTTACTTGAAACATTTTATTGTATATAGTACTTGTCATTACCGGGTTACTTCGCTATAAGATAATGTAATGTTATCTTTATCTTCTTTATTATTAAATAATGCTGTCTTGAATTCTTCTTTCTGGTATTCTGTTGTTTTTAGAGTTTCTTCTTGTTGTTTTGTATATTCTATATATTTTTGGAGTTCTTCAATTACTTCATTAGTTATATAAGTTAAATTTATATATACTCCACTTTTATTTTCATTTAGTTTACATAAGTTCTTTGATAAAATACGCAACACTTCTATTTGATGATGTTTATTCATTTGTTCAATAGACATTTTTAGCGTTTCTAATAATTCAGTATTATCCATCATTTATATAAATATATATATTGGTTTTATATAGATTTGATTAATACTTAATCATATGACATATAATTCAGCAAATAATAAATTTAAATATACGCTTACTAATAATACCAGTTATACCGTTGAACAATTAGACCATGATATCATTTTAGATTCATTTAATAGATGGGATAGTCTTGTTACAGTTGATAGTCGTCACGGTTCTTCATATCAAATTACAATTAATATTACGATTGACCCTTTAGGTATTAGTATTTTGGGTGGAGCATGGATTGAGTATGTAAATAAACTTACAACGGGAGGTACAACAGGTTCGTTTGGTGATATTGTTCCTTATGTTGGAAATATAACTATTAATAGTAGTAAAATGTATACATTAAAAACTACAAATCATAATGGCGGAAAAAGTAGTTTGTATCATGTATTATTACATGAAATTGGACATATTTTAGGTATTGGTACATTATGGTGGGATGGCGATGAAATAAGAACTGGATCTCCATTAACAAGTTACGATGATAATGGTACTACCAAATATTATTATACAGGTACTAATGCATTACGTGAATATAAATCTTATTTTGCATACTATAATGGGTCTTATAATGATTCATTTGTTGGAATACCTATTGAAGATAATGGTGGTTCTGGTACTGCTGAAGGTCATGCTGAAGAAGGGGTTTCACCAGTTTCATCGGATAACCGATATATAAATGGAATATTTCATCCAGGATTAGGTACAGAATTAATGTCAGGATGGTTGGATGAGGCTCCCGCTTCTGCACCACTTAGTAAAATTACCTTGGGATTCTTAGAAGATATGGGATATACAGTAAATTATAATCTCGCTGATTTATATATAATGTCTTGGCCTTCAACTACAGATGCTAATAATTTAGAACAAACCTTTATTCAAGGGTTTTTAGATATAAGTGGCGGTGATATTATTAACCGTAAAGGAGATTTATCTATATTAGATGGTACAATGGATGTAAATGGAGATGTTTCGTTTAATTCAAAATTATCCGTCGGCGGAGATGTTTCATTCAATAATAGAGTTGATATTTTTGGCAATTTGTATACACAGAAGGTAACAATCAATGCCAGCGATGACCCTGAAGATAGTGACCCATCATTAAAAGTATTTGGTGATATTGATTTCACAGGTAACCTTTTAAACGATGGTAATCAATTTGTTGGTGGAGCTACCGACCTTAATGGACTTTCTGATGTTAAAGTGGGAGGTGATAATTTCACGAATGGTTTATTAATCGGTACTACCCATACCGGTGAACTGAATACCGCTAATAATAACATTGGTGTTGGAAAAGATGCATTGTATCATATTACGGAAGGTGATGCTAATGTGAGTGTGGGGGGTATGTCACTTTATAGACTTACTGGCGGAAGTAGTAATACTGCAATTGGATATAATGCAGGTCCTTATGTCTCCGGAAATTCAAATACTGTATCTATAGGTACCAACGCCGGTGCCATTTCCACTGGTGGAAATAATACTTTTATAGGTGCCTATGCAGATGTAGATATTGCCTATGCAGATGATACTGGTGTAACTGATTTAAGCAATTCAGTAGCCATTGGATATAACGCAAAAATAACAGAAAGTAACCAAATTATGTTGGGTACTGCAAATGAAACAGTAGTTGCACCTGGACGAGTTGATATTTGTGGTAATTTGTATGCACAATATGATGACCAAAATCCTACCATTCCACAAGGTGCTATTATTGGTGGAATCGGTGGTGGCACTGAATTTCCACATATCACAATCAATCCCATTGATGTATCTGTATCTGTTAATGGTATCCAAGCACTTAACGAATACTTGACATTTACAATTCCTCACACAATGACAGCATTGAAATATTTTTGTACATCACACGCAGCTATGATTGGAGATTTTGATATTGGAGAATATTCAGCCACGGAAACAGATAAAACATATTATGTTAGAATGGCGGCTTCAAATGCTGACCCCTATTATATATTCAGTGATACTCCTAATGGTACAGCATTAAATGATACAGCAGCAGCTGGTAGTGGTACACAATTAACTTTATACAAAGGAAATACATATAAATTCATTATGACAGAAACAACTACTCATCCATTTATAGTCGGTGATAGTGCTGATCCAGATTTAACTACTGGTATAAAATTAGAAAGTACTGGTACTGGTGGAGCAACAACATCCACATATAGAGAGCCTTATCCATTACATATTAATGGCACAGCAAATATAGAAAAGAATTTAAATGTTGCCAAAAAATTAACAGTATCTGGTCCAATTATACAATGGTAATTACAACACAATAAAAAATTATTTACACTATAAATAATTTTTATAATTAGTTTAATCTTCATAAATAGATAATGGCGGTAAAGACCCACCAGTTTTTTCGTTTCCATCTTTCGGCGGTCTTGGTTCAGTCAATTTTGCAATAGCACAAATGTAAGGGTCATTTAATTCAAAACGCGTACCAATAACATTTACTAATATTTTTTCATTTTCAGTAACATTTGCAAATTTTGTGTTTGTAAAATGATGGTCACGTGCAATAAATACAGTGACAGGAACCGACCCATCTTCGTCAATTACCTCAGCATGAATACCCGCTTTTGTAATTGTTTTTGCTACACAATTCATCAACATACCTTCGACTGGATGACATACCATGCATTCAAATACAACCTGAAATTCAACTTTGTCACCACGAATTGAACCACTTGAATAATTTATGATACGAATAGAATTTGGTTTTAATATACCTTCGGCAATACATTTACCAGTTGTTTGATATAGAATTTCTGTTTCAAGATTTTTCTTCACATTTTTACCAACTTCTGTAATCATAAGATATACTTTCTGTGTTAAAACAGATGAATTATATACACCGTGTATTTTTTCAGTAGTTGATGGTTTATTCATATTACTATAATGTCACAAAATATATTTCTATGTTATTTACAGAAATATATAATCAATTTTTTAAAAATTATATTTTGGGTATATCATTAGCTAATGTTTGTTCAAGGTCAAAGAACCACATTTTATTTTTATTATGGGGAGACTCATTAAAATATCGCATAATCATTTCCAACATTACACATATACCTTTTCTCATAATATTTTTAGCATTTGTATTTAGATTATACGTAATATGACCGCCTTTATCTTCGCGTATGGGGTATGGATTTTTAGCTAAAACCTTATTATTTAAAAATTTGATAATTTCATTTTTGCCCATAACATTACATTTAAATCCCTTATTATTAGACGTTTTCGTTGTAATATCCTTTAATTTAAACTCAATCGTATTCTTCTTAAATAAGTGCATAAATCCAATAAAATCTTGCATTTGTTCTTTAGTTATGGAATATTTACTTTGTAATTGTTCAGTAAAACTACGTGAAACAGTTAAACTTGCCTTTTTCCAATTACGTGTTTCTTGAACCTGTACATACAAATCAATATGTTTTGCAGAAGCGAGTGCAATACCCCGTTTGAAACCATTAATATCATCTTTTATCATTATTTTTTCATCAAAATAGGATGTTACATATTTTGCAATATTCTTATGTACAATATCATTGGGCAATACATCTATCAAATTAGAATTCTCTATTTCATATAAATGAAACAATATTGTTAATTTATCTTCAATGTCTTGTGTATCTAACCAATGATAAATTGTATATTTATCTATTAAATCAACTGATATATTGATATTATCATGTAATTCATTATAAATATAACCTAAATGTTTATACCAATCACTTTCAGCAGTATCCATAATAATTTTGTTATTAAAATTCGTCTTTTCATCTTGTACAACCGTTAATGAATAATCCAATTTTTTTAATAATAATTCAAAAGAATTTTGTATTTTTTGTATAGCAATTGTAGGGGATGATTTTTTTTCTATAACTTTGTTTGAAATCTTTATATCGTCATTGACCTTTTCCTTAGGGAGTTCCATATACATTTCAGTTGGTTTAAATTCAACAGGTACACTTCTATCTAATATTGATGAATGATTATCGCTTATTTCGACTGGTTGATACCCATAATAATCACCTGAATTTATCAAATTCCCCTTTCTACCGTATTTATCTATAATATAATTGTATTGGTTCTCAATAAACATAGATAATACATAATCTATTTGCTCGGTTGGGTATGGATTTGCGATTTGAATAGATGCAATAAGTTGTTCGCGTTTATAAAATGGCTGTTCCTTAAATAAATCACGGATTCGTTTTGAAATACCCAGATAATTCATCTTTACATAGTGTTCATTATAAGTTATTTTGTTAATGTCTTCCTTTGTTATTTCTGTATTTGGAGAACATACAAAGTCACAATTCATATAATCACAAATACTGCTACCAGATTTGTCACCAATTTTATAATCTATTTCTTGATTACTTGATAATTTCAATTGAATCGTTTGATTTTCTGCAAGTGTATTTAATTTTTCTACGGTTAACTCTGTTTGGCCTATATTCAATATACAATCAACCGCGGTTTCTTTCAAAATTCTGGTAATTTTACCAATTTGTATAGCTTTTTTCTCTGCATAACGATATACATATAAATCGGCGGTTTCTGTATCATCCACTGCATTTGTTGCATGTAAATATATTTCTACATTGCGTTCTTCAAATGGTAACATACAATGACTTAAATTACGTACACCACGTCCGAGTATTTGTTCTATACGATTCATATTATACCAAGGTTCTAACATATGTAGTTGACGAATATTTTTAAAGTCTAATCCCTCAGCGGCTGCTTTGGTTATTAATACTACTCTAACAAGTTCTCCATTTTTATTCTCTGGACTGGTTATATATTTCAAATCAGCAAGATTATTTGGCGAAAATGATTTATCTCCTGTAATCATTACATATTTGGCTGGATGATAATTCTTTTTGTCACTTTCTTCCATTTCATCAATAGGTTTCAATGTAGTTGCATCAACAGGATTCGTAGGTGGTTCCTCAAACAAAGATTTTGTATGGCTTGCGAATCCATATCGAGTAAATCCCATCTCTTCTAATGCAAGTGCTATTGGAACAACTCCTCCATCTATAAATTGAGAATATATCATTATAATTCCAGTTGAGTTCTCTATTGATTTACATATGCTTGATATCTTACCGCTATATTTTCCAATATTATCCGGATGGAATATATTACCAAATTTATCCAATATTTCAGGTTTATATTTGAAATTATGACGAAGTTCAAACGGGGTTCTCGTTGTCTCATAAGAAACAATATGAGATAATCCAGTTTTACCAATCATATTATTTATAATTCTCTTATTTGTCTGGGTGGTTTCTAAATCGGTTGGTTTCGCTACTGCATCATTTTCATTTTCATTTTCATTTTGTAAAGAAGGTTGAGATACTACAAACTCTGGATTTGGAAAAATAATATTTAAAGATTGTAAGGGTTCTCTTAAATAAGTATACCCAAATGATTCCATGTTCTCAAATGAAGGCATTTCTTTAACATTTCCATAAGCATCTTTAACAGATATTGATGTTTCTAATAAATGTTTAAGAATAAATTGGTACGCATTGTTTTGGTATTCACCAATTACATTCATATATAAAGGTGTTTTACTCGGTTTATCGTCAATTGGCTTGTTATTCATTTGAGTTGATGGATAATTATCATATTGAATCATTCGTCCAATAGAAAAATCATTAGGATAAATACGATACGGAAATGTATACGGATTTTCCCCTCTAACATACGAGATATATCCCGTTAATTTACGTCGTAATAATTCTTCTCCTCCTTCAATAACAGTCCCGTCTTCCAGTGTTTTTGGTTCTACCATAGTACCCTCATTCGTAAAGACATCAGTTTCTTCAATTAAACTTCTCTTATCAACAGCATTTAATAAATTGGTTAGCCATATAATTTCACGTTGATTATTAAAAATAGGAGTAGCGGATAATAATAATAAACGGATATTATCAGCATATTTACAACACCTCATTAACAATGATGCTGTTTTTTTTGCTTCTTTATTATCTTGCATAACCCTAATGTTATGTACTTCATCAATAATAACTAAACGGTTATTAAAAAGTGAACGAATTAAACTAATTTCTTGTTGTTTTATTTGTTTACTTGATAAGTTAGTATTAGCATCTACACGGGTTTTACGTTTAATATAATTAGCAAGTTCTCCATAACCCATAAAAACATAATACTGAGAGATAAGTGTATTTATCTGTGAAACAACTTTAGACTTAGGAATATTCTGTATTTGTGAAGGATTTATTTCTTGTAATAGGGTATTACCGATACATGTATTTAAGTTCCAAATTCCACCTTCTAATTTAAGTTTTCGTTCATCAAATAATTGTAATCGAAAATTATTTTGAACATTTGGTGATGCAATAACCATTATACGTTGTGTAATACCAATCTGTTTCATATAATCACGCATTTCTTCCGCAATACCAATAGCACTACATGTTTTACCCGTACCTAAACCATGATATAAAAGCAAACTGTTATATGGTGTTTGAAATGAAAGAAAATTTTTAACAAATAACTGATGAGGCATTAACTCAAAATCTGCATTACACATTTTTTCAGCTTGTTTTTTTATATCGTATATTTTACCGTCATATTGAGTATCATTAAATTCTTTTCTCTTTGCAATTTTAATATTAAAATTAGGGTCGTCAATTTCTGGGTATAAAAAATCATAATTATCATCAAGTGCAATACTTTCGCGTTGTGCTAATTCCTTTTTATGTAAAAAATCGTTATGCTCTTTTGAAACAATGTTTGTAGGGGCAACCCCGATTTTATCTTGTATTTTTTGTTGATTTACAGGAATATCTATTTTATTTGAAGAATCAGGTAATTCATATTGTGATTCATCAATATTATCAATATGTTCTACTGGTTTATCATCGTTACCAATTTCAAAATCTTGTAAATCATCATTAGTATCTAATTCGGGTTTAGTGGTTTCTGGAGTAAGGCTATCTACAGTAGGTATTTTTTCAACAACTGCTTCCTTTTGGCTTTGTATAGTTTCAATATTTTCTAAATAAATTATTTGAATAATAAGTTCATCGTTTAATGTACCATAATAAGTAGAATTACTAACCGCTTTTGTATGTTTTGATTTTAACTCTGTAATAATGGTTTTAAGTACATTCGCAGTAATAGGTTTGTTATTAATCCTACCATTCTTTAAAAAAATAATACGGTCTATATTTTTATTTAACAAATCAATATCATAAGTTTTATTACGATTGCCATCTATTTTTAATATCGTGGTCTTATCGTTAGATACTAAATTAATATCAGTTAACTTATAACAATTATTATTACTATCACATCTATATCCACTTGGGCAACGTTTTTTATCTTCACATGTATATTCTGGTAGGGTAATTGGTATATCAGGTTGTGATTGTGATTCATTAATAGGTTCGTTAAATGGATTCAATGCTGATATTTTATCTACTATATTATCAAGAATACGCGGTTCATCAGGTTTAATAGTTAGTTTTCGTCGTGTTTTTCTATTTGTCTTAGAAGTATTAACATCTGATTTAATTTTACGACTTGCCATGTAAAATATATGTATGTATATATTTTACACATATATTTCATTTATCTTGTTTATACACCATTTGTTATTTGATGATATATGTTGACTCACTAAATTTATCATAACGTTAGAATAGGATAAATCTATATAAACGTTTTCTTATGATTAATTAATGTATTATTAATGTGAGTAAGTAATCGCTTTTTTTCTAAATTATAAGGTCGCATAGCTGAAATACAATTATCATATGTTTTCCACTCCATTTTACTAACCTCTGAAATTTCAAAATTTTGTATATTTTCACTATGTTCATATGGAATATATGCCAAATAATATTTATGTTTATAAGACTTATAATTAGAACCTGTATATATTTCCTCATATGGATAAATATTATGTATACTAATTAAACAAGAACGATTAATACCGGTTTCTTCACAAAATTCACGAACAGCACAGTCATAATCTCTCTCTTGAAAATTTCGTCGGCCTTTTGGAAATCCCCACTCAGGGTCAGTCCATTGTGTGTATGATTTAGTTTCCTCTATTAGACTCTGCAGTGTATAATCCTGATTATTAAATGATATACCTTTTTTTAATAATTCAAACTTATCTCGTGAACAATTTTCTTCATGTTTATACTGGTTATTACAACCAGTATCTCCCCAAATATGTTTCCATAACTCAACAAAAGACATTGTCATTAAGTAGTGTTTTTCACGAATAGTCATTTGTTTTAACATATTTATAATATAATCTTTATTATTTATGGAATACTTACCACGCATAAAATCAATAAATCCAAATGTGTCTTTACGACAAATAGATAAATATTGCAATTCTTTATTTACGATACGAAATGCAACTATACCTATACTCATAATTGGTAATTTACATAAATGATAAACATGTCCATACTTTCCACAATTATTACAATAATTTTCACTCATTTTTTATTATAATTGGATAATACTAAGTAATTATAATAAGGTATCTTTATATATTATCACACCAATGTTTTTTGATCCATCTGTATGGGGACCTCATTATTGGTTTTTTTTGCATACCGTAGCAGAATCATATCCGGAATATCCAAACGAAGTGATAAAACGAAAATATTACGATTTAATCCAGAATATGCCGTTATTTATACCAATAAGCGAGATTGGTGATAAATTTAGTAGTATATTAGACAAATATCCAGTTACACCATATTTATGTTCTAAGAAATCGTTTGTAAGATGGATGCATTTTATTCATAATAAAATAAATGTATCATTAAACAAAACAGAATTATCCATGCCAGAAGCACTTGAACAATATCGTAATAAATATAAACCAAAACCAGTATATTTAGCGGAACAAATAAATTTAAGAAAACATTATTTATATGCTATTTTCATCATTATTCTATTTGTTCTAATTTATATGTATTATGAATAATCCAATACAGAGAAACTTATTCTCTTGATAATATAAATATGAGATTGGAACTATATATTATACTGATTGCTGGATTTATAATTGCAAATATTTATACCGATGGCAAATATACAAAAATGTTAACTTTTGGAAAAAAATACTATCAAATGGCAGGAGTTGCATTTGGTGCATTAATGATATACATTTTATTTAAAAAGAATCCATTACGTGCTCAACAAATGATTGGTGCATCTAATGAATATTTACGTTATTTACCGATTGACCGTAATACATCTAATATGATTTCACCTATTTTGGATTTTACAAGCAAACAAAATATGGCTCCTGTACAAAATGGGGGGCAATACAATAATCCTATTGTTTCCATGCCAGAATCATCTAACATGTATGCAGAGAACCGTATAATGAATTCAGGTAAAAAATCTACAAAACGGTCGGTTAGTGAAACAAAAAAGAAATTTGTTGCATCAAGACAAGATTGGAAATGCGGAGATTGTCAAACACAATTAACCGCGTGGTTTGAGGTAGATCATAAAGTACGATTAGAATATGGCGGTAGTAACCATGTAGATAATTTAGTTGCATTATGTCGTGAATGCCATGGAAAAAAAACAACAATGGAGAACCTATAAATATATTTGTTATTCTAAGTAACAAATATACAAAATAATATAAGACATTTAATATATATAAGTGTTATTAAAAACAATATGAATACTGTTGAAATTCTTTCCCATAAATATTCAATACTATTACTTAGTTTTATTATTATAGCGATTACCACATATGATGGTATTAATAAATTAAATAGCGAAGAACCTGACCGAGAAAACATTAAAATAAATATGGTGGTTATATTTATATCACTATTGTTTGGTGCAGGATATTATAATTATAAATCACTTTCTTCATCATCTAATTTAATATATAACCAATTATTTACATTTTTTTTATTTATAGCATTTATATTTTTGATATATTGGTTTACTACACTTGATATTAAAACATTTACTACATTTACTTACTTGTCTTCTATTGTCCTTATATTAATTACAATCGTTGCACTTTCTATTATTTTTATTATGCTTAGTAATTGGTTAAAGTCATTACATGGATGGACTGGATTTTTCGTGAATTTCTTATTTTATATCCCATGTTTATTGAACACATTTGTATATTATTTAATTAGTGAATTTAAATTAACAACAAGTCCTGTATTAATTCTATTCTTTATTGAAATACTGTTATTATTGTGTTATTTATACATTCCTGAAATTGTTAATCATATTACCAATAAAGATGGTACATTACTTCATAATACCAATACATTAGCCAATGGAGATATTGAAATTCAAGATACATTCTTTTTAAATGCACAAAACTCATTTTCACTTGACGAACATGTAATGCCCGATATGAAATTTCAAATCAATGGAAATAGAAACAAAACTACCTTTCAAAATTATGCCATTTCTATGTGGACATATGTGAACGCACATGGAAGTAATAAATTAGCATATAATACAGAATCCTTAATATTTGATTATGGTGACCGTAAACCGAAAATAACTTATTATAATGGTGATGACCAAGATACACGTGATAAATATCGTATTTACTTTACAAATAATACAACATTAAATAAAGACGGTGATGATAACAACGACTTCAAAGAATATTATGAAATGAAACTACCATTACAGCGATGGAATCATTTAGTGTTTAATTTCAGTTCAACCCATGCGGACTTATTTGTGAATGGTCATTTAGAACGTACATTTTCATTTGCTGATGGCAAAATGCCAACATTTTCTAATACAGATGTAGTTACCACGGGGAAAAATGACGGATTACATGGAGCTATAAGTAACATTCGCTATTATACAAAAACATTAAGTAAACATAAAATTACAAATATGTATAATATTTTTATGAAAAAAACACCACCAACATTTAATATGTAAGCATTTACTATATAATAAAATGAATGCAATTGCCATAATTTTAGCAATAGTTGTAATATTGTTATTTTACATATTGTATCGTTTCTTCATGTTAAAATCAACTGAATTAACCCAAACGGCCAGTTTACTGGATTCAAATCCTTCAATTCCCATAGAAAATAAACCTACCAGTACACGTTATTCATATGGTATTTGGATTTATGTTAATTCTTGGAATTCCAGTATAGAGAAAACTATTTTTGAAAGAACTAACAACATCAAATTATATTTTGCTGATACAGCACCCGTTTTAAAATGTGATATTACCATGGATGATGGTCAAACATTAGCCGCTGGTGCATCTGCACCAACTACTACTCTTGAAATCACAGATAATTTCCCTCTACAAAAATGGGTACATATTGTCACCAGCGTAGATAATCAATATTTAGATGCATATTTAGACGGTAAATTAATAAAATCCGGAAGATTATATAGTGAAGCGGTTGTTGCTGAAGGTAGTACACCGGCTTCTCCTGAAAGTACACCAAAAACTCCTGCAGATCAAGCTATGACTATTGGAGGAGGTACTAACTACGATGCATACATTGCAAAATTCAATCATTGGTCATTACCCCTTGACCCACAAACAGTTTGGTCAATATATAATGAAGGTAATGGACAAAGTGGTATGAATAATTATATTTCTTCGTATGGTATTGATTTATCAATACTCAAAGATAATGTAGAACAATCAAAATACTCAATATTATAAATTATTATCAAATCGTTTTATAGTTATATAATATATTAAACGATTATGAATACACAACCAAATATACCGACTACATCTACTAATATAGAAATGCCACAAAGTGTTCAAAATATTGGAAACAATATTAGTGAATCTGTAAATAATTTATCTGAATCTGTTAAATCAAGTCTTGATGGTTTTTCACAATCAGCAGATGCTGGCATGGAGGCGTCAAGTGGATTCCTATCATCAAATACAATTATTGCAAAATTTGTATTTCTTATTTTAATCATCATTGTTTTTATTATCTTGCTGAATTTAGGAATTTTGGCTATTCAATATTTTACAAATCCGTCTGGAAGCAGTCCATACCTAATTGATGGTACATTTAGTGGAAACCAACAAGAAACCATTAAACAAGACCCTAACGCAGCAGACTCTATTTTAATTAAACGTTCAAACAATCAATCCAGTGGTATTGAATTCTCATGGTCTACTTGGATACAAATTGACGAATTAAATGTCGGGGACAAACATCAACATATTTTCCATAAAGGTGTTAATGAATTTGACTCGACTGGTCTTGCAAAAATTAACAATGCTCCTGGATTATATATTAAAAATCTACCAAATGGTACCTCTACAAACACCGCTACATTGAAATTAGTTATGTCAACAACAAGTACTAATACTGATTTTATTGAGATTGATGATATTCCATTGAAACATTGGGTTAATATTATTGTTCGTATGAAGAATACAACATTAGATGTTTATGTTAATGGAACTGTTGCAGGCCGATTAAATCTACGAGAAGTCCCATTACAAAATTACTATGATGTACATATTGGTCAAAATAATGGATTTAATGGTAAAATATCAAATTTAAGATATTACGATTATGCATTAAATATTTTTGAAATAAATAAAGTCGTTGCTGCTGGTCCAAATCCTAATGCTGCAAAACAATCACAAAAATTACAAGATAGTTACTTTTATTTATCACCTTCTTGGTTTACTGCAAAATTATAAAATTTCTTTATATATGTTAAATGGCTGACCAAAGTATGATTGATGCACTATGTTCCCAACGAAAACAATATCAATTATTTAATAAACCACCAATACGATATAATCCACCAAACCCATATCCTGAATTTACACAAGAACAATTAAATATGCGACGAAAAGTTGAAATTCTAAAATACAAAAAAAACTCTACACAAGCTCCTCAATTAACCAAGTCACAAAAATTAAGTCAAATGCTTAAACGTACTTCCAATTTAACACGGGTTGTTTGTCCAAGTGATAAATATATACCAGTATTATCTACAGCTTCGGATATTCCAGGACCACCTGTATATTTAGTTGAAGATGATAACGTTCCATTGTATAAATATTCACAAAACACAGATGTATATGGTGAACAAATTGAGGTTGATGACGACGATTGGACTCTCAATGTAATTTCAAACCAAATAGTATCATCTACACAAGAGTATACTACATTTTGTAATTTAATTATTCGCCCAATTATAAAACAACCATATACAATTTTTACATTACAAACACCTGTTTTATTTCGCTTACAAGGTATTGGACTTCCTTCTTCTACAAATGGTTCTATTATTGTTCCTACAATAACACCAACAAATGGAACTATTGATAATAATAGTTTTTTAACTACATATAATGGTAATCCTGTCGCTAATAATAGTAGTAGCAAAACTACCTTTTTACAAAATAATTCTATCACAACTACATTAAATGCTCCAAGCACTGACCCTTATAATTATTTTTGTGAAGCATATATTGGATTAGTTGAATTTAGTAATATTTCATTGAATACATCACCTGGATTTGTATATGATTTTAAATTTTATTATATTGTTGATTATAAAGATGAGAATGATGATTCTATTACTGACGTTGATATATTAAATAATATACAATTTGAATTATATATAAATCTTAATGACTCATATGCTATACAACCTCAACAGAATTGTAATATAACTACTGATTTGACCAATCTACCTGAAAAAAAAGTATTGTTCTCTGGTAGTGGTTAAATCAAACTTGTATTTTTAATCATCTTTATATTCAATATATTCATCATATTTATCTCTACATAATGGACAATTATCACATTTCATTACACATACTTCACATATGTAATGAAAACAATTAGGTATAATTAATTTATCAGGAGTAATCTCTTCATAACATACTGGACAGTTTTCCAGTTTTCCTGATTCTATGTACATTGCACGAAACTTTTTTTGCATTCGTTTATAATTATGTTCTGCACGCTGGTAATTTTTGTCTAATAAATTCTCTAATGTATTAGCACGATTTGTTTTTCGTCTTAATTTTGTTTCTAAAAATTTAATTTCACGGTCTTTTTCTTCTAATAGTGTTAAGGGACGCGGGAAAGGTGTATGTGATTTATGATATACGACTTTCAATCGTAAGATTTCATCACAAATTGGTATATTTCTTATTCTTGGTAAATTTATTATTGACATATAAGATACTGGGATCATACCATCAAATAATTTGTATTTATCAAAATAATCATGAAAAGAATCAATAAAATCACTTAATACGGGTGTTTCTTGAGTACAATATATAGGTTCACTATCAATCCATGTTTCTTCGCCATCCTCACTGCTTACTGTTCTATCAAAATACGCACTAATAATTGAACTAGGTATAGTTAACTCATATTCTTGTATACATTTATTTTTGTTTGAAGTAACTGAAATCAATTCATATGTTGAAATATTATACTTTGTTTCTTCATTTGGAATCGAAGTTACTGTTACATCAGATAAGAACATTTCTATTGCATTACGGAACAAATCATCTCGTGTTAGTTTAGGCATTGTCTATTAATTTAATATTGTAAACTATATTTAATTTTATTCAATTTTTTGTTTTTCTATATAACTATAGTATATAATGCCTCGTTGTCCACCTGGAACTCGCAGATGTCCTCCAAATGTTGGAAAATGCCATAAAACTGGTAAAACTGGTAAAACTGCTAAGAAACAACCAAAATTAAAGAAATCGGTTGAAAAAACACCTGAAGTTGACCCCACTAAGGTGAAACGTAGTTGGATGGAACACTTAAAATGGTGTTCTAATCATTTTAATATTAAGTATGGTAAAGCTATGACTGATGAGAGATGTCGCCAGATTTGGAAAGACACTCGTTAAGATGATTTTCTAAAAACTTTATTTCATACGTATTACTCATTTCAAAATTATTTGGATATGACTTGACATCAAACTCATATTCTTGTGTCTTACATAATATACAATACATCATAAACTCGCACATTTCTATATATTTACTTACTGAATCATAATAAATAATACAATCTTTTATATTTGAATTATAAAAATATTGATCTAATAATAATTCCGGGTTGGATAAATGTATTTCAGGTTCATATATATTTTTTTCATCGAGATATTTTGTAAATATTACATACATTGATTTTATTTTTATAACAATTTTTTTATATTTTTCTATTATCTCATCTGTTGGTGTATAATACCTTCTAATTTTATTGTTTTTCCACAATGGTTTAATATCCATTTTAAATCTGCTAATATTATTCGGGTTATTAATGTATTATCAATACCGACAGTAAAATTATGTAACATATTTTTTTCATTATTATATTTTTGTTCTTCTTTTTTACACTCTACTAATTTTTCATATATTTCATCATTTGACCAGTTATATATTTCTGTATACTTTGTTAATATATCCTGTATTAAATTACATTGTAACTTTTTTACATTTAATGTTTGATTCGTTTCTTCTATTATAAATTTTCTTTCATCTACGGTTAATAATTCATTAGAGTAACTACCACCACGAACATTATCTATTCCATAACATTTCATATATTTTTTTACAAAATAATTTATTTCATCATCTTGACATATTGATATTGTTTCTATTATACGATTTGGCTTATATTTTGATAAATATTCATTTATCAATTCACATTCTGTTAACACAATGTGCATATCTACTTTATCATGAGTTGATACATGCAAAAATAACTTGTCCTTCTCTAATAAAATTATATGTAAAAACATTTGAATAAATAATATAATATTGAAATATCTATATTATTTTAGTTCTTCATACATTATGCATGTGTATGTGTAGTAATATTACGAGTAGGGTTTAAACACATATGTTGTGTGGGAAATGTTTGACCAGACATGCACTTACTTTCATCATCTACTTCAATACAACCACGTTTACCTTGATATTCACCAACTAAACACCAATTTGTTTTATTTGAGGTAATTGGGTTTTGAATAGGACTATTATTATCATCATCTTTGGGTGGGTTATTTACAATGGTTGATGAATTAATAGACTTATCTAATTGTTGAACGGCATTAGAATTTACATTCTTACGACTTGCATCCTTAAGTAAATCTGCTGCTGATTGTATTGTATCGCCTGCAATATCTATACCGGCTTTTGCTACATCGGTTGCTACATCTGTTGATTTATCTATTACTGTACCTGCTGTATATCCAAATACAGATAACACTTGTGTAAATAATGGACCAAATACATTACTTATCGTTTGAATAATATTATCAAGTGAAGATAGTAAATTTATACCTAAAAATGATAATATCAACAATCCTGTTAATAAAAAAATTACTAAATTTTTTCCACTAAACATGTTGGATTCTGATGATGTCACTGGTACAATAGGTGATTGGGTGACACTTGCCGTTATAGGAGTTCTTGTTGTTTCAAATGATTGGTTCATATTATATACTATGAATAGCTTTTTATTCAAAGTTTAATAACTAATTAATTGTAAATGATTTAGACGTTCGTTTAGTAATAATTTATAATTTATAGTTTTATTATAATGAGTTTAATTGGAATGTTTGAAACGTTTTTATTTGTGAGTTTAGCAATTACATTTATCTTGGTAGTATTTTTAGTATATCATTTTAAAAGTCGCATTGCAACGATTGAACATAAATGTGACACGATGTTTGAAATTATTAATAATATTGTTGCAGAAATGAATCATCCACAATCAGAAATTATACATAATAGTCAACCTAATATGCAGGTGAATCAGTTTACTCCTACATTTGATAATAAAATAGATATTGTCCTCAGTGAAGATGAAGATGATAGCGAAAATGAGGATGATTGTGATAGCGAAGATGAAACACTAAGTGGCGATGAAGAGGATAGTGAAGATGAAGAGGATAGTGAAGATGAAGAGGATAGTGAAGATGAAGAGGATAGTGAAGATGAAGAGGATAGTGAAAATAATGTAGAAGAAAGTATTAATACTGATAAACGTGTTATTAATATGGATAATCTACAAGATATGGATACAATTGATACCAACTTTGATAATGATAATAATACTCACATTGAAGGTGTAGATGAAATTAATGATGCAAACGTTGAGCCATTAAATACCTATCATTTAGATATGCATGTAGAAAAAATAGAAGAACCTGTAAATAATTTAGATGATAATTCAACTGTAAGTACAAATACTGAAACAAAGCATAGTATGTCTGTATTTAAAAAAATGACCTTACCATTGTTAAAAACATATGTTATTGAAAAAGGATTAATATCCGACCCGAGCAAAATGAAAAAACAAGACCTTATTAATTTAATTGAAACAAATGATATTTAGTAATTTGACACACACCAGATAAATAAAACCATTGTATAATATATAATTCTATTGTATATTATAATGAAATTAAATAGTTCATTTGCACCCGAATCTATACATTCTGCATATCCTATAATAAAAGAAACTGTTCCAAAGTCTGAACGTGGTTATAATACAAATAATAAATATTCCAGTTTTCCTCCATTGATGAGTGATGGGCGATCAATCACTGCTACATGGCAACATGATGCTGTTGCTAATCATAAATTAGTGCAAGAGAATAATATAAAGTCAAATTGGAACTATCGTAAATTTCTAACAGATAATGCAGTTAATGTAATGGAACAAAGCTTTAGAGAAAGTTCAAATGATGTAGGATATAATTCACGATATGCTACTGCACCAAATATTCAATCAAATTTTGTCTCTAATATGGGATCTCCTACATTATATTCGTCCGTTGAACATAACCCAAAAACTCTTGGACACGCAACAAGTGATTTAAAAACCAGCTATTTAACCAGAGAAAATTTACAAGCACGTAAAATTTCCCCTGTAATTACACAAGATGAACTTATTAAATCGTTTAGTGCACCAAAACCAGAAATATAAGTATTTAATTGTTATGAAATATAGAAAGATTCACTGTATATTTCATAAATGAAAGTAATTAGTTTTGATATTGGAATCAAAAATATGGCTTACTGTGTATTATCTTCAACAGATAATCATGATAAACCAATTATAATACATGATTGGAATGTACTAAGTATGGTAGAAACTGAAAATTCAATTACTTATCCATGCAATTGTAGTATACCAGGAAAAAATAAAAAAACACCATCCAAACTATGTGGTAAAAAATCAAAATACCAAAAAGATGAACAATACTTTTGTGAAAGACATGCAAAAAAAAACACCCAATGGATTATTCCAACAAAACAACATAGTCTTAGTTATATAAAAAAGCAAAAAGTACAAGACATTATTACTCTATGTAATACACATATGTTACTTATTAAACATGATGTCAAAACATTAAAAAAGGATAAATTAGTTGAAATATTAATAGAGTTTTATCAACAACGATGTTATGAACCAATAATTGCATCAAAAAAAATAAATGCGAATGATGTTGACTTAATCTGTATTGGCAAATCTATTAAACGCCTATTTAATCAATTACCAGATATTGAAACAATTACACATGTACTTATTGAAAATCAAATTTCACCTATTGCAAACCGAATGAAAACAATACAAGGGATGTTAGCTCAATATTTTATCATGAAAAGTGATAATATACATATTGAATTTGTATCTTCATCTCACAAATTACGACAATTTAAAGATATTAGCGATATTGTACCCACCCCTACACAACATACTATAACAGATATAGATAAAACTGTGAAAAACCCTAATTATAAAAGTCATAAGAATGACGGCATTTTATATACAAATCAAATACTTTGTAAAAATGATGACTTCAGTAAATGGAGTTCTGCTATGAATACACCAAAAAAAGATGATTTAGCGGATGCATTTTTACAAGGATTATGGTATTTTAAAAACCAAAATATAATATTATATGCGGATGATTTAAATATAAAACTTGTATAAATATCATAACAATGGAAACGATTGACATTAGTTTAGATAACTTAGAGCCAATTTCACTCAATAAAGATAGTAATATGACAACTCCTTCTGTTAATTTTGGTTCAGGTATTGAATTACTCATGAATGATAAAAAAAGGAGTACTTCTGGTGATAATATTCAACTTGATTTAGGTGATTTAGATACATTAGAAAAGGAAATGAATGATTTAACTGGAAATTCTGCAGAAAAACCAGCTGCATCTACTGATAGTAACACAAAAACTCTTGGTGGTATGGCAGCGAATCTATTTGGTTTAGGCGGATTTACCAATACTGCAGATACTACTACGATTCAACCTGATGAATTACCTAATGATAATGCCAATTTGGGACATGCTACCCGCGAAAGTGCTGGTAAAACACATACATGGGATGGTTTTTCAAAAATGAATGATGTTCCTTCATCGGGTCCAGCATCTTCGTATTCATCTAATTTAAACGACCGTGAAAAAAGACGAAAAAAACGCATGATGTTGAAAAAAATGGATGAATGGTATGAGAAAGGACAACTAAAACAAGGCACACAGCTTAATATTGATTCGCCATATGATGAAATTGAAGATGAATATGAGTCAGTTATGGATGATAAACGTAAAAAAGATGCAATTAAGTTACAAGGATGGTGGATGATGACCTTTATTAATTCTTTAGAATATGGCAATGCAGTATTTAACCCATTTGATTTAAATTTAGATGGATGGGGAGAACAAGTTAGTGAAGATATAGATAGTTATGAAGAGATTTTTGCGGAACTGCACGACAAATATAAAGGAGGAAAAATGGCACCAGAATTATCATTATTGCTACGTGTTGGATTTAGTGCAGCTGTATTAAATTTTTCTAATAAAGCATTATCTACCGCAACACCCGGATTTAATGATGTTATTAAACAAAGTCCTGAGCTAATGAAAATGTTTACAAATGCTACAGTTAGTAGTATGAGCCAACAATCACCCAGTTTTGAATTTGCACAAAATTTAATGCAAGACCATAATAACCGTCCAACTGGACCACCACCGCCAGCACCTGTAAAAACACAAAATCAACCACCGCCACAACGTCCTGGTATGAATTTTACAGAAGCACAAAGTAATCGTCCTGATATAGATGCAAGTAGAGGAACTATGTTTCGTGAACAGGGAATAAATGTAAATAATAATTATCAAGGGATAAATGAACCATCCAAACCTATGGAAACCCCAAAACAACGTCCCGAAATGAAAGGCCCTCAAATGGGAGGTGATATAGATAATATTTTGTCAGGATTAAAAACCAGAACTATTAATATTCAAGAACAAAGACCTCCACCAACAGCCACACAATCTAATGCAGATGATTCATCTATGATATCAATTAGTTCATTAAATGACATGCAAAATTCTAATATACCAAAACGCACAAACAGAAGAAAAAATAAATCTGATAAAAATATTATTTCACTTGATATTTAAATTATTTAATAATTTTTTCATAAAAAAATATACAAATCATGTGTATATTTTTTGATTTTCTGGATTTTCTGGATTTTCTGGATTTTCTGGATTTTCTGGATTTTCTGGATTTTCTGGATTTTCTGGATTTTCTGGATTTTCTGGATTATTTTTCACGTAAATACATATCAAATAACCACATTGGAGATTGATTGACCATTGATGTTGCAATTATGCATTGCTCTCTCTGGTTTTCTACATACTGTTTTTGGCGTTCCAAGTTTGCGCGAATTTTAACAATGCATGTTTTTTGCAAGTTAAATAGATATTTCATTATAGATAATGCATATATATGCAGTCAAAAGTTATAATCAATATATAAATACTTAATTATCAATTTTCTACATTTTGATTGTTATAATAAGCAATATAAACATAAACTATGTAATAATACACATATAGTTAATACGATTTACTTATGAATTATTATATTCCTGATATATTACAAAATAATCTTAATTATATTGGATTAACTGCTCTTACAAAGTATAGTGAAATTAAAAATAAAATAACCAAGTACACTAATTATGTATATACATATCATCCTATTATTACATATACTATTGATATCAGTTTATACAGCTATAAATGGTTATATGCAACTCATCATAATGAAAATATAGAACCATATCATAATTATTGGATTTCTACTAATTATTTAATACAACATAACTTTCAAAAGGAATCCCCGTTTACTATTCTTGATAATTATAATTATATTTATGACAATAGCATAAAATCTTATCCATATACATTTATTCATAATTTTAATAATTACTGTAATTTATTATCAACCCCATCATTCAATGATTTATATAAAGAGAATTTCCTATATGCAAAATACAATAATATTTATATATCAAGGGTACAGCATGAAAGGAAATTAATTAATAAATTTAAATCCATTACTGATTTTAATACACCTTCACGTGTTAATTTTTTATCTGTTACTCTAAAAGTAAACAATAAAAGTATCAATATGGATATCGATAAAAATCATATGTATATTAATAATGAATTATTCTCACAAGGCTTTATCACACGATATATAAAATATAATAATATTGATATTGAACTTAGTAATGATTATATTATAGATATTATGGATGACGATATTAACATGATTAAATTGAAATTTAATCAATATTTAGTTATAAATAAAGACGACTATGATATTAAAACGATGAATAATAACAATTAACAGGACTATTCTTATAAAAAGGGTATAAAGATTTTTCTCAATATTATATACGGGCGTAATCACTATGGATGCAGTGAGTATTCCAAGCCAATTACATCTTTTAAATGATAAATGGAATATGTATTACCATTTACCAACTAACAAAAACTGGGACTTAGCCAGTTATACAATTTTAATGGATAATATTAGCTCTGTTGAAGATGTTATTGAATTAAATAATAAAATAAATGATTATGTTGTTCGTAATTGTATGCTATTTGTTATGAGAGCAGGAATTACACCCATGTGGGAAGACCCTAAAAATAGAAATGGAGGATGTTTTTCTTATAAAGTTGGAAATAAAAACGTTCCTGAAGTATGGAAGAATTTATTTTATTATTTATGTGGGGAATCTATTTGTGATAAAAGTGAACATTGTACGCACGTCAATGGTATTACTATCTCACCAAAAAAAAACTTTTGTATTATAAAAATATGGCTATCTAACACTAATTTACAAGACCCTGGCTGTATTGTACCAATACCAAACTTATCTAAACAAGGATGTTTATTTAAAAAGCATGAACCTGAATTTTAATCTTTTACCATTACTTCGTCTAATGGTATCGTAAATTTTGTATCATTCAAATAAAAAAAGATACCTGCTATATATAATAATACATTATTTCGAACACCTATTACCAGATTTTTAAAATTATTATACATATATTATTCAATATATATAAAATTGATTAATAATATTATCATTAATATATTATTAATTATACGATTCATTATAATGAAATCCATTGATAGATATATTGCACCTCTTGGTATTAATATTTTATTTACAGTTGGAAAAAATGCCCAAGAGAATTTTAATATAATTGAGAATTCCAATCACAATGATATTTGGTTTCATATTGATAACTATGCTTCTTGTCACGTTATTGCTTCTATGCCTCCTGATATTGATTTTGATAAAAAACAACTTATGTATATTATTAAACAAGGAGCTATTATATGTAAACAATTCTCTAAATATAAATCTGATAAAAACGTTACTGTTGTATACACCTGTGTCAAAAATGTTACAATGACTGATGTTGTTGGCACTGTTAATATTCAATCAAGTAAAACTATCAAAATTTAATCATTTATTTACGACACTTACGGCTTGCCTTTTTTAAATTTTTCTTTGATTTTCTATTTGATTTTTTATTGATTTTTTTCTTACCACCATTATTTTTCAGCTTTTTTCTGGTTGGTGATTCTGGACTTGCTTTTCTTTTTCTTGATTTATTTGCTGCCATCTTTCTTGTATAATTTTTCATAGCTTTTTTCTTCATATCTTTATCATCACTAATAAAACCTGCCATTTCCCCAATTACATCTACTGGTAATGTTTTCTGCATATGTGGCGCTGCAATAGTTAACATTCTTACTTCTAATTTTTGCACATATTCTTTAATAAAATCATTTAATTCTTTTTGTTTTATTAATAATAAATCTTTTTTTCTCCTATTATCCAGAATTATGTCAGCATCATGCATTAAATCATTCACAGTTGGTGGTTGTCCATTTGGTAACATATCCATTGTATCATCATCTTCGTCTACTGTATCATCATCTTCGTCCATTCTATCATCATAATCATTTACTGCAGCATCAGCAGTATAAGCATCTTCATCCATTTCATCAGCTTCTCCAATTTCATCAGCTTCTTCATCCATTTCAATAGGATCAAGACCTTGCATCTCTTGCATCTCCTGAATTTTTTGCAACAATATAATTAATCTCTTTTTATCTTGATTTGTTTCTTTTTTATACGTTTTTATTGCTTTCTTATAATAGTTATTGGACTTTTCCAATATTTTGTGCCAATTGTCAGTTGCACCATTATCTAACAAAAACTTAAATATATCTAATTTTTCACTTTCCGCTGTCCATGATAACAAGGTTCTTTTTTTATATCTATCATTAATTGTATGTTCAGGATTATTAATATACTCATTTATTTTCTCTTTTAATTCTGGAATATATCTCTCATCGTAATTCTCATCTTGAATTCTTGTTATAATCCATACTAATGGACTTACCCATACTAAACTATCATCTGTATGAGATAAAACTTGTCTATTATCATGAAAATTCATTATTATATAATATAATATGATATATTATTTGTCTCCATTTATACCATAGTATTCTACAGGTTTTATTACTATATTTAATTCTGCAAATTCATGAGACAATAATACATCATTATACCAACATGTTTCATTAACATAATTTGTAAAATTATCTATGTCTACTTGCATAATATCATTACATAAGTTGTGTTTTTTTAATAAACATTCAATTGCATATTGTGAAAATACAACACCTGCTCCTTCATGTACCCAATTTGTATTTATATTTGGCCTCGGTGATTCTCTATTGTATTGATGAGATGATTTTTTCACTTTTGTTTGATGCCAATTATTTATCCAGGTTGTTCCATAGTGAATACAATTGCCACCATAATCTATTTTATTAAATCTCGTATTAATAAATAATTTTTCGTCTATCATACTACAGTCATCTCCAAACGTTATTAGATGTGTTTTTTTATTTAATATATGGTAAAACCAAAAATAATAAGCTAACCATGTTTTTGTAGGAATGTTATCATATTCATCACTTGTTCGTATTGATAGTTCTTTCATAGATTCATTATATTCAAATAATTTATCCTGTTTTTCATCACCACTAAATATAAATAACAATTGTTCTTTAAAATTTTCTTTTATATTAGACCATGAACCAGATGAATGACCTGACGACATATCACCATTTTTATATTTTTGACAGCTTAATATTATTATATCTGCATGACCAGTTGTCATTATATATATTTTTGTAATTTATTATATAATGTTATACGCATTATATAATATTAACATACTACTAATTATGAAGGGGGTAACGGTGCTAAACATAACATAATTGACCCTAATGAAGCAACATCATACTTAACTATTAATGGTAAATCATTACCCAAATACATTTCTAAATGAGTACATAATGGTGTACATTTTATAAAATGACTTAAACTTTTTAATGAAAATTCTCCTTGAATTACTACAGATGCATCATTTTTTTGAATAAATTCCATATTTCCACCAGATTCTGAACGATAAATCTTAGAACTTGCAAAATTGCCTTCGCAAGAAAAAATTAAATCATTCCCTACTGATTTTATTTCTATTCTATCTGAAATTCCATTTAAATCACGAATTATCTTTTGAAAATCAGTTGTTGGTAAATTAATAATGGTGGAATATTCTACATCAGGTACAACTAATTCTTCCATATCAGGGTCTATTAAACGTAATTTTTGACAATAACATTGTTTTATATCACCATTATCATATTGTAATCCAAGATGAGAAACTACACCATCATGATAATCAGCTTTGTCTATATACATAGATAATGTATCGTCATTAGACATTGTTGAAATCACTTTAAATAAATGCAATGTATTAGTACACACAATTATTTTTTCTGGATCACAATTATATTGTTCAAATTTATGAGAATTTAACGTAACGTTTACCAAAATGGTATGGGTTTTATCAAAATTAATTATTTTCATACCTTCTTTTGTAAATGTAATAGTTGCATCTGTTAAAATATCCTTTATTGCAGTTATCATATTACGAATTGGCTGTATTTGTACAGTTTTTATTGTCATTACATTATTTTCTTCGTTCATTTCCCTACTTATTAGAATAACATATATGTGCGTTTGTTTTTATATTTAAATATTTATAAATGTATTTACTGATTTATACATGCTATTCTATATCGTTCTATTAATTTATAATTTAGAATACCCTGCTATATAAATCTATTACTATCATTACCTATATAGTTATCAAAATATTTATCTAAGATATAGCAGTTTAGGGAATATAATATAAGTGATGATTATATTTTGTTATAATAATATATAATCGTTTAGTATACATATGGCAACAATACTTAATACTAATAACTATTCTAAATTAAACAGCGATATTACTGATATTATGAGGAGTGGCTTATATTCAGGAGTATCGATCAATATATATACAGATGCAGAGGCTACTACTTTTGCTCTTGATGGCAATACTCCACTTGAAGCTAAAAAAATTAATAAAATAAATACCACGGGAGCATATACTATTGCAGCTAATAATCAATATGTCAATGGAAATATTGAACTTATTTTTAACGATGGTACTTCATTTAAAGCAGTTGACACAGTTGATGAGGTTTGGTATAAACTGGAAGGCGTTGTCTTCCAACGCCGAAAATTTTAATATGTAAAATAATAATTATTCACTGTATATTTTATACAAAATGATATAATAATATCATATTACTCTATTATATGTCATTATTAAATACAAATTACTATATTGTACGCAAAGGCGATTTTGCTACTGACGGTAATACCAAAATTCTTTACAGTATTTTTGCACTATATATTTCACTTGATGATTATATTTCACGGAATTCTACTGAATGCTTTAATTTATTAATATATTCAACTGGATTATGGTCATGTGTTGAACTTTTTTTACACCTTAGTAAAACACGCAATATTAAACCCATGTTTATTTCATTACATAAATCCCGATTAGAATTACCACAAATTATTGGAATTATATTACAAGGCTTTCAAGAAGGTGGGTTTATTAGTACATTAGGCCTTTACTATGGAGATAGAATTAATCAACTTTATTATTTTATCCATATGCATATGTTTATTCTTTTTATTATTTGCAATATTTCTATTAAAACAAACACTACTAAGTCATCTAAACGTATGATTAACGCTAATACATCTGTTTTATTTATTTCATCTTTAACTGCATATAATATTCGTAAACTTTATTATTATCCAGACAATATTTACAGAATATCTTGTATGTTTGCTGTTATGGTATATGTTTGTTCATTTTGGTCTTTTGTTGCTTGGTATCATAATTTTAGAATGGTTGAAGTTCATACCAAAAATATACTTATTGATAATGAAGAATATCCTAACAATATGGTTCAAAAATATACTATTAATCCTGCTACTTCTTTACAAACGTTTATGGTTATTTCATATGATGTTATTTTTGAAATAGGCATTGCATATATTACTTTTTATAATCTATTGTTTGTATAATCTGTACAATAAACTATTTTATATTAATAATGATTTTATTATTAATATATTTATGATTATTACACTATTTTATCAACTCCATTATGGATTTCATATTTTCCTACATAAATTAAATCACCCTCTTGTTTTTGAGCACGTCTAAAACTATCCAAGTTATATAATTGTCTTGTTTTTGGATTCATTGCATAATCTACTCCGTTGATTTGTTTTCTTACTCCTTTCCAAGTTATTATTTTCATGTCTAATCCTTCTTTTATATTACTATCTTTATCTAATGTTGGATGTGACGAAAAATCATTTGATTCAACCATTCCTGACCCATAACAAACATAATCTTCGCCCTTATCACCATTCGTTGTTGAATGAATATTACAGTCAACGGCCGTTTCCTTTACCGCTCTTAATATTTCATTATTTATTCTTTGTTTTATACTTGATATTTCATATAATGTCTCATCAGTTGTTACTGGAGTTTTCTTATCTATTCTACTTATATCACGAATTCGTAGTTCTACATTTTTTCCATCCGTTTTCTGTTCTTCACTCAATGTAGATACATATAAAAATACTTTCACTGTACGCAATTCTTCTGGCAAATCAACATGACTACCTATACGACGAGCACGACCAACTACTTGTTCTGCCCTTACCATATGCCAATAGGGTTCTACTATATGTACATAACGAGTGTTACGTAAATTTATACCTTCTGCCCCAGATGCAGTAATCATTATTGTTTTTATTATTTCACCATACATGTTATTTTCTGATATTTTTCGTAATTCAGTTACAATACTATTTGGCACTAAATCCCAATTTCCATTATATATATTACGAATTATCTCCTTTACATCTGCACTCTCTGTACCTGTATATAACACAAATTTTGGCTTTTCCATATCTTCTTCTGCTATATCTAATACCCAACTGTCTCCTTCATATTTTATTTTAAATTCTGCCATTCCATTGGCCAATAAGATTAAACGCATTAAACCAATTCCTTCCATAGTACGGAAATGACTATACAATAAATGTAACCCTATATTTGTTGGTTCCATTATATTCTCAAGAACTTTGGCGAACTTTGGACTATACTCTGGCAATGCATCCTTTGATAAATATTGGCTTATATTTGTACCCTCTATTTTACGACTTACTTCTTCCATAGCAATTTCTATACGTCTTGCATATGTACTATTTATTTCTATACCTTCTTCTGGCGGTTTACCAGTATTATCCACAGTTATTTGACCACTTGATATATTATCTAAAACATCTTCATTTACTTCATCTTCATTTTCAAATACACGTTTATCCGGCACTGGACGTTGAATACTTTCTGGAAATGTAAAATTACATGCTGCTCTTGAAAATATACGATAAGTTGATGATACATTATATAAAGCATCTGCTTTATTCATTCTACGACTGGTTCCTGCTTTCTTTTCACGGTCTGCTTCCTCTTTACGGATTTGTTCGTAAATACCAAATTGATGAGGTGTCATAGGGGTTTTCACTACATGATATACATCACCGCCTTCGGTTTCTTCTATTTCCGGTAATAATTCTTCTTTTGCACTACGGAAATATGATGTTAATCCCAATATACGACGTTGAAATAAATTTATATTTTTTGTTTCACCCTTATCTACATCCACAAATCTATCAAAGAAATCTTCACGGATATCAGGCAATGCTTTATAATTTATTTCTGTTATCATTGCTTCTTTTACAGATACACCATTCTTCTTATTTTTTAATACACGTAATATTGATTCCAAGAATTGTTCATCACTTATGTTTCCACTATCGTCTAATTTTACACCATTATATTTTGTAAATGCTTCTGACGTACCACCATGTACCTTTCTTGTTGCATTATTTCCATCTTTCTTTGTTGGTGGCTTTTCTTTACGAGTTCCGGTTGAAGGACCACGACCTCGTTTTTTCGTGTTTATGAATCCATATGGATTTCTTGTTATTGTTAGCTTATTATCTGTAAAATCTATATAATCATATGTTTTTATATTTGCAGCATCCAACATATTATATATTGCATCTTCGTTTAATTTTTCTTTTTTCTCCCATGATACTGGGATTGTCCATGTTTTGACATATCCACGTAATATATTATACAATATACCTATTTCATTTGGATAATTTATTATTGGTGTACCTGTTAGTAACACTACTTTTGCATTTTTTGCACTTAATAAATATTCATACAACTTATATGATATTGATTCTTTATCTTTTATCTTATTTACTATACGACTTACAAAATTATGAGCTTCATCTATTATTACTACAGAATTGTCAAAAGGATTTTTTGTATTATTTTTTATAACTAATTTTTCTATTTCTTTTCCTATGTTAGGAGCATTATAATTCAAATCTGTGTATTTGTACCGGATCATTGCATTTAACTGGTCGTCTACTAATTTCTGTTCTCCGGTTGTTAGCTTTGCAAAATTTGGTTCATTATTTATATTTACCAACCATGCACCTTTATTTTCTGTTATATAATTAGGGGGTAATGATAATGCTCTTGATAATATACCTACATAACTTGGATTTCCTTCTGTTGAAATAAATTCCCAATATTGATTTTTTTTGTACAAATCGTCACCACATTTCTTCAGTTCACTGAAAAAATTCATTTTTAATGATGCTGGTGTCATTATACAGATTCGCTTATCACTTTTCATACCCTCTGCTATTGCTATTGATGTACATGTTTTACCTGAACCCAAACCATGATATAACAATAATCCTCTATATGGTGTATATAAATTCAAATAATCTCTCACTATCTTTTGATGCATCAATAGTTTAAAATCTTCTTTTGAAGCAGTTGGTTCTTTCCCTTCACCCTTTTCTATTTCTTCTTTGGCACTAAAATATTCTGTTCCAACACCTGGAGCATATACTAATTGTGCAAATACTTCAGTCATATTTTGTATAAATTTTTTACGATTATTCATATAATAACTTGGAGCCTTTATTATTACCTTCTCACGCTCTTTTGGTAATCTATCTAATACTTTTTGTGTACGGATAACAGCTGTTGTTAAATCTACTTCCTCTATTGTATCATTTATTACCTTTCCTTTTACTTTCAATTTACGAACCTTAGGCTTTGGTGCTTTTACTACACCTATATCTTCATCATCTACTGCATTTGATTCACTTATCAATAATTTTGATTGATCAAGTTCTTTATTTTCTATTGGTCTTGGATTTATTTTTTTATCAGTTAATACAGGAATTGCCTGGATTGGGTCTCTTGCTATCATTTTTTCTGGTGTATCTTCAGTTTCATCAACTACAATACTGCTTGATTTATCTGCTATACGCGTTAATATAGCTAATCTATCTATCATACTTGATTTTCGTTTATCAAATATTATTGGAGCTTTATACTCACGTGGTTTTTGAAGATTTTCTAAATTTGTTTCCTCTACATCTACTACCTCTTCTATTTCGCCTTCTATATTTTCTTCAGCATTTACTACAATTGTACTGTCTTCTACAGCGGGTTTATTATTTATTTGGATATTTATACCACGAAACGACTTTGGTGTTGGACGTATCGCCATTAATTCTTCTAAACGTTGATTTGGTATATTACTCATAGCCTGATATAAATATATTGATAAAAAATATATTTATATTTATTTCCCATGATATGTCTATTTACAAAATAATTCTTTTGACATTGTTTTTATTATTTTATTATCTAATTTTATTTGAGCTTCTTCTACGTCACCTAATATTACTCGCATCATTTTATAACAGAAATTATAATCACGTGTATCCATTTCTTCACACTTTGGGTGTGCTGTTTTCCATTGTGGAACTGTTCTATAATTATTCATTGTTATACGACTTAAAATCTTACGTAACTTTGTTAATTCGTCGGTATCCTTACTCCATTCATTCTGGTCTTTTATGTACATTGTTTCACGCTTAATATCTGTACAATGGATTGGTCGTTTCGTTATATCCATCTCCTTAAGACGATCCATAATCATCTTTGTCATACCATTTACATATCCATGGTGTCCTATATATTCTATCTCATCTATGTTTACATTCATATTTCCAAGAAAATCTGTTATGTTCATTGCATCTTTGCAGGTATCATTCAAGAAAAAGTTAAGATTAAATTGAGTATTATTGGTATTATTTGTTGTATTGTTTGTTGTATTATTTATGATGGTTCCTTCTTTCACAGTATCTACCAGCTTCTTTTGCAATGCAAGATTTTCCGTATGCTGTTCTACCATCAATTGTTTAAATTCCTCATTTTGCTTGATTAAGCTAATAACTGAGGCAGGGTCTAATCTTTCTGGTATCTCATTTGTCGTAATAATATTACGTGGTTCTTCATATGAACATTTTTTACGATGAACAGACAATCCTTGGCGATATTTATACTTTTTTCCACATTCACATACAAATTGTGGCTCTATTAATGCTGCGGCATTTTTTGGCATTTTTTTGTCATCATTTTTGTCATCATTTGTCATCATTTTGTGTTTTGCAGTCAATTTATGACTATTATAATTACTCAATTTACTGCATTTAAAGTCACATATAGTGCATGTATATATTTCGGCATTTTTCGGCATTTTCTTTGTCATTATAAAATGATGACATAAAAAAATGCCTAAATCTACGTTTGCTAATTTTGAAAAAAAAATATGCAGTCAAACTATTTTTGTTTTTTTCATTTTTGCTGCATTATGCTTTAAAATGGAAAATCGTGTTTTCTGAAATAAAAAACTGTTTCGGATATCTCAAAAATGGACATTCTGAAAATGTCCATTTTCGGAAAAGTGCAACCACTTTTTTTTCGGATTTTTCTGACAACTATATAAATTGAAATTAGGACTTAAAGAAGATAAATTAGTTTTTCAGGATTTTATTTGTTGTTAATAGATTAAGATTTATAACAACACATGTTTTTCATAAAATTGAAATTATATAAATAAAATTATAGTAACAATATATAACAAAAATGGTTAAATATAGCTGTGAACGTTGCGGAAAGAATTTTTCTCAAAAATCTCATTATGATTCTCACAATAGACGAAAGAACCCATGTGAAAATACATTTATTAATACACATGTAACACCTAACAAACCAAAACCAATAATAAATAAATTAAAGTTTATAGATTTATGTTCTGGTATAGGAGGATTCCATGCAGGATTAGTAAATCATAATTGTGTATTAGCGTGTGATATAAATAAAAATTGTAGAGAAAGTTATAAAACCAATTATAATATAGATTGTGAAGAAGATATATTTGAATTAAATTCAAAAGATATTTGCGATTTTAATATATTATGTGCTGGATTTCCATGTCAGCCATTTAGTTCAGCAGGTTTAAAAAAAGGATTAGAAGATGATAGAAGTAAAGTATACGATAAAATCTTAGATATTATATTAGAAAAACATCCAGATATAATTTTATTGGAAAATGTTAAAAATTTACTTGTAATGAATGAAGGAAACGTCATAAAAAAAATAGTTAGTGATTTAGAAAATTTAAATTATAATGTTTCATATTCATTATTAAATACATCTCGATTTGGATTAGCACAAAATAGAGAGCGAGTTTATATAGTTTGTGTAAATAAAACGAAATATAATAATTTAAAATTTGATTTTAGTGCATTGCAGAATATAAATATAAAACAAACATTAAATGACATTATAAACACTGATAATAAAGACTATTTACCTGAAGATAAATATATTTTACTCGAAGCAGATAAATTAACTACTCAAAAATCTGGTTTAATATTTTGTGGTTATTTAAAGGGTAATCTAAGAAAAAATGGTATATTGCCCAATACCGAACATTTATCACGAGTTCATAAACAACCAAATAGAATATATCATACTAATGGAGTGAATCCTACATTAAGTTCAAGTGAAGGTTCTGGTAGATATTATATATATGATGGAATTGGTGTTCGTAAATTAACAATAACAGAATGTTTTAAAATTATGGGATTTCCCGAAAATTATTCATTTCATGAAAAACAAAATGTAAATTATTGTCAAATAGGAAATGCAGTATCGCCAATACTAATTCAAAATATTCATGATGAATTATGTAATCAATGTTTTATTCAAGGTCCTTAGGTGTAAAACCTAACTTCTTTAAATCAGCTATAATAATACTTTTACGCTCATCTCTTAATATGGCATATGAATTAAATGTTGGTTTTCCAGTTGATTTATTCCAACTAACTTTATCTTTGTAAAATGAATTACACCATTTACACTGATGACCCGCTTCTTCTGTACCTCCATTTATATGTGGGTCAAAATGACCTTTTTCAAATGTGCAAATATTTCCAAATATATTGATGTCTCCTTCTTTTGTGCCACAAGTAAAACACTTAATGTCATTACAATCTTTTGAAACAACTGCCTTTCGTTTAGGATTAATACGACATATAGGAAATGGACATTCAAATAGTCTTTCACTATTAACAAGGGTTTTTTTTGTTTTAGATGTATAAAATGGAAATCCAAGTTTATAATAAATTTCACGGGGTCTTTCTCCCCCCCAACCACGTTTATCAGTTAATGTAACAAGTTCGTTTAATTCATCTATCTTTATAGGTTTATTATATTTTGTATTGAGATTCAATAAACAATTCAGTATTTTAGCCCAATCTGGTAATACTTTTGTAAATGTTATTTCTACATTCCATTTGCTATAATCCCATTCAAACCTCGATAAATCTATCAATGTTTGTTTATCCATTATATATTGAAGAATAACATAGGCATCATGAATATTATTAGAAATAATAATAGTATTATTATACCTAATATTAACTATTGGTTTTTTATCAGTTAATATAGCTGTTTGATATTCATCCCCTTCTTGTGTAACTTTCAATATATTATCAGGATTTTCTAAATTATAAGTATTTGAATTATAATTAATATCAATAAATGATTTTAATGAATTGGAAATAGATTCTGTATTCATTGTAAAAATGTTCTTAATAGTATGAAATATAATATATAATAGATATGTATTCAATTTTTTACATTTTTATGTATAATTGATATCGTAAAATCATCCGAATTAGTAATATAAAGAGATTTGTATTACTAATATATTATGATTGTTTCATTTTTTAATTATATCTTTGGTTATACCAAACAAAATGATATCTGCAATAAAACTGATACTAATAAGATAAATAAATTGTGTGAAAAACTTCCATACGAATTAAAAAATATAATATTTGAGTATGATGGACGTATCAAATATAAATATAAACACAAAAATGCCATTGATTATCATAAGTTTGTAAATGTAATCCATAAATACGATACGAGATACAATATAATTATACCAATTATCCATAAAAAACAAGAAATTATGAAAGATACAGACACGAGTCCAGTTGATAACAGATTTTATTTTGAGTTCGCGTTTGAAAATCAACCGAATTTATCTTTATGCTATGATTATAATTGGTCTTATGATAATGTTTTTGAAATATGTTATACTGATATGAAAGGTTCAGGACATGTTTTTGGAAGCGACCAAATTAGAACATATATTTAATAATTTTAGAATGGGTTAAGTTGTCTAATTGCATCTTCACACGCGATTTGTTCTGCCTTTTTCTTGATTTTATGTTGTCCTTCTCCCAAGAATAGGAATATCTTTCCTTGCTGTGACATATATTGATGTATATCGGTGTACGTTTTAAATTGTGAAATTGGAATTGCCTTATTTGGGGTAAGATTATGTATAGTTTGTCCCAAACACATAAACACACCCATCTTATAACCTGTTTCTTGGTCTTGTTCACCCATTTCCAAATAATCAGGCGTTACCTTAAACTCTTTTTGGATTTTGACTTGCAAAATGTTTTTATAATTATCATCATTACGAATAAGATTAATCCAATCAACGTGCTTTTCAAAGACAGACTCAATAAATACTTGTGCCATTTGAAATCCAGGACCAGTCTCAAACACATTTTTAAACCAACCTTCTTCATCATTTACTTGAATACGGTTATAATCTAAAAATAATGCACCAATAAACGCCTCAAATAAACATCCAAGTTTTTTTAAATTAGTACGGATTTGTTTTCCTTCTGCATGTTTAGACAATATAACCCAGTTATGAAGTCCCATTTCATAAGCCATTTTACCAATGGCTTCATTCTTAACCAATGCAATTTTCTTTTCTGTCATAAATCCTTCTTGTTCTTTGGGGAAACGACGATACAAGTAATATTTAGTTGTACATTCCAATACCCCATCGCCAATAAATTCTAATCTTTCATTTGACTTTGAGAATAATGGAATACAATCATCAGGTTTAGGTACAATTACTATATTATTATTTATGTTTTCTAATTGAGGGCGTTTAATATAAGATCTATGAATAAAAGCTCGTTTATATAATTCAAAATTGTGGATAGAATAATTTATACCATATTTGCGTAAAATACCTTCTACATGTTCCTTTGTAATCAAATTATTTAGGGGATTATATGGATCAAAAATATATGTTTCTACTCCGTTTTGGTTTTTTTCAATATGAATATCGTCGTCTAAATTCATGTTATTTTTCAAATAATATGAATATTGTATAATACTATTTCTGTTGTCAATTTTTTATATTGTTTAAATTTAGTATATATCATATCAAGTATTAGAATAAAATATTTAGGTAGTATATAATATAAAATGGTCTATTCTCAAACTAAACGTACAGCTTCTATTGCAAGTATTACGAACAAGAACCAAGGTGGGGGTTCCAAGAAGGCTGGATTCCCTTATTTAGTTGGTCGTGACTCTTGGACTTCTATTGCTCTTCATGGAACAAAACAATACTTGGATGAATCCAAGGGAGGTCTTCAATTCACAATGAACCCCAAGGTTCGTCAATCCCGCCCTGTTGGTATGACACCCAGTGCTGGTCGCAGCTACTTTAACTAAATTATGTTAAGTAAAATATTACTTTAAACGTGTAAAACAATATAATAATGTTATCATTATTATTATATTGTGGAGAACCTACTATGAAAATTATTATTGATGAACGGGAAACCGCGTTATTTGACCACTGTAATACATTATTAACAAGCAATCCTCTATCTTCTACTATACAAATATCAAAAGAAGTATTGAATTTAGGGGATATTTTGTTTAAAACGGACGACGATAAAGAGGTTCTCCTTATTGAGCGAAAATCACTTCAAGATTTACTTGCATCTATAAAAGACAATCGGTATGAAGAACAGTCTTATAGGTTGATTCATTCCAGTGGCTTTCATCCCCATTCTATATTCTATTTGGTTGAAGGTGTATACTCACAACTACGAAATCAAACTGAAAAGAAAATTATTATGTCGTCTATAACATCAATGCAATTCTTCAAAGGATTTAGTGTTCATCGTACCGCTTCTATACAAGAATCTGCTCAATGGTTGCTATATTTTTCTGATAAAATACAACGTAATTTCAACAAAGGTATTATTCCATACAATTTAACTGACCCGTTTCTTAAACATATTACATATACAAATAGAGAACCTGAAACAAATACGGAGAGTAATATTACAGAAACCGAGAACATTATAGAAAATAATGATACAAATGTTGAAAATGTACCTATTTTTAATGGTTTTTCTTCATATGTTAATTCAGGTTCTCAACAACAAACTACTGCAGACTATTGTCATGTTGTAAAAAAAGTGAAAAAGGATAACATTACACCAGAAAATATTGGTGAGATTATATTATGTCAAATTCCTGGTATTAGTTCAATTACTGCTATCGCTATCATGAAACATTTTAATCACTTTACACATTTTATGGAAGAAATAACAAAAGATTTTTCTTGTATTGAGAACCTGACCATTGAATCTAATGGAAAAGTCCGTAAAATAAGCAAAAAATCAATAGAATCTATACAACAATATTTATTGAATATTACAAAATAATGATATAGGTTTATGTGTATAGTATATTCATAATGGAAACAGAAGATTCTACTAATACTACAGAAACTTGGTATTGTTATATTCTTAGAAATACACAATCACAATACAGTCATTTGACATATAACGGTTCAACCAATGATCCACGTAGACGGTTACGCCAACATAATGAGGAAATTGCAGGAGGAGCAAGATATACACATGGACGAGGCGGTGGATGGGAAATATATGCACTTGTTACAGGATTTGTTGATCATAAAAATGCATTATCATGTGAATGGCGTATTAAACATACAAATGGTAGACCCGGTAAACGACCACCTGCACATTTAGGTATGATTGGACGTATACGAGGACTATGTGAGGTATTAAAATTGGATAAATGGACGAGTAAATGTATGGTAGATAACTCAAATATACCATATACCGTGTATATTGCAGAAGATGTTGCGGATTATTTACAAGGTTCTCAATTACCTGAAAATATTACAGTGAAAATTGGAATTCCATCGTTTGAAAAACAAAAAAAAGTACGACTTAATATATGTTCAACAGATGATGTAAATTAAAATGGGTCATCGTCATATTCATAATTAGAATCATAAAATTCAGAATAATTATATGACGTGGTTGAAGTAGTTGATGATAAAACGTCCATGTTTTTTACATATGGGATATGTATTGGCATTACAGATGATATATTATCCAAAAATGATTCATTTTCACTAATATCACTAATATTATCATAATCATCATTAGAATTTAATTCCAAATTATATAGATTAATACTATTATCACCAGGTACTCGTGTAAAATTATACTCATATTCTTGACAATTTATACAATAAGTTGTAAAGACATCATCGGTACAACCATAATGTAAACAATTAATACATTCAAGTGGACCAGTTTTTTCAAAATGATTTGTTGCCCACTCTATTGGGAAACAAATAGAATATTTTTGACCATTATATTCATAAAATTTAGGCATTGATTTGTGCATTGTGATTGAGTTAGTAACAAGTTTTGTATATATTATTACATATTATTTATTCAATTTTTTATTTATTTCTTTCCTCTTTTCTTGGATTTTCTTGCCATTTTCTTTGTTTTTCTATTGGATTTCTTGTTTTTCTTTGATTTACGACCCTTGCGAGATTTTCTTTTTCCTCCTTTAAACAGACTCCAACCTCCTGCTGTTGTTGCTCCTTCTGGTGCTGCTGTTACTTCTGGTGCTGTTGTTGCTCCTTCTGGTGCTGCTGTTACTTCTGGTGCTGTTGTTGCTCCTTCTGGTGCTGCTGTTACTTCTGCTGGTTGTTCATTTATCTCCATATAAACTAATTCGTGATCACTTTTATTACTAGGTTTGTTCATATAGTCTTCTTTACCACCTGTATAAATATGAAGTTCACCAGCATCATTGTCACTACTAAATACTTTGTCGCCTTTATTTATATAATCAGCAATATTAATACCATGTTCTTCGGGAATTTTAATTTGACCATTTTTTTCTTCATTATTAATGGTTATTGATTTTTTTCCTTGAACTTTTTCGGATAGGTTTTCACCGGCTTTCTCTTTCCTTATTTTTTCCCTCTCTGTCTCTTTTCCCATACTATCCCAATTATGACAACAAGCTTTTGGTGAGTCGCCATTATAAGAAACTGATTTTCCTTTTATACTAAACTCTGTAATAGCATCATATCTATCATTAAAATCACCCATGATATAAATATGATCGGGGATTTTATCTTCCAAAAATTCGTCAACTTGTTTTTCTAAAAACTTCTTATTTTTTTGCATCATATCATTAAATTCTTTTTCAAACAATCCATTGGGTGCGTCTTGAGCACCGTGCATATTTACTAATAAAACCTTTTCAGTTTCAAAATATGCCATCAATAAAGGTCTTCCTGCTTGATTGTCATTATCTATAATTTGAGATTTTGGAATACTTTTTAAAATATCTGCATTATAAATAATTTGTAATGCTGGTTTACCAAATTGAAATTCTTTTTCGGCTTCTATTGTTTTATAATTAGTATCCGGTATTCCTTCTGCCATTTCTGTAATTGCCATTGTACCTTGAACACCTCTTAAATCTAAACCCTCTTGAGGTTTTTCTGCGTTTTCGGTTGCTCGTGTTGTATCATTGGTTAAATTCATTTCTTGTAATCCAACGGCTAAAGGTTTTTTGTTAGCAATAAAATGTTTTAAATGGGTTTTAGCATTATTCCAAAAACTACGTTTTCCAACACTACCCTCTACTTTGGCTTCACCATCTAATGGATCTCTTAAATGAAATGAATGTTCACTTACACCTCTTGTAGGCATAGGTTTATCTGTATTCCAAAATAAATCACCAGCAAAACTCATATTGTAAGTTCCAACAACAACCATATTTACTAAATAAATATATATATTTTAATGATATATTTATTATTCATACTTATATTTTAACCTATAATATCCTTTGGTGGAGGAACTACGGAAGGGATTGATGGATAGAATACAGTTTTGGCATTGAAAAGCGAAGGTTTAGATACTTCATTATCAACGTACTTACCAGAATCAACCATTTGTTGTGTATATGTTATGCCTGCCCATTTTGAATCCATTGGATTGTCACTGATTTTTTTTGCATTGGTGGAATCGTGTATAGCATCTATATTTGTATATACACCAACATATTGTCCGGTTGGGTCAAATCCTGGATATTGGTCTTTATTGTAAGGAGGGTTTACACGATTGGCATCACTTATTTGTTTAATAGCATCATTTACTTGTTCTGCATCGTGCTGAAGTCCACCTTGTAAATCAAATGGACCAGGGCGAACGCGATAAACATCTTCGCCTTGTGCATTATTTTCTTGTTGTAGATACAGTACTGGACATACATCACCCTTTTTCTTTTGTATCTCTAAATAATTGATATATTCATCTAAATTAAAGAAAGTAAGAGGGTTTGTTTCATCTTCTGGTTTATTCGTATTATATAATAATAACGAATTCCCTTTTTTTATTAACATATTCGGGCAACTTGAATCTGTACTATTTTCCATGTTCTCTTTTGTTTTGACATTAATAGATACATTCCAAAACGTCGTAACATAAAGTCCTAATAAAAATGTACATATTAAAAAGATTATAAATATTCGGTTAAATAAAGACATCTTGTATATATTTACAGTGACATAAATTTTTGATTTCTTTAGTAAATTATATATGATTAATATATAGAATAATTATGCAAAGTAAAATAGGTGGTGCAAAACCACGAATTAATAAACCCAAAAGTAAAAGTAAGAATGGTGCGAAAGCTAAATCTAAAAAATCATCTAAAATGAAGAAAAATACATCTAAGCGCAGTACAAAGAAGCGTAAGAGAAAAAGTCAACCAAAAATAAAGGAAATAGATTCTATGTGGAATACTATATTTAATCAGGTTGTTAATGATACTCCACTTGTAGAAAATGAGATAAAGCCGGTTTTACCCATTGAACAAACAACCGAAGGAATAAAACCAGTTGTTATTGTTCTTATCCACGCGAAATGGTGTGGTCACTGTAAAACATTACAGCCAGAATGGGATATCATGGAAAAATCATTAAGTGACAATGAAAAACAAAATATTGCATTTGAGGTAATAGAACATGCCGATTTAGATAACAAATTACCCATTGTATCCAAAAAATATATGAATGGAAAAACATTAACACATGCTGGTTTTCCAACAATTGGTAATATAGAAAATGGTGAGTTTATACAATACGGCGGAGGGCGAACTTCTAATGATTTATTAGATTGGATTCGTGAATTAATATCAAAAATACAAAAAATGTAACTGCATAAGTGGTAATATATCCTATATATGATATAAAATTGATTTAAATTTCAATGGTTAATATTTGTAAAAATAATCTAAATATTAACGGGTAATAGATAATAATAAATGTCGGGGTCAAAAATAGTCATACGAAAAAAGAAACCAACTGTGGTAAAATCATTTCGTTTGATTGATTTTCATATATATGATGATTCGCCTGCCAAAGAAAAT
>Ga0181602_10000029_pt1 | contig 112544 bp, 144 predicted proteins | sample 041ome_14_FD_148640 | JGI IMG/M metagenome (GOLD analysis project Ga0181602, IMG submission 148640) | Coastal salt marsh microbial communities from the Groves Creek Marsh, Skidaway Island, Georgia - 041408US metaG (spades assembly) | ecosystem: Environmental > Aquatic > Marine > Intertidal...
AGCATTATCAAGCGGAACAATATTCATCATGTATCTCCTCGTTGACTATAGATATATCTTATCATATGATGAGATTATTGTCAACCGGCTATTTTTGCTTTGCGGAGGCTCTTTTCAAGATAGTCCAGATGTTCTTGGACACGTTCGTCTTCGGAGTGATAGATGACGTATGATCCAGCTTCTTGACGATATTCTTTATTGACGTATTCAAATCCGCCATAGCACTGGAGAACACAATCATTTCGTTTCGATACGATCATCATAGAGAAGCATTCATCGACGTAGATTTTGCCATAGCTAAAGCGTTCATCGAGTCTGAATTGTTCCGGTTCGAATGAGTCCATCATGATTATTTTTGCTTCGAGCGCTCTTTCAAAGTTTTCGATTAGATCCATAACGTTAACGTAGTCGTTTGCATCGATCATGTTTTCTCTCCTGTTTGACTATAGATATATCTTATCATATCCAGAGATTATGTCAACCAGTTTTTATGATAAGATATAAGCTTGTGTATTAGATCAGATTCAAGGTCGAGGTTGTTGAATAGACCGTCGATGTATGAGTCAAAGTCAAGGTCTTTGAGTTCGGTCCATTCTCGTGCTAGTTCAATGAGTTTCAGGACTTTAGTTTCGTACTGTTCCATTCGATATCCATTTCCTTTAAGATGTCGTTATCACGAGTATAGAACAGGTCTTCGAATATTTCGATTTTGTACTGGTTATTGCTTCGCTGTAATGATTTGTACATTGCTATTACGTGTTGTTTGTTATCTGAATCGTATTGTTCGATAACTTCGTCGTTGTCAATTATTAGTATTTGGTATTTCATTATGTTCCTCTTCGAATATTCCTATTGTTACTTCATTTCCGTATTTTTCTCGTAGTTCGGCTTTAATTCTGATTCCGTCTTCTTTTGTAACAGGACCAATTTCTTCCAATATAGCCGAATCTTGTATTACTATAATATTGAACATTTATTTCGATGTCCTTTCGATGATAATGAGTTCATTGGTATCTCGATTTAGTACTATTCGAGCAAATGGATCTGTAATCTTCCTGTCCTGAATACGTAATCCGCCATTCCTGATCTGATTCCGTGCTTCATTCTTGGACTTTACCAATCCAGCCCGTACGAACAATTCTCCCACGTCCATACCAATCTTATTGAGATCCTGTACTAGAGGCGAATCATTAATTCTTTCAGCCATTTCAGTTCTTCTCTTATTCGTTGATCATATCCCTTGAGCCATTCAGACTCTGTATCATAAGAAGTAACATACTCCTGAATATAATCCTCAAGTTCATTGATCCGTTCTTCAATCTCTTTTATATCATCCTCCATAAAGCTATTATATCAATACCATTCTATTTTGTCAATAGGAACTTCGGTACAGACTTAATTAAATTTCTATCTTTTAATACAGACTCAACATACTTCTTGGCCTGTACAGGATCAAAATCCTTCACACCCTTATTCTTATCCTCAGCTATCTGACCCTTAAGATAAACCTTTTTATGCTTCGCTAAAGAACCTTTATTAAGATCCTTTTGATTAACCCTTTCCTTAACCTTAGAACCTTTATTAAGATCCTTTTGATTAACCCTTTCCTTAACCTTAGAACCTTTATTAAGATCCTTTTCCTTCTTCTGATCCTTATTCATATTAATTCCTTTAGTATTAGAATAGATATAGTTCAAATATTATAATAAAAAAACTCCATAATCATTACTGAAATGCCTATTTGACTCTAATCAATCATTTCAGCCTCTTTTTTTGTATTACATCGTTCCATATAGAGAAACACGCTTATACTATATAGAAACACTATATAGGCCTGTTCAGCTCACTGCTTCGAATTAACATTCTGCAGTACTGTAAGAGATTAACAATCTGCAGCACTAGCATTGGCTCGCTCTCGGCTATTAACACTGCGGCTCTAGCATTGGCTCTAGCACTAGCATTGGCACTAGCATTGGCTCTAGCATTGGCTCTAGCTCTGGTGTAAGCATCGCCATTGGCCAGGCTATAAGCACCGGTGTAAGCATCAGTGTAAGCACTAGTGTAAGCATCGGTGTAAGCGCAGCTATAAGCACCAGTGTAAGCATGGCTATAAGCACGGGTGTTCCTCTATGTGAAACACTGCGAAGCACTAGTGCTAACACTCGAGTATCAAATTCGCTCTACACTTAAGTTCTCCTCACTTCATATTATTATAATACACCATAAAATGATTTTTGTAAACGGATTGACAAAAATGAAATAAATGATATGATATAGGCAGCGAGTGTGAGAATCTTGAGTGTTGGCTTCAGTGTAGTGAGCTTAACTGTATTCGAAACAGAATTCACCAACACTCCCGGCTCCCCGCTATTCCCGGACCTCAATTATATTCTATCAAGAACTGAATAAATGTCAACAGACTTGAGTGAAAAAAATTTTGTGCTCAAGTTCACTTTTTTAGTTTACAATTATTCGATTTGATGATAGAATCTAACTATAGTCAATGAGGAGAGACAATATGACTAAAGAAGAAACCCGTGAACTCGACCTAATTATTTGTCATCGCATTGAAGAGGTTTATGAAGATGTTGAAGCGGGTAGAGTTTATGGCGAAAATTTCACTCGAGCTGATATGATCAATGATCTTACAGACGTGCTTGGTGATTGGTGCTATGATAAAGGTTACCGTAATGGTGAAGCTGAAGAACGTATTGTTCATTGGGTGAAAAGATACGCGTGAGGGGGTTGACATTAATTCATATCCATGATAAGATCTAACTATAGTCAATGAGGAGAGACAATATGGCTTATGTACGTCTTGGGTATAAAGGTGGGTCTGATTATAAGTTTACAGTCACGGATCTGAATGATCCACTCATCCAGGAGTGGAAGACATGGATGAAGAAGGAGAATTTGGTTCGCAGGCTCAATGAAGTGGACAATCCACCTAAGACCATAGTGTATCATAATGGTTATGCTGAGACTCGGCGGAAGCGGGTGTTCATGAGAATTCGTCCTCGGCTTGGCAAGAATAACCCTAATGCTAAGCTGTATCGTCGTGGCGGTGTACACTATCGGTCAAGCGTGCTCGATATTAAGCCTGAGCATGGCACTCGATTCGACGTATACGTAGGGGACCGAACTTTGTACAAAAAAGTTTCGAACAGGGATTGACATTAATTAGATCTTATTATAAGATCTATATATGGTCAATGAGGAGAGACAAATGACTACCGCTATCACTTTCGAAGTATTCTCTGAGTTCGCAAAAGCAAATGGCTTCGAGCCAGTCAAGCAGGGCAATACCAACTTCCTGATCCGGACCAAGCATAATGCTAAGATAGAAGTCAAGACTTCGTCTGGAGTATTTGTTATTGGATACGGTATGCCCAAGGTTGCATTCCCTACTGCAATGGATCTGGTCAAGGCCAATGGCTTCAGCGTAGTCAAGGAAGCCTCTGGGTATGCTAATCTTAAGTTTACGTGCCTTGACGATATTATTGGTCTGGCTATGCAAGTGGATGAGGCCATCGAATCTGTCAAAGGTGCAGCCAAGACACCTAAAGCTAAGAACATCCACGCCGAGTCCAACAAGCTTATTGCCAAGGCCATCAAGTCCGGTGCCATCAAGGTGCCTGAGGTTAAGGTAACCAAGTCTCCGGAAGAGATCGAGCGCATCCGGGCAGCTAATCTGGCTAAGATGCAGGAGATTACAGCTCGGCATAAGAAGCTTAAGAAAGAGTATATGAAAGGCCAAGTTGCCGATGAGGAAGCTGCAGGCCACACTGGTGTTGAAGATTTCGATGCCGAAGAGGCAAAGGCTGAGGTTGCTGCCATCCTGAACAATCAGGGCCTGATCAGGGTTGTGCCAAAGTTCCTCCAGTACTAAAAAAGAGGTTGACATTAATTAGAATCGATGATAGAATAGTACTATAAATTGGAGATGAGTTAATGTCAACTTTCGACTGTATGGTCCTGTTTGGGCCGGTTCTTGTGTTCGTTATGTTTATGGCCGTGTGCTTTGGCGTCCACCACTATATGGAGAATCGTAATGGCTGAGCTGTTCAAACCGGAAGATCTGCACTTTGAGGGAATGGATCTCGAAGTAGCCAAGGATCGGGCAACACGACTTATTCATGAGTCTAATACTAAAGCCACTAAGAAGCAGAACTTGCTTCGCGATATATCCAATGCTCCGACTGCAGTCGAGGTTCAGCGGATCATGTGGCAGTCTATGCTGTCTGGTTCAGGCTTGGGTACTATTGGTTCGAAATGGCAGAGTCTACACAAATTGGCCTCGGGGTGATCTCTCTCTCCTCGTAATCCCCTGGCCAAAGGGGGAGGGGGTCAGAAAAAAGTTACAAAAAGTGCATTTTCTGACCCCCGGACCGGTTGACATTAATTCGGAATCGGTATAAGATCTATATATGGAGTATTGATATGATTACCGTATACGAAGACGACGACTTGGGCTTTCGAGTCAAGTGGAACCAGGACACGGCCTTCCAGGTCTGGCATGGAGATCAAGAAGTAGACTACTTCTCTACAATGGAGCAGGTCAACCTTCCAGGAGCCATCAACCTGGCCATGGACTACTGCAAACGGACTTATGGATTTCTCATGGAGAGCATCGATGGTTGAGATCCAAGTTCAGGTGAGTGGTGTATGGCAAACGTTTTCGTACATCGTCAACGACCCTCAGTTTTACCTTAATGAGATGCGGAATGCACAAGCATCCTATCCTTCTCATAGGGTACGAACAGTAGATGAGAATGGCCGACTCATCGATATGCTGTAACCTTTGGCCAACCTTAACAATGGAGATATTTGAATGAATACTACTAAGGAAGCACGTCTACTCGCAGCGCTTGAGTCTGGTGAGAAGCTAACACGAGCACAGATCGCTGCTCGATTCGGCATCAAGAACCCGACTGCTGCTATTACCAACCTACGTTCGAAGGGCAATGCCATCTATCACAACGAGCGGAAGACTCGGAAGAGCTTCTATCGTCTCGGTAAGCCAAGCAAGGCTGTAGTTGCTGCTGGTTATGCTGCACTTGGTGCTGTTGCTTCGAAGATGGTCTAATCTTATCACAGGGTAGGATTATCGTCAACGCAAGTTGCGAGTGATCCTACCCTTCACCCTTCGTAATAGAGAAGCTGGTGAAGTGCCGAATGGGTTCCCATCCATACTCAGCCCCCACCCTATAATTGCTTCTGTATAATTCAATCGCGCAGCTCTGATTACCCTGTTATTAATAGAGACTGAGTGTTTTTTCTGAACCGAGGGCTTCAAATTTTTTTTTCCGGAAAATTCACCTCGATACCCGTGAATGTAATGAATTCGTCGTATAGTACAAAGAAGATACAGAGAGTACTTAATGTACTTTCTAATATAGCATATGATGTTGAGAGAGTGGCTAATGCAAGATTGGCCGCTTGTTTGTTGTATAAGAATGAATTTGTATCTATTGGTACTAATAAGTTTAAGTCACACCCTTTTCAGGCAAAGTATTCTAAGAATGAAGAGGCAATATATCTCCATGCAGAGACTGATGCTATTAAGAATGCTTTGAGAGTATTGAATACAGATCAGTTATCGAAATGTACACTGTTTGTATGTAGAGTAAAGCAAGATGGTTCATTCGGATTGGCGAAGCCATGTGAAGGATGTACACGTGCTATTGCTACCTTTAATATCAGGAAAGCATTCTATACTACTGGAGAAAGAGATATTATTCGTTGTTTGTAGTGGATAGAGATAGAATTCTTCTCAGAGCACCTTTAAGTTTTTCTATCTCAGGAATGTACCGATTTTCTCTAATGGATGACGCTGTATTAGAATTGTGATATCTCAGTTCATGCTGAATATCATCCTTAATCTCAATGATTTTAGATAAGGACGACACAAATTCGTCTAGAAGTTCTTCTTTAGTTTCCACCTAAGGATCTTTCTTCTTCTTTCCAATATTATATTTGGCCACAAGTTCCCACTCATTCTTCTCTTTATGAGATAAAATCTTGATGCCCGACAATGGAGCGAGAGAATCTTTTGAAGCAGGATCTACTACCTTAAGTAAACCCCAGTCCTGAAGAAGATTTGCAATCGTATTTCTCCTTGATACATCCTCATTAGACAAATTAGAAGACTTCCCATCCAAAGCAAAAAGTTCTTTAAAGTGAACTATATAATACCTACCCTGCTTATGAAGGATATGACATGATTGAAAAAGTTTTCTCTCTTTCCTTGAAGCAATACCGATACGGGTAAGGGTTTCCTTAATCTTAAGAAAATCACCCTCTTCACCTATCCTCACCTCGACTAGTGAATCTAATAAACTACTCATTCTTTTTCTTCTTTCTTATATTATATTCCCTGTACTTATTATGATTCTTAAAATGCTCCCTATGAGAAAGGGTATCACTTAACTTTTTACTCTCATCCTCTAATACTGGATAAATTGAAGAGAACTTATCATATTTATCTCTATCTAAAACTATAGAAAGTGATGCTTGATTGGCCGCTTCTATAAGCATTAAATCATCATAATGCTGTCTTGGTATTCTAATATCATCACCATTAAAAAGTTTAACAGTTACACCCTCATCAGATATATCAACGGGATCCATTAATCCTTCTGGTCTAGCAATAATTGAACATAGATATACAAGCTCTTCAACTCTATTAGAAAATAATGATTTAATAACGTCGGAATTTTTCTTTGGATCTAAAAATGCGGTTTTTGCAGTTCTAGATCCATAAAGAGCATGAAGACCAGCCGCTTCACATACCTCTTCATCAACAACTCTTTTACTCAATTCAGTATAACATGATAACATATGATCATGCATATTACCAAATGATCTGGAAGGAACTCGCATTCCGCCAAGTTCCTTTACTAGAGTTGATACTTTTTCAAAACTTTCTGTTCTTGGTGACCTAAACTTAAAGACAATAATCTGACGCATGCCTGTGTAAAATCTACCAAGCGGTCTTGGCGCGTGAAGTTTATTACCAGCAAATATAATTGCTCTATTTTTCTTCGGTAAAACTGATTTAATAATTTCACCATCTTCAAATACAGAAGTTTCACCACCCCAATCTGGATTCCATTCATCTTCAAAATTAGTATAGATAACCATAGACCATTCATCATCACGAGGTGAATCTCTATGACTATATCCATCTATGCCAAAAACATGACCATTAAAATAACATCTAATAAGTTTTTTATCTAGACCAACATATTCTGATTGTATATACTTCCACATCTTATAAAGAGAGGTATAATTTAATTCCGTCTTTTTTAATTCATCTTCAACATCAGCAACATTTGATGGCGCTGCATGGATTAATTCTACATTAAAATGACCATGATAATCAGCACTACTTTGAAGCCAACCATAAGTAAACCTAAATGATCTCACGTCATCCATTATCTCTTCGTGAAGATCGTCTGGTAAAAGATTATCTATAACTTCTATGGAATCTTTATGGAGTTCAATCATTGGTCACCTTTAAACATTTTATTCTTAAGAATCATTATTTGTGAATCATTAAGAAGATTCATTACTTCTTTTGTTTTCTTATCATTATATTTATAATATTCTTTAATAATTTCATATTTCTCAGATGGTTCAAATTTATGCCACTTGGAATATCTCTTACTCTTTTTTAACCCATGAAGATAATAGTCATATTGCAACTTATTATCAAGAATTGATAACATATTCATATCATTTGCATATAGCAATGAATCAACATGATATGACAAAGCACGATTAGTCAAGAAGGGGTTATACCCCTTCTCGCTTGTTTCATCTTCTATTAAATTTTTCTTGGTGTTATTAATAGAATTTACATAATCAAATGGTTTATATGTCATTGAAATTCACAGTCTCTCATGATTTCAGCCATGCAAGCTGATAGATTAATTTCATGATCAGCAACAAAAGCTGCTTGATACTGATATCTACCAAGAGTAACTACAAGATCCGGAATAGATCCTGGTACAAACATTTCTGATGCAGAATCATAAAAGTTTCTAAAAATAGAAGTTTGATCCACAGTTGAATTTTCAGCAACCCATTTTCTTACATTTGTAAAATTCTTGTTTTTCATATATTGAACCAATTCCTTGATAGATATATCTTGGAGATTAGTTAATATTCCAGTATCAATCTTTCCAGTGGCTGAATAGCGTTGAAGTTCATTTAACACTCTTCTCCAATCAGGAAAATACTTGGTTATAACTTCAGCAATAGCCTTTGGATCATATTCAACTTTTTCATCATCCAGTATTGTATTGACTCTTTTCATAAATTGAGCAGCCATTTTAGGCATATCAGATTTTTGAATTCTAAAATCAATAACAGAACACCTTGAATGAAGAGGTGCAATGATCTTATTCTTATAATTACATGTTAGTATAAACCCGCAATTATTTGAAAACTCTTCCATAAAGTTTCTTAAGGCTGGTTGAGTTGAATTTGCATTTAAATGATCTGCTTCATCTAGGATAACATACTTTCTTCCACCTTTAAATGAAACGGCGGATGCAAAGTTATGAATATCATTCCTAAGTGTATCAATATTACCATGCAATGAACCATTGATGATAACATAATCGCAATCCAATTCTTCAAGCATGGCGCGGGCAATTGTTGTTTTGCCCACACCAGCAGTGCCTGAAAGAAGAAGATTGGGAATATTTTTTTGTTCTACAAATTTTTTAAATGTTTCTTTTAAATCACTTGGAAGAATTGTTTCACATACTGTTTTTGGTCGATATTTTTCAACCCACAAAAATTCTTCATTCATACTATATTTTCCAATCAATTCATAGAGGAGTTAGATTCTACAGCAATGTAGTAATTTATATCAGAACCAGTAAACTTTGAAATTTTCTTTGATGAAATCTGAACTTCATAATCATCAGGAATAATCTTAATATTTTCAGCCTTAAAGATCATCTTGAAATCAATTTCAGAATTTCCAAGTTCAACTGAACAATTATCACCAACCAAACCTTTGGAGTCAACAGCCTGAATAGTTGTTTTACCTTCCTGGCCTACAAATGCAATTTCAGGCAACTGAAGCACTGACAATGCCTTCATAATAGTCTGAAGATCATCATTTGGCAATGAAACAGAGATTTCTGGGTTTGGCATCTCAATTTCTTTTTCAGGAGGTGTAATAATATTAGAAGGATCAGCAAACATATAGTTTAGCTTCTTCTTATTATCCATAATGGTAACATACTTTTCATTAATTTCAAGTTCTGGATCATTAAAAAGAGTTAATACACCAAGAAACCTTGATAGATTATAGATTGCAAAATCACTTTCAAAATTTTCAACTACTTCAGCCTTGGCCAAAATAGTCTTTGAAGGCGAAATAGTAGTAATCTTATTTCCTTGTTTAAAATAAACTGAAGGATTAATTGATGAAAAATTCTTTAAGATCTGAATTGTACGTGTAGATAGCTTCAACTTTTGCATTATATAGTTTCCTTTCACTTCTTTTTATTTAACTTACCAACATCAGCGGTTGCTGCTGCACCGATTTGTGCAAGATCAGCCAAAGAACCACCAAAGATATATGTACCAACATGTTGCATTGACATCCATGGACAGAACCAAGTTTTCATTCCAATTTCTTGGATCTTTTGACAGAACCAATAATCTTCTGATAAATATCTCTTAGACTTAGGATCTGTTTCGGCCTGGAAATACATCATGATTTCTCTAGAACCATCAAAAGCTTCTGTCCTTACATGATCAGGCTTATATGAATACTGAGGATATGCTTCAATAAACTTTTGAAGAGTCTTCTTCCTAATCATCATAAAACCAGTACCAATTTCAAGAACTTCAACTGGTTCACCTAGTGGGATCTGACCTTGATTATTCTTTGGATTAAAGACATAATCGCCAACATACTTTTCAAGAAGTTGAGGATTTTCATCAGCAATACCTTTATCAACAGCCTGCTTAATCTTTTCCCATGAAATGCATTTCTTTGGATATGGACCACCAATAACATCATATTCACTATCTTCTGTTTGAAGGCCCATAAGTGCAATAACATCTCTGGGATTAAAACCAATGTCAGAATCAATAAACATCATATGTGTTGCATCAGAACGCATAAATTCATCACAACAATAATTTCTTGCCCGAGTAATTAGAGACTCATTGAATAGAAAATAAAATTGAATTTGAATTCCATTGCTTGCACATAGAGCAGATAAATCAGCAATAGATCTAGCAAACATACCAGCACATTGACCACCATACATTGGTGTAGCAATAAAAAGTTTATTCTTTCTTAATTCATTTAGATTAAATGTCAGTTCCATTATTTTTTTCCTTATAGTGATCAACATATAAGCACATCATTACGTAATGAAGAGCTTTCATTAAATCGGCTTTATTTGAGCCATTCTTTTTGCCATATCGCCAAAGATATTTTAAAGCTGTATTTCTAAAGGTAGGAGTAGAATCACCAAGAGCAATCCATGCATCAAAGCATTCAATACTTTCTTGTTCTGTCTTGTAGTGTTCTGAATAAGTTGAATCAATATAATTCTTAAAATCGGAAATTATATTATCTTCGCAGTATTTGTATGGAACATCATTTTTTCCATAGTTCCATTGCACATCAGAATAGTGTGCATTTACTTTAATATCTTCACTCATATTTTCCTCATAACAAAGTTTCCTATATTATATATCTTTATTATATCATATTTTATTACCATTGTAAAAATATTTTTTCACTATGCAAAAAATGATTCTAATGTTGTATCCTTACCATGATTGGACCAATCTTCATGAGTCTTATTTAAATTGGATTGGAACATAAAGTCAGTTTCAACAAATTTACGATCACCAGCAAAAACTGATTTTATTTCCATTGCCATATCTTTTGATGTATCATAATGTACATTTTGACAAATATGATTTATTGATTTTTGTGGATTTAAAAGTTCAAAATCACGTGGAAGCCCCATAATATTCATCGCTTCACGATATGTTACATATCTATCTTCATATGGATGAGTTAAAACAGTTGGATAATGGCCAACAAAGGCGCCAATATAATCTTTAGGAACAATTGTTCCTCTTCTCATTATATTACCATTATTTTTTAATTTTATAAATTTTCTTTTACACTTTTCAATTTCTCTAGTATAATTATTTTTTTCCATCCAGTTTCCAACCATATTATAATCATGGCCAGCAATTTCAATTAATGATTCTACATCATTTCCTCTAACATTTTTTGTTTCTAATATATCAAAAAATTCACGATGAGTAACACCACCATGAACTTCTTCAAGTAGATAACGATAATATGGATCATCTTTTGACGGAATTTTATTATTAATTGGCTCCATTTGAAAATTGCTTTCATTATCAATTATTACATTTTCAATTTTTTTATGTGGTCTGGCAAAATAATTGATAAGAGGGCAACGTTCACCAAATTCCTTTTTATCCCAGAAAAAATAAAATGTTCTTTTACGAAATTGTGGAACACCATGATTAATGTTTTTAGTAAGATATACACTCATACTATAGCCATTTTGAAGACCAATATTTCTAAGCTTTTTAAGCATGAATTCGCCAATCTTACCAACCAGTGCTGGCGCATTTTCACCCCAAAATACCTTAGGTTTAACCTCACCAAGAATATAATTTGCGGTTTTTTCCATCCATTGATTATTTTGATTATCTTCACCTGGTTTATGATGATATTGACTAAGTCCTGCACAAGGGCAAACACTTGAAACCACATCTATTTTTGTTTTTGGCGCAGAATCACCTTTATCTAATACATAATATGGAATTTCATTATTCCAATAATTTAAAAGATGTGATTCATTATGTTTAAAAACATCATATGATAAAATATATTCTGGCTTGTCACCAAAAACATCGCTTGATGCAATAATTTCACCGCCAATAAGTGGTATAATAGTAGAATGTTTCATGAGAAAAAGCTTTCCAAACTTATTTTTTCAATTTTATTATATTCAAGACCTTGCCAATAAGGGTAATATTCCCTAGAAAGATGAACAGACTTGGGTTTTTCCATCACTTTAAAATCCATTTCACCAATTGAATTATAAAATTCTGGAGTTATCCATTCTTTTATAGTTATACCAGTTCCTTGGGACATATTTATAAGTTTTTCTTTAAAATATAATCTTGCATCATTTCTTTGTGACCAAGAGCCATAGAATGGAGTTTTTTCATACCATCCACTTTTAGGAATACTTCTACTTTCATTTTCTATTGGAAGAAGTTCATAAATGGCTTTAGTTTCCATATTAAGTTCATTAACCTGATTAATATATTTTTCTACAAGAATATTAATTGTAGACTTAATATCTTCAAATCTACATATATGATGTCTAATATCAATATTACCAAAATAATATTCAACATGCTTTACATTTGACATGTTTATAAATGAATTTAGTCCTTGTTTTAAGGCACCATGTAAAGTTTTAAATGGTACGGAGTTAACATTCCATCCTGGACGATACATGCATATTGCATGACTATCACCCATTACAAGTTTATCCCATGGACCAATTGGTTCTAATGTAATTGCTCGTTCTTGCATCTTTTTAAGATTTTCAATATCAACTTCAAGAAATTCTTTTACAACACTATCTAAATTTCCTTCACGAAGAAGATGACCATCAAGTTTATTTTTTAACATTTGAGCATAATCAGGCATATCATAATGAAGAGAATAAACTTCACCTTTAAATTTAGATATATTTCTTATATTATAAGCGTGAGGAAAGTTTTTTGTTCCACCAAAAAAATTTAAATCAGTACAATCCGCTTTTCTATCATTTCCATGATATATGTAAAGTCTATCATACTTATTAAAATCCTCTTTTTTATTTTCTTCTTTAGCTGAATCACCCTGTATTGAAGGCCTTGAAAGAGAAACATGTATATTATCACAATGATATTGTTTTAGAATATCAGCATAAATTATTCCTTGCGCGGCTCTATGACTTGCCAATTGGGACGATATAGGAATAAATGGAGCTGCAATTACACATTTCATGATAAAAATCCTTCAAGTGTATTATTTGTATCAGAATCTATTCTAGAAACTTTTCTTTTATTACACGCATTTTTATTATTACGTATTTGTAGATATATACCAAACTGGCATGAAAGAACTTCTGTACCATAATATTTTAAACTATCTTGTGGAAATGTAAAGGTATTATCAATATTCCATGCATCTGGATGAAATTCAACATTTTCAGTTAATCCAATTTCATCAGCATTTTCACGTAAAAAATAAACTGCTTCAGCATATAAAGATTTTGGTGCTTCTGGCCATATTTTATTAATTGTATATCTGGCTCCTGGTCCTGGTGCTACAAATCTTTGGTCATGATGATATTTAGCTTGTGGAATAACACTAGTTGATGTTGAACAATGAAATCCATAATATTCGCCAATACCTTTGTGTTTTGTTAAGGCTTTAAATGCATCTTTAAGATGATCAACTTCATGTAGTAATGCTTTTGCTATTCCATTATCTTTGAACGATGCAACCCATTCAATAACATCAATTGTATGAAATGGTCTATCTTTATTATCATATTTTTCTCTACAATAATTTCTAGCAGCAGCCTGAATTGGCGTATGCAATTCAGTAGTTCCCCATACTGGCTTTTTATTAATTTTTGTTTCTTTTTCTACAGTGCTTCGTAACCATTTAATATAATCTTGATTGTCATTTGCCACTTCATCAAAATCAACAAAACAATTATTTGGATCTAAAGATCCTGTTATAGTTTGATGTACACCACGAGCACCATAAAAATGTGAAATAATGGTATTACCAAGAACATTAAATTCACTCATAGGATGTTTTACTATAACTTGACAAATATAACGCATTCGATCATCAAGAGTAATAGTTGGATGGAAATATTCTACATCCTCGCCTAATCCCCAATCTTCTTGTCCAAAGCGATTTACCGCTTCATATTTTTCTTTAATAAATCCATAATTAATACAAGCTCTTTTATTAATTTTGTGTAAAAACCAATTAAAGTCTTTCATTAATTCTTTATCAAAATTATACCAATTATAATTATAATTATTTTCCATGCCAAACATTCTCTTTATCAACAAGATTGTGCTTTAATATAACTACATTAATTTCTGGTATTAAATTACTAATAACCTGTGCTTGAATTTCATCATCTTCAAAGTGAATACCAATTTCATATCCACTATTTAAAAGACTCCTAATAGTATTAGCTTTATGTAAACCCGAACTTTCTCTAGTTTTATCTTCAAATCTTTTATTATTATAATACACATGGTTTGAAATATTTCTAGCCATAAGCATTTTTTCGGTGTAGTGTCTTTCTTCAAAAGAACGACCGGTAATGATTATATCACTGGGGCCAGGAAAGACCCCAGTGTATTTATCACCCATATAGATTACACCATCTATATCAAAGGTATTAATCATGGATATTATGATTCCTTACAGTTTCGGTAATCCGCCTTTCTGCTAAAGCCTTGCATTCTTCATATGCATCTTGAATCATCATCTGTGTTGGTGGAGTCTTTTGTGTAGCTGCTGAAGGTCCACGTAGAGAACCAACAAGTCCTAGTTCTTTAGCAACCTGAAGATATCTAATAGCATCAATAACAACACCAGCAGAATTGGGTGAATCTTGTACTGATAAACGGGCATCAAAAATTACTGGCGCGCCACCAAATCCTTCAGCTTCAATTCTAAAATGTGCAATCTTATTATCCTGATGATAAGGAATATAGCTTGATGGTCCAGCATAAATGCCATTCTTTGGAACCGGGATTCCACGAATATCATTTTGTGATCTAATTACATTTTCCTTAGAAATCTTTTTGCTAGCAAGTCGACTCTGATCCATCATATTAAGAAAATCAGTATTACCACCATGATTTGTTTGTTCATGGAACTTTACTTTCATACCACGATTAAAGAATAGTTCCTGCAATGCCTGTGACATAACACTAGCACCAAGCTGGCTTCTCATATCATCGCCAATTGCAGGAATTCCTGCTTCAATTAGTCTTTTTTCCCAATATGGGTCTGAAACAATGAATACTGGAATACAATTGACAAAAGGAACCTTTGCTTCAATGCATGCTTCAATGTAAAAACGAGTAGCAGTTTCTGATCCAACTGGTAAGTAATTAAGAAGAACATCAACCTTATTATCACGAAGATTTTTAATAATTTCTTCCTTGGATGGTTCAGGATCTTTTGTTACTCTAAAAGATTCATCTTCTGGCATATTAAGCATGTGTGGTGCAACACCATCATACAAAGCACCACGCTTCACTATGGTATTTGAACAAACTTTTTCAATATTTTGACGTGATACTTCAAAATCCATTGCGCAATTTGGCTTTGCAAAAATAGCATCAGCAAGCTTTCTACCAACTTTGCGAGTATCAATGTCATATGCCAAAACAAATTCAATATTTTCAGCCTTATAGCCTCCAATATTTTCAAATGCAAGCCCATCAACACGTGAAGTTGCACTATATAGTGCAACACCTTCAACTAGAGATTTTGCACAGTTACCAACGCCAACAATGGCTACACGAATATTATTCATTTTTTACCCTTTCTTTTATATCAGTTTTTTAATGAGAGAAATTTGACTGGGGGCCCAGAGTAGCTCTCAGTGTATTTAGTGATTTACTTTTCATAATTATTAAATTTCACTCCAGCTTCATCAAACATATTAGCCGTATCTTCAAAAGAATTTCTCCATCTATCATCAATACTAGATGGATAACACATAATTACTCTTTTTATTCCTACTTGAATAACGCCTTTAGCACATTCGGAACATACAGGAAGACCATAAACATATAAAGTAGAATTTTCCAATGAAACTCCATTATAGCTGGCATTGTATATGCAATTCATTTCTGAATGAACTACATATTTTAGTTTTGTTGGTCTATCATTTAATCTTTCATTTGAATCTTGAATTCCTCTTGGTAACCCATTATATCCTTGGGTTAATATTTGACCTTTTGATCCAACAACTATAGAACCCACTTTTGTACTTGGATCTTTTGACCATGTAGAAATCAATTGAGCCATTTCCAAATATCGATAATCCCATTTATGTATGGGTCTTGAACCTATTCGCATTATTTTACCAAATGAAAGTGTTTTTCATAAACATGTAAAGAACCAACATTCCAATGAATATCGCCATATTCAATATTAAGATCGTCTGCAAGTTTTTCATGTATTTGATTTTGCCAGGCAAAATCATTTTTATATCCAAAGATAACATCATTGGATCTCATTTGAACAATTGTTTGAAGTTTATTATTTCTAATCATATACTGAACAGCATTTGTACACATAAAATCTGAACGACCATTATCATTATAATCATACCACATAGTTGGACGAGTATAAATCATAATTGCTCGGCGAGATTCTGGTGAAGTTTTAAGTTCATTTAAAACTTTATCATACTGACTAAAATTTTCTGGAGAAAAAATACACCAACCATAATTGGAATTAATATATCCATCTTTATCAGCAACTAGTTTCCAAACTGCTGGAGGACCGCCTGGAATATCATTTACATTCAATGATTCTGAATAATACCAACTTAATTCACGTAAAACATAATCATAATTAACTGTACCAAAAATACATGATTCATTAGCAATAAAAGAAGCATTAGGTATTTCAACTATCTTAACACCACTTTTATCTGTAACAAACTGCTTCTCATCAAGAAGTCTTTTGAATTCTTCTCGAATATCAGCAACTGTATTTCTATTAAACATTCTTTATCTTTCTATTCAAGAAATCACGATCTGTATTTTGGCCATCAATCTTACCACGAGAGTAAGAAACAAAGAATGAAGCATAGTTTACAAGATCTTTTGCAGAATCTTCTAGTGATTCAAAGTTTGGCTTATAATCTGGATCATTAACCATTGCGTCCATTACCGATCGCATTCTAAGAATTTTGCCATGCATGGTATCAAGAATTGTCAAGCAACCATTTGGGTAATAATCAGCCTGTCTAATAACAGAATTAGGATTCTGATAATCATTTGATTTCTTAAGCTGTAAATCAATACACTCTTGAAGAACTTTTACTGATTCTTTTTCACTCATTATGAGAATCTCCTATGATTAGATATACTTTTTGAGTTTTCTAGCAGAATATTAGATAATTCTATACTAATTTCAGTTAAAGGTAAACACTTATTTAGCATATATCCTCTGCATGGTGTTCCATCATTTTTATAAAACATTTTCCAAGAGTTTTTATGATCTGTACTTAAATATAATATAGATTTTTCATTTTTAGATTCTGGAATTTTTATAAAAAATAGTAAATCTACATTATCCAATTTGTTCCACATGGTTTGTGTTTTATTCTGTCCAACCCAAAAACTTTTTGTTTTATTATTAAGACGAAAAGTTTTCACTTCATAAGTCATATCACCAATACAACCATCTTTTTTAGAATCATACCAATCTTTTGATCTAATAGCATTAATAAAAAAGTTATTAACTACTTCTTCACCAATATTGCCAATATTGAATCTTGTATCAAACATTATTAAAATACCTTAGTCAAAATTCCATGATTATTTTCATGTGAAGGCGCTACCCATCCCAGTGGCTTAATAAGATCAGGTAAACCAAGAGGATTAGGACGTTCTGGCTTAACACCAACTTCTTTATTCATATTTGCCTTAAGAACTTCATCCCATGCTTTATATGAATCTACTTTAAAACAATCAAGTGTTCCAATTGCTACAACACATAAATCAATAAGAGCATCTACAACATCTTCAGCAGATTTTGCTGTTTTCATCTCATCAAGTTCTTCTTGGAGAAAATTAATCCTAAATTGAAGAAAAGTTTTAAGCTTTTCTTTATCCATTTTTTCCATAACAGGATGAACATTATAATGTTCATGCATTATTGCAATATCATTTACCCAATTATATCCCATTTTATATCCACTCCGGTTTTTCTCGATTAGTCCACTTATGCATATTAGATTTACCTATCTTATAATAGTTTCTATAATTTGTCAATGGATCATCTGATATTTTGTATTCATCTGCCATAGCTGATGGCATAGGAGTCCAGTCCCATTCTTTTAAATTATTTGGTGGTGATTGAAGCATATAACTAAGATCGCCAAAACACTTATGAGTTTTTTCATACCTATGTGTATATTCTTGCATAAGAGCAAAGAAATGATCAACAAGCCAGTTATAGTTTTCAACTGATTCTCTACACCAAACAGCCGATGGATGATTTATATGAGTTGCTGTATATATAACTTCATCTCTAGAATCATCAAGAATCCATCGCCGAACTTTACGCCCAGTCTTTGATTTACCTTCAACTTCTCGGCCATCTAAAATTCTATGTGCAGTTGATAATAGTTGTGCTGATTCTAGAATCATTTTCACAACATGTTTGTCAACCATCCATTGCGCTGCTTGGATTGGATCTTCATCAATGTAGAATATATTCATTACCAACTTCCATTATCAATGATAAAAGATATACGTACCATTATACATTTTATATGTAAAAAGTACATACCAGGATCCATTTGTGTAGGTCCATTATAATCAATCATAAATCCCCATTGAAACGGATTTAGATTCAACGCTATTTGAATATTACTATATCTCAAATAATCAAACATGTCAACTGGCTTTCTTTAAGCCTTTTTCCAAATGGTATCTATTTGCTCTCGAAGTGAATAGAATTCCTTCAAGATGATCATACTCATGCTGAAATATTCTAGCAGTAATTCCAGAAAATTTATGAGTTACAACTTCACTATTTGGCATTTGAAATCTAACTTTTATATTCTGTGGTCTTTTTACTTTTAGAACTAAATTTGGAAAAGTTAAACATCCTTCTTCTAGATATATTTGTTTTTCTCCATAATCTATTATTCTTGGATTAAAGCAAACAAAATTTTCAGGATGTCCTCTCATAGCAAATACTCTTTGAGACAATCCTATTTGAGGACCAGCAATTCCTAATGCATTATTATCATACATAAACTTTACAATATTATGAGCAAATTCAATTGGATCAAATGGTGGATCATTAAAATCAAATTGCTCAGCCTTTTGTCTTAATGTAGGGCTATTCTTATCAATCAAATTAAACATCTTTACCTCAAGCTGCAATTCTACTAAAGTTTTTTATCTTTTCAAATTTTAAAACACTTTCAAATTTTTCAAATAGTTGATCAGTCTTATGACTAATAATAAATGTATTTGTATCCTTTGTCAATTGATTTAGTATTTTCATAAATTCTTCTGTACCATTTGAATCTAATGAAGAATCAAATACCTCATCCATTATTAAAAGATTTGTATTAATTGAATTTCTTAGCTTTGATACTGCTCTCCAAGTAAAAAGAATTGCAAGATTAATTCTCATCTTTTCGCCTTCAGAAAAAGATGAGTAACTAAATTTATCTCTAAATCTAGACTTAATAGTTTCTTCAAATTGTTCATTTAATTCAAAATGACACATAAATTCCATTGAAGAAAGATACTTATTAATAAGTTTATTAATTACTGGAATATATTGTTTTACTATTTTAGATTTAATACCGCCATCTTTTAAAATTGCTGATGCATATCCATATGTCTTTCTTTCTTCTTGCAATTCATTAAAAAGTAAAGAAAAGTCTTCAAGATTAGAATTGAGTTGTTTGAGTTTATCAGTTTCATCTTCTTTATTTGTATTTTTAATATTCTTTATTTCTTTTTCTAATTGCTCACGATAAGAATTTAATGAATCAATCTTTGTATTTAAAATATGCGATTGCATATTCAACTCACTCAATTGTTCATTTAATTTCATTATTTCTTTTACTTTAGATTCAATTTCATTATATTGTTCAATAAGAAGACTTAAACCAGATTCAACTTCATTAACCTCAATATTTTTATTTTCTACAGTTTCACATTTAAATATGTTATCAATTTCTTGTTTACAAGTTGGACAATTATCATGCTCATTAAAAAATTTAATTTCACCATTAAGTATATCAAGTTTTGCTTCAATTTGATGTTTTAGAGAAGTTAATTTTTTTAACTTCTTATTAAAATTATCTAGATCAGTTGTCTTTTCTTTTAAAGATTCTATATTTTTCTTTATATCATAAATCTTATTCATATAATCTTCTGTTTGTTTTAAAGTATCTAAAAGTATACTTTTTTTCTCATCAATAATCTTTTCGTTATTTTGTTTTTTCTCAATTATATGTTCTTTAACTAGATTAATTTTTTCTTTGATTAGTTCTATATCATTTTCACATACAAGCAAAGATTTATTATTTGTAGAAACTTTTTCTTTTAAAAGAGAATTCATTGTAGTAAAAATTTGAAGATCTAATAAATCTTCGATTATTTCTCTTCTTTGTCCAGTAGGAAGTTGCATAAATGGAACAAATGATGCTGATCCAAGAACAACAACTTGACAAAATGATTTATAATTAATCTTTAGAATTTGCTTTTCTAAAATTTCTTGATAATCTTTACTATCAGCACTTTGATTTAACAAAGATCCATTTTTATGGACTTCAAAAATACCAGGCTTAATTCCTCTAATAATTTTATATTCATTATTAGAAATAGAAAATTCAATTTCTACAACAAGATTTTTTTCTGTTATAGAATTCATAAGTTGTGGTTTATTAATTTTTCTAAATGGTTTATTAAAAAGCGCAAAAGTTAAAGCATCTAGTATAGTAGATTTTCCAGCACCATTTTCGCCAACAATTAAGGTTGCGTTGCTTTTATTAAGATCAATTTCAGTAAAAACATTACCAGTTGATAAAAAGTTTTTCCATCTCAATTTTTTAAATAATATCATCCTAGACTCATTGCTTCATTATATAAATTTAACATTGTGTTTTGTAATCTCTTTTTATTAAAAGATTCAGAATTTAGTTGATCTATATAATTTCTAAAAATGGTTATTGTATCTTCTGCTTCATTAATGATATCTGTATCTTCTTCTAAATTCAAATTTAAATGATCTTCTACAACTTGTAAATCAATTGGATTTAATTTTTCAATACGATCAACAAATAAATCAAACCAGTATGGATTGTTTTTTGTTTTTACAATAATTTTTATTATTGAATTATTAAGATTATCCGTAACTTTTTCTAATATTTCATTTAAATTTTTAGATGAATCATCATACCAAATCTTTTTAAACATTTTATATGGATTTTGTATAAAGGTTAATTCTCTTGTTTCTGTATCAAAGATGTGGAATCCTCTCGGGTCATCGTAATCAGACCAAGTAAATTCAGCATGAGAACCCAGATAAAAGATATGGCCATTACTGGAACGGTGATGAAAATGACCAGACATAACCATATCAAAACGATCAAATAAACTGGAATCATCACCATGTGAAACAGGAGACCCTCGATACATCTCAAACCCTTGAATTTCGAGATGTCCCATTGCAATCTGACATTTTGTTTCATTAATAATCTCTAATGTTTCTTTTCTATTCTGATCGCATATCCATGGAATTAAAAGTATTGGAAGTCCATCAAAAAATACTTCTTTAGGACCAGTTTCATATATCGTGAAACCAGCATAATTATCATCAATTAACTCTTTTAAAGCATTGACTTCATTTGTATTTTTATAGTAAGTATCATGATTACCAGCAATAATATAAACTTTAATATTTCTATTAACTAAAGGTAATAGAAAATCTTCTCTTAATCTTTTTGCTGTGTTTATATTAATGTATTTACGACGATCAACAATATCACCAAGATGTATGACAGTATCAATTCCGTTTTTATCAAGATAAGGAAAAAATATATCATCAAGAAAAATCTTAGAATTATTAAGAAATGCAGCATTGTCATTGCGAACACCCCAATGGGTATCTGTTATCAGAGCAATTTTCATCTAATAATCTTTTTCTTTTTAAGATTGAGATTCTTGACTGTATTGTGATTATTAAGTGCATAATCACAATATTCTTTAATAGCTTCAATCCTCATAATATAGTTAAATTTTTCATTTTCGCCAATATTTAAATCGGTAAGTTTTGTTACCAAATCAACTACATTGATTGGTATTAAATGCAATCTATTAGAATTCATTTTATGCCTCACTAATAATAGTATTCTTTTTCTTTGATTTTGTCAACTTTTTTTCAAAATCTTCAACAACATGATTATTCTTATTATTACTAACATAAAGATTGTTATTTTCATCATGCCCAAATTCATGTAATAAATCATCAAATACAAACATGTTTTCCATATTTTTATGCTTTATATATGTTTGTTTTTTTTCTTTCGAAATTCTTCTAATAAAGGCATTAAAAGCAATTTGTGTAAAATATGCAAATGGATTATTAGATCTATCTGGTTTAAAGTTATTAACTGCTGCCAAACAATTTTCTATACCATCACATATCATTTCTTCTTTATATGTGTAATTAATAAAATTATGCTTATATGACAATCTATTGCATATAAGCATAATGCTTTCACCAACATATTCCGGAATACGTGGGAGTTCTTCATTATTTTCTTTGGATTTATCATAACTTTCTTTATATGTTTTCATTGTTTCAAATAAAGTTTTGTTATTTACATAATGTGTTGTTTTTCTCATTTTAATGTGCCGTGTTACTAACTGGTGTTAAAATATTAACTTTTTTCTTTTTACTTTTATCAAATTGTTGATTTATATAAGAGTCTAAAGATTCAGTTGAATTATCCAATGATAGATTAAATTTAATATCACCTATTTTTTCAAGGTATTCTTTAAATTTTAAATAATAATTTACAATATTCATTGATGCATAATTATAAAACACAACTTGTCTTTTGTCAATATAAATGTTCTCATGACTTAAAGAATATACATCATATCTTGAAAAATTTAAAGAAATTGCACCATTCATATAATGTTCTTCTACTAGAAGAGGATCACTAACACATAAGAAAAATTCATTTTCAAATAGCATATATGTAATTATATCTTCATTATTAGAAAGTTTTATTTGTACAAACTCATTGATTTCATGTAGATCACTCATATATTTAATCCAATCTTATAAATTTTATAATCAAACTTTTCTTCATTGTATATTTTCATTCTTTCAATAAAATGAAGAAGCGTATGATTTTTTCTAGATTTCCATGATATATCATCTGCTATATCATATAATGTACTTTCAGTTTTTGTTTCGGATCTTCTAAGTCCTCTACCAATTGATTGTAAGTTTCTTATCCTTGATTTGCTAGGCGATGCAAATATAACATTATGCAAATTCCTGATATTAATACCTGTACTAAAAGTTCCATATGAAGCGATGATAATTGTATTTGAATTTTGCTCAACAAGCTTTCTAATATTTTCTCTTTCTTCTGCATCAACGCCTCCATGTACAAAATATGTTTCTTTACCATTATTCTTTAAAAGATCATTTAGAATTCTACCATGTTTTTCAACAAATTGAAATAGTAAAAGAGAATTACCTTCAAGTGATAAAACTAAATTTTTAATAAAATTATTCCTATTGGAACAAGATACTATATAATCAATTTCATCCTGATATGAATAGTTTTTCATCATTTGTTTAATTTCATCAGGATATGATAAAATTAGCGCTTTAATTTTAAAATCTGATAAATGTTTTTGTTCAATTAATTCAGCTGTAGTTATAACCTTTTTAATAGGTCCAAATAATCCTTCTAGTACTAATTTATGAGTGTTAGTTCCATCCAATGTTCCTGTAAACCCAAATCTATATTTGCATTGATTCATTTTTTCAAGAATTGATGTAAGTGATTTGGCTTTAAATAAATGAGCTTCATCACCAATAACTACATCAAATTGAGAAAACCAATCTTTTGGCATTTTATATATACTTTGCCATGTAGATATTGTTACTAGTTTATCTGTATTTTTTTCTTGCCCAGAAAATATTTTATGTACATGTCTTTTAGAATCATATCCATAATCTTCAAAGTCAGAAGATAACTGATGTACAAGAGATGTTACTGGAACTACTATTAATGTTTTAGCATTATATAAACGATTTAATATGTAAATAATTAATGATTTACCAGAAGCTGTTGGTGATAATAAAAGAGCTCTTCTATTTCTAACAGCATGAGTAAATGCTTCAATTTGATAATCTCTTGGATATATCTTAAGGTTTAATTTATCTAAAAATTCTTTTGCTTCTTTTAAAGAAAATTCTATTGCTGTAAATTCATCAGAATAATCTAATAGATATCCTCTTTCTTTACAAAATTTTTCAACATATTCATTTAAACCAGCATATAATAATCCATTCATTTTATTAAATAAACGTATTTTACCATCCCAAAATTTGTTTCTATATGCTGGCATAAACTTATATCCAGGTACAAAAAAAGTAAAGTACTCGGATAACTCATGGGCAGTACTAACCTCACAAGATATTTTATTATAAGTTTCATCAAATTTTGAGACGTAAACTGTTTCCAATTAGTTTGCTCCCATAATAAATTTATTCCAATCTATTGCAGATTTAATATGATAACCACGATTCATTACTGATCTAATTATAGTATCTAATGCTTCTATTTTTTCGTTTTGATATGAAATTTTAAGAGTTGAATTAATTATATCTTCATCAGCTTCCATATACATTGGAATATCTGCTTTAAGAATCATTCCTTTTGCTGGGAGTTGCCAGCCTTTTTTCATTGTATCTTCAGTGTGTCCTTGAGTATAAAATTCATATTTTTCAAGTTTAAGAATTTTATATTCAGATTCGAGTTTCTTTAACTTAAGCTTTTCAGTGCTTAAAATTCTAAGATATTTACTATGTAAATTTGGAATTTTTAAAGCTTCTTCAGCTAGTTCAGTTTTATCAACTATACAATCTTGTTCCCAAGATTCTAATATTTCTTCAAGAGTCATTACAAATTCCTTACATCAAAGTTATATAATACCATAATTTATTGAATTTGTAAACGATTAAAGTTGATTTATATTGTATAAAGTGTATTTAAATGTAGCCATACATGTTAGATAATTTACATCTTCTGATGAAGTATCAAATTCAAGTTCTGATAATGCCATTGGATAACAATCTCTAAACACAATTTCATAATTAGCATTCATTGCACTTGATAATACAATAAGAGTTATATCTGAAAAAATACCTTCACCTGTATATGTTTCTTTTTGTGAAATTTCTCTATATTGATCTAATCTTTCAGGTGTTCCAAGTTGAATAAGCCAGTTATGTAGTTCTAAATAATTTTGTAGATCTTCATCTACTTTGAATTCTATAACTAAGTCAGCATATTCCATGTGTTCACCAAAGTATGGAATATTTTGTACTGGATTTGGATATGTAACATCAGGTAAACGAATTGCAGGAAGATTTACTCTCTGAATAAAGAAATTCAGATGAGGTGATCTTTTTATTTGAAACCTAAAATTAATTGGTGAAAGAAAATTCTTATTTTCAGGTGTGTTGGTTACTGCACTCATTATTTGTCTCCATTACCTTACTATTTATATTGACATTTTTTCTCTTGTTGTTATAATGATATCTAAGGACAACAAATAAAAAAAGGAGGGACCGAAGCCCCTCCAATTAAGCCGATTAACTCGGTCTTACTATTATTACATAAGGTTGTTGATGATAACCTTACGATAGTAAACATTGGTATTGACTGCAATTGCGCCAGTACCAGCAGCTGTAATTCCATCATTGAATGGGTTTGCAACCATGCCATAACGAGTCTTGAAACCAATCTTTGGCTGGAAGGTTGCAGGATCAACTGCACGGACCATCTGGAGTGGAACATATGGGCAGTAGAAGAGACCAGCATCAAATGCTGAAGAACCCTTATAACCTATTGTCATGTAGTTACCGCCAGTTGCATATGGATCGATATAGACGCGGAAGCGACCATTTAGAACGCCAGCAAATGTATTGCCTGTATCATCAACCTGGAGGTTGTTGCTATTGAGAGCAGGAGCATAGTCGAGAACACCAGCCATCTGAAGGGCTGAAGCTACGTCAGCTGAACAGATGATGATGTTACCCTTACCACGCCGGGTCTCTTTGGCGATTACGTTAGCTTCACGCTCGACCTGGAACATTAGGCCCTTGAACTTTTCAACTGACCAACGACCGTTTGAGTCGGTGTCAAGATCGAAGATACCAGTTGCAGTTGTACCGGAAGTAGCACCAACCTTAGCGGTGATGTTAACTGTACGAACAACTTCACGGTTAATTTCAGCCATGATTTCAGCTGAAAGAATGTTGGAAAGCTCTGTTTCAGCATCTAGACCGTGAACAGCCTTAAGATCCTGAGCTAGTTCCATGGAGTACTCTGCCTTTAGAGCACGTGTCTTAGCAGTTACTGTAACCTTCTCGATTGAGAAAGCCATTTCTGGGAAAGTATCTGATGAGCCAAGAGCTTCAGCAGTAGCTGTTGACATACCGGTACCAGTGTTGTAGTAACCAGTATTTGCCATAGCTGTTGTATTTGACTGACCAGGAATGCCAGCGCCGGCTGTATGATCCTGACCGAATGTTGTGTTACCAGCAACAACTGTTGAGAAGGCAGTATTAACTTCATTGTAGAAAGTTTCGCCGTTCTTAGCAGTTGAGTTGGCGTACTGAGCACGCATTGCGAAGATAAGGCCGGTTGGGCCAGTCATTGACTGAACACCAGCAATATCATAAGCAATTAGGTTTGGCATTGCACGACGTACTAGAGAAATTAGTACTGGATCGAAAATGTCGACTGTACCATCTGATGCTGTTGAAGAAGAAGCACCCATTGCATTGATTGGGGATGCTTCTGAAAGCATAAACTGGTTGTGATTTGCAGAGACACGGAGCTCACGCTCTGTATTCTCAAGCATTGTAGCAACTTCACGACGCTTATGAACATCGGAAATAGCGGGAAGATCTGGGTGCTCGAGCACTAGCTTCCACTTGTTTTGTAGTTCCTCAGCTAGATATGCCATATGTTTTTTTCTCCTTTTGGAAAGTTTACATTTACAATAAATTTATTTATCTTTTTACATTTCTTGAAATTACTTCAGCGTATCTCTTCATGGAAGGATCTGAATAAGAAACTTCTTCTTTCTGATCTACGTCATCAACTGCAATTTCTTCAGTTATTGAAGAAGAAACAACTTTCTTTGAGAAATAATTCTCTTTTACGAGAGTTAGCTTCTTTTCATATTTTGTTAAATCACCATCGAATTCAATACCTTCAGCTAGTGCAGCAAACTTTTCAGCATCAGTCATTGTTAGACCTTCTGAAACGTTAATAAAGATATCTTTTCTTTCATTTTCAACTACGGACTTTTTGAGTTCGCTCTTTTCAGCAATTGCTTCATTTAGAGCATTCTCAAGTTCCTCTACCTTATCGGTTAGAGATTCTAGAACGTCGAGCTTCTCATTTGGAATATCGACATAATGTTGTGAGAATAGACCTTTTAGACCATCAATAAATTCTTCCATGATTTCATTTCTTAAAGCGGATTCAACTGCAACTGCATTATCTTCCATCCACTTCTCAACAACATGATCAAGATACTTATCAACGTTTTCAATAAGTTCTGTTCTAATTGTTTCAACTTCTTCTACAAGCTTTGTTTCAAATTCTTCTTCAATACGAGCTGTTTCTGTGATTGCTACTGCAGATACGGCAGCTTCAAATAATGTTGTTGCCTTTTCCTTGAAGTCTTCTGATAGATCTTCACCGGCAAAGATAACATCCATATCTTCCTTCATAGCACCCTTGGTGGCAACAGAAGCAGCATTCTTTGCAGAGTTGTCACCAACACCCCAATCCTTGCCCTTGCCATATTGTGACTGAACCTGATTAAAGAAATTTACAAGGTCGCTAGTTTCCATAGCGCCCATTGCACCAATAACTGACTTCATCATTTCAACTTTTGACATTGAGTCAACTGCTGGCTTTGAATTAGCCTTAAGAGTTTCAGAAGCAACAGATTCTTCAACCTGATCTTCTTCAACTACTTCTTCTACTGTTTTTTCGATAGAAGCTTTTACTTCTTGAGACTCAAGAACTTCGTTTTCTTCTACCAATGATTTTGTTGATTTTCTTGCCATTTTTAATACCCCTATTAAAAAATTTATTATTATTTATAAGTTTTAGATGTTAAAGAATTAATGAAGTTTTCGAACATAAGAAGCTTCTTTTCTTCAATTTGTTCAATAGTCATTTTATTTAATTTCTTTTTAGTTTCATGAAGTTTTTCTTCATACCATGCTTCTCTAGAAGCATCATAAACCCATTCAACACCTTCCATGATACCATGAACAAATGCATTTGGGGCTGAAGGATCAGCTACAACATCTGCTGCTGTTGCTAAATGGTAACCAGGTTTAACCTTCATAATACCTTCTGAAGTTTTTTCTAATTCACCCATACCTCTTGTTGAAACACCAAGTTGAGCACCTGATTCTAATAAACCTTTAACAATATTTCCCATAGGTGTATCGGTAATGAGTGCTTTACCATGCACATCATTTTCATTCCACTTTAATTCTTTAATAAGAATACAAACCCTATCTAAATTAATAGATGGTCCTGATGGATGATTTAGCTCACCGAAAGCTCTATTGTTTTTTACTGTTTCTGATAGATATTTTTCAACAACAGGTTCCATCATCTTTTTTTCATAAAGACGACCATTTCTATTCTGTTGTTCTGTTTGAATAAAGATGCCTTCAATATAGTGATTCTTTTTACCGGACTCTAGAGTCTCGGTAATATAATGAATATCTTCATTCTGTTCAGTAATTAGTTTCATATTGCTATCCTTTATAAGCTACTGGCGTGCATGAAACGGCGGCGTTTGCTGCAATAGTATCAGAACTTGCTTTTTCTAAATTTTCAACTTGGCCTTGAGACATATTAAATGTTCCAATAGTTCCGCTAGTATTAGCAACTGTAATTGCTGCTGCATTAGTTGCATGAATTCTTACTAAAGTAGCATCTGATACTGTATTTGCTGCGGTTATAGAAATTGCAGAACCTTTAACGCTGATAATCATTACTTACCTCTTTTCTTAGCATAATAAGCGGCAAGGGCTTGTTTTGTTCTTTCTTTCTTTGACTTACCAGCAAATTTTGGATTATCTGAATGAACAAAATCACTAATCCATTTTCCAGCTGGATCAGATGCCTTTAAAACTTCATCAACCTGTTCAACTTCTTCTTTCATTTCTGTTGACATATAATCAGCTGCAGTTTGAATATAATCTTTTGAAAGAGTAATTTTAGACTGAACCCACTCTGGTAAATTTGTATCAGGCTTTAACATATCCATGAGCTGTTTTGAATGATTCATAATTGACTTAATCTGTGAGATAGCCATATCTCCTTCATAGTCATACTCTCTTTCATCTTTGCTTTCTTTACGAAGCTTTTTAAAATCATCAGCATCCAATTTGCCATTTTTATTCTTATCAAGCATTTTTTGTTTTGGTGTTAATTCTTCTTCAACATCACCAGAACATTCTTCTTTTCCATGAACAGGGCAATATATCTTTGCAGATGATTTATTGCATTCCATTCCTTTTTCATGAATGGTTTCCTCATAAGCTGCAACATCTTCATCACCACGATAACCATGACGTTTACCAGCATCAATCTGAGATTTTTCTTCTGGTTCTACCTTTTTGGCATTAAAGACATCATCACCATTACCATTGGCATCTTCAGTCTTTTCAACTTCGTGCTTGGCAAGAAAATCAGCTTCGCCTTTTGGGATATTTCTCCCGGCGCTCTTTTCATCTTTTGCGATAATGTCTCTGAGTGACTTAACTTTCTTCGCCATCATCAGTCCCTTCTTCTTGTTTATTGAATATGTTCTTTGCTATTTCTTGTTTTCTTAATTCAATAGCATCTGAAATTCTATCTTTTATAATATCATCAAATGCTATTTCAAAATCTAAAGGCTTTGACTCGAAAGTGTTATCAACCAAGTCATCTAATGTATATTTATTTTCACTCATAGTAACCTCACTTTTGTTGTCTAACCTGTAACATTGTTTTTAAATCTTCATCCGGCCCTTTTGCAATTGTTACTGCAGCTGATTGTAATTGTGAAATATCCTGCATTGACTTATTTTGTTTATCAATTAATTTCAAATAAGTATTTTTTGCATTTAATAATTTTTTTCTTTCATCATCATCATCTTGTGGCTGATCTTGTTGCATTGCGGCTTGATCTGCATCACCTTGTTCCTGTCCATCCATTGGTTGTTCCATAGGAGGATTATATATTTCATTACTTTGTTCTTCAATAATTTGTTTATCTAATTCTTCAATCATATCATCATCTTGTTTAAGAATATTTTTTCTAACCCAATCATTAGAATAATATTTTCCAATATAATTTTCCATAGAAGCTAAAGTTTGCATTCTACCCTGAAGAATTTCAGCATTTTTAAGTTCAGTAAAATAACTATCTCTAACAAAATCAAATTTAATTTTATTTTTAATTTGATTCCATTCTTCGATTGTCATAATTTTACGAAGAACAATTTCTTTTTCAAGAATTGATAGGAATAATAATGAGAATCTACCGCGAAGTCTATCTATAAACTTACCAAATTTTAATTCTTCTCTAGAAATTTCTGATGATCTACCAAGATTAAATCCGGATTGAGCATCTAATCTATCAGTTGGAACATTAAGAGAACGATAAAGCTTCTTTTGAAAAAATTCTACGTCCGCCATTTCACCAAGATTCTGCCCAGCTGGAAGTGTATCAACTTGAGTTCCACGACCACCTTCTCTTCTTGGTACCCAATAATCTTCAAGCATTGTCATAAATTTACGATCATCTTTAATATCACCAGTATTAGCATCATATACAAGACGATTCTTATGCTTGGTCATAATTTCACGAACATATTGTTCAGCTTTCATCTTTGGTAGATTACCAACATCAATATACCAAATTCTTCTTTCTGGTGCTCTTGAAATACGATAAATTACAGTAGCATCTTCAAGAGTTCTTAATTGATTTAGTGGTTTAATTGCCTTATGCAAAAATGATAAAACTGAAGTTCCAGCACCATCAGTTAATCCTGAAGTACATTGCACTATTGCGTCTTTAGCAATTTTTAAACCGGAAGCAGCTGCAGTTGCACTGGCTGCAGGAGCTCCTTTATTTCCATAATTAAAACCTTTTTCATTATAGATATAATATTCTGCTGATGTTTTTAGAACAGAATATTCTGATTCTTTTACTCTTTTACGGGCTTGTTCTTTTACTTTACGTAATTTTCTAGGATCAATATATCTTAATTCTTTAATACCATCTATTGTCTTTTTTTCATCAATAACTACATGATAATATGTTCTTCCATCAATATACCATTTACGAAATATATCATGTGCTCTATTATTAAACTCTAAAAGATCAATGGTTTTTTCAAAACAATCAGAAATATTTTTCTTTACTTTATCACCAAATTCTAGATCATCAAGAATAATCTTTACAACTTGATGATCTTCCATATTAATAGCATCATTTGTAATTTCTTCTACAGCGGCATCTACTTCTGGATTAAGGGCCATTTCTCTGTATTTTGCAATTAATTCTGCTTCTGATCTAATGGTACCATCGAGATCTACATATGTTCCATAAGCACCACCGGCTGCAATAACCATTGCGCCGTCTTCATTTGATTCCGTTTTTGGGACAAAAGAATCAAATTGATCTTCTGATTCTTTTCTTTTAAATTCCCAACCAAAAATTTGTACCATTTAAATTCCTTTATGACATAACAAAGAAAATAAAGGGGTAGAGGTACTACCCCTTTTTTATATCAATTAAATTGATACTGGATCTCTAGCAAGGCGAGCAAATTCATTATTTTGCTCAGTGCCTTCCTTTGGAAGCCAGTAATCATAGGCAAATGTTACTGAGAATTCTTCAATTGCATTTGCATCTGACCAATTAAGACCAATTGCATCAACTGAAGTTGGAAAACCACCAACGATTTCGCAGGTACGAATTACCTCACCACCCTTGCCATATTGTACAACATCAATATTGCACTTATAACCGGCTAGAGTATTCTCTTCAACTAGGTTTGCCTGGCGAACGTTTGACTCAAAGCGATTTAGAGCATTTGACCATTTTTCAAACATTGCTCTTACCTTAAAGTCTTCATCGTTCATTACCTGGATTGTCCAATCACCAAAAGAACGGTCACCGGCAATCTTAATATTTCTACCAAAGTATGGAACGTTGATAGAATCGATTGTTGCAGCTGGAAGCTGAGCAGCCCGGCAAAGGAACCGAAGACGATCTTCGGATCCTGGTGTAATGCCGACTGAATCTGGTACGGTCATGAACACTTCAAAGAGCGATGGCCGGGCCCCACCGAAGATGAGGCCCTTGCTCTTGAATGTGTTGATATTAAAACCTGATGCCATTTCTAAAAACTCCTTTTTTATTTCTATTTATTAAAACTGGCCAACAATTTCTGAGAACTGAACGCCAGTTCTAACAGCAACGAAATTAAGCTGGATGAAGTTGATAGAGCGAGCAGGTTTAATATAGATATCACCAATAAACTCGTTACGATCAATTACTTCAGCTGTATTGTTACTATCATCACAGACAACCAAGAAGTCAGTTACACCACGTCTACCCTGAACATCTCTTAAATAAGGAATTACAAGGTTCTTAAACTGAGACCGTGTAAACTCATCATTAAATTCGAATAGAGTAAATTTGGATGCGGTTGAAATTGCTTTTTCAAGAACAATGAATAGACGTCTAACATTAATTCTATCAAATGCTGATGGCTTAGATAGTAGAGTCTTATCACCAAATAGGATTGTGCCTTGACCTGGGAAAGTTACTACTGGATTAATACCACTCTTATATAATGTATCACGCTCAGTTTTACGTGGATTGAAAGCTAGTTTGATAACATTTTTAATCTGTCCACGATTGAAGCCGGCTGGTGACCACCATGGATCATTTGTATTATCTGTTCTAGCGCAAAGACCAGCAACGTCACCATTCATTGGAATCCAACGATAAATGTCATTGTACCGATCATACTGATACTTATAACCAGAATCTAATACACCATATGATGTTGATCTAAGATTATTTCTGAAAGCAACGATATTATCAGCTTCAGTTCCAAATCCGGATCCAACAACATCTGATTTTTCTGGTGAACAGAATACAACACAATCTTTTCTGACTTCAGCAATATTATCAATAAGATAATTTGCTAGATAGAAACCATTTGACTTGCCGGTTAGTACCAATGAAATATCAACATCTTCGGCTGATGCAAAATAATCATAACCAGCAGCAAGAACTGATAATGGGATATTTTCTTCATTAGCACCATCACGACCCATGCTAAATGCCATTGATTGAACATCTAGTGTTGAACTTGTTAGATTTTCAGCAGTAGCTGAAGCAGCACCGGATAAATCATTAACGGCCCAGATATAAGCAGAAGAGTCATTAATTACTGTGCGATAATAATTTGCAGCACCATCAATTGTCTTTGCATCTGTTGCTCTTGATAGACCCTTATATGTTTCAATAATTGTTCCTGGAACTCCAGAGAACTTGCCATTTTCATCAACTACTACAATGTGAAGTTCATCTGAATTAACTGATGTGTTACCAAACTCTCGCTGATAAGTAGATTGGCCAGGAGCAGCATCAATTAGATTAAAGAATTCCCAATAACGAGTAATTGATGTGTCAGTGTAAGTAAATGAAGAAGAAAGCTTTAGAGGATCTTCAAAATTCAATGTAATTACTGCTGAATTACTTGTTACTGCTGATGAAATACCGGTAATCTTTAAATATTGATAACCAATTGTTGTGTTACCAACCTGTAATCTATCAGTAGTGTTAAGAAGTGCTGATAAAGCATTAGCGTTTGCAGTTGCTGCAGATTCATCATCACTAATTGTAATTGTAATAGTAGCTGTGTTACTATTAAGTGTTGTTACTAGTGAAGTTGTGGTGCCATAGCTATCAAGATTAATTGATGAGCTATAACCAGAAGAATTACCGCATACTGAAACTCTTAGTGAGTTACCAGCATCACCTGGATACTTTGCAACAAAAGCAACATCTGTATCAAAAGTACCGTCCTTTGTTGTAAAATCTGTTTCATTCTTAACAATCTGAGAAGCAATACCAGCAACAACGCCAGTATTTGCTAAAGCATTAAAAGCGGTATTTGAAATAAACTGCAGACTTACAGTACCACCTTGTGTAAATGTAACAGTAGATGAACCATTAGCTACAATTACATCATCAGAAACCTGAACACATGTTGAGTTGGTAATTGATGTAATTGTTGCATATGCATTTGAAACAACTTCGGTATTTGATGAAGCTGTTAAAACAAAACCAACAGCAAGATCATCTGTATTACCAGAAGAAAGTGTTACTAGATTTGCTGAATCCACGTCAGTATTAATAGTAATTGCAGTATCATAAGTATTAGCACCGGATACTGGTGTAACATCTGAAGATTGAGTTATTGTAAATGCTGTTGAATTTACAATTGAAGCAATCTTGGCAGCGCCAGCAACTGTTGCATTATTTGATGTAGAAGTTAATACATATAGATCTGTACTTAAATCAGAAGTATTTGATGTTCTAATTGTTACTGAATTTACTTCAACTGCACCTGAAATTGTTGGTGAAGAACCAGTTGTGTTTGCTGCTCTTGATACATAAAGAGCATTTGAATACCCTAGAAAGTTTGCTGCAGTAAAGAAACTTTCAGCATTTAGATTGGTTGGCTTACCAAAACGTGTTACAAGAGCTGTTTCGCTATCTACTAGAATTCTCTGGCCAATTGGACCCCAACGAAAAACGCCAGCAAAGGCGCCAATTGAGGTAGAAACGGCAGGAACTATTGTAGTTAGATCAATCTCTGATACATTTACGCCAGGGCTGACTTGGAATGGCATATTTTTTCTCCTTTCATGGAAAGAAATACATTATTTCTTTATTAGTATTTATAAATAATCCTTTTTTAGCTATAATTCCACAATATTTTCTGCCCTGAATCAGTTTCTTCAATAAAAGTTTCATCTTCACTACCAGCTAAAAATCCAAATGGGAGCAGATCTTCCATCATATCTTCTTCAGTTTTCTCTTTTAATTTTAATAAAGTATTTATGTCAGTCACGTCTTTGAAATAATTCTGATTGGTTAACCAAGCAAATAAAACTAGACACATAACTAAATCATCATGTTTGCCTGATTCAGCCTCATATGAATTATATTTTTTAGAAAATGTTGATAACTCATGAATAGTTTCATAATCTTGAATTATAAGTTGATTTTGTTCTATTAACATTTTCATAACCGAACATCCAATTGATTTTACAGCTTTAGATGTTCTAATTCCCTTATCAACATTTTTTCCACCAAACCCGGAAGAAATTCTTTTACCATTTCTACCCATGGCTTCTGTATAAAGCATATTATCATATTCAAAATCATAATGAAGTATATCTGATATTTGTCCACCAATATCATTAGATTCAACTAATAAGAATGAATTATTATATGCCATAACTGTTTTATATAATAATTCAGCATAATCAACAGGATTAATTATATTATTTCTGTAAACACATACTTGTTTATAAGGCATTTCAGTAACATCAATTATTTGAAATGCCGAATAATCGAGTCCTTTACCTCTAGCAACATCTGCCACAGTTACATAAATTCTATCTTTTTTAGGCGATTCATATCTATCGAGTCCAAAGTTTGAAACTTCTGGATGTTTATGAACTAACTCTTTTAATTTCCAGCCTGCAATAAGTGTACCGGAAGATCCTAAAAATTCAACATTATGTTCTTGGTTGAATTTTTCAACATCGCCACCCATTGCAGCAATGGTTTCTTCTTTCCATTTTTCATCACGACCAGGAACATCTTCCCAAGTAACACGAATTGGAATATAATTATTTCTGCCTTCTTCAGCATCAACCCATATTTTATGGAAATGATTCAGACCATTTGGAGTTGAAACAAGAATAATTTTGGTTGATTGACCTGATGAAATGGTTGGAAAAACTGAAGTAAAGAAATCATCCCAATTTTCAATAAATGCAGCTTCATCAATGAATAGTAGGTTAATAGAAAAGCCACGAATAGCATCAGATGATGTAGAAGATGCAATAACTCTTGAATTATTTTCAAGAACAAATGAACCTTTATTCCACTCAATAATACCTTGCTGTAACCATTTTGGCAAATGCTGATATGCTAATTGAATTCTACTTAAAATTTCTCTTGCTGTATCGCCTTTGTTTGCCAATAATGCAACAGTTTTTTCAGGATTGAATATAATATAATGCAAGATAACACCAACAATTGATGTAGTTTTACCAGCCTGTCTTGCTGTAGCAACAATAGTATATCTATTATCTTTTACGACATTTAAAATTTGATGTTGATATGGATAAAGATCTATTGTCATAAGACCTTTATCAACATTTACAATCTTCATATATTTTTCAACAAAATATATGGGATCCTGAGAACACTTTAAATATTCCTGAACAAGATCAGGTGTCCATTCAATACCAACATTAATTCTTTTTAGATTAATATTACCATTATAACCTTCAGACATCTTTTTTCATGTCCTGTATCATCTTTTGTAGTTCTGCAGTAGAACCAACAAAAAGATTATTGGTTGTTATATTTTTAGTATCATTTTGTTTACCTGGAGTATCAATATCTCTTATCTTTTTTTGTAAATCCATTAAATCTTTATTTGCATCAACTATTGTCTTCATAAGAGTACTCATAACCTCAAATGCTCTAGGATGCTGAGACTGATCAGCTATTTCTGCTAATTTTTGAAGTGAATCAGTGCCTGTATCAATTATATCTCTAATATTTGCTCTAGCATATGTAAAATCTTCAGTCGCTGAATCATCATGAGCTGCATTTATCATGGATTTAACTGGATCATATACTTCCATTTGACGCATATTTAAAGCATCTCCAATTGAATCATTCTTTTTTTCTTCACTCATTATTCAGTAGGTCCTAAAAATTCAATTTGTGTTATGTATCCAAAATCATCATCTACTTCAATGTCTGCATAAGGAATTGTTATAGAAACATTTGATGTTGGTGTTCCATTTGCTGTTAATCCAGGTTGAACGGTAACTCTATCAATTGGATCTGTGTTTCCAACAGCAGTTCTTAGTTGACCATCAGCAACATTTGGAATATAAAAAGTAGTATTAGCAAATTTAATAATACCGGTTTTCTTAACTGGACCATAGATATAACCTTTCATAGTAAAATCCATTGTCCATATTAAAGAATCTCTTTTCTTATAATCATCTTCATATATATCTTGAATATCAATATTATTCATAATAACAGGTATATCCATTTTTATATTCATTTCAGGAATAAGATTTACCGTAGTAGTCCATTCCGGAGTAAAAAATGGAAGTATTTGTTCTACTATTTTTGTTCCATCTTCTGCATTTTTAACATAGATAAAAAGTTTAAATTGTAAATTATATGGAACTGGATTATATTGATATTTTAATTTATCAGCATCATCAGCATCTTTTCTAGCTACTCTATTAATAGTAGGCAATTTTCTGGTACCATCATATTCCATTTTAACCATTTCAAATGACATTCTTGGAAGTAAAATGGCGGCTTGTCTATCAATTTCTGGATCAGCAGCTATTCTGGTAAGAACTTTTTCCTTTGGTGCATATGATAATGGAACTTTTAATAATTGAACTGTTGTACCAGCAGCGTTAGTTCTGGTAATATGAATATCATTAAATAAAGTTCCAAATAATATTACATATTTTCTAATTGTGCTGAAATAAAATGTGTTACCGAACATTAATATGTACCACCCTCTGAGAATGGATCTCTTTCTGTAAAGTCTAAGAAATTATCAGACTCGGTTTGAATATCTTCATTATCAGCTAAAGCATCAATTTGGCCTGCTGAATAACCTTCTACTACTATATAGTCAGCATTTTCATCGAGCAATCTATCACCATTTTCATCAAGTATAGCCCAATCAAATATGTTAAGACTAAACTTGGTTTGGATTTGATCAATTTCTTCTATTCCAGTATTAAATACTTCTGATGAATATTCAAATAGTTCACATGTTAATTCATATGTTTGAAGAGCTCCAAGCTGATAAAAGAATTCTTTATTTTCAACATATTTAATTTCAAATGCTTTTTTATTAAGTGGAAAATATATTAAATCACCTTCATTTGGTCTTAATATATTAGTAAATGTTTGTACTTCATCATTAAATACTCTCTGAGCTACAGAGAATGTTACTTGATCTCTAATTTCAAGACCAAACTTAGACATGAAAACACCATCTCCAGAAAATCCATTTACACTCTTAATATACATTTCAATCATATAAGCAGAATTATATTGTGAAATAGAATCTGATTGATAAATTGGATCTTGATCTACAAGTGTTCTAGGAAGATAATACATATCTTCACCATAAATTTTTATTGACTCGATAACCAAATTTTCGAGAAGTAATTGCTCTTGACTATTTTTAAAATTATTAAAGAAAAAATTTGTAGCCATATGTATACATTTTATCCTATCATATCCGTAACCGGTAAGCTAAATGATGAAATCATTTCTTTTTCTAATTCATTGATTTCATCAATTGATTCGTTATAGATCTGTTGACCATTAAAAGTTAGACCACCAGGAAGTTGCATTCCATTATATTTCTTTAAATTATTACCCCATTGTCTTTTTACAAGAGCAGTACAATATCTGGCTAGCCATCTATCACCCCATGCATCGGTATAGATATCAGGATCTACTACTTGATATGCTTCAACTATTAAATATTGACCAACATCTACCTTATCCCAATCCATATCAATATGAAGAATGTCTCTATGTCTATTATATCTTAATGGCTGTTTTCCAACTAGCATATATTCTAAAAATTGAATATGCTGCATTGCCATAAAATAAGGAATCATAGATACAGAAGTGAGTGTATATAAATCATTTAAAGCAATTTGATAACGAATATTAAAAAGATTATTTGTTCCAACATTATTTCCAATATCAAATAAATTTACTACACCAATTATATTTTCTGGCATAGTTATATATTTGTTGGTTTTATCATCAGCCGTTATAACATGCTTATAATATGTTTTTTCTGAACCATCAAAATGATAGTCCCAGTAGTATTTTAAAGCCTCATCAATGCGATCATCTACTTGATCATCATCAACATTGATTTCTATAACAGGCTTGCCTAGATTTCTAAGGCAATATTCCTTAAATTCTGCTCTGGATGTAGGTACGGCCATTAGAAACCCCTATAAATAGTTATGTGTTTTATCTATTTATAAATATAAAAATTGATATTGTAAGATATTTATAGGGGTCTAAATGTACGATTTAGTTATTACCAGATACTTAAACTCAAATTCTTCAATAGTGCCATTATCTGAATGGTCCGAATCTGAAAAAGAGGTATCAAAATCTTTTAATGGGCAACTAAACTATTACCTTTCTATAAAAAACTATACAACTTCATACACATCAAACGATTCTATTACCGTATTAACATATTCAAATATAGAAACAATCGATGATGCTAAAAGTTTGAATAACTTCAGAGACCCAAATACAAATCAAACTAATGTGAAAACACCATATTATAATCTTTTAAGATCAAAAAACACATCAAATTATAATAGAGTAACGAAAGAAATATTTCAAAATAGAAATATGATAGAACTACTTGAAGATAAGACTTTTTAAATTACCTATTAGATAGTTCTGTGTCTCTAACAAACCGCCAATAAATTTAATTGGTAATCTTTTATATTTTTCACGAATATATTCTCCGTGAGATTTCATTTGATCATATCCATACACTATATAATTTAAATTTTTAAAAATTTCAAATTCTGGATTTACATTGCCAATTTTTTCTGCGGAAAATGTCTTTTGCCAATTTGGATATATTACAGGATCAATATAATTTCTTTTAAAAAATACAGTTTTATTATGCATATCAAAATTTTGTTGAATTGGACTCTTCCCACCAACAAAAAAAGATAATACAGTTTTCAAATATTCATTATCATTTTTCATCTTATCTAATATTAAATGAGACTGTTTTACTGGTATTAGAGGCATATCTTTAGACCAATAAAAATCTTCAATTTCTATATTTGGATCAGTGTACCCCATTCTTGATAATTTTACATTTGGATATAAAAAATCTTGAAATGTAAAATAAAGATTCCATTCTCTGTCCATTCTTAGATTTGGTTTTTCATTTCCTCTTATTAAAGCAACTTTATTTTTATTATTATTCTGTTGATTGTATATTGCAGTATAAGGTGTAAATGATCTATATGCTTTTGATAGCAATGTATGGCTATTATGATATTTGTTTCCAAGAAAATCAAATTTCTTATTAACAATTTGATCATACGCATAATCTGATGTATCTACAAATGTTATTTTTGTATTAGGACTTTTTTGCTTAACTTTTTTTAAAATTGGTTTAGCAGCATATTCATATTCTAATAATATCTTAATACTTGGAAATTTATTAAAAATATCTCTATCAACACTCTTTAGTGCCTTATCATAATTATAATTTTGTATCTCATCAATGAATATATCATTTTCTAGAAATGTATTTAAAACTTGAGTGGAATCAGCACCGCCAGAAAAAAGTAATATGAGATAATCATATTCATCTCTTAATTGTTGCGCTCTTATCTTATATAATTCGTTTATTGAAAATGTAGGATTTATCCTCCAATCTATAGATTGAAAGACTTCATTATGAAAATTATATAATGTATTTGGAATATTTTTTATTTGTTCATCATTACAGTTTTCTAAAATATAATCAAACATATCTTCTTTAGTAGAAAATATTTGATTATTATACTGATAATAACCAAACTTAGGGTTGTATAGATTTCCATTCATTATTAATATACTCATTCACATATTTTGTGTCATAACATCTATCTTCACGACCAAATCTTTTTAATACTGCTTTATATATCGAATCACTACATACTTTTTCTAAAATAGGAATAATAGACATAGCAAATTTTTCATGTCTTTTACTACTAAAAAATATTGATATACTCATCATATCAGTTTTTAATAAAGATTTTCCAACTTTGACTGATGCTGCTGGCAGAAAAATAAAATTAGTTTCTCCACTTGCAATCGATCTATTAATATCAGACATTTTAGTGTATAAAACAGGTTTCATTAAACCAAAAATATTATTATTTTTTAAAAATCTTTCAGTTAAAAATTTACTTGCAGCACTACTTGTATAATCTGCATAAAATTTACTATCACCAGTTTTAATATTATTAATTAAATCTTTTACTGTTTTAATATTTGATTTCTTATCAATCATTAAACTCCAATATACACCAGAAGTACCATATATTATAGTAAAATCTTTACTTTTGTCATACTTTGTTTTTGTTTTTGTAATTCTATTAAATGTAAAATCTGAACTTGCACCATATATTAGAGATTTTTCTTTTGCAATAAATCCTCTAGAAATTGCTGCTTCACCTTTAGCACCAGTAATCTGAGAATAAACATAAGTATGTTTACTATCATAATGATTCATAGTATCTAATAGAATTTTTAGAGTAACACCAGGAGGTCCACCCATTCTATACTTGTTATAAACATTCACTTTTTCTTTATCACTTGCAATTGCAATAGATGAAAATAACATAGTAAAAATCATAATAAATTTAATCATAAAACACCTCATGGAATTTCGTTTGGATTTTCTGTCCTATATTTGATATATTGTGATAATAATTCTGGTAAACTATCCATTGAATTGGATATATCATTGTTTATAATATCATCCCAATTAAAATTATAATTATTAGTTGATTCGTTTGAATCGGAATCTACAAGATAACCATTCACAACTATTAAACCTTTATTTTCTACAACAGGTGAGTATAAAGTATAATCGGGAGCAGTTATTCCAGTAAGAACCGGTTTATTAGTTTTCCATCCAGTTACATGTGCAAATTGTTCTTCTCTATCAACAGAACCAATAAAGGCATTATCAATATTGTTAATAACTGGACTATTGGCAATGGAGCAAGAAGTTTGTAAATCATTTTTATCCATCACCCAAAAATAATCACCTTCATTTCTTCTAACCCATAAGCAATGATCAGAAGAAAATGAAAGACTTCCATCATACATCTCATACATTCTTCTAAATCCAAGTTTAGTTATATGTAAGTGAGATAAAGCAGAAGGACCATCTGATGTAAAAATCATATCGCCAGTTTCTAATTCGTGTATCCATTTCCATGAAAGATCAGACATGAGAACTGCTGATGTTCTTGAAAAACATTTAACAACTGGTGGTGTAAAGGCATATATTGCATTATACATTCCTTGTAGATCATAAGCAGAATAAGCAGAGTTATTATTAAGAATTGTACGCATAGACAAAAAATTCTTGCTCATAGTGCCATAACCAGAATAATTTGCATTCCAATAATTAACAGATGAATTTACGTCTTCATTTGCCATTATTTTTTACCTTTTAATTCTTCTATTTCCATTTTTAATTCTTTAATAGCTTCAATTAAAAGACCAACCATATTTCCATATGCAACACTTTTAATTCCTTCATTATTTGTTAATATAACTTCCGGAATAATTTCTTCAACTTCTTGTGCAATTACACCCATTTGATATTCTTCATCTTTAATAAAGTTTACACCACGAAGGCTTGTTACTTTATTTAATGCATTATCAATTGTTTTTATTTCTTTCTTTAATCTAACATCAGAATAAGCAGTTATATTTCCAGCTGCTGTTAAATTTCCGGAAGAATCAAGTTGTAACTTATTAGCGCCTGCAACATGCCATATATAACTTCCGCCTGTTACCTCATAAAATAAAAAACTACCAGTATCATTATTTAAAACGGCATTTGTTCCATCATGATAAATTTTTAAATCCCCGCCGGTTCCTAATTGAATTTGCTTACTATCTTGCCATAGTGTATTTGCTGTAACAGTATCATTAGCCGTTCTTTTCATATATAATGTATTTGATTCTGTTTCAGTATAGTATCTGCCATCATGAGTATGACTATCATCGGCTACTGTTACTGATAGTGTAGCATTACCTAAGTTAGTAAATGTTGCTGAACCACTAGCATCACCGGACAATGTTAATGTCGGATCTGATGTTGCAATTGTTGCTAGTGATATATTACCAGAACCATCAACACTTGCGCTACCTGTAACTGCACCTGTTAGGCTGAGTGTACGAGCAGTTGCCCATTTAGTGGCTGTTGCTGCATTGCCAGTGACACTAATACCCCATGTTCCTGTATTTTTAACTACTTGATATCCATTTACGTATAATTCGGCTCCTGGCATGTCGTAATATGAACCATTATAATAAAGATAGTTTGATCCCGAATTTCCTAAAAATATAACACCTGTTGTGACAGCATCAGAACGATAAGTTGTGATATCTCCAGTTAAACTTAAGCCACCAGTTAAATATAAGCCATCAAATGTTGGAGCGTTTGATGTTCCTAAATTTTGATTGATTGTGTACGGTAGTCTAGCAGCATTTAGAGTGCCCGAAGATATGTTGCTTGCATTAGTAGCATAAGAAATAGCATTAGAGTAAGCTGTTGCTGCTTTTGTATCTGAATATCCTGTATAATAAGAAGCAGCTTGCCCATTAAAATATGTTGCATTGTTAGAACTTAGAGTTCCAATATAACTCGAATTAACATATAATCCAGTGCCATTAGCTACAATACCAGTATTAGCTAATACAGAAATGGATCCTGATGTTGTAACTGTTCCTGTTAAACCATTGCCACCAGAAACTGATGTAACTTTAGCTTGTGTATATGTTGTAGAAATTTGGCTTCCTTGCCAAGTGCCAGTTGATATAGTACCAACACCAGTTATGCCTGTGTATGAACCATTGATTCTTCCACTAGGTACTGTACCATTTCCAAGATTTGATGCATTTGCGGAAAATGTAGTAGCATTAGAATAAGCAGTACCTGCTATTGTTCCAGCATAGGATACAGCATTAGAATAAGCAGTACCTGCTATTGTTCCAGCATAGCTAATTGCATTAGAATAAGCAGTACCTGCTATTGTTCCAGCATAGGATACAGCATTAGAATAAGCGGCTTCTGCTTTTGTATCTGAATATCCTGTATAATAAGAAGCAGCTTGTCCATTAAAATATGTTGCATTATTGGCATTTATGGTTGCAATATAAGCAGTATTTACATAAGTGCCAGTGCCATTAGCTACAATACCAGTATTAGCTAATACAGAAATGGATCCTGATGTTGTAACTGTTCCTGTTAAACCATTACCACCAGATATTGACGTGATTTTAGCTTGTGTATATGTTGTAGATATTTGGCTTCCTTGCCAAGTACCAGTTGATATAGTGCCAACACCTGTTATACCTGTATATGAACCAGCAATTCTAGCAGATGCAACAGTTCCAGTAGATAAATTAGTTGCATTTGTGTAATAAGAAGCTAACTGGCCATTGAGATATGTAGAATTATTTGATGCCCCAGTAAAAATTGTTGAATTTACAGTTGCACCACCACCGATTTGAATAGTAGAATTATTGACTGTAGTAGTTACTGAACCATTTGTTGATATAAATGTTCCATTTGTTACTGTAAGATTAGCAACAGAAACATTTGTATTAGAAGTAATAGTAACTAAATTACCGGAAAGAGTTGTATTTGAACTGGTAGTATTTGCTCTAATACTAATTGCAGTAATTGAAGAATTAGATTTAAATGACTGAGTGTTTGATGTTATTGAAACACCATCACCACCATCAGAAACAGTAAATGTGTTTGTTGTGATAGAACCAACAAATAATTCATCAAACCATTTTTCTGAACTACCAAGATCTGCTGACAAATTTGTTGTTGGAATAATACTACTAGCAGGCGCAATTGTTCCTGTAATAAATCCTGTTATTGTTATATTTTCAGTTTCAATGTCATCAGACCAAATTTTTAATGGTCTATGAGATGTATTGCCTACTGTATAAGATGAATCAGTAGAAAATCTGATTCCTTTTACTGTTGTTGTATCGCCGGAAAAAGTAGAATTTGTTGTTGCTGTTATAAACCCGGTTACACTAGTATTTCCTACGGCCAGTGTATTATTTAAAGTAGTAGCACCAGTTACATCTAATGTACTTCTTAAAGTAGTAGCCCCACCAATGTTGGCAGTTGATGATGCATTGATAAATCCTGTAATATTAGTATTAGCTAAAGAAGTATTACCAGCAGATAAAGTATTATTTAAAGTAGTAGCACCAGTTACATCTAATGTACTTCTTAAAGTAGTAGCTCCTCCAACGTTGGCAGTTGAGGTTGTATTAATATAGCCGGTGATATTAGTATTAGCTAAAGAAGTATTACCAGCAGATAAAGTATTATTTAAAGTAGTAGCACCAGTTACATCTAATGTACTTCTTAAAGTAGTAGCACCACCTACATTAGCTGTAGAAGATACATTAATAAATCCAGTTATTGTGTTATTGCCTGTAGAAATAGTATTAGCTACAATAGTAGCACCATTAACTGTTAATGATCCACGTAAAGTAGTAGCTCCACCTATATTTGCTGTAGAAGTAGTATTAATATAACCAGTGATATTAGTATTGGCTAAAGAAGTATTACCAGCAGATAAAGTATTAGCTACAATAGTAGCACCATTAACTGTTAATGATCCACGTAGAGTAGTAGCACCGCCAACATTGGCCGTAGAAGCAACATTTATATGGCCGCTTATTGTTGCATTGCTACCAACAGAAATTGTATTTCCGACTGAAACTTTATCACTAAATACAACATTTCCAGATACATTTGCTGTACCAGAAACCGTTAAAGTAGAATCAGGGGAAGAGGTATTAATACCAACACGATTTGAATCTGTATTTGCTACAATTAAATCGGTATTAACTACTAGGCCATTTTTGACTACAAAATCTTTATCTGCCATCGGTTCCCTTTCCCCTGATGTTTAATTGGTTTTAATTAACCAGTTCTGCCTTTTCTGCTTCAGAGGGAGGAACTGGCATATCACGTGGCTGATTACCAACCTGAGCCTGTGCCTGCTTCTGAACTTCATCAATCATTGGTGCTACTGCTTCATATGGCATACGACCAAGAGCAGCTAGTACGATATTTGTCTGTTCAACCGTAAACTCAAACTTTAGTATCTTTTCCATTTTAAACTCCATTGTTAAGGGTAGACATGTTTATTTATATATGGGGTAGCAGTCCATCTGCTTGATGACCCAAATGTTTGTAATCATTTTAATGATCCTTCTGAGGTTCAGTGATTACGCGACCAGCTTCGTCTGTCCAAGTAGCATCGATTATTGTTTGATCGTGACGCTCGCCAATCACCAGCCACGACACAGTGTCAGTGCATGAGTTGTCCTGAGCCTCAATGCTCAATATCGATCCGCTGACTGACGCACGAACAGCAGCCCAGCCAGTTTTGTTGTTGACCCAGCAATCAGTGTTTGTGTTGAGCGCGACAAATGTTCCGCCAGACAGCCGTGCAGCCTCATCGATGTCAACCGTTGCTACACCATCAACCAGATCAACGCGACCGCGATAGATGTTGTCAGCCGTTGGAGCCTCGACAAATGAATGGACGAGGTGGTGCGTGTCGGGTTTTAGAGGATGGTCAATCTTGAACGATCCGCTGCCTTTGGTGATTGATCCGCTGATCGTTACATTACCAACAACATCAAGTTTTTCCGTAGGAGCCGCCGTCCCAATTCCGACGTTGCCGCTACTATCAACATATATTCTTTGATTACCAGCACCATCAGCAATGATAACAGTGTTGTTCAGTGTAGCGGATAAACCTGTTACTTGTGCGCCAATGATCGTGTTATAAGAACCAGTCGTAATCCCACGACCAGTATTGTAGCCAAGTGCTGTGTTATAAACTCCAGTAGTTTGGTCATAAAGTGCTTGATAACCAACACCTGTGTTATGGTTACCTGTTGTGTTGGAGTATAATGCAAAATAACCAACACCAACATTATTAGTACCTGTTGTGTTGTTGTATAATGATTGATATCCAACACCAACATTACCAATGCCTGTTGTGTTGAAAAATAATGCACGATAGCCAAGAGCAGTATTATTAGTACCTATTGTGTTGGCATATAATGATTGATATCCAACACCAACATTACTAACACCTGTTGTGTTGAGATATAATGCTTGATAGCCAATACCAGTATTATTAGCACCGGTTGTGTTGGAGTATAATGACTGACGCCCAAGACCAACATTACTAGTACCTGTTGTGTTGGATAATAATGCTTGATAACCAACACCAGTATTATTAGTACCTATTGTATTGTAATATAATGCAGCATATCCAACGGCAGTATTATTAGTACCTGTTGTGTTGGAGTATAATGAAAATGGACCGAGAGCAGTATTATTAGTACCTATTGTGTTAAAATATAATGAGAACGTTCCAACACCAGTATTATAAATACCTGTTGTGTTGCTGTATAATGCATTCATACCAACACCAGTATTATTAGTACCTGTTGTGTTGTTTCGTAATGCAATATATCCAACAGCAGTATTATTAACACCTGTTGTGTTGTTGTATAATGAAAATGGACCGAGAGCAGTATTATTAGTACCTATTGTGTTGGAATATAATGATTGATATCCAAGACCAACATTATAATTACCTATTGTGTTGGTTTGTAATGATCCATATCCAATACCAGTATTATTAATACCTGTTGTGTTGTTTTGTAATGCAGTATAACCAACAACAGTATTATTATAACCTGTTGTGTTGTTGTATAATGCATTCACACCAAGACCAACATTACTAGTACCTGTTGTGTTGAGATATAATGCTCGATGGCCAAGAGCAGTATTATTATTACCTATTGTGTTGGAGTATAATGCAGCATATCCAACAACAGTATTATTATAACCTGTTGTGTTGTTGTATAATGCATTCACACCAACACCAACATTATTAGAACCTGTTGTGTTGTTTCGTAATGACTGAAGCCCAAGACCAACATTATAATTACCGGTTGTGTTGGCGTATAATGACTGATGCCCAAGACCAGTATTATAATTACCTATTGTGTTGGAGTATAATGCTTGATAACCAACACCAGTATTATTAGTACCTGTTGTGTTATTGTATAGAGCATAGATTCCAACACCAACATTATTAATACCTGTTGTGTTGGAGTATAATGATTGCATCCCAACACCAGTATTGGAAGTACCTATTGTGTTGGAAAATAATGCAGCATATCCAACACCAACATTATTAGTACCTGTTGTGTTGGAGTATAATGCAGTAGTTCCAAGAGCAGTATTACTAGTACCTATTGTGTTGGAAAATAATGCAGCATATCCAACACCAACATTACTATAACCTATTGTGTTGAGATATAATGATTGATATCCAACACCAACATTATAATTACCTGTTGTGTTGGATACTAATGACTGAAATCCAACACCAACATTATTAATGCCTGTTGTTAATGAAGAAAGAGCATCAGCACCAACGGCAATATTTGTACTTGAGTAACTGGCGCCATCATAGTCTAATACTACTGTGCCTTGAATTTTAATTGCCATTGGTGCCCCTTAATATTACCTTTTAGCTACTAACTTTATCCATTCATAAAAATTACCCACCCATCTCTTTTCACCAGAATGTCCTGAATTAATCATTGGATCGATATAAACTTTACCACCCATTTCAGTCCACTTGCGACAGAAAACAATATCTTCTGAACAAAGTTCACCATCTAAAATTTCAACATTGAAAACCATTCGAATTGGTTCTGGCTTATGTGGTTCTTTATATTCTTCAGATGCATCATAAATCTTCTTCAATGCATCTTTACGAATACGCATAAATCCAGTTCCAACACCATCAACTTCAACAAGCCCATTTTCTTCTACCTTGAACTCACGAGTTAACTTAACATTGTACTGTTCAAAATCAGACTTCTTTACAACTGGTGCAGCCACAACATCAACGTCATGACTTAACAATTTGAAGAAATCTGCTGGGTTCCAGTCTTGATCACAATCGATGAAAACAAGATCATCAACTTCAGAATCAACTGCTGCTTTGACAAGATCATTTCTTGCTCTCTGTACTAGAGAATCAAATGACATATAAAGTGGAAGGACATTGATTCCATTAGCAAGACCAATCTTACACGTTTCAGCTAATGCTGCTGCGTGCCAGACTGAAATCTTACCATCATGTGAAGGTGCTCCAAGAAGCACAGTTCTCATTTTCTGCTGTTCATCAGCTACTTCATTTTCCATAATATTACTCCATTGTTATAATTAAGCGAGGTCATTCAAGTTGAAGTTAGAAACCTTTTCTTCAGTTGGTAGTGTATTATGCGCTTCATAATGAGCATCAAAAATAACATCCATATTTGAAGGCATGAAACCAATCAACTCAGCTTTTGTGAAACCAGATGTTTCTTTGCTGAGATATTCAACATCTTCTGTATGAGGATATGCACGAGACCATGTCGTATCATCATCACGAGTGTGTGTATAGATAACTTCAATTTCCCAAGACTTAACGATATTGTCGCCAGTTCTTACAGTTGGGGTTGCTTTCTTTAGTGTTTTAGTTGCAGGGTACTTTGCCATCTTCGACCTCCTTTAGATTACTAGGCATTGTTTAACTTATTATTTATATCATCAATTTGTTGTTGCTGTTCCTTTATGATCTGAATCAGAAAAGGTATCAATTGTATATATGAAACTGTTTTAGTATTGTCTGTTTTTGTGTGAACAATCTCAGGTAAAATCTTTTCTACTTCTTGAGCAATAAATCCAAACGACTTTTCACCAGTATCTTTCCAATTGAATGATACGGGATTTAGATTATCAATTATATCTTTTGGTGAAGATATTGTTATGATATTTTCTTTAAGTGAAATGTCAGATACGTTATCAAAGTGTGTTGCATAAACAGTACCGTCGGCGTTTATATTACCATTTACGTCAAGTGTATATGCAGGCGAACTCGTCCCAATACCAACTCTATTATTAGTACCATCAACAAATAAAGTTGAAGTATCAAAAGTAGCATTACCAGTAAATGTTGGATCGGCTTTAGGTGCAAATGTAGAATTTACATATGTATTAGAAGCAGCATAAGATATTGCATTACTATAAGCAGTTCCAGCTATTGTTGCTGCGTAGGATACAGCATTTGAATACGCCGTTCCTGCTATTGTATCAGAATATGACCTTAAATCTGATGCAGTATTACCACCTAAGTATGTTGCTGAATTAGCTGCTAAGGTTCCAATATAAACTGAATTAACATGTACACCAGTAGCATTTACAACTGCACCTGTTCCTTGTACAACAAAAACACCAGTTGAATTAGCAGATATACCATTATTAGCTAATACCGAAATTGTACCTGAATCTGTTATTGGCCCTCCTGACAAACCATCACCAGAATCTACTGATGTTACAGTAGACCCCCAATATATACCAGTACTATTTGTTGTTAAAACTTGTCCAGAAATACCAAGTGAACCATCAGCAACAATAGCAGAAATGGTAGCATTAGCAGTTACATTAAGATTTGTAACATTAGCAGCTGGTTCAAAAATATTAGAACCATCAGAAGAATATAACTTCTTATCCGTGAGGTTAATAGCAAGTTCACCAACACTAATGGTTGATGTGTTCGGCTGCTTACCTGCAACTGAAGAACGCTTTAGCTGAATCGTTGTGTTTGCCATATGGCTATCCCCTTATTCGGTATATACCGAGGTCAGAATGTGTTTTCTTCTACAGGAAGTTCAGCAACTGTATCTACAGGCTTCTCTTCTTTCTTTTTATTATTTATTTGTTTTGGTTTTTGATTTTTCTCTAACTCAGTAATATTCTTTGCTACATCATTCACTTCAACATTAAGTCTTTCAACTTCTTTTTGTAATGATGTATTTCTGGCACGAAGATTATTTCTCTCTTCATTTGCCTCATTATATTTTTTATTGAGTTCTACAAATCTATCTCTCTCAGACTGTTTATCAAGTTCTAATTTTTTATTTCTATTAGTAAGTTCTTCAATAGAATTTGCAGCTTGCTGCATCATTTCATTTTGAGTCTCGACCTGTTTCTGAGACTCATCATATTTGCCTTGAATTTCTGAGGAGGATTTGATTGCCATAGACGCTTTAATTTCAGCGTCTATGGTTTTTCTTATTTGATCAAATAATATTTGCTCTTGACGCAATGCATAAAGTCTAGTATAATCATTTTGTTCAGTTTCAGACATTATAAAATCCTATAAATTAGAACGATCCGCCATCAAGAGAGTCATAAACAAGAGCAGTTCCATTTGACTGTAGAACATATCCTAAAGTACCAAGTCCTAGTTTTCTAAATCCATTTGAAGAGTTAGCAACTAGAATATCTTCAGCGGTATATGACGCTAGGCCAGTACCACCAGATGTTCCTGCAAGAGCAGTTGATAATGCTAATGTATTAGCTGTAATTCCTACTGATATTGTAGAATTAGCAGTAATATTAGTAACTGTTGAATTTGATACTAATGCACCAGTATTAATATAAGCATGTAGTAGTGCTTGTGTATAACCAGTAGCACCAGTATCTACTGTAGTTGCGCCAGAATCAAGATTTGCTTGCTCTGAGCCAGTAAATAGATAATATGAATCATCTCCAGCATCACGATAAAAACCAGTATGAGCTTTTGTAGAACCACCATCAGGAGAATAGTGACCTATAAAACCAATATCGAGAGTATCAGAAGTTTCATTGTTAGCAGCTAAATGAATTAGAGGGTCAACTATGCTCAATTCAGAAGCTGATACATATGTAACATTGCCAGAAACAGTTAGATCACCGCTTACTGATAGATCACCATCAAAATAACCTGTTACTGAATGAACATTAGAAGCATGAATCTCATTCCAGCGAAGATCATTTGTACCTAAGCTATAAGTAACATTTGCTGAAGGATTTAAATTTGAACCAACTCTTGATGTGAATTCAATTTTATCATTTACTGAATCACCAATAACAGCATTAGCAGTTACAGTTAATAATGAATTAATAATTGTTTCTGTACCACCAAAAGTATTATTACCAGTATATGTACCACTTCTAGAAAGTGTATCTGACATTGCATTTGAGTATGCTGTACTGGAAGACGTGTCTGTGTAAGAAGTAGCATTGGTATACGCTGTAGCAGCAGTTGTATCAGAATAAGTTCTGAGAGTAGAAGCGGTATTACCACCTACAGTTGCAGCATCAACACTAGTAACTAAAGCACCATCACCAGAAAAATTAGTAACAGTTAAAGTATCAGATGCTGCATTATATGTCATTCCAGCATCACCAGCAACAACACCAGAATCATTAAATAGAACCTGAGTATTTGAACTATTATTTGTTACTGTATATGCAATAGATGAATCTACATATGTCTTAACAGCAAATGTAGTAGGAAGTTCATTATTAGCCGCTGCACCAAGATGTGTTGTATTTGCAGTTGCATTAATCTGATTAACAGATGCTGAACCAATATAAAGATTTGCTGTCTTAATTACATCTAAATAACTTGTTGAGTTAGCAACTAGAGCCTGGTTAGCTGTAAGAGTACCAGGATATCGTTTGCCAGAAATTGGTTCTACAGTGCCAGCTGAACCAATATAAAGAACATCACCATTAGCGGTATATGCCAATTCACCATTGGCCAATGAACCTGGAGTTGCTGTATTTATTGAACGTTTAATTTGAATTAAATTGGCCATTTATTTTTATCCTGTTTATTTAAGGCCATATTAAAAAGTACCGCCGTCAAGAGTGCCTGATACATCCCCTAGATTTAAAGCTTTTACTACATATTTATCTGTATCTGAATTATAAACTAATGTATGACCATTAGAAATAGAACCGACTTGTTCTACTACATCTTCAAGAAGATCAAGCCTATTAGTTCTTGCTTCAATAGATGATTTTATTGTAACTGGTGCATTAGAACGAATTACACCTTCTTGATTTACTTTAACAGATACCGTTGGTCTTGTTCTAGTTAATGTAGCTACAACAGCCATTATCTTGTTACCTCTGGTGTAACAGTTATAATACCTTCAATAATTCGAGTAACATTATTGGAAGAATCAATTAATTCTACATCATAAACATATCTTCCTGCTACTATATTAGCAGTTTGAGAATCGGTTAATGACAATGTTAAAAGACCGTCTTCAAGAGCTGTAGTAATGGTAACTGAATTTGAGGATGTATAATGCTTTCGCATCTGAGATCTTGATGTGTAACCTGTAACAACCAAATCATCACCATTTGAATCATCTAGATTAATGGTTGCTGAGAATGTAGAGCCTTGATCTATAATTAAATTTGCTTTTGATGCCATTTTTATCCTCAGACGTACATTGCTACTCTATGAATATTTATAACAGCACCTGAAGAAGCAGAAGTTCCTCTAAGTCTAACATCGGATCCTGAAATATCAGCCTCAAAAGTAACAAGATTTGATCCTGTTCTTAAAGTTCCAAATTCTGTAACAGAAGCAGTTGTTCCATCATGAAGTACTAATAATTTTGAAGATTGATAATCGCTTCCTGATGTAATTGAAACAGTATATTCTGCAGATCTAAATGTCGCTAAAGCAAATGTGTCAACTGTTTCTGCACTTGTGCTTGAAGTTGTATGTGTTGCTGTATCTGTATAAGAAATAGTATCAACTTTAAGAGCGTAAACTTCAGTGTTTCCAGTTATTACTGTTCTTTGAGAATTAATTCCAACATATGTTGCATTTAGATTTGATTGTGTTCCTGTAACATGAAGATTTGCAACATTTGCTACAAGAGCTGTAACTGTACTATTTCCAGTTAAACTAACAAGATCTGTTGTTGAATACTTAAATGTTGTATTACCACTAAATGTTGATATTGATGTAACATTAAAATTAGTTGAAGTAACATTTGCTAATGTTGAACTAACATCTAATCTAGAACCAGAAACGGCTGTATTTGTAGAAGTAATATTGGTTACTACAGACGTTACTTGTGTCTGCGATACAGTAGAATTAGCAGTAATATAAAGAGTGTTTGGTTGCGAAGAACCATTTGGCTGAAATATTGTATTTGAAGCAACATATAAAGTGTTTACAGTATTAACATCGCCACCTCTAATATAAGAATTTGCTGCTAATACTACCGCTGAAAAATAACCATTTACATGACCATTACCTGTAGTTAAAGAACCGTCGGATGTTAAATCACATGTCACTGCATTGTTACTTATGATTTTATACACCTGGTTTGATCTTGATAACCAAACACCAAAGGTTTGAGTATTAGTAACTGGTGATACTGATATTGTCATTTACTTCTCTATCTTATTTAAAATTTGTGATAACAAAGACTTAATATCATTAAGTTCTTGATTAATTTTATCCTGTTCTTCTACAATATTATTTAGTTTCTTTGCTCGATCACGTTCTTCACGATATTTTTTTAGTCCATCATCATCTGTGTTTACTATTCCACGAGAACTAGCATGTCTAAGAAGATTTTTATTATCTATTACTTTTAAATAATTTTCTGCCATCTTAGTTCTGTAATGCTAGAGTTCTCATATCAGCAACACGTGGAATAATATAATGATTATCACCGGTTAGTATTATCTTAATAGCAAATTGTTTGATTGTATCATGGACATCACCAGAACTATTTACATATTTAGAAATATATTCATTATCATGATATTTAAATACGCCATTTTCATGTGATAGGTCTGGTATAACACCAATTGCCGCATTTGAAGATGTAAAACCTACATTACTTGATACAACAACTGAACTTGAATTTGTTACGGATATAACTTCTCTTACAGTGAATGTTGAGTTTGCATTATCCTTAACATATATAAAATCACCAACAGAAAGAGTTTCTGTATTAAACATTCCAACATTTGCTGAGGTAGATCCACAACTTCCAGAATCAGCAAAAAGACCTTTACTTGTTGGAAGATTATATTCTAATTCAACATAGTCATTAATATTAGCCTTACTGCTTAATAATCCAATAGAATTTTTTTCTGGCATTTGTGACCAAACTCTATTTTCAAAATCACTAGAATCATTTACACCAAGAGCCTTAATATAAACATATATGCCGGTGTTTGCTGGTCTATATGCAGTTAAATATGTTATTGCATCATCGGCTTCTTGATTTGGAGCGAGTGATGTGCTTTTAGAAATATATCTTGCCACATCATCAAATCCATTATCCAAACTTTCTGAATAGTATTCAGCAATTGAAACATTTGCTGTAAATGTATCAAATGTCATATTACCCGGATTTGATGGAAATTTTCCTGAATTATTAATTACTCTAACAAATGTAGTATTAGCATATGCTACTTCTGCTGTATTAGATCCAAGCGTAACAGTTGAACCTACAGCTGGAACATCCAATTGGTTATCAAGAGTTTTATTAAGAGTTAAATAATAACCAGTTAAATTTTCATCTGATACAAGAATATTTTCTGTTAAAGTAATGTATCTTGACATCATATCAATATTAGGAGAAATTTCATTATTTCCAGTTGCAAAATCTACTTTAATTCTTAAAGAAGTATTTGCAGAACCTGATCTATTTTCCAATTCATTACTATAATTAGCTAAAATTCTTTGTTTATCATATAATTCGGCAGCAATTTTATTTTTTAAATTTAAATATGAAGAATCATCAGATGTATAATTTCCATCATCATCTAAGCCTTTAAATGAATATGTTAATGACGTATCTTTTGGTTCAAATTCTAAAATTAAAGGAGTTATTGAATTATATTGAATTTCACTTTGTGAATCTATTTTTGCTGCTGATTTAGAAGAAAGTCCAAACACATATTCATTATATATTTTAGATCCAGAATGATTTCTTGAAGAAGTAAAAGATTTTTGAAAAATTAATACTATAGATTGTTTATTTTGATCATAAATTTCTTGTGTGTTAATCAATCCTCCAATATTATCATATCTTGCTATAAATGCGCCAGTTGATTCGGTATAAGGCATATTAGTATTAACTCGAATCTCCGTATTTGAATTTATAGAAGTAATTCTTCTAAAAAGCCCATTGGCTAAAGAACTTTTAGCTACAAAAATATAATCACCATTAGAAAAAACACCTGAATATGGCACTGTTATAGTATTTGAACCACTGGAGAAAGTAGTATCATCTACAACTGAAGAAAGTGAAGCATTTGCTGTTGAAGTGATTCCTTTTACTTCATATGAAGCATCAAATACACCTCTGGTATTTGCAACAACAAGATTAGTTGTATTAGCAAAAGTTAAAGTACCAAATGCAATATTTGCTGTTCCATTGCTCTGATAAACTGTTTCTGATGTTGTAAATGCAGCAGAATTGGAAGCAATAACTAATCTTGAAATATCAAACACTGCATTACTAACATATGCAGTTTCACCTTTTCGAAAAGTTCCAACAGTATCTTTTATATAAAAAGAATCTGTATTTGCTACATTTAATATTGCGCTACCAGAAGTGTTAGTAAAACTAGCTTGATGTATTGAAAATTTTATATCTTCAGTTTGTATAGGAGTCCATTGAATATCGTTTGATGATATAAACAAAGTTCCTGTGTCATTATTTTTACTTACTAAATTATTTGTTAATACATCAGTTTGTCCAATTTCTGAAGTCCAAACTTCATATTTATCGGTTCCACCTCCGGGTATTAAAACAAATGCATATGATTTATTTGCTTCTAAATATGGTGGTTGTTTAAAAGTAAAACTAGTAGCAGCACTAGCATCATCTGATGCATATGCAATATTATGTGTGGGTTGATCATCCCAAAGCCCACCATAATCATCTGGATTTGCTATAGCATCTTGATAATCACCGTCAGGAAAAGCGAAACATTCACTATTTGGTATAACTATAGAAGTAGGGTATCCATTATCAGTTTCTCTTAATTGTAAAACTATACCTTTATCAGGATCAATAGATTTAAAATATACATCTATTTTATATAGATAAATACCAGCCGTTCCATTTTGCGGTTTTGATACAAAAAACGTTTGACCAATTGGTTTCATTTATTATTTCCTTGATTTTTATGGACAAGAAGCACATTCAAAGTAATACTCGTCTTCTGGCGGTGGTGGTGGCTCTATATATATTGATGTTCTTACAACATTCGTTCCTGTTTCTGTATATGTTATAGTTCTATTTGCATCTACTTCACTCCATTCTAATAATGGCGATTTTACATTTAAAATAGAACTTGCATAGTTAACATGTAATTTAGATGCATAAAATTCTTTAATAGCTGAAGTAGTTATAGCATCTTCACCTTGTGTTAAATCATCTATATCTAAAATTTTAATTAACGATTGTTCTTGTTTAAATGTATTTGGTGGTATATTAATTACGCCAAATACACGTCCTTTAGAATCAGTAATAAGTTCTTCTTTTAATTGATATGTTATTTCATCAGAGTTTTGAAATATATTTGAAGCATTAGTTGAAGTATCTAATCTTCTAACATAACTATTATTATCCAATCTTGTACTATAACTTAAAAGAATATCATTAAAATAAAGATATACTCTAGTATTAGGTTTTAAATCATAAGCATAAAATTGTACAGTTTGAGCATTAATATATGGTAATATATTAATGCTTTGTATATATTGACCTAAATTTATAGAAGTATTATTATTTGTTGTAACTAAATCTTGACCAATTCTTTTTTGTTGTTCGGCAAACGTATCAACTGTAGTTGTATAAGTAGTAGTAGTAACAGTTTCACCACCATAATAATCCCATGCAGATGATGTAGATGATGTACTTGAACTCGAAGTGCCAGTTTGTCTAGTGCTTTGTGTTTCCCATGTACCCCATTCAGTTTCCCATGCATTTGCTAAAGTTATCCAGTTCTGTGATAAATCAAGGTTTGATACAACATCCGGTAAAGTATCATAACATGGTTCAATTGATCCTTCTAACGGAATTTCTATTCTTCCAATATGATTATATATATTGCCTTCAATACAATTTCTATATTTTGTAGCAAAATTTTGTCTTGTTAAAAGTGAAGAAGTATGAGTTAATAATATTGATTTACCTTTTTTAACAACATTTGAACTCTTAGAAGAATCAAAATCCAAAGTAAATCTTCTAACTTTAAATTTTGGTCTTAATTCTGATTTCTTTTTATCAAGAGAAATATTAAACTTTGGATGTAAAGTATTGGTAACTGCAAATGTATCAAAGTTATCAACCATAAATCCATTTTTAAATCTATTAAGACCTGTTGAATCACTTCTTACTAATAAATCATTAGCATTTTTTTCAAGAAGGTTTAAAGCAGTATAATATTCAAGAACATTAATTCTTGACTCAATACCGGCAATATCTCTCATTGTATATCTTTTGTTTTGTTTAATATCAACAGTAACTGAATAATCATAACGATTGGCTAATTTTGCTTCATATGGTGTTAAAGTTGGATATTGTGTAACTCTAACAGTTCCAAGATTCATCATATCTTCTTTAGCAAGAGGAGGCACGGGTGTTAATGATGATTCACCTTCAATAATTCTTATCTGTCCCCCAGTAGTCATCATAACTCTATCAACACGTGGTAGATAATATGCCAGATCAGTTGTAAATTCTGAATCGGGAACAGGGATATAAGAACCTTCAACTGGTAAATCCCATGATATAGTTGCTATAGGATTAACTGTTGCGCTTGCAACTGTTCCTGTATCAACTGCTGTATTTGCAGCATATGGTCTAAAATCTACATGATCACGTAAATCATATACCTGGCCTTTTGAAGAAGTATATAGTGGAATATCTTTAATGGAGATATGTGTTGAATCTATATAATCATTGGCATAAACAGGATAAGAAGCAGCAGTAAAGAAACCTTTACCGGCTGATTCATCGTGATCAAAATAATCAAATTCAACAAGAATAGTTGAAGTATTACTTAATAAAGAATTTGTTTTAGTTTTTAAAGTAGATATTGCATAATATGAATCTTTCTGACCATTATCAAGAGTAAAATAATTTTTATAATCAGTTCCAGTGTTGGAATATACACCACCAGTGCCAATATAAACAGCATTAATTTTATGAACATCAGAGAAACCAAAAGGCCATGGTCCAGAAGTTCCATAAGAAGAATTTGAACAATCTATCTTAACATAACGAGCTTTCTTAATGTCTTTTTGAATTGGTTGTGCAGAAGATCTTTTTGCTTTATGATACACAACAGCAGCAAGAGTACCAGAAGAATCAAAAGTTTCATTAAGATTAATTTCTGTTTCAGTAGTTGAATTAACAATAACACTTCTTGCAGATCTATCTAATGGAATTGGTACACCATTGATAAAAATCTTTTTATGTGTTGCTCCAGTATTGCTATAAGATGCATTTGCATCTATTTTCATATGTGTATTATTTGATACTTGTGTAATTCTTCTAGTATAACCATCAATAGTTACATAATCACCAGCACTATATTCTGAAGTAAAGCTGGTTCCAACACCCGTAACTGTTGAATTTGAATAAGTGTTTACGGTTCCTGTTTTAGTAGAAACCTGATTGGCTGTTGGAATAAGAATAAATTCTTGTTTTTGCGAAGTTGATAGTGTTCCAGAATAAGGAAACGTATCAGAAGAAAGAGTAATGGTTATTTGACCATTTGCTAGAATAGTGCCGGACTCTTTATTTCTATATGAAAATGAAGCTGAAGATCCAAATCCATTTGTAGTTAAAGCCTTTGGACCAAGTCTAAATAATAATGTTCTTTGAGAATCTCCTTCAAGTCTTGTTGTATTAGCGCCAAGAGAAGCATTATAAATTTGAACAATATCAGCGCATGCAACAGTTGAACCACCTGAAGTATACATTACAGATTTAACATCAGATGTTGAATAGCCAGCATTCATTACAATATCAAATATGTATAATTTATATTGCGCATCAGAAGTACCAGGTGTTCCGGATTCATGAAGTACACTTCTAATTTTAGCTGTACCAATTTGTGTTGATCCAGCTGCAGTTCCTAGAAAACCACGATCTGTTAATGCATTTTTGAATGCATTATGTAATTCAACTTCAATTAATTGATCTGTATCAAATTCGCCAACATAATCATCAACAATAAAATAATTTTCATAATTTGAAGTAATTGTTACTTCAGAATTAGCATAATCTGTTCCTTTACGCAAATCTAAAATATTATTATTAAGATATTCAACTCTATATCCTTTGGCATATCCAAGACCTTGTGAAACAACAAGATTTAAAAGCTCAGCATTTGAAGCATGTGTTTCAGTATTTAATAGAAATGGTTTTACAACAAAGTCGCCATTTGTTTCATATGTTCTTCTTGCTTGTTCTGCTCCAAGAGCAGCGTACTGAGCATCATTCTTAATAGTGACTGGATAACCATTTTTAAAATCACATAATGAAAAGAATATATTAGTATCAATATTTGATGTAGTTCTTTTTTCTAATGTTGGTACTAATTTAAGTCTATGCGCGCCAGGTGCTGAAAAGTTTGGAGAACCAGCCGCATTATCAAGTAGCGTGGTATCTGCTTCTGGTGTTATGATTGATTCATCAAGTTTAAATCCAATAGAAACATTATTAGGAGTATTATCATACTTACTGACAAGTATAGTTTGTGTTGGAACTCTTACAAAATATCCATCTTTAAAAATTACGCCTTCGGTTGTAGTAAAAGCATAACCAAAACCAACAGAAGCTTCTGAAGTATTTGCAGGAGTTGCAACTTCAATAGTTGAATTACCAATTTGAACATTTGCCGTTGTATATAATGTTAATGCATCACCTTTATCAAAACTTTTTTGTGGATCACCATTTGCATATGCAGCAGAATTTAAATAAGAAACATATAAAGTATTAAAATCTGGAGCTGCTGATTCTAGACCATCCGCTGAATTAATAATTAAAGCCTGCAATCCATTTTCATTTTCAATATAGTTTCCAACAAAGTCTGAAGTTGTTGAGATAGCAAAGTTATTTGTGTATGTATCATTGATTTTTACAAAGTTATATTTTCTATCAAATGTAAATGAGCACCCTTCAACAACAGACCCATTTTTAAAAATATGACGACCAAATTTATCTACCTGATCCTGCAATATAGATTGCATTTCATTAAGTTCACGTGTTTGAACTGCTGTTGATGGTCTAAATAAAACTCTATGAAAGTTATCATTAGCATCAAACTCGTCAAAATATGGTCTACGTGAAAGATCTGTTGTGATCGCCATCTTTTCCTCTTAAAATTTTACAATTAGACGAATGTCTTCTCTACTATTTATTGTCTTTTCAAATGGTTCTATGTTTTCAATATAGATAACATCACCACTTTCTCTAACTAGATCTGGATATGTAATGGTATTTGCTAATGCACTAGTTCCTTGTGTATTTGATGTTTGACCAATAATTAAGTTATCACCATTCTGGAATCTATTTTCAATATCATTAACAACAATAACCGGAAATGCTTCATCCACAACACCAGACTCACCAGAACTTTGACCATCAAATCCATCGCCGGCTTCAAATGTTCCTTGAACATCTGATAATTTTATATATGTTGAATTGGCAAATAAAATCACAGCATTTCCACTTGTAGTAGTATTATCAATTCTTTCTCCTACAATAAAAGCACCAGTGTTTGAAGAAAGAGTAAAATCAAGCTCATTAGTCAAATTTATAATAATACCAGAAGCATTTGATGTTTCTTGAATTACCTTTTCAAAAAGAATATAATTACCTGTTTGACTATTTATGCCAATTCTTGAAGTTTGATTAAACCACTTGCCATAGTTATTGGTTATATCTTGTGAATTATTTGCAGTATAGATATATTCAACTGTAGCATATGCATTAGTTGAAGGTTCAATTATTTGTTGAGAACTTTGCAATCTACCAGCAACATCTGATACACGAATTAAAGTATTTGAAACTACTTGAGTAATTATTCCATTAGCGCCATAGACACCGAGTCCATTATTATCAACTACTTGCTGATAAAAAATAGAATTAGCTGAAGCAGTAAACAATGAAGAATTAGCAGCAATAACATTTGCGGTTTCACCGGATGCTAATCCAGTTATATCATCATTAGCAGTATTAGCATCAAATGAGCCAACTATGTTTTTAAGTTCCATATATGTTGAATTACTATAAACAATAGTTCCTGTAGCATTTGATGATGTCTGTAAAACTGTTTCACCAGTTGTAAAAATATCACTTCTATTTTCAATAAACAATTTAACTCTATCAAGATCAGTTAAATGTAGCCAAAGAGTAGGATTACTTGTTGTTGAATATAATGGATTTCTAATTATACCAATTTTTCTATAATCACCATAGGGTAATATTTTATATTGTTCTTCAGAAAATGTTCCTATCTTAGTACTAATTCCAACTCTATCAGCACCTAGTTCAATTTGTGCATTTGCGCCATGGCCAAGTATTGGGCTAATAAATGCTTCAGCGGATGCTCCATTTCCAAATTCACTATTACTTGTTATTGTAATAGTGGCGTTAGTATATCCAGATCCCGGATCTATCATAACAATTTGGTAAACAGAATTTGTTGATGTTGCTCCAGTATTAACAACTGAATATGCAAGAGCATTTGAACCATCACCAGTAATAGCAACAGTTGGTGAGATTATATATTGTGTTTGCTCATTGGGAATAAAAAATGTAGATTCTACTACAGCATTTGCGCCGCCATCAGAGAAAATTTTCTGTCCATTAACAAGACTTCTATCATCTGCTATAATTGTAATATTTTTATAATCTTCAACATCATCAATTTGAGCTCTAGATAATGATGTCTTTCCTTTTACATATAAATCTACTGTATTATTTGATGCTTGAAATACACCACTAACATCAGAAACAATAATTGTATTTGCATCAATTGATGAAATAATACCATTTGCATATTGATTATTATTAGATGAATCAACCATATCAATAGTTTCACCTAATACAAAATCAGAAGATGAAGTAATAGAATTATTATATGTTAATCTGACACCATCAAGATTGCGATAAACAATTTCACCATTTGAACTTAAAATTGATTTGCTTTCAATGCTAAAAGCATCAGCTAATTTATAATGTGCATTTGCAGATAGTGTATTAGCAAAAGCAAAACTTACTATAATTTGTGTTGAATTTGTTACTTCATTAATTCTTCTAATATTTGCATTTGTGTTTGCATGCCCAACTCTAATAAATTCGTCATTTGCATATTCGGTATCAAAAGATGTGCCAACGCCTGTTATAACCGTGCAAGCAGCAGTTATACTGGCCGTACCAGTTTTGGATGTTTCAAGTCCAGATGTAGCCGTATTAAATACTGGATAATCACCTGTTGCATTAAATTCTGTATCACCGCTTCTAAAAAGTTGAAACACGCTTGAGTTTGCTATAATTAAAGAACCAAGAGCATCAGTATCAGTTTGCTTAATTTCATCACCTTCGGTAAAATACCCAGTATAATAAACATAATTAAGCTTTGTTATATCTTGAGAAATATTTTCACCAACCAAAAATTCTGATGTATCAGAAATATTAGATAACTTAATATTAACAAAGGTATCAAATTTTTCATATGGAATAATAATTTTATTCAAACCATCATATGATTTAATTTTTCTAATTTGATTACCACCAAGACCGGAACTCAAGTAAATTGAAGATAGATTATAAATGTTATCATTTTCAGAAGCATCAGAAGAAATTACTATGGCCTGACTATTTGCTAATCTCTGAACCTGGCCTACTTCATATATTTGATAATTAGTGCCACCATTAACTATATTAATATGATCAATTGATCCAGGAGTTGCATTATCTTCTACTATTGTATTTGCAATAACAGGAATATAATCCTTTGTTGCAAATCTATTCATGGAATCGCTATCAATGGTAAACATATATTTCCAAATATAACCATCAGTAGTTTTAAAGGTTCCTGATGTTGTTGTTAGATTTGGTTTTATAGTTGATTTAGCATCTTCATTATTATGAATGCATTTAAAAACAAGATTTTCATTTGTTATGACAAAAAAGTTTTTAGTATATAAATCGCCATCCAAATGATTATATTCATCATAAACAGTATTAGAAGTCCAGTTAATTCTTCTAATCATTGATTTTGCATCAGTAGATTCTATTCTCTTTCCAAAAACAATATCATGATAAATTTTTTGTTCAAACTGATTTACATCATTATTTGCAACATCAGGTGTTGGTTCATTTGACCATTCTGTTGGTTTGCCAACAAAAACATAAAGAGCATTATTTGGCGCTGACACATGATCAATAAAATCTTGTGCTTGATTTACACCATGTTTTATAGTTAAGACTGCCATTTATTACACCGTTATCTTTGAAAGAGTGTGAATCTCGTTAAACCCTGATGTTATATCTATTACATCACCATTGCTTGTTTCAGATAGTTTTATTCCTGTAGAATTAGCCGAAACAACATAATATTCATCGCCATCAGTTAAACTATCTATTGCACTAGGATGTTTTTGTATAATAATATGCTCTTCGGTTAATCCTTTTGTTATATTAATAACACTTCCATTATATGTAGAAGATAGTTTTATTCCTGTAGAATTAGCCGAAACAACATAATAATAATTAGCATTTGATAATCCAGATATCACAGTTCCATCTAATTTTGTAGAATAAAACACTATATTATTATTTACCAATTGATTAGAGGATATAGTTATAAAATCATTTGCATTATCAATAGCTGAGTTAGCATTAAATGTTACTTCATAATGAGATGTATTTGTATAATCTAATTCTCTTGAAGTATATAAAACTAAATCATTATTAACAAATGGGTTTGATGATATTGTTATAAAATTATTAGTACTATCGACATCAGTGTTAGCATTAAATTCAATTATTTCATTTTGATAATGCGTATTTGATATGATTGATGCATCAGTATCAATATATTTTGAGTTTCTAAATCTACCAAATAGTTTTACACCAGATGGATGTATTAATGATTTTACAAGTTTTTCATAAGTTGCTTTAGCTTTTGATGATATAATATCATATGAATATTCTTGATAATAATCTGAATCTTGTAAATATTGGTCATGCGAAGTAAAGCTTTTTGTATTTTTCCAATAACCAGATCCAACACCATTCTTATCAATAATGCTTCTACCATAAACTGATATTTGATTATTTGGTGAAGATAGATAAACTTCTTCAAGTCTTTGATATCCAACACCAGAGTCAACAATAGCTATAGATGTTACTATACCATTAGCAGTTCCTGCATCAGCAGTAACAGTTGCATTGTAACCTTTATATGTTACTGGTGAATTGCCAAAATTATCATCAATTCTGAAATCATATACATCAGGTTCAATTATAGTAACTGTTGGGTCTGAAGAATATCCTTCACCTGGATTAATATTTTTAAGATATGAAATAGTTCCAATTTCAAGTGTTCTATATCTTAAAGTATTTTCAAGCGTAGTATCTAGATTTTCATCATCTGGAATATTTAATGCGTCAAATTCCCAATCTGTTAATCTTTGAATAGATTCAATAGTTGTAGATCCACCGGTAGCATCTCCATTTGCGTATAACCCATACACAGTTGTATTTGGTAAAAATCTTCCTGCTTCTCTAATAACTGTAACTAATAGCGTTGCTGAAGATCCAGAAGTATTTGATAAATCAACACTTGGTGCTGAAGTATATCCAGAACCAACTTCAGTTAAATCAACAGCAATAATTGTGCCATTAGAATCAGTTGTTAGATAACCTAAACCACCAGATCCACCGCCACCTGTAAATGTTACTGATTCAGAATTAATATAACCAGTACCACCATCTGACACTGTTATAGCATCAATAATATTAGTTGTTGTAAAACTGTAAATGGTATTAGATCTTACTACATTATTTGATGTGTTTGCTGATTCCATAGTACCGTTTGCTTCAATGGTACTTTCTCCATAGTTTGCTTTAACAACAACATAATTACCGGAAATATTTCCTGTTAATGTATCACCTAATGAAATTGTACCTTGAACATCAGTTAAAGTTAAATAACTACCAAATGACTCGTTAACAATTGCATTTGCTGTATTTCCTGTTATATTAACTTTTTCACCAATAGTTAATGTTTGAACTGGATCAACATCAATTGTATATACATTAACTGAAGCATATACATAATCGGCATTTGCTAATTCATTCGCATCAGTTACAGCAAGATCAACTCCGGAAAACATTTCTTCAAGATCGGCTTCATCATAATCATTAATACCATCCAAAGAAATAGAAATAATTTCTTTATCTACCAAACCACCAATTTGAAAAGTTGCATCTGCTCCACCACCGCCTTCAACAATAACATTAGCATTTACTGAAAAACCAGATCCACCATTAATTAATGTAAATGTAACTTTACCATTTTCATCTTTAGTTCCTGCAACTCTTGCAATACCGCCAGTTCCAGATCCTTCAATATTTAATAGATCACCAATTTCGTAATTAGCGCCGCCGCTGGTAATTGATACTGAAGATAAAGATCCAATAATTCTTGGTGAGTTTGCTGCATTCATTCCAGAAATTTCTGGAGAAATAACTATTTCACCATAAACAAAATTTCCTCTTAAATTGCTTAAATTTATAATATTATAAACCGAGCGATTAACAATCTTTCTAAATACAGATTCTACAACAGCTCGTGCATTTGAAGTTGTACCATATATTTCCTTGCCAACTAATTGAGATATAAATGGATTATCATTTACCTCAATATATTTTGGAACAAACCAAGATGCTTCTGATGGTTTAAAAAGATTATTACCTGGAATATAAAGTTCTATATCCTCATCAAATAATATTTTAAAAAGAAGTTCATATGCTCTTTTGGTACCTTTAGTTCTATAAAGATCCAGTATATGTTTTGTTAAAAATCTTTTATCAACAAGAATATCATTAGGAATGCTATGTAAGTATTTTTTCTTAAAATCCATTATAAAAAATTCTAAAGTATTGTCAACGTCTCTATACTCTAAAAGATTTCTGGATTTTCCAATAGGATTGGGATTGTTAATAACTCTTTTTACTACAAATGAGTTTGATAATTTATACTTAATATATTCAACATTTGTTAAATTTTCATCCCAGTTGCTATTGACAACTAAAAGCTGATTTGTTATAATTCTATCTATCCGCTTTACAGTATTTCCAATTTTAATATAGTCATTTGTTGTAAAATCAGATAGAAATTTAGTTCCAGCACCTCCAACAACATTCTTACTTGATGATGTTATAGATACTGTAGTATCAAATTCTGTTTCGATATCAATTTGATATAGCGTATCTTCAGCTTCAAAATTCATTTCACCAAATACATCAACATATACTTTATTTGTTTCAACAATATATGGATTATATGTTGGATCAGTTAATTTTATTACTTTTTTCTCAAGCTTTAATGTATGAGAATTTGGAGCAAAATTTAATCTATATCTCTGTTGTCCTTCTAGCCATTCATAATAAGCCTTAACAAAAGCAATAAATTCTGGCCCTTCTTCTTGATAAAAGGCTGGAAATTGTGATTCTATGAATTGTGATATATTTTTTTGAATGGTCATTGATTATTATAATCTGTAATTTCTACATTAAGATCTGTTGAAGTATTTATTAGAATAATATCATTCTTTCTAGAATAGATATCTTCTGATATTGATTTAGCTGTAAATACCAATCCAGGATTATTTTGATATGAATTAATTATCATTGAATTGAGTGATACATCGCCGGTAATATAATTAATAGTTCCAGCTGTTTCATAAACCAATACACCGGAAGCAGTCACTTCAACTTTATATAAAGTATTTGGATTTAAATCCAAAATATTATTTGTTGTTGGATCTATTACTTGATTGGTGATATAATATGTTTTTCCAGCAGAAGAAAATCTTGAAGATTGAACTGGTTCATCAGAATCAACCTGATTATTAAAGGAAAATGAAGTAACAAATGATTGATTAAGAACAGGTGTTGTTATTTTTTTCATTAGAAAAACAGATTCAGTACTAATAATACCATCAGTTGAATCTAATATTGATTCTGTTAATCTTGAATATCTAAAAGCAACATTAAAATCTTCAAGATAATCATCATTATATGTTATAATAGCACTTCTTACTAGATTTTCTATTTGTACACCGGAATATACAGTGCTTGAAAAATCTACATACACTTTAGTATTAAGTGTTACATACAGATAATCCGGATTAATTATAACAGGTTCAATACTAAGAGAAGATCTATTTGTTAAAAATTCAACAATATCAGCTTTCTTCGAATCAGTAAGAGTAGTTCCTGAAAAAGTAGAAGGAATAATAAATACCTTACCAAATTGAACTGTGTCCGTAACTGATTCACCACCATAAACATTAACGGCTTTTACTTCAGGAAAATTATTTAAAACCAATATTCTATAATCATCATTTGTAATTGCGCGTTCTTGAGTTTGAAAATGTCTTGGTGCATTAAATCTAATTGATTCATTTGATTCTTCGTCGCTACCACCAGTTGGTTGATCAACTACTGTAATAGTGATACCACCTTCTCCATAATTTCCTTCATTAAATGATGCTAGATCATCATCAAGATTAAAATTGTAAGTTCCAGTTGGAATCAATCCACTTGATACTCTATATGTAACTACCACAATAGAACCATCTGCTGGTTTATATGACATTACATTATCACCAAAGAATATTGAATACTTATTATCATCAGCTCCTTGAATAAAGAAAACTTTTGATTGATCCGTTAAATTAAACAGAGTTTCAGCATATGTATATTCTGTATATGTAACACCATTATCTTCTGATACAAGAACATTAACACTTTCAGTATCAACACCAACATTTGATAATGTAAATATTGGATTTTCTTTTCTATAATCCATAACAAAGGTATCAGCTGGATCTACATAATTTCCTTCATAAACATCAAGATTGCTAATAACAAAATAATTATTTGAAGAACGATATGTTATAGCTTCTTCAGTAGTAAAAACATAATTATCATAACCAGAAGAAGCATTAAATCTTGTGCCTTTTGGAATGGTAAATGTATCAATACCAACGGTTGGAATCTCTAAATCTAGAGTTGCCTTGGCACTTCTTTTTGATCTTGGAAGATAATTTAATTCTTTTGCATGTGATATAATGGAATTTCTTAATTGCGCTGAATCAAGAAACATTTCAGAATTTACCATATTAAGATAAAATGAATTCATATATGTATTGTATGAAAGAACATCCAAAAGAACATTAAAGTTTGATGACTCAAAGTCATAATCCTTATACTTCTCTTGAGACCTCAAGTAAGTTTTAAAACTATCTTTTAATGTATTAAAGTCTAAAGTTGTTAGACCTAGAGTAGTGTTGGCCATTATCTTACTCTTCTAAGAATTACATCTAAATTAATTGGTTCCGTACTATTTATTAGTGAAAAAATGATGTTTACTATCAAACCATAATCATCAGGATATGATTTTACTTGCACATCTATTAATTGAACTCTTGGTTCTTTTTGTTCTATTGTTCTTCTTATTTCAGAATCAAGTTTTTCTAATAAAAAATTTCCAGTGTTTGTTGCATTTTCGAATAATAATTCACGAACTCTAGAACCTATTTCTGGTTGAAAAAATCTTTCGCCAAACTGAGTTAGAATAAGATTTTTTAATGATCTTTTAACTGCATCTTCATTAGTAACTTTAGAAAGAGATTGTGTTCTTGGATCTGGATCAAAATTGGTAGGAAGATCAGAATATATTTCTTTCTTTTTTATAATTTCTGTTAAAAAATCGGCTCTACTAGCCATATTACTCTCCTATTATTTTAATGGCTCGTTGCCGTCTTTTCCACCAGGTAAAACTGGAGGATTCTTTTCAAGGGATGTTCCAAATATATCGCTCTTAGTAATAATACCTTTTTTAGATTTTATTATAACCTGAGCTTTTTGACTGTCTAATGTTATATTCTTTTGTGTTGCACCAAAAACAATTTCTTCAGCTTCAATAATAAATTTCTTACACTTTATTTTAAAGTTTCCATCATCAACTGATATTGAATAATTACCATCTTGAATTGTATCAAGTCTTTCACCTTTATTTTGAAAGACTTGATTGCCATTAACTACTAAAACATTATCACCTTCAATCATGGTATTCATATTACCAGAATGAACAGAAGTTTTATTGCCTGAAGTAAAATCATCATGCTCACCACCAGGCGATGCTGATAAAGTCCCAGTTGATTGTGTTCCACCCGCTAGTACTGTAGATCCTTCTTTAACAGCTTTTGACTCTTTTCCAGCTACTTCTTTATGAGATCCGCCACTTACACTTGTTCTACTATGGCTTGCTACTTTAGTATCAGTTGCGCCATCAATAGAAGTTGTTTGACCACCTTTTGTATAATTAAAAGAATTATCTCTAACAACTTCTACTTTTTTGCCATTAACAGACCACTCTATATATGAACCTGGGTTGGTGTTTCCACCGTGTGATAAGCGAATAGTTTCTTTTCCGGGTGTGTTATCAAATATTAAAGTATGTCCACCCCATGTTTGAAAAGATTGAATATGTGGATATTCCCCATCAAACGTGGTTTCTGGTTTTCTAGGATCATCTTCTTTTGTAGTCATTATAAATCCTAATCTAATTGTGCAAATGAATCAGTAATTGCTGTTATAGCATTTTGTATGTTTTCACTTAAACTAGTAGCCATTGGGTTTTGTTCTTGTTTCTTTTTTACTCTTGCAAAATTTTTTAATGCATCTTCTATTGGTTTTTTAATTTTATTTTCATCTAAAACCGTTGATGGTAAATTTGATGTTACTATTTTTATCATATTACTTCCAGTAGAACCAAGTAACTTAGTTGCTTCTGAAAGTATATTATTAACATTTAAACCGGAACCAAGCATTGCTTGAAGCCCAGTAGATGATAACATAGAATTAAGATTACCAATCAAAGTATTCATTACATTACCAGTTAAATTTCTACCATTAAGAATATTTAAAAAACTTGATGATATTTGATTCATTCCTTGCTCTATAACTGCATCAATTACTTGACTTGGATTACTAGAACTAGAAATTCCATTAGTAAGAGAACTTAAAATCTGTGTTGAATTTATTGTAGAATCAATAGGTGATGTTGTTGGATTATTTGTTAATTGTTCTATTGCTTTTAATGCAATTAATTTATTTTCTTCAGTTAATTTTTCAAATTCTTCTGATTCAATAAATGTTAATAAAGTTTTAAGTACATTATTTATGGCATTTTGTGTTCCACCTTTATCATTAATTGCTTGAGACATTAACCCCTGTAAAGCGGTTGATGCCATATTAAATATACCGGCTGCATTTCCAAGAGAAGATAAAGCATCAATTTTTAATAATGATGTTAATGCTTTGGGTATTGACCCACTTATATTTGAAGGATCAATACTGGAAATTGTATTAAGTACATCTTTTTTTAAACCACCAGCCAATGATCCAATTGTTTTAAGATCTAGAGCTTTTAATCCTTCAGCAGCAACTTTAGTTATACTTTTCTTTTCAAGAGAAGTATCATCTTTACGATCATTATTTTTTTCTATTGCATTTGGTAAAGGTTTTGGATTTCTATCGCCGCCAGCATCATCTTTTCCTTTTGGTCGATTTAAAGGATTTCCAGAATTAGTTTTTTCTTTAGGAGGCGTTTTTCCACCTTGTGTTTTTCCATTATTATCTAATTCACCAGCACTTACATAAGATCCCATAACAAATGGAATTCTCATATCATTAGCATCATACCAAAAACCAATTACTCTAGAATTGGGTAAAAGCCCCGTTGGAGAACCACCAACCTTATTTATTGATGCTGAAGTAACAGGCATTAATACTTGGGCCCATGGAAGATCCTTATCAGGAATCTTAGTTTCATCATCATGATAACCTTTGACACGAATCTGCACCCGCCCGGATTTATGTGGATCCTTGACGTTTATAACTTTTGCATCAAACCATACCCATTTTTCGCCTATTCTCGCCATTTATAATCCTACTTTTGATGGCTGCCTTTTAAACAATCCATGTGACATATATACCTAGGAGAAGTTCTATTTCCTCTTATCTCATGATTCACACCAACAATAACCATTTTACCATTAAGTTGTGGATCTGGTTCTTGTGGTCCAGTGGTTCCTTCATTTCTATTAATTTTAATATCTAATATTTTTCCAGCTGTATATTGAGAATCGCCATACACCTGAATATTTAAGCAATTATCAGTAATAAATGAAAGATAAGATTGTTTATCAGGAAATGCTTTTGTTAGATAATCATCAGGTAAATATGATTTATCAGATGGAATTGTATGTGCTGTACCTATATTTTTAGTATACTCATTCATGTTTCCAAGTTTGGTTTTATTTCCACCTGAAGTATAATCAGTATCTTTTTTTGTATAATCTTTCTTTTCATTACGATGATTACCAGGTCCAGATTCTCTTGTTTCCTGTTTTCTGTTACCCATAATTAATTGTGATAATGAATTTACTTTTGGATAAACATAGTTTATTATTCTGCCATCATTCTCTTCTTCATATCTTAAATTTGAACCACCAGCATTTTCATGAATCATTTTTCTAAATGATTCTTGTTTGAATAATTTTTCAATAGTAACAAAGTTATAAACTTCTTTTCCATCTTTATAATTAGCAAAAGTAAAATAAAGAGAACTCTTAGAGTTATTTGAAACTGCTCTTCTATTTAATTGGTGTAAAATATAATCACCATTAAAATTTGAAGCCCAGTATTCTTGAACACCTTTGGTATCTTCAAATTCTTCCCATTTAGTTATTCCAATTTCTTTACCAACGTCTTTAACTATATTTCCTATAGTTTTATTGTATTTTTTCTGAATAAGTTTGGAAAGGTTTGTTAATAGTGGAGCAGAATATAAAGTCAACTCATATGCTTTTGCTCCATTAGATCCCATATCTTGAACCTTTTTAATAGATTCTAATCTAAGATCATCTAGCTTTTTTATTGTAGATCCAGGAGCATTAAAATGAAATTTGCCTTTCCATGCTCCTTTTCTTAAATTCAAATTACCAAGAGAATCGTTTGTATCTGTAATTGAAAATTTTACAAAGGTTCCAAGGCTCATCATGTTTTCATAAATATTTGCACACAAAATAGATTCTGCAGGAAATCTAATGTTTCCACCTTCTCCCTGCAATTCTACTTTTGGTATTAATACGTCGCCTGGTCTTTGACTTGTTGCCATTATTGATTAACTTCTAACAAATTAGTTATTTCTTCATTAACATCATAAACATGGTCTTGACGTAAAAGAATTAATGTTTTATTATATTCATTTTTCTCTTGCTCATAATCATAAGCGCTAAAAGGAGAATAATATGATAATTCTAATGTATTAATTCCACAACCAGATATGTCTACTGAAGAAACAATAGTAACTGAATTATTTGTTGTTCTGCTTGTCATTGTTCCAATGAAGTTATAATCATTTTGAACATTTTTTAATATAATATTTGTTCCATTAGCATATTCAATTTCACCTTGTCCAACAATTGTACTTCCATTTTTAATAGTTACCATTTCATCTTCTTTGAATGTATGAGATCCAGATATAACATATTTTACAAGACGATTAGTTCTATGTGACCAATCATTTCTTTTTCTAGTATATGCTAATATAACACCTTTATTATCTTCTCTATATAAAGGAACCCAATACTTTTTTCTTTCTGGAACTAATGCATTATATGCTGATATAGTAATATCATCAGAAATTTCCCAATTATTTCTCCATGAAATAACTTTTTCTTGAGAATTTTCAATTGATCCATACTTTTTAAGTAAAAATAATTTAAATTGTTCTTCAGTCAAATAATATTCAAAGTAAGGATCTGTTATTTCATTAGAGAGATAAACCATCCAATCATAATAAGGATCCTCATATAATCTATCAGCAATTTGATCAGATCTTTCACTATTATGAATTGTATATGGAAAGAAAATATATGGATTCTGTCTAACTGACTGAACAAATTTTACTTTTCTTGTTATATCTATTGCCGCTTTATCATTATAGGATATAAGTGGAAATTTGGTAAAATAAGAATTATAAGCCATTAGAATCCTACTCCAAACCCAAGTGGACCACCGGCAAAATCTTCTTTTAACCAGTATTCAATTTCTAAAAGATTTATAGTAAATTGAACATCTGAAGGAGCATTTGTTTGAGAATAAAAAGCTGGATTACCATTTGGTGAAAAATTAATTGATATGCTTTCTACAACACAGGGTTTAAATTTATAAAGCCAATTATCATCTGGGTGTAATTTTACATTACATATATCTGGATATTTTAAAATAGCTCCTACTACTGAATCGGCTTTTGCTGGAAGCATATGATATCTAAATTTTGTTAATATATTGTTTATTAAAGTAGATTCTTTAGGATCATTTGGAGATAATCTCCATGCAAAAGAATGTCTTTTAAAAGTAGGAGATTTAAATAAAACAGTTAAAAATGGATTTACTGCTAGTCCATATACTTGTAAAGCCTGTGCACCTCCAGAACTACTAAGAAGAGATTGCGCACTGCCTACAAGTGGAACAGCGCCAGCAATTTGTCCACTTAAGGCGCCCGTTGCGGCTGTTGCTTGGCTTCCTTGTTTTAAACCATATTCAACACCTGCCCCAACTAATAAATTGCCTTGTGTTTCGTAATCAACTTTTTGTTGATCTACAAGATTTGCAGGCATTGGAAGTCTAATTGAGCCAATTCCGTTATAAAATGCTCTATCAAATATAGATCGTCTTTTATATTCTGAAAATTGAAAAGATATATAATGTTTATAATTTTCTAAATCTTGAGGAAAATGTGAATCACCAGAAAGATTAAAAGAACTAGCACTAGCAAGTTTGTTTATTGCAGTTACCGCTGCAATACCAGCAGCAGTTCCTGCAGCACCAGCAACTGCTCCACCCGCAGCTCCCAATCCAAACCAAGTTGCTATTTTTCCTAATCCAGCCATTTAAAAACCTTTATAAATATTTTTTATTATTTATTACATTAATTTGAAAGAAAATATGGCATATAAGGGATTTTTTAAACCTAAAAACTATAAGAAATACAAAGGCGACCCATCAAATATTATTTATAGATCAAGATGGGAACTTAAACTCATGACATATCTTGATGCGCATCCGGATGTTATTGAATGGTCAAGTGAAGAATTCTTTATACCATATCGATCTCCGATTGATAATAAAATCCATCGATATTTTCCAGATTTTTATGTAAAAAGAAAAGATAAAACCGGTAAAATTGAAGTACTAATTATTGAGGTTAAACCTTTTAAGCAAACACAACCGCCTGATCAAAATAAGAAATCTAAAAGATATATTCAAGAGGTTATGACTTGGGGAATAAATAGTTCTAAGTGGGAAAGAGCCCAAGAATTCTGTAAAGATCGAGGATGGAAATTTAAGATAATGACAGAAAAAGAACTTAACATAAAGTTTTAAACATGGCAACTTTATTTTCAGATTTAATAAAATTTGGTTTGACAAGATCAAACATAAAAACCAATATTAGCGATGCCAATCAATGGTTTCGTGATACATCCATGACATTTTTAAAAGAAATAAAAAGAATAGTTGGTTCTAGAAATAGAATTGAAATTGGAAGAATGTATCTTTTTTCTTATGATCCAAAAACAAAAGATAAACTTCCATATTATGATAAATTTCCATTAGTATTTCCAATTGAATCATATGGTGATGGTTTTCTTGGAATTAATTTTCATTATCTTCCACCAATACTAAGAGCAAGATTATTAGATGCTCTTTATGATACAATAAATAATAAGAATTTCGATGAAACAACAAAGTTAAAAATATCATATGATGTTCTAAAAGGAGCAACAAAATTTAGATATTTTCAGCCATGTGTAAAAAGATATTTATTTTCTCATATTCGTTCTGGTTTTAAAGAAATTGAACCCAATGATTGGACTAAAGCTATATTATTACCAACACAAAGTTTTCAAAAAACCAATGAATCTAAAGTTTATGCAGATTCTATTAGGAAAGTATAATGCCAGGATTTAATATTAATAACTTCAAATCACATATTAATGCTACTGGAACTTTAAATAGTTCCAAGTATCTAGTTAATATAGTAACTCCTCCTGGATTACTTGGCGGTAATGTTGATAATAATGGAGCAACTGTACAAAATTTTGGAAGGCAACTTTCTGATCTAATTACATTTAGAGGAGATAGAATTCGTACTCCTGGTATTGCATTTGCATCAGCTAATATTTTTAGATATGGAATTGGGCCTTCTGAAAAGAAACCATTTAATGCTACTTTTTCTGATATAGGAATTTCATTTATTGCAGATAAAAATGGTGATCTTTATTCTTTCTTTTATTCATGGATGAATTATATTTTTAATTTTTCTCCTGGATCAAATAATAATGCACCAAATAAAAATACTCAAAATTCCGGTTTAGCATCATATGAATTAACATATAAAAATTATTATGCTTCTGATATTGAGATAATTATCTATGATGATTCTGGAGAAAATCCCGTTCAAATATTTAGACTATTAAAAGCTTTTCCTATTTCATTATCAGAAATTGATTTATCATGGTCAAATAGAAGTTCTTTAATGAGATTAAATGTTAACTTTACGTATAAAGAATGGAAACTTGATAATGTAAATGTTAATGCTATGGCTAATGTTAATGTTCCACAAAACACAATTTCTTCTAATGGTGTTCTTCAATCTTTAACAAATACCATTAAACCTACCACAAGTCAAGCTAATATACCAACACCAGCAAATACATATGGAGCTGGCTCAACAGCATTTTAAAATGGAGTGAAATCTATGCCATTACCTAAAATTGATTATCCTATTTTTACAATTGAAGCGCCTTCAAATAAAAAATTATTAAAATTTAGACCTATGCTTGTTAAAGAAGAAAAGATTCTTCTTATGGGTAAAGCTTCTGAAGATGATGCTGATATTATGTTATCAGTAAAACAAATTGTTCAAAATTGTTGTTTGGAAGATGGATTTGATGTGGAATCAATTCCAATTTTTGATATGGAATATTTCTTTCTTATGATTAGAGCAAATTCTATTCAAGATGTAATTGAATTAAAATATATTGATAATGAAGATGAAAAAGAATATGATTTTAAAATTGAACTTAAAAATGTAAAATTAAAATATCCTGAAAAAGAAGAAATGAATATTAAGATTAATGATGATATGGGAATTATATTAAAATATCCTACAGTTTCAATCTTATCAGATAAAGAATTTTTAAATAAATCAAAAGTTGAAGATTCATTTATTCCACTCATTGCAAAGTGCGTTGATAGAATTTATGATAAAGAAAAAAATTATACAACAAAAGATTTTGATAATAAAGAATTAGATGAATTTTTGAATAGTCTAGGTATTAAAATTCTTGATAAACTTGGAGATTTTTTAGGAAATATTCCACATATGGAACATGCTATTGAATATAAAAATTCATTAGGAAGTGAAAGAAAAATTTATTTGAGAACTTTAAATGATTTTTTTATGTTGCGCTGAGCCACAACAATCTTGAATCATACTATATGAGTATATTCATACTGGCTCAGCACCATAAATATTCTATTAGTGAAATTGAAAACCTTATACCATTTGAAAGAGATTTATATATTGATTTGCTTAATAAACATATGACAGAACAAGAAGAAGCAACAAGGAATAATCAATAATGGTTAAAGTACCAAAAGTTGGCGGGACTGGAGCTACAGCGGCAGGAGTAGGTGCTGCCGCTGTTGCTGGTGGATTAATGTCAGCTTTTAGAAGTAGACTTGGTTCATTAGATGATTCTCCAGCAGATGCTAAAAAAGCTACAAGATCATCTGGTGGCACAATGTCTGTAGAACCTACTATATCAGGATTGGCCAAAGGAATTGAAAGATCAAACCAGTTACTAGGACAAGTTGCTTCAGCAGTTGCTATTTCTAATGATTTATTAGCAACACAGGTAAAACATCAAAGCAATACTAATAAAATATTATTAGGCATTGCTGATAATTTAGGAAAAGGTGGAGGAGGATCTGGAATAGCAGAAACTGCTGGTCTTGCCGCAGGTATTGCTTCATTACTTCCAGCACTTAAATTGGTAGGTAGATTAGCAGGCCCTTTAGGACTAGCAATTGCTGCATTTGAAGCATTTAGACAAGGGCCTCGTTCAAAAGAAGAACAAACTGAAACTAAAAAAGCAATGAGAGATTCGGCTGCTTCTAATATTAGAAGAGCTGGTGATACTTCTAGAAATGAAGCTATGAAGCTTATTCAAGAAGAAATGAAAAAAAGAAATTTAAGTTCTAGAGATGTTACATATGATAAGTTAAAAAGAATTATAACAGTTAAAAAAACTGGTGAAAAAATTGATATAGGTTCAAGAATATCTAATGATCCTGCTAGATCATTGGTTAGAAACATTGATCCTGTAGCAGATTCTTTAGGTATAGGAGCTCCGACTACTACTTCTTCATCTTCACAAAGAGCTAGAGCTCCAGCCATAACTTCAAGAAAATTAGGTTTTGCTGAACTTGTTTCTTTAGCAAAAGGTGCGGGATTTAATCAACAAGAATCAGTTACTATGGCAGCAATTGCTATGGCTGAATCTAGTGGAAGATCTGACGCTCATAATCCAAATGCATCAACTGGTGATAATTCATATGGATTATGGCAAATCAATATGATTGGGCGTTTAGGTCCGGCTCGTAGAAGAGAATTTGGTATAAATGCCAATGAACAATTATTTGATCCAAGAGTAAATGCCAAAGCTGCTTATAGAGTTTATAGGCAGCAAGGATTTAATGCATGGTCTGTTTATAAATCAGGCACATACCAAAGATTTATGGGTGGCGCTACAGCAAATGCTGGAGTTGCTCCAACATTTATTTCAAATGCTGCTCCAGCGTCAACTTCATCTGCTGGTGGTTCAGTAACTACACCACAAGCAGCTTTAAGCGGAATACTTGGTGCTGCTGGCATTAATATGAGCAATATGTCAACACCATCAATTGCAAGTACTCCATCTGGAATAATGGGTGGCGGCGCAATGTCATACACAAATACACAGTCAGCACCAGGTGGTGGAGCAGGCGTTGGAACTGCAACGGGTACTGATTCTGGAAGTGTTATGCAATTGCAAGGAAAAGCTGCTGGAACAAGAAGAGGCACTTTAAGTCAAAGACTTGTTAGTATCCTACAACAAGCAGCTAATGCAGCAGGTGTAACAGTAAAAGTTTATTCTGGTGGACAAAGAATGCCAGGTGCACCAGGTGCTGTTGGTTCTCATAGACATGATCAAGGAAATGCTGCTGATTTAGATCTTTTTGTTGGTGGAAGAAGACTTTCAGCAAACAATCCACAAGATCGTGCTATTATGGCAAAATTCGTAGCTACTGCTGTTTCATTAGGTGCTACTGGCGTTGGCCATGGAAACGGTTATATGGGTCCATCTAGAATTCATGTTGGATTTGGTAAAGCTGCTGTTTGGGGTGGTTCACAATGGATTAGAGAAGCATGGGCTGCTGGACGTAAAGGTCAAACAAATATTGGTAATACTGCTGATGCTAGAACTGCTGGAACTGGCACTGGCGCTGGTGCTGGATCAGCAAATATGCCGGCAAGAGGCTCTACTGAAACTGGTGGTGGAACACTTCCCGGCGCATTACAAAATATTCTTCGCGCGACTGGCATGTCTCCTGGTGGTGCTTCAGGTGTTGGGCGTGGAACTACTGGTAGTGTTGGAGCAGGTGGCAGTGGAATAACTAAAGCTGATGTCACAGCATCATGGGAAAAATATAATGAATCTGGAAATCCAGCAGATATGATTAGAGCTGATGCTCTTATGAAACAATGGCAAGCTAAAGGTGGAGATCGAACTCCGCAAAGAGAAGCTGCTAAAAGAGTATCAACAAAAAGAGGCAGATCAGGTGGAAGAACTGGTGGTATGCCATTACCACCGGTAAGACCGGATTTTGAAGGTGTAAATGAACCAGGCGGTTTAGATGCAGAATCACTTTCTAAATATGGATTAAGAGAAAAAAGTCCTTTTGAACGTTTGGATATGCGTGGGGTTTTAAAAACGGCAGAAAAAGATCCTTCTGCTTTAGATTATTTTGATTTTGATTCTGAAATGGCAAAAGATGCAAAAAGAGCGGCTATTGAAAAAGCAAGAAAAGAAGCACCAAAACAAAAAGGAACACCAGCACAACTTGCTGAAAAAAATAATGTAACAGCAAGAACAACTGGAAAAGCAAAAAGATTTGATGCAATTGCAGCGATGGAAGATGCTAGAATGGCAAGAGCAGTTCAAGCTCAACTTCCGCCACCAGAATTACCTGGCAAACTACCAGGAGTTTTAACAAATGAATCACTTGCTAAAATTGAAACAGGTCAAGATACTAATGTAGGTTCAGCTCAAGTGAGCCCATATGAAATGATGCCAAAAGCTCCACCTAAAATTCCACCAGAACAACCAAGACCTGTAATCCAAAATTTACCTAATCCTGGTATAATGGATCGTAATTTAATAGATCAAAAACAATTACCTGGTTCTGAACAATCTGTTAAACCACAAACTTCATTACCTTTTTCAATTGATATTGCTCCATCTATTGCAAGAGGAATGTCAAACGTACCACCCAATGAAGGAGATTTGTCATCATCATTTAGTTTAACAGTGGGTAAAAATAATTAAATAAAAAGGGAGGCTTAAGCCTCCCTTAATCTTTTAGCGATTGGCTAGATTCTTAAAGAATTCAAGACCGTCATCCTCATCATTAGATGATGCCATAGACATGGCTGGTTCCTTAGCCTTAAATGTTGGCGCAGGATCCTCATCATATTCTTCAGCCTTCATTGGCGCACGACCAGTCCCATCAAGGCCAAGTACTTTTTCAAGCTTCTTCTTTAGATCTTCATAGCTCTTAAAGTTACTTGCATTAACAAAAGGCTGTAAAGGATACTGAGTCTTCCAGATCTCTTCAAGCTTTTCATCATCGTCAAGCAATGGACCAGACTTACCAAAATCTGACTTATCATAATTACGATAACCTTCTACATTTCGAATACGTAGACGGAAATTTGCGCCTTCCCAGAAGTCAAAAGGATTCATTGGTTCTTCATCTTCAAATGAAGGTTCCATTACATCCTTCATCTTATCAAAGATCTTCTTACCAAACTTATAAAGGAATATCTTACCTTCATTATCTGGGTTACCTGGATCTGTTACAACATAGATATTAGCAACAAAATACAAACGTCGCTTTTGCTTGCGAACAATATCCTTGTTGGATTCAATACCAGAATTCCAAAGCTGAGAATTATACTCAGAAACTGGATCAGGCTTACCAATTGATGTTAGAGAATTTTCGATGTACCAAAGACCGGTTGGGCCTTGGAACCCATGATCCCAGAGTCGAACAAAAGGAGTATCTTCACCATTTGATGGTGGAAGAAAACGAATAATGGCTGAACCATTACCTGCCTTATCAACTGTTGGAGTCCAGAATCGGTCATCTCCGACCTTCTTTCCTGCAGATGGATTCTCCTTCTTCATTTGGTCAAGGAGCTTCTCCATAGAATTTTTAGATGTTTTTAGCTGTGCGAATGAATTCATTTATTTTCTCCGTATAAGCGATGTATTTGCGTTTTATCCACAGATACCATATTAATATATCAGGTTTATTCAAATTTGTCAATAACCATTTGCTTTAGTTTATTAACATCATAGTTTAAAAATGGACGGTACTTTAAGATCCTTAATGATATTTCATCCCAGATCGGGTCTCCATCCATTTTGTTGTTCCAATATTTGAAACAACGCACTAGATCCAAAAGGATTACTAGTGTTTCAAGACTAATTTCTTTTTGAAGATATAACTTCAACGCATAAGGATGAGAGTAATCTTCAATTACAAAATTAGAATCAAAATTCTCATTTAACTTATTTATATCAATCTTGAAATTATATGTCAAAGATTGAATTCGTTTAGACCAATCAATATATCTTTTTTGAGCTTCTTCATTATATGCAAGTTCACCAATCCAAGTCTTGGAAGTCTCGATCATATTAGCAATCAAGAAGTTTTTTGGATCCTGATGTTTAGCGAGTTTCATAAAGAAGAGCTTATCACGTCTAGCGTTAAAGCTCTTCTCCGTTGCTGTTTTTACTTTTCCATTATATTTGATATAGTCATAATTCTTTTGTGTGAAGTGTTGTTTCAATGCAATGTATTCACGATAACACTCGAACGCTGACATCATTCTTCTTTCTCTTTAAAGAATCTAAAAATCTATAGTAAAGACCTTTTTCTCTCCCATGAGCATCAATTTCCCATGGATGATCCCAGTACTCAATTTCTTCATAATTAACTTTAATACCATTCCATTTACAGAATGCGCCACTCATATTTTTAAGTTCACCATTAATGAATTGTTTTATATGAGTTACTTCGTGCGCTAATGCTGTAAGCATTTGAGTTTTTGGAAGTGCGGAATCCATAATAATATCATATGTATGTTTTTCTTGATCATCATCAAAGCATTCACCAAATATACCATGCTTTTTTAAGAGCTCTTTTTCAAATTGAACTCTTATAATTTTATTCTTAAGCTTTCTTTCTGGTATTAACTTTTCAGCATACCATTTGATAGCTTTTTTACATAAACTTCTGTTTACTTTAGTTGGTTGGCCTCTTGTTATTATCTTCATTTGACCTCCCATGGCGGTTTTAAATTGGTAGGCGACTTGGCCTCTTGATGAAATTTAGATTTTCTGCTTCTACTTGAACCTTTGCTTTAAGTACTGGATCCTTTTTAATCATATTTGCTGCATACTCTACTTCCAATTGGTGCTTTTCACACCATTGAACAATTGCATCAATATATTCAATACCGGAATCCTTATTAAGTTTTTCAATATCTTGTGCAAAAGTTGTACTGGAACTAAAGAAATCAATCACATTACTCATGAATAATTTTCCTTTATTTCTTTAATTCTTTGTTCAAAATAGGTAATGACAACATTTGTTTCATTATCATTACCTTCAATATGTTTGATAGTCAAATTGTTTTTAAGTTCATATTCAAAAATTGTTTTAATTAGGAAATCTATGGAATAACCATTAAATGGCATTGAATCCGTATAGAGTTCTTTATTAAGCATATTATGCATCCCTGGAAATAAAGTGAATCCTAACCTTCTCAGGAGAGAAGTACTTATCAACTACATCAACTACAATGCTTTCATCAAATGGCTTGCATGAAAACACGTCAATATAGAAGTTTCCATTCTTATCAACAAAATGACCTGTGATATTTGAAGTTTCGATCATCTGACAAAATGAAATGCCAGACTTTGAAAGATCGTGGGTTGCGAATCTTTCGATCCATGGCTCGCCGAATGTTTTCATATCAATCGCAACAACAAGTTCTTTTACAAAGTTGTATACGTTATCCTTAGATGATATTTTTTCTAGATTACCATTTGAACAATCTAGTAATAGATGATAGCCCCACGTATCTTTCATTATATTCTCCAATTACTTCTTAAACCACTTGGCAATAAATGCTGGCTGTGAAAGAAAATTCCAACCAATAATTAGACCCGCAACAAAACCCCAAGCAAAAGTTGAGGTGACTAAACTCCAAACTGCTTCGATCATTTACTTCTCCTTTTGTTTAAACACCACTATGTGGTTCCCAATAACATATTATATATCCTGCTGGACTTATGCAGGCCCAATATTTACCATCTGGCGATGGCCTTACTCTTCGATAAGGAATCGTTTCTTTTACTTTTTTCTTATACATGAACTCCAGCTCTTTTATTGGAGGAACTGGATTTGGAAACTCAAGATAGATTCCTTGTGGTGTTACTTTTCTTATTAGAGTCTTTTCATCAATAAATTTGCAATCATCACTGCCACAGCAATTTCTTTTAGTCTCTGGATCAACCTCTTTTCCATTACCCCACCATTCATGACCAACTGATGGAATAATCATACCACATAATAAAGCTAATGTCAATATTAAATGTTTCACAATGGCACCTCTGGATTTATGATGAACTCTTTAATAGCCATCATGAAATCAGAAGTTATATCGAAACCTTCATATGTTTTACCAATACAGAGTGATATAGGCATTGCAGTTTTGTCTGCCTGAAAATACCAGATATGAATCACTCTTTTTGTTTTTGTGGAATATATTATTTCATCGACTCTTGTATCACCCCGTTTTCTCATGAACGGAGCATACTTAGCTTCTCTCAACATGTTAAACGCAAATACGAATGGAACACATGTTGGTTCTTCTATTTTCTTTTCTTCTGCTATTGCCGCAGTGCTAAACAAAAGTAGAAGGACTGTAAGTATCTTGTACACATCCTTAATCCTTTATAAAGTGGTGGGTTTATTCTGTTTCCAAGTCAAACCCACCGAAAACTCATGCTAGGCTGCTAGAGCGTAACGAGGAGCAACATTATCGTTGGCACCTATAGTTTTTTGTTACGTTAACGGAGTTTCCACCCGAATGACTTGAAATATATTACATACCACGTCGATCCCTTTCACCCCCATAAAAATTTATTGGTGGAGGTGCCGGCATCCGAGAGCCGGGTCCGCAAATACTTTATATATTTCCATATAATTATCAACCGCCATTTCGTTGATAATAAAACGATAACAAACTATTTATACCAGTTCACCAATACTCTTAAAGGGGATTGGTTTGCCATTTGCGTCAACTACCATAACGCCATCAATTTCACCAACAATCTTCATCTTAACACCATATGCTACAGGCTTTACAACTTTACCATGCAACATGCGTACTTTCTGTTTTACCACATCACCTTTACGAGTCTTTACACCAGCCATTTTTATTCTCCTATGTTATTTTAAGTAGAATTGTATTTTCGTTTATTCTAAATGCTAGAGATGCTTCTCCTTTTGCTTCATCCATAAGTTTTCTTAATACTATTTTACCACCATTTAGAACTTTGTCAATAAAATATTCTGGTTTACGACCTGTTCTTTTTGTCATAGAACTAGATTCATCATATCCAATAATAGAAGTTCGATTAATATCTAGACCTGCAGGACCTTGTGCTCTAAACACGGTTAATGTTTTATATTTTGTATTGAATGTCCAGAGTTCATTACATCCAACAATTTTATCAGGAGAAACTGATGCAATCTTAAAGTTTGTATCTTCTTTTTGGAACTTAAAGTTCTTTAGTTTTTTCTCTATAGAAACAGGTTTCTTTTTACGTGGTGCTCTAGCTTTTTTAACATTTGTACCATAACGTTCTGCATCTTCAACAAGACGATTAAAAAAGTCAACTCTTTGTTTCAGTTGTTTTTTACTTAGATATGAATATCCTTCTTTAAGATCTGCATCTTTTCCAATATATGCATCACATAATTCTACCAACCATGGTCTATAGAATTCTGCTATTCTAGGACAATACACTGATGGAATATCATTTGCTTTAAGCCAATCATATAATGAAAATTTCATATCACCATCTTTAAAGATGTGTTCATCAATTATTGATTCAATTTCAGCAATAATATCAGATGTCTTATCGTTTATTTTCTTTTGAATATTAACAGTTTCTTTTTTTTCTTCTGCCAATTCCTGCACATCATCTTCTGATTTAGATAGTGCTTCCTTTAGTGACTTTTCAAGAAATGGCCTTGCTTCTTCTGGTAATGCATATCCACGATTAATAAGTCTAGCAACCCAAGCAGCAGTTGTAGGAACCCAAGTATCTTTGACTTTCTTAAAAGTTTTTAATTCTGCAGTTCTAGCTTGATTCTTAAGATAAGTTTCAAGATATTCTCTTGCATCTGAAGTGGTACACATATAGTTATACCATGTCAGAGCTTTTCCATACTGTGAAGAAGTGACTTCACCAACAAAAGATGGCTCGTCGCCAAGATACTTTAGATTAATCAGGTAATTTTCGGTCTTTGTTTTACGGACTTCTTTTTGTTTACGCTGAATTAATGATGTACGACGAGCCATTTTTACTTCTCCTATTAAGCATCAGCCATTTCAAGTGCAGTCTCAAGTGCTCGTGTTTTAAGAGCGCGATTAGGACCAAACCAAGCTGAAGTCATACGGGTATCATCATTACGACCCATCAAATGATCAGTCATATATGTAACAGCATTAAATGGCTGCCACCACGTTCCCTGCGCATATTCGGATCCAGGCTGAGTATCAAGAATGCTCATTGCAAGCTTTGCATTGCGAGAAAGCTCTTTGGTTTCTGTTTTTGCTTTAGAAACCGGAAAGATTCGCTGAAAATATTCTACAATATCTTCATTCTTAGCTTTCTTAGATCCAAGGAAAGAAGCCATTTCCTTATATTTGGCGAGCTTTTCAGTAGCAATACCAAGCATCTCTTTTACTTCATCGGGATTGAACTTTGTACGATGAGAAATACGAACCATCTTTTCAACCCGAGAGTTAAGAGATAGAGTCAATGTGTTATTACACACTACTCGAATTGGAGTGAATCGAACGTCAGTAGAACAACCATAACGATGGAAGTTTGAGAAGAGAAGGTAAGAATCAATACGATCACCTTTGAAAAGTTCAAAGGAATCCTTTACCTTGGCAAGTCCCCAAACAATCTGACCATCCCGAAGAGAACCAGCTGTATGCATTTCCATATCACCAGACATTACAAATTCATTGAAGAATTCAAATGCTTCATGATTCTGGACTTCATTCCAATCATCTGATACAATATCAAGAACTTCATGATCGCGATCACGAACAAGAGCAGATTTTCCAATAAAAACCTTCTTGCCATTAATTTCAGAATAAGCTGGAACTTTATATACATTCCAATTAAGACCGGCTGCTTCAAGCATCTGGTCAGGAGTAAGATCTGCCGGAACCTTGGTGCCAAGACCATGCCAAGGAACTTCGCCGGCATATGCCATCTGAGCCTTGCCATCAACCATTTCAATCATATGTGCCATGTTTGAATACCTCTATTTGGTTAGCTTACTTTTATATACTATCATATTCTGATAAAAAGTAAACTGTTTTTTGATTAGAACGAACAAAATATTTCGTTAACTCTTTTCAAATAGTGTAGCTTCTGCTTTACAAACACTCTAGGCTCTTCATGGTCTATGGCCATAATGATAACAATTTGAGGAACATAGAAGCCATATCTTTCTTCAACCATCAAAGCATATGCTGTAGCTTGAAGAAAATAATTCTCAATATCTTTTTCTTTTTTTATTCTTCTAGAAGTCTTAAAATCAACAACAGAATTCCAAGAATCATATTCACATATTAGATCCGCAGTACCAGCCGCTTGTAGTCTACGAGAATATAAGAAATGTTCTAGACCATATATGGTTCCAATATTATCATCTAAAATTCCACGAATTTGTTTAAACATATCAAGAGTAGTTGGCATTGATTTTTTTACATAATCTTCGCCAAGTAAATACTTTTCACAAATAGTATGAAATTGTGTTCCACGAACAGCAGCTTGAGTAGATATTCTATTTGCTTCTGCTTCTCCTACTCTTTTTCTCCATTCATAAAGATATGTTTTATCCATCTTTTCTCCTAAAATAGAAGTTACGGATTTAAACTTTTCACCTTCAGGAGAAACATAATATCGAGCGCCATCTATATTTTGGCGCTCGAGTTTATTCTTAGGTAAGAGTTTAAAATCAAAACTCTTACGCGATGATTTGGAGTTCATCTTTAACAATAATATATTCCTTCACCATGTCAGATCGAACAATATCTTCAACATCAAAGTCAATAAAAGAAAATGATTTCATTTTATTGATAATTCGCATGAATTGTTTTAGACCATTCTTTTCTTGTTCTTTGGTAAAATCAGATTGTCTAAAATCACCACAAAATATAATTCTACAATTCTTACCAACACGCGTAATAACAGAATCCAATTCATGTAAAGTAAGATTTGCTATTTCATCAACAATAATGATAGAATCATTAATAGTGATCCCGCGTATATAAGATGTGCTAATAAAGTCGATAAGGTTTTTAGTTTTAAGTACTTCATAAGCATCTCCTCTTCCAAATAGTTCTGAACATATAGAAGAATATGGGGCTTCATATACTTTTGATTTTTCTTTATTATTTCCTGGCAAAAAACCCATGTCTCTTGTAGGTACAGCAGATCTAACAATATATATTTTTTCGTATTGAGAATCACCTGATATAAGTTCTCTGAGCGAAAGATATAATGATATGAAGCTCTTTCCTGTTCCGGCAATTCCATGCAATAACATGTTTTTGCCTTTTTCAAATTCAGAAAACGTTTTACGTTGATTTGCAGTTAATGGTGATATATCTTTTAGTCTAAAATTAAGTTTAAAAGAAACATTGTTATTTTCATCTAAGACTCCTTGCTGTCGCAATATTCTTCTTTCTCTTTTTGTAAGTCTTTTTGTCTGCTGCATGTTATCTCTTTTCTAAAAAGTATTAATAGTAGATTTAGTAATCCCTCCCGAGTGTTTCTTTTTCATATCTTTTAAAAGATCACGAAAGCCATTATCAGGCTTTTGAATGCCAAGTCTCGTTGGATCGACTACATTCATTGTTTTTAATACTTGTTGGAGGTGGGGGTTTTCAGAAACGTACTTATCACGTTCTGATATTGACATTGTTATGTCAAATTCCTTTTTAGTCTTTGTATTTAAAAATGTATAGGTGGGCATTAGTACTTCCTATATTCATTAGAAGAGTAAGTATCTTCATAATCTTCATAATCTTCATCAATAAGACTTGTTATATCTTTAGTTTTAAGAGCACGCTCAAATCTTTTATTTTCTCTTTTATTTACATCGCTCATTGGCTTCCTATAATCATAATCTTCTTCATCATGAGAATAGTCGTTTTTCTTAAATCGTTTAAAGTTAGATTTACTCATCGATTAAACCTGGAAAGGTCTCCTTTACTAGTGCTTTATTAATTCCAGAATAAGGAATTTTCTTATCCTTTACATTAAGTAGAAGTTCTGCATCTTTAGGATCTACAGATTCTAATAGGTTAATAAACAATTGCTCTCTACGAACATTTGTTAGATTTGGATTTCCACCTTCAACAAATAGATATAGTTTTCTTGCTTCCTTATAGAGAATGCCATGACCATCATGATATTCACTTTTCTTAAAAGGTGGCGCACCTTCTGGTAACAAGAATTTTAGCGTTGGATCAAAAGCATACAATAGCACATTACGTAGAGCACTATTATCAAACTGCCTAAGATATTCGATCTTTTCCTTCTTTGTTTTCAGTTTTGATGCATTCTCAAGAATTTCTGAGATCGAAAGTCTCATTAAAAATCTCCTATATGTTCAATCAAGTTTTTCAATTTATTTTTTACGAAGTAGTTGAATAAATGTTTCTTATCTTTATTTTCTTGGCGAGTATATTCCTCCATGATCTTTTCTTTAATTTCTTCTGGAACCATTGAAAGATCAATAAGTTGCTTATTACGTACATAATTTCTCATCATACGCTGATCGCAAAATTCAGAAGGATCTTTTGTAACCCAATCAGCTAACTTTTTTGATGTAATTGGAGTTTGCCTTACACCAATTACAAAACAATCATCCTGCGATAAAAAGTTTGGAACGCCATCACCAGCATCACCACGAATAATATGCTCCTTAAGATAAGTTTCAGGATCATTATGATGAATATTCTTCTTCCTAACAGGATCATATTGCTTTACATTAGCAAAACGATGAAGCTGAATAAAATCCTTATCACCAGAAACAATAAGAATCTTTTCACCAGAATTTAAATCTGATCCAAAGTGAGTTGTCAATGTTGCAATAACATCATCAGCTTCAGCCGATTCAATATTGATAATTCGATAAGGAAAAAATTCAGTAAGTTCAGAACGAATCTTATTCATCGTTTCAAAGATTGCATTCCAGTCAAGTTCAGATTTTTGAATATTTTTCTTACGATTTGCCTTGTAATAAGGAAATAGCTTTTTACGCCAATAGTTCTTATTATCACAAGCAATAATCATCTCTCCATATTCATCCCTAAACTTTGAATTATAGGAACGAAGAGAATTAAGAACCATATGCCTAACCATACTTTCTTCAAGTGGAGCATTAGTATGTTTACCAATTTGCATAAGAAGATTGGAAATCATAACCTGGTTCAGGTCCACGATAATCATAATATATCCTTTAGTCGTTTATCTCAGATAATTGTATATTATTTTTTACAACAAGTAAACCGTCTTTTTCAAGAAAAAATGCATTTTCTGCTATATCTTGAAAAGGATGATAGATTTTATATTGCTTGCAAAGCATTGATCTCATGGCTTCAACTAAAAGAGCTCCATCTTTTAGCTCAGGAACATCATCGGTTTCTTCATCTATACCAAAATCAAAACCTGAAGCAGCCAATGATTGAAAAATAATTGGCACAATTGTTGAGATTGTTTCTTGGATATGAACTTGCTTCATTGTATCAACGCTGTTTATCACTTCATCAAGATTTCTTGGTGGGTGCTTATATGTACTTGGAAATAGTATTACGTTATTGCTTTCCATAAATTGCTCTTATGAGTGGTTCATACTTTATTTATATTTTAGTAATTGTAGACAAATTTTGCTGATGGAATTTCTCTTGGTTCATTAAGAAGAGAACGAACCAAAGATGCCCATTGCTGCTTTCTTGCTTCCCAATTATAGAAAACATTTGCATATTCTTTCTGGCTTCTAAGAGTATCAGAAAGTTTATTTTGCTTCAAATCAGCAATTGTTGAGTTAAGAATAGAATAGAACATTGAGGCATGCTTATTTAGATCTTCATGATAGTGATACATCATAGTCCAATTTGCAGCAGTTTCATACAATGCTCCATAATTTGGATGAACACATACCAACCCAGCAGACATTGCTTCCATTAAACATAGGCATGATGTTTCTTCCCATGTTGATGGATAAGCAAAAATATGACAGTTTTTTAAACCTTCACGTACTTCTTCATTTGATTTTGTTCCATAATAGTTAATCTTAGGATGCTGTTCCAAAAGATCAAAAAGCTCTTTAAATTGTTCATCACGCTCTGGCCATCCATATAGTTTAAATGATGAATAAACATCAAGTTCTACATCTTCATGATTCTGTGATAGCTTATCAAAAACATGATAAAGAATATTTAATCCACGATGAGGTGTTGATGTATATACAAGTCTAATAACATCATCAGGCTTTTGATGATCTTCAATTGGATTAATAGCATTTGGCATTACAATACATTTTGACCAAGGAATATTAAATCGTGTAATATAATCTTTCATTTGATAATGAGAAACAAAAACTATCTTATGAAACTTTTCCCACCCCTTATTCGCAAGATGCTGAACTTCAGGATCAAGAGCCAAGTCATGAACCCAATAGATTCTAATCTTATCATTATGAAGTTCTCTAACACGGGAAGGAATAATCTGACATTCATTAATCAATTCTGGTTCAAGAGAATCATGCAATTTTTTAAGCATGAGTTCAGTTCCACCCATGGCATTTTTTGATAGTTCATTATTTTCCATAATTATTCCCCAGATACATATATAAAATCCATAAAGGATCTATCAACATTTTTATAGCCAATAGACTTCATATATTCTTTATTTTCATCAGTTCCAAATCGTTCACCAATAATAACAGGCCTAAATTTATTAATGGTGTTGATTGCGCCTTGAATTGCATTCTTTTCAAATCCTTCAACATCAAGTTGTATAAGATCACACGCATCAAGATTCAAAGAATCAATTGACATCATAGGAACATGAAATTCATTTGGATTAGTTACATGATGCATTCCAACATTATCCATGCTTGGACGTTGCAATCCAACAATGCCGTTTCCATGGCCAATTGCTGCATTAAGTTTAATGACATTATCAAAAGGCGTATTGTTTACCATACAATGAAAGCTCAGTGGATCAGGTTCAAATGCATATACATATTTAAACTTTTTGGCATAAAAACGAGCATGCATTCCACATGAAGTTCCGCCAGTAACAACTACATCTCTATTCTTCAGATAATGAAAATACTTTATGCTATGGCCTTTGATCCAATCCCGCATTGGACCATCATTTTCATCACCAAAACAACCGGTATCGGACTTAATCCAATACCAATCATTTTCTCCCATAACATCAATTTTTCTAATTTCAACTAGATCATTATAACTCATAAAGGTTTCCACTCATTAACAGAATCAATCCTAAAAGAACGCCAGGATTTAAGATCAACTTCCCAAATCGCAATTACATTATCATTCTTCTTTTTCGAAATTGATTCTTCAAGGTCAATTTGTTGTGGAAGAAGATCTTCTTTTAGAGTAGACTTCATTGTTCGAACTTCACCATTAACCTTAGTAAAGTTAACTTCAACAATTCCGCTCCTAAGAGCATTCACAAGCTCATCACGATTAATCATAATTTATTTATCCATTTAGCTGGGTTGTGTTAGTTTCAGTCTGTTCATTTAGTTGTTTTACTAGATCATTATACCCACCAAGAAACATTCCATCTTCGGCTATTACAGGAAATGTTCTGGCTGATGGATAATGAGAAAGTATCCATTCACGATCATAGTCTTTACCGAGCAAGAATTCCTTATAAGGAATGCCTTTTGATTCAAGAACCATTTTTGCCTTGGTACAAAAGATACAATCTTTCTTTGAATATATTTCAATCATTGTTGAGTTTCTCGTTCCAATATTCTATAACATCAGCCCAGATTCTTGGATTATATCCGTTTTCAATCATGTCAGCTTCAACCATAATTTCAAGATCAGAATTCATTTCAGTGTTCTCCATTTCAAGGTTACAATATTATTATATCATAGTCTCTAAAAAATGTCAATCAATTCTTGAAATAACATCATCTAATAAAATTTCTATAGCGTCTAAAGTTTTGTCTCTGCCAGCATTCACAAGGAAAATATTTTTAGAAGTAGTCATAAGAATTGTAGCCAGAATCAATAAGTCTTCTTTAGATTCACAATGATATATCATGCTTTCCAGAACTTTATGATGTCTGGCTAATTTTCTTATGGTATTTCTATCAGTATTCAATCGCGTTCTTCCGTGCCTATTAAAGCCTGTTTAACCAACCATTCAATAGAAGCAATTTTAGATTCCGGTTCGGAAACAGACTTTAGTACTTCTTGTATTTTATTTAGGCAATCTACGCACCATTTTAAATTTACTTCAGTAAAATCAATATCTTCATTAAGCATTTCATTATCCTATTCTACGATATCCAAGAACCTTTCTCTTTGGATACATTGCCACATTAACAGCTTTACGCTGATTACCACCCAACACTAGTATATATCTAACACCACGAACAACTGTTTCGCCCATATAGAATCCAACATGACCTGATCTACGAGAACGACCACGCTTGAATACTACAATATCTCCTTTTGAAGGTCTCCATGTTTTCTTACCATAAGAAAGAAAACTACGAGCCATTAGAGACCCAGTACCTTCATGACCTGCCTTCTTCAATATAGCATTAGCAAAAGCAGCACACCAAGGAATACGCATAGGATCAATCTTCATAACTGTACGAAGTGTACGACGATTTCTTCTAGCAGACATACCTTCATATTTACGAGCAATTACTACATGATTCTTTTCAAAGATTGAACGAAATGGTAATGGAAAATCATCATTATTGTTTTGTTCAAACAGTACAATACGAGTTCTCTGTCTTAACTTACGAACCTTCTTTTTACGAGCAGTTCTAGTAGGTTTTGCTACAACTTTATTTCTCTTTTTAAAAGATGCCATCAATGCTCTATCGGCAGCAAAGAAACTAGCAGCACTATTGTCTTCATTATAGTTATCATTTTGACTAAAGAAATTTTGAAAAAAACCTCTATATTGATTTTCTTTCTTTTCTGGTTTCGGAGCAGTCTGTGCTGGCACCGAATCCATCTTCTTTAGTCTATCGCAATATCTCTTCCACTTACGATACTTGCGATACTTCTTCTTTTTGTTATATACATTACAACGATATGTATATAATTTCTTTTTATCCTTTTTTACAACTTTACTATGAGACCTATTTGGTCTAGCTTCGCTTGGTGTTGGCATCGCAAAAAATAAGCCGAGTGCCATTGCTATGGCTAGTGTGAATATTCTCATTTTTGTCCTCTTTGTTATGGGATTCGCCTAGTCCCTTTTATTCTCCATGAATGAAATACTTTTTATTTATCTAGACGCCTTTATTAATAAAAATTGGATCATGATCATACATTCTTTCATTTAATGATTCTTGAATTCTTACATTTTTTTGTGGAAGAATATCTATCAATAAATGAATTCTTGGATTATCACTATCATTATAAGCAGAATGTTTTACTCGTGTATTAAACCACCAAATATCACCTTCTTCAAACAAGTATTCATCTTCTTCAAAAACCTGTCTACTACCTTCAGAACTAAGAACAACATGATATCTATCTCTTAACATATAATAACATCCAGGATCATAATGAGTTTTTACATCGCTGTGAGAATTTAAACTGGTTATTGTTACATTTCCAAGTTCACCGGTTCCTAGCATTTTACAAAAAGTTTCTAGAAAATTAAAATATGGAATTAATTCTCTATAATATTTTTGTGTAATAGGAGAATTAATACTTCTTCTAGACCAAACTTTTGATTCCGATTCTGTATTTAATTTTTCAGGAACCCTTAAAGCTATATTTTTTGTATTAACCTGAGCTTTATATTTATTTTGTCTACTTTTATTAAGATCCCACCAGTGTGGTTGAATTATTTTTAAAAGTGTAATTCTTTTATCATCGGGTATTTTACCAATTTTTATTGCACCTGGTTGTTTTATAGATTTACCTCTTGATAACATGTCTGAAAAAGCTTGTGCACATAATACTCTAAAATCATCTTTTTCATCATAATAATCTATAATTTTGTTTATTTGTTCATCATAATACATTAATTATAACTTTCTATTAATTTAAATAAATCATAATTTTTATATGGAAGAACATCTATAATTAAATGAATTTTTTCATTTTCAAATACATTATGATTTGAATAATGCATTTTTATATTATACCACCACATTTCACCTTGTTTTAAATCAAAACTACCTTCATCAAAAGTATGAATATTTTGATTTTCATTTTTTAATATAATATGATATCTATCAAGTAAAATATTATATCTATTTAAATCTAATATTTGATTTTCATTATATCCGGAATAATATTTTTTTAAATTTAAATTAAACATTTTTCCATAACCAACATTATGAGAAAAATCATTTGCAAAATTTATTATATCAATATTTTCTTTAATATTAATATCGTTTTTTATTATATTTAAAAAATTATTTCTTGCTTCATCATTTAAATCACCAACCTTAATAGCACCTGGTTGTTCAGTAGTGTAAGTTAGTCTTGCAGAAAAAGCAAAATTAGCAACATAACGATATGTTTCGTCTAAATCATAGTTCTTAACTATTGATTCGAGATATTTTTCTAAATGCATGATTAATCCAATTTTAAATGTGTCTGCCTAACTCTAACAGATATCCATTTATTATAATATTCTTCACTGATGACTGCATCGGATTGAAATTGTTCTTTGGCTTCAAAATAAGAACATTCACCTTTTGTTTTACATAACCTGAGTATTTCTCTTTTAAAGTTATGTTCTCCAATCTCTTTTACTATTTCATTAAGAATATCAGAAGATCCATAATATTCTTTCCAATTGGATTCAACCTTTAATCTTTTTCTTTTCTTTTTTATGGTTTTATATTTTGTTGACCAAAAGAATTTTTTTCCAATATATTTCATATTATTAGTCATATTTGTTATAATATAAACATAACCATAATAATTGTCAATATCTTCGGAATCAAATATTTTGTTTTTATATAGCCACGGGTTATCATAAGACATATTCAAGAACTCCTTTGTTCCTAAATATTTATTAGCAGCCGCGAGGATTCATCTCATCTTCTTCAAGCCATTCATCTAAGTCTTTATCATCATATGATAATTTTTCTCCACAGAATGGACAGAATTCTGCTGGCATGTCTGAATCTGAAACTACAGCAAATTCGATTTCACATTCATTACATGTAATTTCATTTTTCACTAGCTTTCTCCTTTATTAGTTGTTTTACATCAACAACTTTTTCTTGTTCAATAATATCTATAATATAGTTTGTAAGATCAATCTCTTTCTGGACAAAGAACAATTTGTTTCTTAACTTCTCAAGTTCATTATGATAGAACTGAAGCTCTTGCTCTTTTCTTTTTCTTATCTCATATATATCTTCTAATAAGATAATCTTTCCAGTCACTACAAACTAAACCCCTTAAATGTATCTTCAGTAACGTCTTTCTTTACACCACCAACAATGTAAGAAGTAATTTCTGTTTCTTGTGGTGCCACTTGAACTTCAGCACCAGAAATCCACTTCTCAGTCCATGGTAATGGATTAAAACCACCTTTATATGGAGGCTTTAATCCAATAGAAGTCATTCTCTTATTTGCTATCCATTCTATATATTCACTTAGCAATGCTTCATTTAGACCAATCATAGAACCATCTTTGAAAAGATATCTAGCCCATTTCTTTTCTTGTTCAACAGCATCAACAAATAATCTAATGCAATCATATTCAGTCTCATCACGAATCATTTCAAAGTCTTTATCTTCTTTGACTAGTGCTTTAAGCAATTGCTGAGTTCCAGCAAGATGTAAATTTTCATCACGTGCAATCAACTTAATGATCTTTGCATTACCTTCCATCTTCTTCAATTCAGCAAATGCCCATGAACAAGCAAAAGAAACATAGAAACGAATACCTTCTAAAACATTCACCGACATAAGTGCAAGCCAAAGTGCTTTCTTATGTTCATAATTAGAATAATTAATTTTTACATCTTGATCAATTTTATTATTAAAATAAATCAACTCATCATAGTACTTACTAATATCTTTTGCACAGTCTACAATCTCTTCAATATCATTTATTTCATCAAAAACTTTAGAGGGATTCGAATATATGTTCCTAATAATGTGGGTATAACTTCTACTGTGTATTGTTTCGCTAAATGTCCAGGTAGTGATCCATGTTTCGAGTTCTGGAAGGGAACAAATAGGACCAAACGCTGCTGTTGGTGCTCTACCTTGTACAGAATCGAGTAGGATTTGTCGCTTGAGGTTACTAGTGAAGATATGTTGTTCATGTACAGTTAAATCTTTAAAATCTTTAGCGTCTTTATAAATTTCAATTTCTTCAGGACGCCAGAAAAAACCGAGTTGCCTGTCTGTGAGCTTTTCCAACCATCCATACTTTTGTCTATCATATCTTGCAATAGTGGGTGTGTCATCAAAAAATGCCTTCACTTGTGTATGATCTTTTTTATTAGTGTAGTCGAAAACTTTCATTTATTTTCTTTCTTCCATTTCATATTCGTAACGATCATCATCTGATAAAATCCATCTAGATTTATTTTCTACTGTCCAGAGTTCAGTACCAAGTCTACGATCTACAATGTTCTTTCCCCATTTAGTTATATATGATGGTTCAAAAACTTTAACTCGATTATTAGGCTGAATCGCATAGTTGCCATCTTCTAGTTCTATAATATGTCCACATTTATGTTGTCCTGGAATTTCGGAAAATCCTGTATCAATAACATTTGAATCTCCTGCAGCCCAGTCTAAAGTAAACAAATATCTACCAGATTTTTCTTCTTTATTTCTATTATAATATACCATTTTTTTATTAGAAAGGAAACTAAAAGTTGTTACACCAATATGATAACTAAAACTGTCCCATAAAACTAATTGATGTAGTTCTTCTTGAGGAGTATCTTTTTTAGAACAAAATGCATGAATAGGCATTCTCCACCAAAGTCCTCCATCTTCCATTACAAAATGAAATAGTGGTGCCATACCTGGTATGCTTGCCACACCTATAATAAGGCATGGCAAGTAATCATCGTTTTGTGCAAACTTGTGTGGTCTATTTTGCAAAAAATTAGTTCTTACAAATGCTTCTATTGGTGGAATATTAGCGTTTATATAACTCATATGGTACAGCTCTCACAATTTTCTTCGTCGGGCGCGCCAGCTGAGAGTTCTGGTAGATTATCTTCGATTTCCCCAGCACCATCGAAGGTGTTAAAGTAGTAAAGTTGCTTTCCACCGTACTTATAAAACATCAACATATGCTTTAGCATTTCTGACATTGGAATTTTATCATCTTCATAAAATGTAGGATTATATGAAGTGTTTACAGAAATACCTTGGTCAATGAACTTCTGGAGGATCGCACAGATTTTAAGATAACCCTCCGGTGACGCTTGATCCCAGAGGAGATCATACTTGTTTTTGAGCTTACGGATTTCCGGGACCACCTGCTTGAGTACACCGTCTTTACTTTGTTTAACCGAGACCAAAGAGCGGGGTGGTTCAATGCCATTAGTCGAGTTGCTAATCTGTGCTGATGTTTCTGATGGCATGAGAGCCATAAGTGTTGAGTTTCTAATTCCATGCTCTTTAGCTTCCTCAGCAAGTTTCTTCCAATCAAAACGATATGTTGGTTTACCAGTTAGTTCATCAACATCTCTTTTATATGTATCAATTGGCATGATACCATTACCATACTTAGTCTCATTAGACTTAGGACAAGCACCCTTTTCTTTTGCTAGATCGATTGATGCTTTAATTAGATAATAAGACCAACCTTCAACAAAGTCATGTAATTTATTTAAACCTTCATGATCAATATTAGAGTATGATAGCCCATTTTTAGCCAACCAATAAGCAAGATTAATGATCCCAACACCCAAAGGTCTACGAGCCATTGTGGAGGACCTTGCAGCACGTATTGGATATTCTTGATAATCCAAAAGTTCATCAAGAGCCCGAACAGCGAGATTGCAAGGGCGATCAAAGTCAGCAGGATCATTTATCTTACCCCAGTTAATTGCAGCCAAAGTACATAGCGAAATTTCACCTTCTTCATCATTAATATCCTTCAATGGCTTTGTGGGTAAGTCTATTTCACAGCACAAGTTGCTCTGTTTAATAGGTGCTAATTCTTTAATAAAAGAACCATGATCATTTGCATGATCTACATTCATTAGATAGATGCGACCTGTATCCTTACGTTCCTGCATAAAAGCAGAGAATAGTTCAATAGCAGGAATCGTTTTCTTTCTAATTTTTGTTGAGCGTTCATATTTCTCATACAACTCTCTAAACTTATCTACGTCAACAAAGAAAGCATCATACAGATCAGGAACATCATTGGGAGAGAATAGAGTAATAACGCCACCGGAAAGGAGTCGTTCATACATTACCTTATTAAATTGAACGCCATAGTCGAGGTGGCGAATACGATTATCTTCTGTACCTTTATTATTCTTTAGGACCAATAGGTCTTCGACTTCAAGATGCCAGATAGGGTAGTACAAAGTTGCTGCACCTCCTCGAACACCGCCTTGTGAGCAAGACTTAACCGATGCTTGGAAGAGTTTGTAAAAGGGAATGACGCCAGTATGCGTAGCATCACCCATGCGAATAGGAGAGCCGATAGCACGAATACGACCAGCGCCGATGCCAATACCAGCTTTCTGAGAAACATACTTAACGATTGCGGAACTTGTAGAATTGATGGAGTCCAACGAATCATCTGTCTCGATAAGTACGCACGAACTGAATTGCTTTTGAGGAGACCTGAGGCCTGCCATAATAGGAGTTGGTAGCGAAATTTCAAAATTAGACGTTGCATCGTATAGGTCCTTTACCCATTTCAATCTATCTTCTTTATAGTTACGAAACAGAACCATGGCAATGAGCATGTAACACATCTGCGGAGTTTCGTAGATTTGTCCAGTAGCACGATTCTTAATAAGATACTTGCCACGGAACTGTTCCATACCTACATAAGCTAGATTAAAATCCCTCCGATGATCAATGTAATTGTTAAGAATGTTAATATCGTCATCAGAATACCAAGATAATATTTCTTTATCATAGTATCCGATATTGATAACATTCCTAATGTGAGTACCGAGATCAATAGGATCGAACTGCCCATATACCTTTTTCCTTAAATGATAATTAATCAAGCATCCAGCTGCATATTGATAGCCAGGGTTTTCCTCTGAGATAAGGTCTGCCGCCGCTTTGATTAATGTTTCTTGGATATCGGTAGTTTTAATTCCATTATAAAATTGAATATGTGAACGAATTTCGATCTCAGAAACAGATACACTGTTCAAGCCTTCACACGCCCAAGTTACTACCTTGTGAAACTTATTAAGATCCAAAGGTTCTTTTGCACCATTACGTTTTGTTACTAAAATATTTGTCATTACACAATAACCTTTTTCGTTTTCTTATATTATATATCAATTGTTCAAATAAGTAAACAATAAATATATAAAAAAATGAGGAGAAAAAAATGGACGCTAATTCTGCCTTTAAACTTATCTCAGATGTTGGTTTTCCTATAGCTGCAGCTATAGCTGGTGGTTATTTTATCTTCCTTACTATGAAATTCATTCTAGCAGGTGTTATGAGTTCTGTTCAGGGACTTGCCGGTATCATTACCGCTCTTGATAATCGTGTTAGAACAATGAATCATGATGTTATTCGTATCGATACTTTAGTATCAAATGCAATGGGTGTTAAACCCGACGTTGATAGATTGGCAAGAGCAGATGGCAAAACAGACGCTAGACGAGACTAAACCTCCTATTATGCATTTGGGATACAATATTACTATTGGTTCCCATATTATTATTTTTGATAATGAACTTGTATTCACTGAAAATACAAATCAACACGTAAATAAAATATTACCATTTAAACCAGGCACTTTTTTTGAAGCAGTTGAACTAGATGATGGTAGAGCCGCATTAAGAAGAGTAGAGATCAAAGATGGGCAATATCGCAGAACTAATTTCTAAATACGGATTTCCAATTGTTGCAGCAGTTGGAATGTCTTATATGATTTATTTCGTCTGGACATGGGCAACAAAGGAAATCAAGCCAGTTTTAAAAAATGCTAATACCGTTTTGATTGCTCTTATTGATCGTATCAGAATGTTGGATAATGATCTAATTAGATTGAATCAAAAAGTGAATATAGTTCTTCAACTCCGTAAAATGGAGCATGATGAATTAGTAAAAACAGCCAATGAATTTGTTGTCAAAGACGAGAATGGGACCGTATCGAAGCCAACCGAGAACGCCGGAAATACCCATAAAGAAGAACCCAAGAAGAAATAGAATAATCAGAAATCTATCTGAACATTCTTGTTTCATCTGGAAGTCCATCTCTCTTTGTTGATAGGTACCATCCAAAAGCGATGGTACCAAATATAATTAATGCTGCAATAATTTCAACAACACCATGTAGATCGTAGTTCATTTTATCCTCTATTTGCTTGTAGCTTTATAAGTACCATCCCAATCGTTGGGAGGATTATTCTTGTATTCTATAACACGTTCTTCCATCATGTAATAATATTCTTTTAGGAAACCGTTAAATACTTTATCTTTCTTTAATGCGTCAAGGAAGAATAAAGCCCGATCCCAGTTTCCTGCTTTATAATTCTTTCTAAAGTCCTTATGACATGCCCAATAAACCGGATCATAATCGTCTTTACTCATAATAGTATAGATACCAACACCAATTGTCTTACCCTTAACGGCAATAGTATCTAATTTAATTACATTATAATCATTCATTACCTGCTTTGCAGTCTCTTCACCGATAACCAAACGAACGCCATAGTTCTTTGATTGACCTTCTAAACGGCTCGCAAGATTAACAGAGTCACCAAGACAAGTATAGTCAAACCTTTGATCACTTCCCATATTACCAACAACAACTGAACCAGTGTTGATACCAACTCCCATGCCAAAAGCAGGGACGCCCTCAGAAGCAATTCCTTCATTAAACGCATCAAGATCATCTAACATCTCCAAAGCAGTTTTCACGGCATCTTTAGCATGATATGGATTATCTAAGGGAGCGTTCCAAAAAGCCATTTGAGCATCTCCGATATATTTATCCAAAGTGCCTTCATTTTTGATAATCTTCTCCGTCATAGCTGTCATGTAACGATTCATTATTTGCGTGAGTCCTTGTACATCAGCACCATAATGCTCGCTGATAGCAGTAAAACCACGAACGTCAGTAAACATGATGGAAAGTTCACGAGTTTCTCCTCCTAATCTCAATAACTCTGGATTCTTTTGTAGCTTTTCAACCAGTGCTGGTGAAAGATATGTACCAAACTGTTTCTTGATTTGCAGTTTCAAGAACAGTTCTTTGAGGAACTTTAGTATGACCATGTATCCAAAGATAATGGTACAAGATACTATTAGAAAACTAACATCCCAGAGTTGTCCATATTTACTGAAAGTAAAATAAGATCCATATACAGAAGCACCAACAAATATTGGATAGAATACATATGTTATTACAGGTCCAAATACTGGAATTAATAATATCATAAAAACACCAATAAGTAAAATACTTATTGCTTCAATCAGATTAGCAAATGCAAAACGAACTGGTGTCTTACCTTGAATAGCAGACTCAATACCCATGGCTTGCAATTCATGTGACCACTTTGGTCCTAATGGCGTAGCAATAATACCACCAACGCCTTCGACTTCTAATCCAAATACAACTATCTTGCCTTTTAGATTTACTTTATCAAGATCAGTATAAGATATTTTCTTAAACTTATAATTCCAATTCAACCAAATTCTACCATTGGAGTCAGTTGTCATTGGTTTGAAACCACGAACTCTAACTGCTTCAACACCAGCTTCTGTTGATTTAATTTGATATGATGGTGATCCTACAGCAACCCTAATTGTTTCCAAAGTGATAGATGGAAATATAGAATCATTAATACCCACGAGCATAGGAATACGACGAACAACACCGTCGATTTCAGGAGTGGTCGCTGCCATCCCCACACCCGAAACATTACTACCAAAAATGGGTAAAGGACCAATGATATTATTCCACCGAGGAATAAAAGGTAAAGGGTCGCCCCCAATTGCAGAATGCCCACGACCAATTCCATATCCATTTCCTTTCTGAGTAGTAGGTGTTTGCGAAATCACAATACCTTTCTGCTTCTTCAAAAAATCGGCAAGTACAGTATCGGTTCCCATTCTATCTTTTTCAGATAATAGCACTGGGAACACCACGATTCCCGCACCTTTCTTAAACGCTTTATCAAGTGCATCGGCAATATCCTTTCTTGCCCATGGCCACTGTCCTTTTTGTTTTATTGATTTTTCATCAATAGTAACAATAACAACATTATCAGATTGAACTTCTTTCTTACTCGTCAAAAGATAATCAAATGATTTTAGACGAAGAATCTCCACTGGAGAATAATCCATCACTTTCAAAAAGACAAATAGTCCAAGAAGTACAAATGCTATAAGTTTTTTCATTGCTGTGTTACCGTAGCACTACATCCAGATGGTGTAGAACATGATTGTTCGATAGAATATACCTGATTGGCAGTTCCAGATTGATTTAGGTTCAGTGTAGAAGAACCTCCTGCGTTATTTAGTTTGATCGTCGCAGCATGGTTTCCAGACCCTTCTTGAACAACTGTAACATTATGTCCATTACCTATAGTTTCAACATCAAGATAATGATTGCCACCATTTCTCTGTGTTAGATTCAAAGTATTATTTGAACCATCATTTATTACGAATGCTTTCTTTGAATTGTTATTATCTTGCAACACTGTAATGCTGTTCTGATTACCGCCATTGATTATTTCAAGGTAATGTCCAGAACCGTTTCCATCATCTGTTTTCTGCGTGAGATTTACAGTATTATTGTTACCAGCACCATCATACTTGATGTAGTTATCTTTATGATTCTTTTGTAGAACTGTTATGTTATTATAGTTACCAATCTGATCGACATGAACACCACTTGAGTTGCTACCACGATTCAACCATGCATCAACTTTAGCTTGCTGTAACTGTGTAATAGAACTTGAATAAACTGGTGTTGATGATCCGCCACCGCCACTACTAGTTGCTGCTGATCCATTACCAGATTCAGTAATAGTTCCACCTACTGTACCAGCAACAAACCCACCGATATAATCATCAAGTGCTGTTTGATTTTCTGATGTATAATAACTATTATCAGTCCAGTTAATATCAGAGACTACCAATATGGTTCCTGTGTATCCACTACCAAGATCACCAGCATTACCAATCCATAACATTGCAGAAACAACACCATTTGAGTCTCTTGTCAACCAAGTTCCTTGTGAGTTATTGATACTAGAAGCAGCGGCATATGTTACAGTTGTTCCTTCAGTAACATATGTTGGATTGGATATTTGTGAGTTGTTAGGAATAGATGGTGTATAATTAATAGTCGTTGATCCACCGCCAGCAGCAGTAATGATAGCAGCAACTTTACCATTTCTAGCAACACAACAACCATTATTTTCAGCAGTCATGTATAGAAACCCACCGTTCTGAACAAATGCTCTATACACTTCCTGAGTTGATGTACTTAAACTATTACCATCATATCTAACGTCCCATATTTGTTGATAGTTAGATATTGCAGAAGAAGACGTTGGTTCTGATGTAGTTATAGTAACAGTATGACCGTATGCTTCTAATCTAGCTTTTACGTTTTCAGCAGCACCATTGTATCCTTGAGATAATACTAGAACATTATCAGCAAGAGCAGGTGATATAAACAAAAAGAATAATAGTGCTAGAAACTTTTTCATCGATCCACTTGTGTTACTTTTACGGTGTTTTGATTTCCAGTTCCAGTTATCTTTATCTGTGGTTCTGGATTATTTTGTCTGATAGTATATATTGTGTTATCTTGTCTTTCATTAATACCAATATAGATTGTGCTCTTTGATCGATCATCTACCTTGAGATAATGATTCAATCCACCTTCATTCCAGCATACATTAAACACAGAGCAATCAGAAAGAGCAATAGCATCTGGTGATACTTTTAATTTTGCTGAATTTATTAGAGCAATCTGTTCTACTGTAACTCTTTTCTTTGAGTTATCAGCAGCGACTTTAGCTTCATCTTCTGGCAGTTCAATAAAGGCAAACTTCTTTTTATCTTCTTCTTTTTTCAATCTCGCAAGCATAGACATAATGCTTGGTGGTGTATCAAGAAGCATATTGTTATTAATGTTGCGAATATCTGGCTTGATTCTAACAACAGGTGTTGGTGTCTGTGAAGCAGAATAAACAGTAGTTGCTGTGAATGGTTGATTCAGAATCACAAAGCCTTCTGGCGTTTCAACTTTAATCTCACCAACTTCACATTCATTCTTATCTTCATTATAGTTGTGCATCTTCTTATCATCATCACAGCTTGGTAGCATGACGATAAGACTTCTACCAATCTCATCTACAGACATAGCAAAATCAGTACCACGAACTGAAATAGTTGCAGTTGGAGTATTGATTGCTACTCTTTGTGGATTGTTCTTTGCAATCTGTCCTGAAGCATATCTAATAGTACCAAGTGTTGCTTTGAGTGCTATTCTACTTGCATCAGATTGATTGGGATCGTAAACAAAGTCATCAATAAGCAAACGACTGTTAGGTGTGATTCTAACAGTCGTGTTATCCTTGAACTTTAATCTTGCTTCAGAATTGGACTTTGTTATAACTGTATCCATAGATTCAATGGGGCTTTGTTTCGCCCCATTGATTATGTTTTTCTTTCTATCAATATCGATATTACCTTTGAGTGATTCAACAGAACCAATCTCGGCATATGCTACAGATGGAAATAGCATCAAAGCCAACAGGATTCTAAGCATATTAGTTTCCTGTTGTTACAGATACTACGTTTGATGAACCATTTGTTGTAATATTTACAGTCGTATCAACAGTACCAGACTGAACAACAGTGTATTGGTTACTTGTACCAGTTACACTCATTACTAGTTGATGACCACCACCAGCAGTATCACCAGTCATTGATGATGTAATCGTATTAAGATCACCAAGAATACCAATTGTGCTGTTACTATCATTTGATGTGATAGTCTGTGTTACAGAGTTGGTGTTACCCTGAATCGTTAAAGCAGAGTTGATAGTATCACCAGTGATAGTCTTTGATACGGTATTATTATCACCAGTAACAGTTGTAGTTGATGTTACATTTGTTGCTGATGTTGTTTCATCACCGAGTAATGTTGTATCAGTATTACCATCACCTGTATATGATTTAGTAACAGTGTTATTGTTACCAATGATTGTATAGTTAATGGTGTTTGTGTTACCAGTCTGAGTTGTTGTTACAGAGTTACTATTTCCAGTAACAGTAGCAATAGAACTAGAATCACCTACCTTGTTTCCATTTCCTACTTGTGTTATATCAATATTATTTGAGTTACCTGCCTGCTCAATATATACCTTGTTTTGCGCAAATGCATGGGAAGTAACAGCCAACATCAGAAACATGACGAAAGCTGTAAGTTTACGCATTTATTTTGCTCCTTTGATTTTCCATTGCTTTTTTCTAGCACCTTCTTTAATCAACTCTAATACCGCTGCATGAACACCGAGTTGAACTGCCTTGTTCATACTTTCATTAGATGCTGAACCAAGTTCTGCTTCCAATGCCTTTGTACCAGCATCAATGAACTTTAGTACACCAGCATTATCCTTGAATGAATATACGGTCTTGGTTGTTGTAACAGATGCTAATACTTCACCAGTGTTTACTGATACTGCACGAAGAGATACTACAATCTCATCAATACTATACTGAGTTGATACACCAATTCCTAAGAATCTTGCACCAGCGCCACCAGTCTTTATGTTTGAATCATAACCAACAATACCGCCTGTAAGTAGAACACCAGCAAATACCATTGGAGGCAATTGCTTTGCATCCTTGCCTTGGTACATTTCACGCATCTGACGAATGATCTGACGTTCTTTGATAAGATGATCTAAATGACCACGTTCAACAACCTTAAACCATTTACCTTCACCGATCTCTTGTAGAGAACGAATAAGATAATTGTCAGCACCTTGTGTAATGGCAGAACTTAGTACTGCAACATTTTGAGATGCTTTGCGTTGACCAGTCTGATCATTAAATCTATAAACAGCAACAGAAATAGGTGGTCCAGCTGGCTTAGGGATTGCCTTTTTCTTATAGAACTTTGGTGCTGTTACTGTTGCATCTTGATAAGGAAGAATACCTTTACCAGCAACGGTGGCACAGCCACCAAGAGCCAGTAGAGAAATACCTACGATAGCTCTTTTTAAGCTGGTGGAATCCATCCGAAATCTCCTAATGGTACTCTGATTGTTGTTAGTGTTCCATTAACATCAGTAACATTAAGAACGACTTCTGTACCATCTCTATACCAGTCGATGGTATTTCCACCCAATGTAAATGAACCTCTCTGATTTGCTTCACCGTCACCAGAGAACATTCTATCTACCATTTGTCTTGCGAGTTCATTGAACACACGAGACTCTAAATTTGCTAGGAATCGTGCCAATGGAGTATTGGCAGCGTCTTGTTCTGCTCTTAATAAATCAGCCTTCTTTTGTGTTTCAATGGCTAATTTACGAGTCAACTCCATATTGTATATGGTGAGAGCGTGACTAGAAAAACCTGCCCCATTGAAAGATGGTGACAGGAATTGATGTGTCATTTCAGCTGCAGATAATGATGAAGACATAACGAGAAACATAACGAAACTCGTAAGTTTCTTCATATTTTCTCCTACTTGTTATAATCAATTCTATTTATAAGATTAAACTTTTGATCATCTGTCCAAGATTTAAGATAATCATTATCTTTATTAAAAATATTTAAATATTCTTCACGTGTAATTTCTCTATTTGAAATAGGTATTTCTCCTAGATGTTCTTGTGACATTTCCTCAGCACGCCCATTTACTAATTGATCTATTGCATGATCAATATCATCTTCAACTTCAACAGCATATCTTATACGAAACTGTGATAATGTTTCAACTAGAATTAACTTTTTCATTACTTTTCTCCAAGATCAAGTGAATCTTTGAGACTTGGAAACTTATCTGTAATCTCATACCAAGCATCACGAGCAATTTCACGATGTTCTTTTTGTGTTTCAGGTCCCATTCTGAGGGCAGTATAGTGAATCCAGCTACGAAGTGTTCCATTCATATACATGCGAGAGTTAGTCATACCTTCTGGTAGAACAGCACGAGCCTGTTCTTTTGCAATACCATTTTCAATTGCCCATGTATATGCCTTCATTATATGATCACGAACGGACTGCTGTGCTCCCTGCCATTGATTTTCAAGTTCACCATCATCAGTTTCAATGCTGTTCTGTCGATTCTTCTGATCCTGAAGACGAGCCTCACGAATAACAAAACCCAAGTCCTTAGTTGGATCAGCATAACGCTGGCTAAACTCTTGGAAACTGAATGAACGATGGCGCAAAATCTGGCGAGCAATATCACGAGTGGTATTGATCTCCATAACGACATTGACCATCTCAAATGGAGACCAGTGTTTATGTTTTGCAAGATATCGCAATAGCTTATTAGCTGTAAGATGATTACTCTGATTTGATGGATTGCTTACACGAGCAACATATGCAATAAACTCATCAACATTCATATCAGCTTCGCCAATATTTACTGGCTGTGTTACAGCAACAATTCTAGCGTGATTCATTTAAAACTTCCTTCACTATCTTTTCAATTACATAATATCCTGCAACGCCAGGAACACATTCATTTAAAATTTTATTCAATGCGTCTTCTAATTCTTTTATTCGAGTTTGATATGACTCGAATGCATTTTTTTTATTATCAATAATTTTCTCTTCACTTAGCATTAGTATATCCCATAATATTTAAATACGCCCATGATATATATGATACTTATAATGATCTGAATGACCATTAGTGAATATTTCTTCCACATCCATCCAACTATAAACCATCCAAAATTTCCTGCAAGAGAAAACCATACATTCATTGGATAGATATTGTATGCGGTTAGGGCAACACCAACTATCAATATAGCTGTAGACCCCCATTCCATCCACCATTCTAAAGATTTATTCACCAGTGTCTCCATACACCTGCAACAATGAAACCGTTAGTTACGAAGTAAGATATAACAATAATTGTACGAACAAACGCAACTGTGTCAGCCTGTCTATCTGATCTACCAGACTTTTCTCCAAGCGCTTTTGCCCAGATGTTCCAAACGTTTTTTCCATATCTTGTTAATATTATACCACATAAAAAGGTAAATGTACATAAGATAATTATCTTCAAGCTTTACTCCATTGGCTGAGCTTCACCTTTGCACTAAGATCCTTATATGTATTAGTCTTTATAATGTGTTCAATAAACTCTGAAGATAAACCAGCCAAGATCATATCATTAATATCTTTATGTTCCATATTTTCTGGCCAAATACAAACACTATAACCATTCATTATAGCCTTGTCAATTTTCTTAATCGTATCTGGGCTTCTAGGTTCATTGTCGTATACAATAACGAGTTTATTTTTAGGAAAGGAACGTATAGCAGATACCAAGTCACCACCACCAGTAGAGATTGAATTAGGAACAAACATAGAATCAATAGGACCTTCAAACACATTAACAGGACGATTAAAATTAGCTTTATCAAGTCCATAAACTTTTGGAATAGATTCGTCAAGTATGATGGTAATATATTTAATTGTGCTTTTACCCAGAGTTCTACCTTGATAGGCATGCACTTTTTTATCAGTAGATATAAAGGGTATAAGAAGGCGAGTCTCATCGCCTTTAATAGAATCCACGCTAAACTTATTAGGTATAAGAGAATTAGTATACTGCTTAAAATTAGGGCAGGCAAATAGAGTTGCGTGATAAGGGTTCGGGATTCTTCGAGCATCAACAAATTTTTTTACTGGATGATTTGGAGATAATTGTGATACTTTCTTAAGACCTTTTAATGGACCTGCTTTAAGAAAAATAGGCTTTTCCATTTTTGCTTCAAATTCAATTAATTCTTTTCTTTCCGGAGAAATGGAATCTGAAAGCTTTTCAAGAATATATTCTGCATGAAGTGTTGGATTAACTTGTTTAAGAAACCTATCAAAACTTGTATCAACACCGCAATTAAAGCAATGATAACGATTAGTTCCTTTTTTGTTATAGATATTTCCACGTGCCTTTGAACTACTCAATTGTGAGTCGCCACAAATTGGACATCTAAAATTGTATACGTATTGGGATTTTCTTTTGAATTTTTCCAACTGGCCTGAAAGCAAGTTGATGTATTTCTGATCAAGCCACATTAATTATAACTCCGTGTTGATAGATCTATTATAACAACATCAGAGAATTTGTAAACTGTTATTTTCCAATAAATTTAAAAATATTTGGCAATTGGGATATAATAAACACAATAACAGAAAAGCCACCCATATATAACCACATCATCTTTTCAATATTTGATATTTTGGAATTGATTGATTCATGCTGTTTTTGTTGTTCTTCTCTCAATTTTTTAATTTCATCAAATATTTTATCTTTATCTTTACTCATTTTTTCATAAATTTCTTCAAAATCTTTATTCACCTCTTCACGTCTTCTTTCAATAACATCAGCTAATCTATCTTGAATTTTTATTGTTTGTTCTACTTTTTCAGTTTGAACTGCTAATATCTTAGAAATATTTGATGAAACTTCTGTGAGCTTCTCAATAGTAATATCCATTCTCCCTACAACAGCAGAGATTGATGACATATCTTTTTTTATTTCTATAATATCATCAGTTGAACTCATGACATTTTTCTTTTAATTATCTGTCTGAGTTTCTTTTTTTTCTTCTTCTTATCAGCGGCAATAGGACCCCAATGTACAGGATCATCACCGGTACCTACAACTGTTGATCCAGTAACATTTACTGGTGTATCTTCTTTTATGTTTTTCATATCTTTCTTAACACCTGTATTATGTTTTCATCCATTGAGATAATATTTGTATCAATTACATCTTTATTATTAATACCATAAATTTTATCAGGTAAAATATTTAATAATACTAAAAATGGTTTAATATAAAAAAGTTGTTTTTCCATTTTTAAAAATATTAATTTACATAAAAGTTCTGAACCAAATATGTTATTTAAAACAATTAAATGGTTCAGAATTAATCTTTCTTTTAATTCGCCGGTTTCAATATATCTAGTAACTAATTTCTTTATATATTTAATTCTTTTTAAATCTTCATAAAACTCTTCAGTTGAATGAGCCTGAGGATTATCATAACGTTTAGCCAGAACTAATATATAATTTTCATTAGTCAAATATTCAATCATGTACCAACACTAAAATGATTCGAGGGTAATCCTCTTAAGAGTATTATCTGCAACTGCAATATAAAGATAACTTGTATCAAACATAATAGTACCTTTAGATACTGTTATGGATGAATTTGCTACCGTCGAAATATTATAAATTTCAACATTTGCTGATGAATTACCAAAAAGATTTGATACAGTAATTGATTTAGTAACCGGTGATGAAGAGGGACTGGTGAGTACAATCACTCTATCAGTCCCTGCAACACTGGTTGCTATAGCTAATTCCGAAGTTTTTTTCGCGTTATCAGTCATTTTAACCTATTAGGTTGTAATGGTTAGTGTAGCATTGCTTGAAGTGACGCTATCAGCGCCGGTAACAGCAAGAGTGGCCTTAAAGTCAACATTTGCAGTTTCAACTGCTGAATTAACAGTCAAT
>Ga0181602_10000042_pt1 | contig 101908 bp, 92 predicted proteins | sample 041ome_14_FD_148640 | JGI IMG/M metagenome (GOLD analysis project Ga0181602, IMG submission 148640) | Coastal salt marsh microbial communities from the Groves Creek Marsh, Skidaway Island, Georgia - 041408US metaG (spades assembly) | ecosystem: Environmental > Aquatic > Marine > Intertidal...
CCAATTCGAAGGGCGATTCTGATTCTGGTACCGGACGTTCTTCAATCGGCCAGATCGGTTCTCCTGTCTCACGATTAAGGACGAACAGGAAAGCCGACTTGGTAGGTTGAGCCAGCGCCTTGATAGTACGGCCATCCATTTCCATATCAAACAGGATTGGGGCACAGGGTAAATCCCAGTCCCACAGGCCGTGGTGGATGGTCTGGTAATGCCAGCGTCGTTCTCCGGTCCTGACATCCACCGCTACCAGGGATTCGCCGAACAGGCCGTCACCTGGTCGGTTAAAACCATTGTAGTCCGCAGCAGCCATTTCCACTGGCAAATAAACCAGGCCCAGTTCGGGGTCGGCACTCAATTGTGACCAGACACCGGCATTGCCATTCTGGTCGGCGCTGCCGTTTTCCCAGGTGTCGTAACCAAATTCCCCTTGCAGCGGAATGGTATGGAAAATCCAGAGGCGTTCTCCGGTACGAATATCGTAGCCGCGCACATAGCCGCGTGTATCCCAGGTGGATTCCATGTTGCCGGCGGGTCGATGGGCCGCACCTACCACGACAACATCACCGACAACCAGCGGGGTGGCATTGAGACCGATATTGGAATCCACCAGGTCGATGTCCTGGTCGAAATTCAGTTTCAGGTCAACAACACCGTTGTCCCCGAACGAAGTCACCGGGTCACCGGTCCTGGCATCCAGTGCGATCATGCGGTAGCCAGGTGTCACATAAATAATATATTCCTCGGAGCCGTCTTCACTGGCCCAGTATGAGAGGCCGCGCCCCGCGCCCTGGCGCGCCGCAGAGGAACCACGTGCCCCTTCATTTTCACCATGCATCCACAGCATTTCCCCTGTCGCCGGATCCATGGCAATAACTGCACGTCGTTGCCCGGCCGTGGTATAGAGCACACCATTCACATACAACGGAGTTGCTGAATAAAGACCATCAGGACGTGGGCCAAGAAAATCCGTTTTCAGACTCCAGGCAACCTCCAGATCCTTGAAGTTGTCAGCATTGATCTGTTCTAGCGGCGAGTAACGATGACTGGCCAGGTTGGCGCCATAGGTTGGCCATTCCCCTTGAGCCTGTTGCGAAGAAACATCGGATTGCGCCTGCACAACACCTGCACTTAGCAAGATACAAGCAAGCAGTGTTTTTATTAACAAAGTTAACTGCTTTCCTTTTGGAATATCTTTCATGGCAATTTCCAATCCTGTTGTTTCTATTTTCGATTAATAGTCTGCTGTTTATAGTCTACCGTCAGGGCGAAGGTGTCGCGAAGGTGATCCCGGATAACATGTCTTTTTCTGTTCCCAGAGGCTCATTGCCCAGGGGCAAACCGTTATACCAGAGCATGTAGGTCAGGACATCCACATTTTCCTGGAGTGACAAGCTGCCAGGCTGTGTGGGCGGCATGGTATTGATCCGGTCTACCAGTGACCAGAGCGATTCACCATTCCAGATACTGCTGAACTGCGGGCCTGCCAGAGGTGGCGCCTGGTCGACACCGTTCATCATTTCACCATGGCAAGCCAGGCAATGCTGGTAATACAGTGCCTGCCCTCGTGTGGCCTGATCCTCGGAAAAGGATACCGATGAAATCACACTGGGTTGAGCAGCAGTGAACGATGCTAGGAGCGATACCACCAAAAGAACACTGAACTTCACCACTGACTACTCTCTAACCTCTTTATCTCTTTACTTTTTTTGCTACTCGCAATGCGCTATTGGGTTTGCGCTTTTACATGCTCGCCGAAAAATTCAAAAATATCCGGCATACCGATATGGATGACATTGCCATGATCCCCATGCCCAAGCTCCTGGTAGACATAGGTCATCTCGTTGTCGCGCATGACATCCACCCAGCTACGTGCTTCCGCCAGGGGAACCGCTGTATCCTGGACACCATGGATCAGGAAGACCGGCATGTCAGGGATGGTGGCGATGGAATTTTCATCAACGAGAAAAGACGCAGGTGCAATGGCCGCAATGGCAGCCCATAGCTCCTGGTATTTGACGCCCAGATGGAAGGTACCGGCGCCGCCCATGGAATGACCCACCAGGTAGGTACGCTCGGGATTTGTATTGTATTCCTCGCGAACGATATCAAGTACATTCATTACATCCTTTTCGCTCAATTCGGCCAGATTGGGAGGCTCTACCGGTGTACCGCGGGGAAGCATAATAACGGGCGAGCCATACCAACCTGCTTCGTTATAACCCATCGGTCCCGCGACGATATAACCGCCTTCTTCCGCCAGGTCGATCATGCGGCCACGCAACAGGGAATTACTGTTACCCCCCATCCCATGCAGTGCGATGATCAGTGGTGCAGGGGTATCAGGTGTCACTTTTGAAGAAACATACAAGGCATAAGGCATATTCTTGCCAGCGTCCTCAAAAAAATAATTACGCTGCTGTACTCGGGAATCCGGTGGCCTGGCAGTGGGATTTTCCGGCTGGGCCAATGCCGGTACTGCCATCATGATGACGGCAAGCATGGGGATTGTTAATCGTATCAAGAATGATGATTTGCTCATGGTAAATTCCTGGTTGCCTGTATCAGGTTTTGAAAATATTTAATTCGAGGCTTCTGCAATACGTGCGCCAAGCGCACATTGTTCAGCAACTTTCACATAGCGCCACACGGCATCGTTGCCAATCACGTAGGGATGGGGCATCCCCGGTTGCCTTTCGTTGAGCCGGGGAATCTTTACTGTGGAACCATCGTAAGCCGTGTGATTCGACAGGATGACGTCAACTCCGGCACCGGCAATCACACCCTGGAAATAGACTGCCGAGCGGGCATAATCGCGCAAGCGCAGGTCACGGGGATCATCGGGATTATCACGGAAGTTGAACAGGGTACCGCCCCAGACCGCGGCAAGGTGCGGTTCACCGTTGTCATGTACAGGCAGCAAGGTGGAAATAGTACCGTGGGTGTGCCCCGGCGTGAGGAAGGTGCGCACGGTGTGGTCTCCAAGAGTCAGCGACATGCCATCGGTGGCGACGATGTCGCGGGTGGCCTTGATGGTTTCACGGCCGGAATTTTCATACAGGTCCCAGTCTGCCTCTGACATGACCACGCGCGCGCCGTATTTCTGTTGCAGGATGCCGGCACCGCCGGAGTGGTCGCCATGGGCATGACTGATAATGACGTACTTGATTTCCGCCGGATCAATACCCAGTTTGCGCAAGCCCTCAATAGCTTCAGCTTCCACGGAATAATCAAAGATAGAGTCCACCAGGATGATGCCTTCGGATGTGCGTAGCCCCCAGATGGAGAACACCGTTTGCCCGAGGAAGAACAGGTCATCGAACACTTGCACCGGTTCGGCATACCAGTCTCGCTCGGGATCATTCGATGGCAGTGCCCGCGGTACTTCACCGGTCACCGGCGAGGCATTGGCAAATTCGATGGGCCCTGCACATAACTGGCCGAATACAAAGGCATGGTCTTCACCGGCATACATGCGGGCTTTTTCCACGTAGGACAGCACCTCCGCCTGAACACCCTGCCCCATTGAAACCAGTGGTAAATAAACCAACTGACTGAACAGTACTATTGCCGATATGGTCCTGATTTTCACGGAATCCCCCTGATGTTGCTTTGCTTAGTTCTTTTTCAAGACTTTTCACAGACTGCCTATAATGACTTCATTTCGGCAGTTCATCAAGCAGGCTGAGGGACTGATTTCAATCAGGCAACGTGGCCTATTTTTCCTGTTACTGGCAAGGAACTCCCTACCAGCTTCTCTGGCAAAATATCCAGGGCAAAAGGAGTTACACCACCGAACTGCAATGTCATACAATACTTTCTTTTTTACGTCCGTAATCAATACGTTATAAGTAAATCAATAGCATTATGAATCAATCTCCAGTCCTTATTGCCGGTGCCGGTATCGGTGGTCTTAGCCTTGCGCTTACCTTGAATGAAATTGGTGTGCCCTGTATCGCATTGGAATCCGTTGCCGAACTCAAACCCCTGGGCGTTGGCATCAATCTCCAGCCCAATGCCGTGCGTGAACTTTATGCGCTCGGATTTACTGAGGAGCAACTTAATCGTAATGGTATTCAGACCGAGGAATGGGCCCTGGTCGGATTGAACGGGAAAGATGTGTACACGGAACCGCGCGGCATCAAGGCCGGATACCAGTGGCCCCAGTATTCCATTCATCGTGGCGCACTACAGATGATGCTTCACGATACCGCCGTCGAGCGCCTGGGAGCTGATGCCATTCGCACTGGCATGCGTGTCACGGGCTATCGCAACCATGACCAGGGCGTGACTGCACTGCTTGAAGACCGTGCAGGAAACAAACTGGAAATAGAAGGGTCACTACTGATTGCTGCTGACGGCCTGCATTCGGCAGTCAGGGCACAAATGCATCCGGATCAACCGCCAATTCAGTGGGGAGGCGCCATCATGTGGCGCGGCGTCACCAAAGGCAAACCCATCCGCACCGGTGCCTCTTTTGTCGGTTTTGGCACACACCATCATCGTGTCGTGTTTTACCCAATCTCTCAACCCGATCCTGATACCGGCCTGGCGGACATCAACTGGATTGCTGAAATCACCGTCGACAACACCGGGGGTTGGCAGCACGGAGACTGGAACAAGAAAGTCAGTCACGATGAGTTTATTCACCACTTTGAAGATTGGCAGCACGACTGGATTGATGTGCCGGCCATGCTTCTTGGCGCTGAAGAAGTCTTCGAATATCCCATGATCGATCGCGATCCCGTACCCACCTGGCTTGATGGCAATGTAGCACTACTGGGAGATGCTGCCCACGTTATGTATCCCACTGGTTCCAACGGTGCCAGTCAGGCCATCATGGATGCGCGGCACCTCGGGGCAGCCATGCTGGATCACGGGGTCACGGCCCAGGCACTGAAGTTTTATGACGAGCAGCTTTGCAAAAGCATAGGTGAAGTGGTCTTGCGCAATCGTGGCGCCGGCCCCTTTGGCTTGTTGAACCTGCTTGATGATCGCTGCGGAGGCATTTTTGAAGATATTGAAGAAGTGATTCCGGAATCAGAGCGTAACGATTTCATGCAGGTGTACAAGAATGCCGCCGGTTATGCTATTGATAGCCTCAATAGTGCACCGGATATCATCCCACAAGGTAGCCGGGTAAAGGTTCCCTAACAAATATGCGCACCCGGTACCGCCAGGTACAGGGAATACAGTGACTGACTGCTCGCCATGAACAAACGGTTGCGCTTTGCACCACCGAAACAGACATTGGCACACACTTCCGGCAGACGAATCATCCCGATCTGATCACCTTCCGGTGACATCACCTGTACACCAGGGCTGGCGCCACACCAGACATTGCCCAGCTCATCACAGCGCATACCGTCAGGGGCAGAACGCCCTCCACCCGGCGCGACCAGTCGCCCAAGCATACGACCATTTCGCAGGCGAGTACCCTCCACATCAAAGACGCGGATTTCACCTCGGTCTGCAACGTACATCAGTGAATAATCCGGCGAGAAACACAAGCCGTTAGGCATGGTGGTGTCATCAGTGGCCTGGGTGATACGACCATTATTGGCATCGACATGATAGATAGTCGGTGCAATTTCAGATTCCGCCGGATTACCTTCATAAGGCGTGCTGATTCCGAAAATGGGATCAGTAAACCAGATACTGCCATCGGGATGCACCACCACATCATTGGGCGAATTCAATCGCTTACCTTCAAACCTGTCGGCAATGACAGTTACTGACCCATCCGGTTCATAACGCACCACGCGGCGACCGCCATGTTCGCAGGACAATTGCCGGCCCTGGAAATCAAAGGTATTACCATTGCTGTTGCCGGAGGGATTGCGAAACACAGTGACCTGGTTGTCGTCCTCCAGCCAGCGCATTTGTGCATTGTTGGGGATATCACTCCACACCATGTATTTGCCGACTCCGTTCCAGGCAGGCCCTTCTGCCCACAACGTTCCTGTATAAAGACGCTGGATGGGGGAATTGAACTGCACCAGGCGACGAAAGCGCGGATCCAGTGCAATGACATCGGGATCGGGATAACGTATCGGGTTTTGACCGGACCAGTCGCGAATAATGGCCTGGGGAGAGATATCATTGAGGGCAGGAGGTTGTGCTTGTGCCAGCAAGCTTGCAGGGGCAAGAGACCAGGCTGCTCCCCCTGCTATGGTTGCTAGCACCTGACGCCGACCAAGCTGACCTTTTAATATTTCCGGTAGTGATTTCATGATAGATTTTGTCTTCCAATCTCCATCAAGTTTCTGGAGGAGTTATCAATTGCTTATAGCTGGATGAAGGATTTATGCCTATAGTTGATGAATACTGGTTCAAATGTCTCTATTCGTAACCAGTAAACTACTTTCTTTTTGTTATTTATGCACATATTATCTATAGTAAAAAGTCCTTAAAAGAGACTAATTTATTGAAACTAAAATTTATGTAACAGCCGAGGGGCAACCATGAATACGAATAAATCCACCATCAGCAAATTCGCCAATTGCCGTGTATTTTCGACTTTGCTGCTCGTCTTTGCGAGTTTCCTTAACGTTTCGGTACAAGGTGCCGAAGCGACAATGTTCAACACCGTGAAAATGAAATTGGCGCGTGGTGAGCAGGTCGTGGGGGGTACTGTCAGCACCAACGACGTCAATATCTACTGCGCCATGGCCAATGCCGGTTTTGACTTTCTCTGGATTGAGATGCAGCACAGCCCGCTGACCTACCAGGAAGTCGCCACCATGATCCGCGCCTGCCCGGGTCCTGCCATTCCCTTTATCCGCGTACCCACTGACAGCGAAGGCGATATCCAGAAAGCCACGGACATTGGTGCACTTGGCATTATTGTGCCAATGGTGGATACCGTAGAAAAAATCCAGAATGCCATCACTTACGCCAAATTTCCTCCTGTCGGTAAACGCAGCCAGGGGGGTGGTCAGTACGGCACCTTGTATGGACGCGGGTACCGGCAAGCGGCCAACGACAACATCATGATCGTGGCGATGATTGAAAACCCCGCCGGTGTTGAAATTGCCGACCAGATAGCCGGCCTGGAACATGTGGATGTGGTGTTTGCTGCCAGTTCAGACATCGGCAGCTTCACAGGCCTGCGCCAGGGTGATACCGCATACGAAGCCTTGATAACCCGCATCAAGGACGCGACACTTGCAGCCGGCAAACACGTGGCCGGACCTTCCGCCTGGAAAGAAACCCGTGAGGGCTATACCTTTTTCCAGGGACCCCCGGAGTCGGCGCTAATTCGCATGGGCGCCACCCAGAGTCTTGGCGGGTCAGCAAACTCAGGATTGCCCCGGGGTGTGGCTCCAATTGAAGGACTGGAAGACTGACTTTTCATATAAAAATTAAAAACGGGGCAGATGCCCCGTTTTTTAATCCGCTAATTAATCCACCTATTAATCAATCTATTTATCCACCAAGGCCTGGTAGATCAAATTCTGCACTTTGGTCAGCAGAGCGCCATCCCCGGGAAAGGTCTGCGCGTTGATCACGTAAGCCATGTTTTCGGCGGGATCGACACGGAAAGTTGTTGTTGCCGCCCCGCCCCAACCAAAACTGCCTACCGAATCCAGGCGTCCCAGCGCCGATGTATCCAACACCACAGAAACACCCAGGCCGTAGCCGGTGGCGCTGGGCCCGGTGCCGTTGTTGATAGAAGGAATATTGTCGGGGAGATGGTTTTGCGCCATCAACTCAACTGTCTTTCTGCCAAGAATACGAACACCGTCGAGTTCGCCGCCATTAAGCAGCATGCGCGCAAATTTCAGATAATCTTCGGTGGAAGATGACAGGCTCAGCGTGGCGAAATGGTGGTCCGTAAACCGGGCATATCCGTCTTCTGCCTGGGGCTGCAGTCCCCCATCACCGTTGGGTTGATAAACCTGGGCAAAATCATTCGCGCGTGAGCGCGGTACGCCGAACATGGTGTCATCCATGTCCAGCGGATCGAACAGGGTTTGTTGCAAGTATTCACCGAATGGCATTCCGGAGAAGACTTCCACCAGGTAGGCCTGGACATCATGACCCAGGCCGTAAACCCACTGCTCGCCCGGCTGGTAGCGCAAAGGGACCTTGCCCAGCTGCTGGATTTCCTGGGTCAGGGAATCAAGCTGGAACATGAGCAGACCATGCTCCCGGTAAACTGCGTCCACTGCGTGATTACCCAAACCGCCGGACAGGCCTAACGTGTGACGAAAAGCATCCTGGATGGTCGGCTTGCGTATCGGGTCTTCGAGAATCATGTTGCCGCTGGCGTCATAACCGGCAAACACTTTCAGGTCGTTGAACTCGGGTATGTACCTGTCCAGTGGGTCGGTCAATTCAAATAGTCCCTGTTCGTACAAGGTCAGCAGGGCAACGCTGGTGATGGGCTTGGTCATGGAATACAGTCGGAACAAGTGCTCCGTTGTCATGCTTTCTCCCTTTTCACGATCAGCAAAACCATAGGCCTTGTTATGCACAACCTGACCATGGCGGGCTACAGATACAACTATTCCTGCAACCCTGCCCTGATCAATCTGCTGCTGGATATATTCATCCATCGTCTCCAGCCGCGCAGGGGAAAACCCGGCTACCGATGCTTCTTGTGCTAATACATTAGAAGACCCAACAAACAGCATTGCCGTCATTAGTGCACAGGTTACTTTTCTGTTTATCAATTTGTTCATATCAGTCTCATCAAGGATCAGTCAGTAATGCAATATAATAATCCGGGAATATTGGGTTCTTTGTACTTTGTGTTTTTCATCCCTGCTTTCTATATTCAATCTACGGATTATTGTTCTGTATTATGTGCCACCTGGCGCTGTTTGATTAGGTCCTCTATCAAAGCTGCCGTCTCCGGTTTGTCTACTGGTGGATGTGTGGCGAGAAATACACCATGCGCCCAGGTTACCGGCGTCCGCCCTTCCTTGTCCGGAATATCCAGCGCTGCCCCGTTGGCCGCCAGATAACGGATGATGTCGTTGGAGCCGCGATTGGCCGCGCCATGTACGGCCGACAATCCCATGGAGTTGAGAGCATTCACCTCATTGCCAAGGCTGTGGGCGTATTTCACCGCTTCCAGCAAGGCCTCTTCACCTTCATCCCAGGTCTGATTGACCACCCAGTTGATTCCGGCGGCTGCCATAAGTGGCGTGGTCCCGGCATACGTTCCTAGATTGGGATCAGCACCATTTTCCACCAGCAATTTCATGACAGTGACATCGCCGGATAGTGCCGCGCGCAGGAATGCGGTCTGGCCCGTAAAGTCCACCCAGGACAGATCACCAATGCGGGTAATAAAGCGTTGAGTTGGCGGGCTTTCCTTTGTTCGGGCATTAACGTCTGCACCCGCAGCTATCAGTTCCTTTATAAGTTCAAGCGCCGCTGCGCGATCCACTTTGTTGTCTCGCGTTGCTCCTGCCACATTCAGGTTGCGCAACATGACGGCAGACCATAGCGGTGTTTCACCATACCAGTCGCTGGCGTTCACATTGGCACCCTGGGTAATCAGGTAACGGGCCGTGGCAATATGCCCGGTTGGCGGACCGCCTCGACTGACGATACTGCCGTTAACAATGGCATTGATGAGCGGAGTCACACCATTGGCTTCGGTTTGCTCAAGATTGGCACCGGCTTCCACCAACATGCGCGTCATGTCAAGATCACCCTGGCGGGTGGCATACATCAAGGCCGTTTTTCCACCGGCCACTGGCGCACGTTCGCCGTGTTCAGGAATCCCGCCACGATTGATACCGATGCCTTTGGATCCGGCATTTTCGCTGGGCAGGCGCATGCGTGGTACGTCACCGGCCAGAGTCTGAGCATTGACATCCACATTAGTGTCCAGCAACAGTTGCACCACCTCAGGGGCTTCTGCGCGCACTGCCACCATCAACGGCGTCTGGTTGAAATTGGGTTCGCGTGCTTCAGGGACAGCGCCATAGTCCAGCAACAGTTTCACGATGTCAGCAGAACCACTGCGAGCACCAAGAAACAGGGAGTTCTCTCCTGCGCGATCCGGTGTTTGCGGATCAGCCCCTGAAGCCAGCAGCAGACTCACCATCGGCAGGTCGCGATTTTCGATGGCCAGGTGCAGAGGCAACAAGTCATAGGCATTGGCCAGATTGGGATTGGCACCGGCTTCCAGCAGCAGTTGTGCTGTGTCCACATCTTCCAACCGCACGACCCAGTGCAGGGCGGGTGTTTCATAGGGGCCCAGGGCATTCACATCAGCGCCCCTCTCCTGCAGCAAGGCCCTGACCGTGGTCATGTCCCGTGCCATTGCCGCTTCGGCAAGCCGCGTGTCTGCGGCATCATTTTCCAGAAACAGGGTTTTGTTCTGCGCTGCCTGCACAGACAGGCTGAGCACAGCAATCATCACCAGTAAAATTTTGAAGCAGTTCGCTAACTTAGACATTCAGTACACCCGTGCTGTCACCGAAATCATTCACCGGTACATTCAGTTTATCCAGTATGGCGTTATGCAGGTTTGCAATGGGCGTACCCAGACCCGCACGTATATGCCGCCCGCCTTCCAGATTGCCTGATGCACCACCGGCCAACAGCAAGGGCAGCGGATCGTGGTCATGCTGGTTGGAATTGCTCATGCCGCTGCCGTACAAAATGATGGAGTGATCCAGCAAAGAACCATCACCATCCGGCGTATTACTCAATTTTTCCAGGAAATAGGCCAGCGTGGTTCGCGTATGGAAGGCGTTCAGGGTGGCCAGCTTGTCCTTGTTGGCCTGCACTTCGGAATGGTGTGACAGGTTGTGGAAAGGATCGTTGACACCACTTTCATTGTAAACACGGTTGCTGATTTCCCTGGCCACCATCAAGGTGGAAACACGGGTGATCTCCGCCTGCCAGGCAAGCGCCATCAAATCGAACATCAATTTTGACTGATCAGTAAAACTGTTGGGCACGCCGACAGGTTTGTCCGGTACTTCAAGATCGTTAACCGGCGAGGCGGCCACCAGTTCCAGACGCCGCTCAATTTCCCTGACATCTTCCAGGTAACGCTCCAGGCGCTGGCGATCTACTCCAGGCAATTTGCGTTGCAGGGAAGCCACATCACCGGTGACAGAATCCAGCAGACTCATTTTCAGGGCCTGGCGCTGGGCGCGCTCTTGTTCGGTACTGCCATCACCAAACAGGCGCTCAAACACGACCTGGGGATTGAGCTCCATGGGTAAGGGAGTTTCAGGGGTGCGATAGGATATTGAGCTGCCTTCTTCAAAGGACAATTCCAGCGATGGCATCGGCGTATCCTGTCCGATGTATGCGGCGGCTACCTGGTCCAGGGATGTTGGCGAAGGCCCGGTCCCCGGTTTGTGACTGGTCAGCCAGACTGAAGAAGAACGGGCATGGTTGGCGCCGGCCGAGGCATCATCGCCATAGGCATTGGGCAAGCGCATATCACTGATGATATTGAGCTTGTCACGAAAGGGTTCCAGGGATTTCAGGGTGGGCGTAAATTCAAAGCCTTTACCATCAGTAGTTGGCATCCAGCGATCCATTACCGCGCCATGGGCAACATAGATACAGGCAAGCCGTGCTTGTGGTGTTGCCGAGCGCTCAGCTGCCAGCGATGCTGCCGGCAACATGGAATCCAGCAAAGGCAAAGCCAGTGCGGTGCCAGTACCACGTAACAGCAGACGGCGAGACAGATGTTTTTTGGTCAAATAGTTCATATCCACATACTCCTAGCGATTCGCTATTGGTTGTTGCGGGCTTTCTACAGCGACTTTGTACTGAAATGGAAAACTCTCCACGATGCCGAGCATGACATCGGAAAAACGATATTCACTCTCGGCTGTCGCATTAACAATTTTCCGCACTGCCGGCATATCGTCAGGCTCCAGCAGTCGCCCGAGCGCATAAGTCATCAGCTTTTCTGTGATTGATGTGGCAATGGTTTCGCCGCGTGACAACAGGGCATTGCGCATATCAACCGGAGAGTTGATCGGCGTACCGTCAATCAAATATGAACTGGTATTAATTACTTGTTCTTCATCCCGGTCGCGCCAGCGGCCGATCAGGTCGAAATTTTCCAGGGCCAAACCCAGCGGATCCATAATCTGGTGACAGGAAGCGCAAGTGGGATTATCCCGATGCATCTCCAGTCGTTCACGCAGGGTATTGGCCACCCTGCCATCAGCTGCGCCCTCCTGGGTCAGATCGGTTTCCACACCGGGAGGTGGTATGGGTGCCGGTGCACCGAGAATGTTTTCCACGATCCAGACGCCACGCAACACGGGTGAAGTCCGGTTGGCAACCGACGTGGCGGTAAGAATGCTGCCATGGCCCAGCAGACCGCGACGGGGACTGTCAGCAGAAATTGCCACTCTGCGCATGTAGTCGCCCTGGACATCGCTGATGCCGTAATGTTGCGCCAACTCTTCGTTTAGCCAGGTGTAATCGGCATCCAGCAAATGCAGCAAACCCCGGTCTTCCTGAACCATATCCATGAAAAGCAATTCAGTCTCTTCACGGAAAGATTGTTTCAGGCTGGCATTGAAGGCACGATCCTGGGGCAAGGCGACTTCCAGTTCCCTCAACATCAACCACTGGGCGGCAAAATTTTCCACCAGGGCACGGGCACGTTCATCGGCCAGCATGCGTCTCACTTGCGCTTCCAGTATGTCGGGTTCGGTCAACTGGCCGTTTGCCGCGAGTGTTATCAATTCCTGATCAGGAATACTGCTCCAGAGGAAAAAAGACAAGCGGGTTGCCAGCTCAAGCTGACTGATACGGTAATTTTCACCCGGCTCAACAGTGTCCGGCTGGACTTCAATCTGGTAGAGAAATTGCGGGTCTATCAGCAAGCGCGAAATGGCATACTGGATGCCGAATTCAAAATCCCCTTCCGCTTTGCCCATGGCAAAGAACTGCATCAGCGTGTTGACCTTGTCTGCATCCTCAGCCACCGGCTCACGAAAAGCGCGTGACGTCAGGTCCTGGAGGATTTCCCGTGCACATGCTTCATCTTCGCTCGCGGTTTGCGGGTAGCAGGAGAAAATGGCGCGCCGGCTTGGAGTATCACCAGCTCCTGAAACTTCAAAGGGACCGTTGATTTCAATTTGCCTGATAGCCCCACCCAGGGAATAGTCATCGTAAAATTCATTCACACCCACGCAACGTTTGTCATCCACCAGCGCAGCACCGAGTGTTTGTGGGCCTGCGGGAATCCACATCTGGAAACGACCTGGATCTTCCACCTCCAGCGGCATTTCGTTCAGGGTCAGGACAATATTGGGGCCGCTGCAAAAGGCCTGGTTGTTGAAAATACCGCCGGCGCCCTGTCCGGAGACCCGGATTTCGTATTCGGCATCCAGGGGGAAATTGTGCGTGACCAGCATGCCACCGCGCGTGCCAAGAGGCAGGCCTTCACGGTGACTGGTCTGGCTACCGGACGGTGCCGGGTATTGCACCTGGGTGGGAATCATGGCGCGGTCACCAACTGCTGCCCGGCTGATACGCATGGCAACACTGACATAGGATTCAATCAGGGTCGGTGACACACTCAGGGATTCAGCAAGGTTATCAAAGCCTTCATCGGCTTCATCTGCCGGTAATAAAGTCGTGACAATACCCGCAGCGTCGTATCCCAGCAGATCGCGAATAACATTGATGTACTCGGCGCGGTTGAGCCTGGCCAGGCCTTCATGTCCCGGATTCGGCTGCTCTGCCTGCTGGTGGTCAAGCATGTTTTCAAGGCCAGAGACAAAGCGGGCAAATTCAGCACGGGGTGGCCGCGGCTCACCTGCAGGAGGCATCAGGCCGGTGCGAATCCTGCGTACTGCCTTTTCCCAAACCTCATTATCCTGCAACAGCTCATCCCGGGACATGATGTCAAAGGCGATACTTCCAGAATAGTCTTCAAAATTGTGGCAATCCTGACAATAGGATTCCAGGATTGCCCAATCAGGTTCACCCGCCTCCTGTGCCAAACAGGATGTGCCAACCAGTGCCGTCATTGCAGCAAGCGGCCACACCATGTCTTGCCATACTTTTCTAAAATACGTCATTATTTTTAAACTCTTTATGAAAAGACTATTTTTCAATATCGGGGTATTTATACAAACTCGTTCCAACCCTTGTTAATAAGTGAAATTCTACCCCAATTGCCCATGGGGAAAGGCAAATTGGGGGTAGATTTCACCTGGGAACTTTGAAACTTGTCATTTCTGAATGTTTCAGCGTTATTTAAGAAAAAATACCTTTAAATAGAAGCAACACTTTTCTATAGCCTTGATAACACTCCGTTTCAGGCCCAGAAAATCCGGGTAATTTCAGGTTGTTTTTCATTAGTCTTTTTTAGAGACTAATTATTACCCGAATCCTGGTTAAAAGCGAAGCGATATCTTGCAGGAATTGCGGAAATCAAGGAAATCAAGGGGTCAGAGTTCTTGATATTTCGGTAAATTGACCTACCTTTAGTGTATTACGCTAAAGCAATTCAGTAACAAGGAAATATTATGGCAAGGATGCCAAGTATGTTCGTTGATGGCTGTGCCCAGCATATTATTCAACGCGGCAATAACCGTTCGGTTTGTTTCTATAACAATGCTGATTACGCCTTTTATTTACAACAACTGAAAGAAACTTCAATTAGAAATAACGTTGAAATTCACGCCTTCGTTCTTATGACGAACCATGTCCATTTATTGGTCACTGGACAGAATAAACAAAGTATCCCGAAAATGATGCAATCTCTTGGGCGCAACTTTGTCAGATACATCAACATAACTTATCAGCGAACAGGTACTCTCTGGGAAGGAAGATACAAATCAGCTCTGGTATCAACAAGACAATATTTCTTAACAGTAAGTCGTTACATTGAGTTAAACCCTGTCAGAGCGAATATGGTACGTCTACCTGGAGCATATCCATGGTCAAGTTACCGACATAATGCCATGGGTATTAATATTTCATTGATAACTGAACATGAAGAATATCAGGGCTTAGCTTCTTCTAGAGCCAAAAGACTTCTCGCTTACAGGTCATCATTTAATGACGAAATCCCCAATCAACTTTTAGATGAAATTCGCTTTTCCACAAACAAAGGCTGGATATTAGGGAATGATAAATTTCAGCAAGAAATTGAAGTGGCACTAAAGCGTAAATTATCCCGACCAAAGTGGGGAGGCGATAGAAAAACAGTGCTGCTCAGGGATCAAGAACTCTGACCCCTTGATTATGACCCCTTGATTAACCCCTTGATTACGAAAGGCGAAAGACAGCAGGACAAGCGCCGCCCCATCATCCTCCTTTTCACTGATGTGCTGTACAGCCATGTGGTTAATCCTCAAATATAAGGAAGCAGGATTATTTAACTGTTAACTTTTCGTATAAAGTAACTGTCACTTATTGATTCTTATATACTACTTCTATCACAACATGAATACTGCAAAGCACAGGAACAGTTTTATGATTCGATTCTCCATGACAATTCTGTCCCTGATGCTGATCTCTGCTTTCTCGTTTGCACAATCTGACAACGATCCCAATCAGAACTACACCCGCAACGATAACTGGGGCAATCCCCCTGGCGGTACCTGGGATGGCAGCACCATGTGGGTTGCTGCTGACGGGAAAGGACAAATATACGTCCTGGTTCGGGCCAAGCCCTATGTGCGGATTCTTGACCGGGACGGCAATTTCATCCGTGGCTGGGATGGCGAGGGAGAAATTTCCAATCCCCACAGCATTACAGTCGACAATGATGGCAATGTCTGGATCACCGAAACCTACAGTCACATCGTTCTCAAGTTCAGCAATGACGGTGAGCATCTCATGACACTGGGGAAACGGGACGAACCGGGTGACAATGACGTCACCGACCGCTTTACCCAACCCAACCACGTTTTCATTCACGACAATGGCGACATCTACGTGTCGGATGGCTACGTCAATTCCCGCATCGTCCACTTCACACCGGAAGGTGAATTCATTCGCATTATCGGTGGTGTCGGTGGCCCGCGCGATGGCGAATTTCAAGCCGTTCACGGCGTCGCTGTGGACTCCAAAGGCAATATCATTGCCAATGACAGTGAAAATTTTCGGGTCAATGTTTTCGACAAGGACGGCAAGTTCATTGAAAGCTGGCCTTACCAGTCCCGGGGTGGCATTGAAATCATGGATGACGACACGGTCTATGTCAGCGACATTAACCTGGGTGAAGTCTATATCCTGAAAAATGGCGAACTCATTGATACCGCCTACGCACCCCGCGCCCATGGACTGGCAGTGGACAGTGACGGTGCCATCTATACGTCCAGCGCATCACGTATGACAGTCATCAAACTGACGCCAAAGTAAAACCAATCCATAAAAAAACCAGCCCCTTGTTCAACAAGGGGCTGGTTTTTAAATGTCTAACTAACTACTGCAAAGAAATTACTTCTTAGCAGCTTGAAGGCAGATACTGAGCACCAGTTTCTGCTTCACAAATCCAAAGAACACCAGTAGATGGGTCACCGGAAGGCCTGAGAAGAAGAACAACATTTGCACCCAGGTTAAGATCACTACCGTTAACACGGATGTTAGTACCATCCCATGACAGGGAGCTGACCATGCCCTGGTTGATATCCTGCACAGTGACACTACCCATGGTAATACCAGCGATAGTGGCATTAATGAGAGCATATTCTGTAACAGTATTTTTGGCTGCACTGGAAGCCAGTACCAGTTCAGAAGCTTTCGCACGGATTGTATAATCCTGATACGCGGGAAGAGCAACTGCCGCAAGAATACCGATAATCGCAATTACGATCATCAATTCGATAAGGGTAAAACCTTTTTGGGCCTGCTGTTTTAAGTTTTTCATTTTGTCTCCTGGACAAACATGCATTAATAAATAGCGCTACTTCGATTTCCGATAAGCGTCTAAAGGAACTGCTGGAAATTTGTGGATAGCGTAAGGGGCTACGCTACTTAAAGATGCTTACCCTCAGTAAGCATTGGTGGGTCAGACATATTAACCAGATTTACCGGAAATAACCCTTTTTATATGAAATTACTTCAATGCTTATAGCCCAGATGAGAGTTGTATCACATGATTTGAGCAAGTTGCTCCAACTTCCCCCCAATAAGGAGATTTTGAGAGTAGAAGACAAAAGCCCGTTAATTCTCTTTTATTGAGAATCCTGCCAGTTAAAGAGGAAGATTCCTTTACCTGGATACAGGCCATAAACATAGTTTCCAGAAGTTATGCCATCAATTTCCGGTAATTCTTCGAGACATAATAAAAGGTATTTTTTTCTTTTATTTTCAAATATTTACCATTGTTCATGGGTTCTCTATTACACACATTCCATCTGCGGTGCTTGCCAAGACTACAAGCTCTTACGGCCGTCCTTTTTTTTTCCTTATTCCTATCACACAAAAATCAATCGTCATTTGTTTTATGTCATACGCACTAACTATTTATGAAATTAGAGTAAACCTCTGACTTATTACCAATTTATTACATCCTTTTAACCAAATGAATTTAGAGTGAGGCAGTAATACCATCGGCTTACGAATTTTAACTACATCATCCCGTCTCGAAGCTACCCTAGGGCTGTGTACTTTCCTCAATAGTGGTTTGTTAGCGCAAATCAACGAGGCTGACGGCACAGCCATCCTTGATGAATATTGTGTGAGTTGCCACAACTTTGAAGACTACTCCGGTGGTATTGATCTGGAAGGTATGGACATACACTCTATCGCCGAGCTTCCTGAAATTGGTGAGAAGGTCATCCAGCGCTTGCGCGCTGGCATGATGCCACCTGTGGATCAGCCCCGCCCGGAACGCGATGTTGTACAAAGCCTGGCGGTTATCCTGGAAGAGGCCATTGATGAACTCGCAGCAAACGAACCTATACCCCTTCCAGCCCCGGGTCTGCATCGTTTGAACCGCACTGAATACACCAATGCCATTCGAGATCTGCTGGCGCTTACAATAGATGCATCGACCTTTCTGCCGCCAGATGATTCAAGTCACGGTTTCGACAACATGGCAGGAACCCTGACTACTTCACCAGCACTTATTGAAGCCTACCTGTCAGCGGCAGGAAAAATCAGTCGCCTGGCAATCGGTACTGAAACTGCACCTACCCTGGCCATATTCGACGTACCCGTTGATACTTCCCAGAATACTTACATCGAAGGGCTTCCCTTCGGAACCCGAGGCGGCATGCTCATTGAGCATGAGTTTCCCGCTGATGGTGAATATGTATTTACCGTCAAAGGCATGACCGGTTATTTCACTCGTGTACTGGGCAATGTGGCGGGAGAGCAGCTTGAAGTTACTATTGATGGCGAGCGCGTCTATTTATACGACTGGGATTCTGAAATTGGCAACCAGGAAGGTAATGGCGGTCGCACACCAGCTATCTCGATCAAGGCAGGATTTCACAAGGTTGGTATTACTTTTATAGCCACCAGCGACCTGCCTGATACCGGCATTAACAAATCCTTTGTCCGCACCATGAACTCGCCAGGCTCAATCTCTGGCTATACTTTCTACCCACACGTTGGCCAGGTCTTTATTGAAGGACCATACAATGGCGTGCCAGCCACCATCACCCAGAGCCGTGAGAAGATTTTCGAGTGCTATCCCCAGAATGTCAGCCAGGAAGGAAACTGTGCACGTCAGATCATTTCAACTCTGGTGAGCAAAGCCTATCGACGTCCGTCAACTGATTCTGACGTTGATTTGATGATGAATTTTTACCTGGCAGGACGCGAAGAAGGTGGCAGCTTTGATTACGGTATTGAAGCGGCATTACAGCGCATGCTGGCTGATCCCGAGTTTATCTATCGCTCCGAAATTGAGCCTGTTGGTGTCGCCGAAGGTTCGCTCTACACCCTGAGTGATCTCGAGCTGGCCTCACGACTTTCCTTCTTCCTCTGGAGCAGTCTGCCCGATGAAGAGCTGGTTGACCTGGCAACACAAGGACGTCTGCACGATGAGGATGTTCTCCAGCAACAGGTTCAACGCATGATCGCTGATCCTCGTGCTGAAGCATTTGTAGTGAACTTCACCGGCCAATGGTTGAACGTTCGCGGCATGGCAGCAAGCGAGCCAGTTGTGGACATGTTTCCGGATTTTGACAGCACGCTTCGTGATGCTTTCCAGCAGGAGATCGAAATGTTCTTTGGCAGTATTATCCAGGAAGACCGCAGTGTTCTGGATTTGCTGACAGCGGATTACACCTTCGTCAATGAACGCCTCGCCAAACACTACGGTATTTCTGATGTGTACGGTTCACAGTTCCGTAAAGTACAACTTGATGATCCGGAGCTTGAAGTGCGTCATGGACTGTTAGGCAAGGGCGCCCTGTTAACCATTACTTCTGACGCGGCGCGTACTTCACCGGTTAAACGCGGCAAGTGGTTCCTGGAAACATTCTATGGTGTCAGCCCTCCTGATCCTCCACCCAATGTGGAGATTGATCTGAGCCAGACTGCTGGTGAGAAGCCTAAATCCCTGCGTGAGCGCCTGGAGGCGCATCGTACCAACCCATCATGCTCTACGTGCCACATGATGTTTGAACCCATGGGATTGGCCATGGAAAACTTCGATGCTGTCGGCAAATGGCGCACAATGGATTCAGGCAATCTGATTGATCCTAATGCTGTTGTTACTGACGGAACACCAGTTAACGGCGTCACTGGCCTGCAAGAGCTGACTTTAAGCAATGGTGATCTATTCGCCAGAGTCATAACTGAAAATCTGCTTACCTATGCCGTAGGGCGAGGCATGGAGATTGAAGACATGCCTTTGGTACGCTCCATTACACGGGACGCAGCTAAAGATAACTATCACTTCTCATCCATGTTGATGGGCGTCATCCAAAGCCCGGCTTTCAACATGAACATGAAGTCAGAAGGTATTGCCCAGAGCGGACAATAAGAACGACAACCTTTCAGGTACTCAGAAAAAAGGCCGGCTATATGCCGGCCTTTTATTGTCAGAAGACAAATTAGTCCTTCATCAATGATGATGCCCGCCGGGCCCGTGCGCATGACCATGTGCAATTTCTTCTTCAGTGGCCTGGCGTACTTCTGACACTTCAACACTAAAATTCAGTGACTTGCCTGCCAGGGGGTGATTGGTATCTACCGTGGCCATGGTATGCCCCACTTTGCGTACCGTCACTTCACGATTCCCGTTTTCCGTATGCACTATGGCCGTCATGCCAGGCTTCCATTTTTTGGCTCCAGCCAGATGTTTCAAAGGCACACGCTGCTCGGCATTATCGACACGTTCACCGAAGGCCTGATCAGGTGACAGGTTAACCTCCAATTGGTCTCCAACTGCCTTGCCTTCCAAAGCCTCTTGCAAGCCTTTAAGTAAACCATCCTGACCATGCAGGTACGTCATGGGTTCCGAATTATCAGAACTATCCAGAACATCGCCATTGCCATCTTTCATGCTGTAGTGGAATCTGACCACACTGTTTCTTTCTATGTTCACCTGGATCTCCTGGACTGAAATATAGTGCTCACTCTTCTCCAAGCCCTGTAGTGTACTCATAGGCCAACTCCTTGCACTGATCCACCGCAAAGGGCGCATCTGCCAAAAGAACAGTATCGGAACCACTGTACTGATCTTCAAAATACAGGGCATCTTCAGCGATATAGTCACGCTGCAAAGCCATCGTGTCGGTGTCGAGAGTAAAACGTTCAGTGATATGAAGTCTGTTGCTGTGTGGGATATTACCGGCAAGTCGTCCCTCTAAAAATCCCGTTGTTTCTACTACAAGCGTATCGCCTTCCCAGCGGCCAGTTGAGTAACCCCCCCGACTTGCTACGAATCCCGAGGCCTGGGCGCCGCCCATAGTGATATTACGTGTGAGATCACGGCCATATTCCATGATGATCAAATCTTCTTCCTGGGTGATGCGATTGATGGGGCCGTCGAAGACCCAGTCAAACAGGATGCTGGTGATCTCACAGCGCATGCGTGGATTATCTTCAGGGGCTTGCCGGCGTAAGACTTCGGCTGCAGCCTGGCCCGCTTCGGTCAATGTCACGGGGCGCGCGCCCCATCCTGAGTTGGGTACCAGGGAAGTGTCTATCTCGCCAGATTCTATACCCTCAATCATGCTCTTTGGTGCAAGCACACCACGGGCACCAACCGCCTTTGGCTGCGCCATCAAATATTGTTCCTGCGCCCAGTCACCAGAGATATTGGGTTCACCATTGGGCAGACGTAATGCCCGTTCCCTGTTTAGCGACGAGTCAGCTTCTGATAACTGCTGGTAGCGCTCAAGCGTCGGCGCCTCGCCAATGGCCAAAGTTTCCACATAACAGGAAGACGGATCATCGCGATGGGGATTGCCAGTGATGACAATATGCGCCCCTTCGACAAAGAGTTCGGGAGACCAGCCGGAGCGGCGCAGAACCGTGGCGGCGCGCATCTCGCAGCCCATTTCCAAGGCAGCGCCTTGCGCATCTGTTGTTTCAAAATAAACATAGGAATGGGGGTTTACGAATTCGAGATTGGTCAGGATCCCTTCCACCTGAATCTCGGTGTTCGGATCGAAACGACCAAAGCCGTGATGTGCCACAACGGCACTTGAGCTTATAAATAGAACTGCCAATAAACTGATTTTTCTGATCATGCTAGAACCTGGTGCGTTCCGGATAAGGTTTTTCCAATGCTTACTGCCCGGCATTTATATCCACAGCCTCTTCTGATGATGGCGCTACATAAATACTGGTACCACCACCATCAGTACTGCGTTCAGGGACAGGCTCACCATTGGCAATGGCAGCTGCCACACTTTCCTGGAATCGCTTTTCTGCTCTCAAGGCATTGGCGATAAAGAAATTACCCTCATGACAGGAGTACTCCAGCACTTCGTAGTCCGGCTGGGTGGTCAGAGTCGCGCGAAACGTCCAGGGGCGCTCAAATGTTCTGGCGTCATCAATAGTCGCAGAATAGTTAATCATGTCAGGATCAATCCGCGTAAAGCGTTCTGTAAGCACGGCATCTTCACTATGCATCATGCGCGCGAAAGAAAGTTGATCGGTGAGGTTGCGGGTTTCCACGACCAGCGTGTCCCCTTCAAAGTGCCCGATGGAGGCTCCCATGTATTGCTGTATTTCCGGATCGGGAAGTGCTGCACTATCCAGGGGAATGATGCGGGTATCGTGCAACATTTCATAGGTGATAGCCACTGCATTGGGCGATTGAACGATGCGCATGGCATCACCATACAGTGATGGCAGAATGGAGCCGGTGACGCCGCGGCTAATACAGCGGTCGTAATAGGAAAAGTCATCCGGTGTGAAAAACGGCCCATTAGCCTGGCCTCTTCGGTTTGCGGCCCGGCGCCGCTCACCTTCTTCGGTAAGCGCAGGCATTCTGCCATCCGGCGGATCAATAATATAAGAGGTATAACCAAAAGTTCGGGTGCCGACTTCAGAGGAATCCAGCGCACTTAATTGCAGGCGGGCTTCACCTTCAAACTCCTCTCCTGCTCGCAGGCTGGCAAGCCCTCCAGGACCACTGTTGTAACGTTGGCGAAATTCTTCATCAGTCAGGTTCTCGCGGGTACCATATTGGCTGGGTCTTTCCATGGGGATGCCGCTCATATCCCGGCTGGTGAACGTGCCTTCCAGATTCGGGTCACCCCAGGAAAAGTGCCCCACCTCCCAGTCAGGATCCGCTACAGCAGCCGCTGTACGTTCAGCAGGGACAGGTGCTTGTGCATCCTGGGCCTGGGCTTGCAGGCTAAGGGTAAACCCCATAATCAAGAGAGTCAGGGGCCGTGCAGGGATCATTGCAGCCCATTTGGCAGGGTCATCATTCTGCTCATTACCGGACTTGAATTGCTTCCACATAATTGTTCTACTCCTGCAACACGCATTGATTGTCTATATTAAGTTGAATGAAACAGAAACTTCTACCTAATCTTGTGAATTTTCTTGCAACCTGCCTTGTTGTGCTTGTACTTATCTCTGACGCAGGCGCCCAGCCAAGGCAACGCCCGGCGACTATTGCTGGCAAACCGAACCTCAACGGCATCTGGCAGGCAGCCAATACAGCCCACTGGAATCTTGAAGGACACTCTGCCGAGGCAGTGGATGACTTCTGGCAACTCGGCGCTATCGCTGCCATTCCTGCAGGTCCAAGCTTTGTTGATGGCGGCAGGATTCCCTATTTACCTGAAGCCCTGGCCATACGCGAGGAAAATCGCGCTGGCTGGCCCGGTGCTGACCCGGAAGCCAGGTGCTATATGCCCGGTATCCCCCGGGCCACCTACATGCCCTACCCCTTTCAGATCGTGCAGGGTGAAGGCGACATCATTACCTTCAGCTATACCTTTGCCAATGCCAACCGACCGGTATATATGAACGAGGCCGATCACCAGATTGCCCCGGTTGACCTCTGGATGGGAAGGTCCAACGGCTCCTGGGATGGTGACACTCTGGTTATCGAAGTCAATTCCAACATTGAACAAACCTGGCTCGACCGCGCCGGTAATCATCACAGCTATGCCATGGTAGTCACAGAGCGCTATAACCTTTTGAGTGAAAATATCATGCAGTACGAGGCTACCATCGAAGATCCGATGACCTTCTCCGAACCCTGGACCATTCGCATGCCGCTGTACCGGAACATTGAAGAGAACGCCCGCCTGTTTGAGTTTAATTGTGTGGAATACGCCGAGAAGTTATTGTATGGCGATCTGATGAGTGAAGATGTATTGGCTAATGAAGCCCCTTGAATCTCACCAATTGATTATTTAACTATCTTGTTCAACAAGAGGTAACAAAGATGCCGCGCTACGCTTTCCTTTCTCCAACCTCACCAATTAAACCTGTTGCAATTATTATGCTCCTTGGCCTGGTTAGCATTTTACCTGCCCAGGCACATCATTCTTTTTCTGCGGAATTTGATATCGACCAGCCCATACAACTGCGTGGCGAAGTCATCCGCATGGTCTTCTCCAACCCGCATTCCTACATCTATATAAATGTCACTACAGAAAGTGGTGAGGTTCAGGAGTGGGCCATTGAAGGGGGCGCGCCCAACGCGCTCATTCGCCGCGGCTGGAATAGAAACTCCCTGCCCACAGGAACAGAGATCTCGGTACTTGGTTATCGGTCGCGGGATGGTGAGTTCAGGGCTAACGGCGGTGCCGTTACCTTGCCTGACGGAACAGAACTGAATGCAAGCTCCACAGGTGTTGGTGCCCCACCAGTTCAATAAGAAGCGAGCATTCGCTCAGCGCTATAACGATTAGTTAGCCATTATTCAATTCAGAACAGCAACGTCAGGCACATCGACTTCATCTGTCATGGACAGAATTTTCACTCGTGTTTTCAGATCTGCTTTGCAGAATGCATGTAGAAAGCAGGTTTGTTCTGACATATCCAGAGCGGTTCGGGCAAAGTCATCATCTTCACCGGTTTTCAGGAAGACATGGGTTTCTACCGGATCAGCTGTCCCCGCTTTGCCAGTGCCGCCACTGGCACCCCCCAGTGAAAAATGGGTGTCCTGCACGATGCGGTATTCCTGCAAATCTTTTTTCACTATTTTTGCGTAACGACCGAACTGGGTCATAAAGCAAAAACCAATGCCGGCTGAAATATAGCTCGCGGCATCCGGTGCCAGACCTTTCCCGCCATTCACCTCAGCTTCATCACACAAGAAATGAAATACCGACCCATGGGGATTAAACAGATGTTGGGTGACTTCCTTGACGCCATCCTCACGCACAGTACAAATCACTCTGACGTGCAGCAGACGATTTTGTTGTTCGGCCAGACTGTCATTGGCCAGTGTTGTGCTATGTCCCGCCTTCGGTGTCATCCCGCCCTTTGTAATCAGGCCCGACCAGTCACCACTGGCAGGTTGCGCCTGGTCAAACTGATCACCTGGATCGGGCAAGGCCGGACTGCCTACAGGCAAGGCTTTGGCGGTATCGATTTCCTTGCCATTGTGAGTCAGGGTAAACAGGCTTTCCCTGGTACCGCGCATCAAGCCATTTAGAGGTGAAGCTGCGGTGGCATCCAGGACTAACTGGTTCAGTTCATCCTGATCAACATCGCTGTCTATTTGCACTGTCAGATCCACATTCCTGGCACCACCGGTCATGGAGCCGTCTTTGGCAGAGCCTTTCATGGTGTAGTAATTGTCCTGGATCAGGCGGATATCATTGATGGTGATACCCCTGATTTTTGCCAGAGCCAGGATTTCATTCATGTAGGAACATACCATGCCGGTAGACAGAAAGGACAAGGGACACGAGGCTTCATCCAGGCCAGCAAGATAAGCGCCTTCATCACTGGCCAAACGCCAGACATTGCCCGTTGTGGCCGAAGCTACCAGGGCTTCTTTTTGCATCACGGAAAGCGAGCGTACACACAACCTGACTGCTTCACCCAGCCTGATTTCCGGTAACTCAAAGCCAATAACATCGCCATTGGCAACTTTAAAAAACAGGGGTTTACCGCAATCTATTAGTGGATTCGACTTGGTATTACTCATAAGAGATGCTCGATATTGTTTTGTTTTTCTCATTGTAAAAGAAAGGTAGCAACAATAAATAGTGTAATCACGGGACAATCACATACAATTTCCAGGTGAACATGAAAGCTCCCAATAATGGCAACTACGATGTAATAGTCCTCGGTGCAGGTGCAGCTGGATTAATGTGCGCACTGACTGCAGCAAATAGGGGTCGCCAGGTATTGGTGCTGGAGAAGGCCAACAAGATTGGCAAAAAAATACTGATGTCCGGTGGCGGGCGCTGCAATTTCACCAACACCGGTATCGAGCCAGAAAATTTTCTCTCCGAAAACCCCCATTTCTGTAAATCCGCCCTGTCCCGTTATACCCAATGGGACTTTATCAAGCTGGTGGAAAAGCATGGCATAGCCTATGAAGAGCGCAAGCACGGACAACTGTTTTGCAAGGACTCCGCAAAACAAATTGTCGAGCTACTCAGAACTGAATGCGAGCAAGCGGGTGTTAAAATAAAAACCCATTGTAATGTAGCAGCCATTTCTCCACTCCAGGCAAACGACGCAGACAAGCTATTGCGTTACCAGCTTACAGTTTCTGAGGGAGCAAACAGCCGAAATAATGGCGTTACCATTTCCTGTGCATCTCTGGTCGTTGCTACTGGCGCTCTCTCAGTGCCTACCCTTGGCGGCAGCGGCATGGGCTATGACATTGCCAAGCAGTTTTCCCTGAAACTAACTGAACGCCGAGCAGGCTTAGTTCCTTTTATGTTCACTGATGACTTCAAGTCAGTTTGTGAACGCCTTAGCGGTTTATCCGTTGAGGTGGACGTCAGCTGCAACAACATGCAATTTAGTGAAAGCCTATTGTTTACACACCGAGGTATCAGCGGACCCGCAATCCTGCAGATCTCCAGTTACTGGTACCCGGGAGATGAGATTATTGTGAATCTCTTACCTGGAGTGAACGGCAAAGACTGGCTACTTGAAGCCAAACGGGAGCATGGCAGGAGCCTGCTGAAAACCATTCTGCAACAAAAACTGGGCAAGGCACTGGTCAGTGAGTTACAGAATCTCTGGTGGCCGGAATTCCCGGACACCCCTTTAGCTGAATTCAACGATCAGACGCTTAAAACCATCGGCGAGCAGTTGAACAACTGGCGCTTGAAACCTTCAGCTACCGAAGGCTATCGTACTGCTGAAGTAACGCTGGGAGGTGTAGATACTGACGATATCAGTTCACAAACCATGGAAGCCAGGAAGCAACCGGGATTGTATTTCATTGGCGAAGTGCTGGATGTCAGTGGCCACCTGGGCGGATTCAATTTCCAGTGGGCCTGGGCTTCCGGATATGCTGCAGGGCTTAGTGTCTAGGGAAAGCTGTCAGGGGTTCAGGTACACGTCAGGGTCAAGATAATCTTCCAAAACACCAGCTTCCAGCAAATCCGAAAAATAGCCCGTTGGGTCACAGGCTGATTGCTCAGAGACATCCAGGTTGGCACCACGAGCCGAACCGCGGACTCGAGTCAGAGGCTGGTTATAGTACGGATCGGAAATGGTCATAACGCGGTCCATTGTCAGCCCGTCATCTGAAATACTATAGCGTTCCATTATGCGAGTTCCTTCTCCCGACATCGGGTAGCCCGAGCCGTCGAGCCAGCCAGGCAACAAGTGCGTAGTTTCTATCACCAGCTCATCTCCTTCCCAATGGCCCATAGAGAAGCCATTGGCAGTGGCCTGTGTGTCATTGCCGGGAGTGGAACCGTCCATCCAGATACGTCGGGTGGAATTATGATCCACGTACAGGAACAGATAGTGAGATCCGGCATCATAAATAGTCATGTTGTAAGGGTTACCAAACAGTCGGGGCAGACCGTAAGCAAGACAACGCAATACCGGGTCATCATACTTTTCATTGCTTTCGTAGAGCGCCCTGCCTGCAGGTGTCATGGAAACCGGTTTAGGCTCCAGGTCGTCGACGGTAACCCGGAACTTGTAACGGTTGTTCCAGTTACCGGTAATATCCACCGGATAATTGTTGTTTACGTCACCAAAACCGAAATTATTTTCAGCAGTTGTTGCCTGGGCAGTATTGACCGGTGTGTTGCCAGCAACACTGCCGAAACTTCTACCATCATTGGTTTGTATGCCCCGAATAAAAAGTTTTTTTACGCCATCACGGCCCAGTTGGCCCTCAACAGAAACAACATCCCCCACTCTGACACTGTCCTTTAACCAATTCTGGCCCCGCAGAGAAGTTACACTCGATGTCTGAAGTTCCCAGGACTCCATGCTACCGTCCTCCCCTGTAACATCGATCTTGTAACGCACATGGGGATTACTGAACCGTACCTGGGTTACAACGCCGCTCAAGGAACCCTGGGCATTAGCATCAAATTCAGCGGCAAATGAATGGTGTGCCAGGGCGCTGTTCACATTCAGGAAGGATGCCAGCACTAAAATAACAAGCATTGTTTTTGCAAAATATGATTTCATGGGGTACTCAGCAAAATTAGGAGGAACTAAGTTATCTCGTAGCGAAAAGGGCGTTTGGTATATCACCACCTTTAGAACTTACTTTCTGGTTATGGCGTTACTTTTAGCACCATTGAGGAAATTCTGGCCATCGCGCATGGCGGCAGTCAGGCCGATGATGTATTGCACCGTGGTGCCGTAATAAGTAGAGGAAGCAACATCCAGATTGCTTGCGGCCACGTTCAACACCTTGGTGTAAAAACGTTCGGGAGGACTTTTAGTACCAAAACGGGGTGCATTCTTGAAGGTGCCTTCTCTGGTCAATTCTCCAAGAGACACCATAATCTGGGTCAAATTAGCTTCCATTTCTGCCTGAGTCAGGGTGACCCCCTTGCCATCGACAACACCAAAAGCAAGGTTTACCGCAGACTGTGCGATTTGATCTGCCGTAGCTGTTTCTGCAGTCACATTATCTGGCAAGGCTGCCAGAATGGCATTGCGTGTCACTGTATCGTTGGCCACTTGTGCATTGGCACTTGGACCAGAGACAGTTAATACCAGCAAGAAAATTGTAAAAATGGTTTTCATTAAATCAGTAGTGTACGTTAATCTTTAAAGGCTAATTGTTCAGAAGTGTATCGAGAAAGGCGATCGTATCCTGATGTCCGACGAGTTCTGCCAGGTCACGCGGTGTATGTCCACCAACATCCGGAGCATTCAAATTAACACCCTGGTCATAGGCATATTGCAGCACTTCATTCCAGCCAGCCTTGGCAGCGCCATGGGCAATATTCTGACCGTTGGCCGCCTGCTCAAAGATATCGGCGCCGGCATCGATTAACAGTTGCATGACCGCTAGTGCCTGCGCCCCGGTGGTAAATTCGCCAGAAAGGGGGGTGGCAATAAAAATACCGTACACACGCCAGACCCCTGCGGCGGAAAGCAAAGGCGTCACTTCATAAACCCTGTTGGCCAGATCAACACGGGCGTCGTATTCCAACAGCAGTTTAACGGCCTCTACATCCGCTGCTTTTGCAGCCTTGATCAGTGCGGTGGCACCGCCAGTTAACACCCTGGAATCCGGCGTGCCATCGGTATAGCCACGATCACCACCAGCACGGGGAGGCGGTTCTTTTTTAAGCCGCATATCCACATTGGCACCCATCTCCAGTAAAGTCCTGGCGATCTCCAGTGCAGTATGGGTATCGGTTGACGGTAAATCACCACGACGGCTGCTGGGAATCAGGTTCAGTTCAATGGCTGAGTAAAGCGCCGTGCGCCCATACCAGTCCCAGCGATGAATATCCGCGCCCCGTTCAATCAGGGTATTGGCGGTATCATAATGCATGTTCTGCAAGGCCATGATCAAAGGGGTCTGGCCATCAAGGTCGGTCAAATTAATATCGGCGCCGCCGTCCAGCAACGCATCAACACAGGCGACACACCCTTCCCTGGCCGCATACAACAAGGGCGTAAGGCCACCGTATTCAAGAGGTTTGTTGCGCGGTTCAGAGGTTATTCCGCGGGGCCAGTCATGATCCCTGCCTCTGGCATTAACATCCGCACCGTGTTCAATAAGCAGCTTGACCAAAGCCGGCTGTTGTTGGGATGAAGCCCACATCAAGGCAGACTGCTCTCCCCAGTTTTCAATAGTATTAACATTGGCACCATGCTCCAGTAACAGCCGCGCAGTCTCTGTGTTGCCAGTGCGGGCCACGGCCATAAGCAGTGTCTGTCCTTCCCTGTTGGGAGATTCGATATTGCCGCCGGCATCTACCAGGGCTTTCATGATGTCAAATTCGCCATGCTCGGAGGCCACGGTCATTGGTGTCGCACCATAATCGTTGGCCATATCAGGATCAGCTCCTTGCTCCAGGAGAATATTCACCATGGCAAGGTCTTTACGGTATACCGCCCAATGCAGGGCTGTCGTGCCATCCACAGAAGGTTGGTTGATATCGCCGCCCTGGGCAATCATGGCCAGCGCTGCATCCTGCTTACCGGCATTGACCAGGTCAGGCAGGGTATCTTCAGCCCAGACCGCGTTCGATCCCAGCATCAGGATAAATGCGGCAAAGCTGGCGATAAAACGAAACAGGAAGTTTCTTTTCGACATATCAGACTTCCGCCAACATTCCGGTGCTATTGCCGAGCTTCTCTACACTAATGCCAGCCCTGTCCAACAAGGTCAGAATCAGATTGGCATGGGGAGTACTGTCCGCATAGCTTAAATGCTGGCCACCCTTGATACGTCCGTAAGCGCCGCCAAAGATACTTGATGGCAAGGGGTTCGCATTATGAGCATTGGAATCGCTCATGTTACTGCCGAACAGGAGGATGGAATGATCCAGGATGGAACCATCTCCGTCAGGGGTATTACTCAGGCGATCAAGGAAGCGGGCAAAGATCTTGGCATGATAGGCCTGGATCACTGCACACCTGTCCATCTTGTCTGGTACATAGCGGTGATGGGATAGGGGATGATAGGCCTCGGAAATACCGACCTGATTGTAGGTCAACATGCTGATCTCTGCTGATAACATCATGGAGGCCACACGGGTAAGTTCAGCCTCGTAAGCCAGGGCAATAAGATCAAACATCAGGTTGATATGTTGTTCCCAATTACCTGGTACACCCAATGGGGCGTCTGGAATATCAATACCGGTAAAATCCTGCTCGCCCAGTTTTTGTACCTGACGTTCTACGTCACGCACGGAATCAAGATATTCACTCATACGCTGCTGGTCAGCATTGCCAAGCTTGCCAGTTAAAGAAGAGGCACTTTCCGAGACCAGATCCAGCAGACTGTATTTCTGGTTCATGATGGAATCACGTTCTTCGGCAGTATCGCCCTGACCAAACATACGGAAAAACAATTTGCGCGGGTTGTGTTCCATGGGCAGAGGTTGGGTTCTGCCACGGAAAGAAATGGTTGAGCCGTAGCCGCAGCCCAGGTTGGCATCACAGGCGCCAGCACTGGAGGCTTTTACTTCAGTACATAATTCGATAGAGGGAAATGGCGTGTCCTGACCGATTGCTTGCGCTGCAATCTGGTCAGCAGAGATGCCATAATTCGGGTCGTTTTCATCCACTGTGAACGGCGATGCACAACTGAGCCAGGTGCCTGGTGAAGTGGCATGTACACCAGCACCTTCCGCCGCCGTATTGCGCAAGTTGCTGACAATGGTCATCTGGTCCCTGTAGGCCGCCAGAGGGGTGAGAATCGGACTTAATTCAAAATCGGAGCCGGTGGTTTTTGGTGTCCATTTATCCATGATGGCACCATGGGGAAAATAGAAAAATCCCAGCTTGGGACTGGGAGCTGCCGCCGTCTGCGCCAGAGCAGTTCCTGCCGGAATCATGGCATCAAGCAAGGGCAACGCAAGGGTAGTACCCGCTCCCCTTAATAATGTTCTTCGTGACAAGTGTTTCTTTGTAATAAACATGTCTGTTCCCCTTAATCCCCTGTAGGATTTACCTTATTTGCCAGCCTTACTGCTCTGTTTATCTGTCTGTTTATCTGTCTGTTTATATATCTAATTAAAAACCGTTCAATAACTATACACCAAACTGCCAATTTACTGCTGAACTGATGCATTTGCTGCAAGGATTTCACCTGCTGAATCATGCTTCATGCGGAACTGCTCACTGTTGATAATTCCCAGCACCAGCGACGACAAGCTGTAATCTGCGGCCGCCGACTCACGCACTATGTGCCTGATCGCCGGCATATCCTGGTATTCAATACGACGGCCCAGGCCAAAGGTCATCAGCTTTTCAGTAAAAGTCTGCACAAACTGCTCAGGACGCGACATGATGGCTTCGCGTAAAGCGATTGGCCCATCTACAGGCGTTCCATCAGCCAACACGCCGGAAGAATCAATAGGTGAGCGTGCCTGGCGGTCAATATCGCGCCAGCGACCCACGGCATCAAAATTTTCCAGGGCAAAGCCCAGCGGATCGATGACACCATGACAGCCATTACAGGAAGGATTGGTCCGGTGAGATTCCAGACGTTCCCTGACAGTGGTGAATTCCTGGCCGATCTCGATTTCAACAAAGCCTTCAACATCAGGCGGTGGAGCAGCAGGTGGTGTGCCCAAAATAGTTTCCAACACCCAGGCGCCTCGTAAAACAGGCGATGTTCTGTTCGGATAGGAAGACGTCATTAACACCGCGCCTTTACCAAACAAGCCCCAGCGTCTTTCATCTTCCAGTTGCACGCGGCGAAATTCTCCACCGCGAATATTGTTTAGCCCGTAATGCAAAGCCAGATTTTCATTCAGGAAGGTATGATCTGCTGTCAGCAAATCCGGCACTGGTCGATCTTCACTGAAGATGCTTTCCATGAAGAGCAAAGCCTCTTCAGCCATGTCCGCCCTGATGTTTCTGTCCACATCCCGGAACAACTGCCCGTCTGGCGTAATATTCGCCAGCTCTGCCAGGCCCAGCCATTGGTAACCAAAGTTCCTGGACAGATTTTCTGCGCGGGGATCCTTGAGCATTCTTTTCACCTGCGCTTCCAGAATAGCCGGATCTTTCAGACCATCATCAACGGCAATCTCCAGCAAGAGCTCATCAGGGATAGAGCTCCAGATAAAAAAGGACATTCTTGATGCCAGCTCCAGACTGCTTAATTCAAAGGTAGTTCCGGGTGGCAGAGAATCCGGAACAGGCTCCAGGCGATAGAGAAATTTTGGATGCACCAGGATGCCGGACAAGGCAAACGAGATACCTTTTTCAAAACCGCCGTCCGAGTAGCCTGCCTCATACATTCGCATTAACAGTTCAGTATCTTCGTCGGCAAGAAAACCCCTGAAAGCATCACTGGCCAGGTCCGTCACAATTTGCCTGGCACAGCTGACTTCCTCCACATCATTGTCCGGATGGCAGGAAAAGATTCTGTCCCTGCTTGGCGTTGCACTTAGCCCGGTCGCGTTCACGGGACCATAGACTTCGAATTGCCGCAATCCAGCTATAGAGTTTTGTCCTTTGCGGGGAGTTTGCTGTTGTAGTGCACCGTCTGATTCAGCAAAAGAACGGTGCAGAAAAAATACCGCCACCTTGTGAGGGCCAGCTGTAGTGGTAAAAGGAATGTTTCTTAATCTTTCATTGATCTGCGCAACTGCCGGGGCGCGAAGTTTATCCAGCAGCTCGGCATCTTCCGGTCCACCTATGTCTGTTTCATAAAATTTCTTGCCGTCGATGGTAGCAACCAGGGTTTGCCTGTGTTCCATATCACCAACAAACTGACCGGTGGCCATGCTGCCAATATTGAGTAAGTACTCGCCGTCACTGGGGAAATAATGCTCAACCACTGCCCCGCCACGACTGCCCAAAGGCAGACCATCGATGTGAAAGGACTGACCTACTGCTGAAAAGTTATAGGGTGTGCCCGAAGGTCTCGCAGTTGGCGAGCCTATCGCCTTCTCGCTGACTACCCGGGCAGCTCCCAGATATTGGTCAATAAAGGAAGGCGTCACTTGCAAGGCGGTAGCAATATTGTCAAAGCCGTCTTCAGCACCATCAACTGGCAGCAAAGGTTCCGGATCTATCTCCAGGTTCAGCAAATCCCGAATGGCATTGGCATACTCAGTCCGATTCAGGCGATGCAGCAGTTTTTCACCCGGTTCCGAGAAGCTTTTAGGCTGGTCGAGATTGCCTTCCAGCCAGGCGACAAACTCATCGATTTTCTGATTTTCCGGTTTTTCCTGACCCGGTGGTGGCATCATCCTGCCGCGCAGCTTACGGACCACCTTCTCCCAGACTTCAGCATCACTGGTAATGGCATCGTGATCCAGCAGATCAAAGGCCAGGCCACCGCTGTAGTCATCCAGGTTATGACAGTCCATGCAGTAGTCATCCAGCACCGCCCATTGCGCCTCAGACTGCGCATCCAGCTCTGCCTGCGCAGGTACGCTCTGGACCGATGTCGTCTCCGCCTGCGGCGTATTCGTATTACTGTCCCCGCACGCGCTAACCAGTACAACAAGACCGAACAAGCCAGCAAGTTTACTGCTGGCCAGTGTCATGGTTTTACTATTGGAGGTGAAATCTGTCATAGCGCCTTATACATTTTCTACACTTTCTCAGGGGATATTAAGTATTCTGAAATTCTGCCCATCCCGATATCGCCTTTGAAAACTATCAAATACCAGGTTTAGAAACTCGGTGGAGTCACCCATAGCCGCATCATATTCGGCAGTAGGCTTTTCTGCCACTATATCCTCGGCACTGTAGCTTGAGATGAGCATGGCATGAAGTCGATCAAAGATGGTCAGGTACATCTGGTTTTGGGCCCGCAATTCTTCCAGGGTCATGATGTCACCAAAGGCCGGAATAATCCGGGTCTGCGCATTGGGCACTGTTAAAAGTGAGACAAAACCGTCAAGCAGGCCACCGATGTAACCGCCGGTCCACCAGTCTATCTCGGGCCAGCGACCGTTGGATACCAGGCCACCGGTAACCAGCACGTTTTCTTCTTCAAAATATACCCAGATATCCCCATCGGTGTGCGCATTCCACATGAAGCCGATATACACCTGGCGGTCGCCAAGCTGAAGCACGTCATCGTCATAGACGATGGTGCCAGGTATTCCTGCTTCAGGTAAGGGTGGGAAGGTTTTGCCAGACCAGCGCTGCCATATTTCAGTACTTAACCAGAGCATGGTGTTTTCATGAGCAATAATCTCGACACCTTCAGAGCCCAAAGGTACGTTGGCACCGGTTTGCTCCGGATGCCATTGGGTGTTGATCAGAGCCCTGACAGGTCTGCCCGGAAAATGTTCTGCCAATGCCGCGCGCAGACCGTCATACCAGGAGGCATGTCCGCCATCTACCAGGATAAGCCCTTCGCTGCTGTCCACAGCCAGTACGTTGGAATCCGGTCCTTTTATAAACAACATGTTGTCGTCTATTTTTCGGACTTCCAGTTCGGGAGACTGCGCCTGAGCAAAGGAAGTAAAAAACAGAAAAAACACCAGGACTGGAAGAACCTGTAAAGTCAGGTTATTCCTTGAGGCAAGTCTGTTAGAGTCACTTTTCATATTTTTTGAGGATTTAGAGCCTAGACTTGAATCCCCTGGCTGTTATTTAATGCCTGACAGTCTAATAACGGGATTTTCATTTCAATTGAGTATATAGGCGCAGTATTTTTATTTATAGAAATAAAAAAGGAAAGATTATGCAACTCAAAGCTAAACTATTATTTTTACTAGGGATTCTCTCATCGCTAAGCGCGGCCTCTGCTCTGGCACACCATTCCCTCGTAGGAGAATTCGATACCTCGGTCAGGTTTGAATTACGTGGCACTATTACCGATGTGGAATGGACCAATCCCCATATCTGGCTGCATATGGATGTCACCGACGAAAATGGTGAGGTGGTGGCCTGGGAATGTGAAATGGGATCACCCAACCAGTTGATTCGTCTTGGCTGGACCAAGGAAGACCTGCCTTCCGGCACTATCATTCGTGCCAATGCCAATCCAGCCAGGGAAGATCCACATATTTGCAGCACCCGATCCATCACGCTTGATGATGGCACACCGGTTTTTGCACGCACCGGCAATAATTAAATTTAAGGATTAAAGGGACAGAAACATGATGCTATTGATAAAACCATTTGTTGTCGCCTTATCCAGGCTGGTCCTGGTCATCGGGTTCAGCCAACTGGCTTTTGCCCAGAGCGGCGACATACCCAGGACAGCCAGCGGCAAACCCGATTTCAACGGTGTGTGGGAGTTCCCCTATGTGCCAGATATGGCGCGAGGCAATAACAGAAATCAATTTGGACCCGGCGAGCTGCCCTTTACTGCAGCGGGCAAACTGAATTTTGACAACTACAATGCCTCGGACGGCGATTACACAGGCGCCTGTTTACCTTTCGGGCATGTACGTTCCATGAATTCGCCAAACCCGGTGCAGTTTTTCCAGACCGATACTGACTTTGCCTACCTCTTTGAAGTCAACACCTGGCATCACACCTTCAAGATCGGCGGTGAAGATATGACGGATCGTATCCCGCCCACCTGGTATGGCAATTCCCATGGCGTCTGGGATGGTGACACGCTGGTAGTAACAACCAAAAACTACAACGGCAAGACTCGTCTGGATACTGTTGGTCATCCCCATAGCCACCGGATCACGGTGACAGAAAAATTCACCCTGCGTGATGCCGATACCATTAATTATGAAATCACCGTGGATGATCCACTCTATTATTCTGAGCCATGGAGCAACCAGCGATTGTTTACGCGCATGCAAGGTGATTTTGGCCTGCTGGAATATTCCTGTAATGAAAACAACAAGGGTTTCTGGGAAGGCCGGATTGATTTACCCGACTATGACAACTGGCATACCTATGATGTAGAAGACTAAACTCTTTCTGCTACTGACATTAAAAAGGGACGGATGAAAACTCATCCGTCCCTTTTTTTATACCTGGCATCTGGTTTTTATATTTCCACTAAAAAACCAGACGTTATAAGATTCACCTCTCCCCTGCTTTAACAAGAATAATAATAGAAGGAATACAACAATGCTTATTTATGGTGTCGCCCTGCTTTCCACCTGCCTTGTTCTTGGCATGCTGGTTGGGGAAGCGCTTGGTGTCTTACTTGCAGTGGATGCCAATGTGGGTGGTGTCGGCATTGCCATGTTGCTGCTGGTTTTTGCCAGCAATTCCAAAAAATTCAAGTCATTAACTGAGGGCGCTGCTGGCAATGGCATCCAGTTCTGGAGTGCCATGTATATTCCAATCGTGGTGGCTATGGCAGCACAACAAAATGTTGTCGGTGCCATTGGTGGTGGATTTTTGGCTATAGTCGCCGGCACTGCCGCTGTAGTGGTCAGTTTTGCCCTTGTGCCCTTGCTCAGCAGGGTCGGCCAACAGAAGTCGAAAGACAACACCGATCTTAGTGAAGGCCAACACTGATGGATATTCTGGAAACTGTCTTTGTTCGCAACAACCTGGTGGTTGCTTTCGCCGTCATTGGTATAGCCATCTGGTTTTCCTATTTATTAGCCGACAAACTGACGCATGGTCGCATCCACGGCTCGGCCATTGCCATTGCCCTGGGTTTATTGGCTGCCTACTTTGGTGGTGTTGCAACAGGCGGCACTAAAGGCCTGGCGGATCTGACTTTATTAGGCGGCATTGGCCTGATGGGTGGCGGCATGCTGCGCGATTTTGCCATCGTTGCCACAGCCTTTGGGGTTAAATTTGAGGAGTTAAGCAAAGCGGGCCTGGCAGGTGTCATCTCCATTTTCGCCGGAGTTATTGTTTCCTTTATTGTAGGCGCAGTTGTCGCCATTGCTTTTGGTTATACCGATCCTGTTGCTATAACTACCATTGGTGCCGGCGCGGTCACCTATATAGTCGGGCCTGTTACCGGTGAAGCCATAGGGGCCACCGATGCAGTGATTACACTCAGTGTCGCAGCAGGATTAGTGAAATCCATTCTGGTGATGATCGGCACACCGCTAGTGGCCAAATCCATCGGCCTGGATAACCCGCAATCGGCCATGGTGTTTGGTGGCTTGATGGGCACGACCAGTGGTGTTGCCGCCGGACTTGCGGCAACTGACCCCAGGCTTGTTCCCTACGGCGCCATGACCGCGACCTTTTATACCGGCGTCGGCTGCCTGCTCGGACCGTCCATCCTGTTTTTCATTATCAATCTTATTTATTAAACAGCAGCCATGCCCAACCCAGCCTTTCCCGCCCTGAATGACAGCAATCAAACAGTCGCCCTCGTCGACAGGGACGACAGTTATACCTACGCCCACGTTCATGCACGAATAAATCAGTTCGCTGCCGGCTTGCTGGGTGACAACAAAGATTTACATGAAGAGCGCATCTCCTTTTTTATTCCGCCCAGTCTCGACTATGTCACGGTCATGCATGGTATCTGGCGTGCTGGAGGAATTGCCGTACCACTGAATGTAGCCTCTGCTGTGATTGAACTGGAGCATTATCTTACCTGCGCCAAAGTCACTCGCATGATCGCCAATGATGCCTACCAGGAATCCTTACGCGAACTCTGTGACTCTTTGGATATCCAGTTACTGTCTGTTGCTCAGGTACTTGCTGACAAGACAGTAGCACTGCCGCAAATCAGCCCGGACCGGCGCGCGATGATGCTCTTTACCAGCGGCACCACCAACAAACCCAAAGGGGTTGTCAGTAGCCATAAAACCATACAGGCACAGATCACCACCCTTCTTGATGCCTGGCACTGGTCGGATGAAGATGTCATTCCCCTGTTCCTGCCGCTGCATCACATCCATGGCATCATCAATATTCTCAGTTGTGCTTTATGGACTGGCGCCACTGTGCACCTGTTTGCCAAATTTGATATCCCGAGAATCACTCAACAAATAGTCGCAGACACCTATAACGTGTTCATGGCGGTGCCGACGATTTACGTCAAACTTATTCAGTACTTCGAAACCATTGATAAAAATGCGCTTGATAAAATCTGCGCAGGCTTTGGCAGAATGCGGCTTAATATTTCCGGTTCCGCCGCCTGCCCGGTCAAGCTATTCAAGCAATGGCAGGAACTCACCGGACAGGTATTACTGGAACGCTATGGCATGACCGAAATCGGCATGGGCATTTCCAACCCTTATCTTGGTGAGAGAAGAGCGGGTTATGTGGGACAGCCACTCCCCGGTGTTGCCGTCGCCCTGTTCGATGAAGAGGATATGCTGATCCAGGACGAGGAAACCCCGGGTGAAATACGCGTCAAGGGCGACAATGTCTTTATGGAGTACTGGGATAACGAGCAAGCCACCAGGGAAAGTTTCAGGGACGGCTGGTTTTGTACCGGTGATGTCGCTGTTCTGGAGCAAGGTTATTACCGCATCATGGGACGCTCCTCCATCGACATCATCAAGTCCGGCGGTTACAAATTGTCTGCCCTGGAAATTGAAGGGGTGCTGTTAACTCACAATGCCATCGCCGAGGTAGCCGTGATCGGTGTACCCGATGAGACCTGGGGCGAAGCTGTCACCGCGTTTATAGCGTTAAAAGAAGGTGAGAAGTTGAGCTATGACGACCTGAAAACCTGGTGTACGGATAAAATGTCTGCGTACAAAATCCCCAAAGAAATAAAGTTAGTGGACGCCCTGCCACGCAATGCCATGGGCAAAGTGACCAAGACAAGCCTGAAAACCTAGCATTTCCCTGTCTTGCCTCAAAAATGACTTACTATCTTTAGCAATACCATTCTGTTAAAGTGCGCGCCTTGGCTACCTGATTGCTAGATTATTTAAGTAGCTAGTGCAGATTCTTTAGAGGGTTTTTAAATAAACCCGACTCTTGTTTGAAGTGTTTTCATTTACCTGATTGCCCCTCTTCAACAGTTCCTTATCGACTTTGCACAATCGTGCATCCATAAGCGTTTTTCACGTTAACTGATCCACACACATCGTCAACCTGACCTGATGCTCATTTTTGTTGAGCCGGTTTCTGGTGGACTGTTTTTTTGTCGTCATGCTGACGGCCACTTTTTTAGAGAATATTAATGAGTTTTAACAACCTTGGTTTACAAGATTCCTTGCTGCGCGCCATAAACGGTGCCGGCTATACCCAACCAACCCCGATCCAGGAAAAAGCCATCCCTGCGATTTTATCCGGCAGCGATGTGATGGCCGCTGCGCAGACTGGCACCGGCAAAACGGCAGGCTTTACTCTGCCTTTGTTACAGCTGCTAGGTAAAGGCGAACGCGCCAAATCCAATCATGCCCGCGCCCTGGTACTAACCCCCACTCGCGAACTCGCTGCCCAGGTTGAAGAAGCCGTGCGTACTTACGGCATGCATGAAAACCTGAAGTCCGTTGTCGTCTTTGGCGGCGTGAAAATTAATCCGCAACTGATGGCCATGCGCAAAGGCGCTGACATCCTGGTGGCTACTCCCGGCAGGCTACTGGATCTGTATCAACAAAAAGCAGTGAAATTCAGCGACCTTGAAGTCCTGATCATGGATGAAGCAGACCGCATGCTGGACATGGGCTTTATCAACGACATCCGACGCATCCTGAAATTGCTGCCACAACAACGTCAAAACCTGATGTTCTCGGCAACCTTTTCTGATGAAATTCGCGTATTGGCAAAAACCATTTGCCGAGAGCCAGTCGAGATTGATGTGGCGCCACGCAACTCCACGATAGAAGCCATCACCCAACGCGTATACAAGGTGGCTAAAGAAAACAAGATTGCCTTACTAAGCACTTTACTCAGAACCAGCCCCGAACAGACCCTGGTATTCAGCCGCACCAAGCACGGTGCCAACAACCTGGTGAAAAAACTGCACAAGGATGGCGTGACCGCCATTGCTATTCACGGCAATAAAAGCCAGGCCCAGCGCACCAAGGCTCTGAAGGATTTCAAGGACAACAAGGTACAGGTGATGGTAGCCACCGACATTGCCGCGCGCGGTATTGATATTGATGACCTGGCCCAGGTAATCAATTTTGATATGCCCCATGTGCCGGAAGATTATGTGCATCGCATTGGCCGTACGGGTCGTGCCGGCGCTGCAGGACTTGCTATGTCCCTGGTCAGCCCGGATGAAAACTCGCAGCTGCGTAACATCGAACGTCTTATCAAGCAAAAAATTGAACTGGCTGAGTTACCCGAATTTACTCAATCGACAACGGCACCGGTAAGATCAGAACAAACAGCTGATAAAAACAAAAACACTCAAGGTAATCGCCGTCGTACAGCTAAAAAGCCAGATAATAAATCTGGTCAGGCGAAACAGCGACACGCTGCTTCTGGACAGGCAGCCAACGATGCCAACAAGGAAGATCAACCAAAACGACGCAGGCGTCCTCGTGTCAGAAACAATAAAAACAGAAACAAGCAGGCTGCCGGTCAGGGCCAGGACACTGGGAATAAGCAGACCACTGCCACGACTGCCGCAAGCAGTCCGTCAGCTGCTACCAGAATAAAGCGTTTTTTCAGCAGTAAAAAAGTCGCCTGATTACATAAATAATGTGGTGATAAAAAAAGGGGATGCAGATTATCTGCATCCCCTTTTCTTTTTCTCTGACTGGAAAATCAGTCAGTAGCAAAACAGTACAACAAGCCTGCGCCACCAACCTGAATCAGAGCCGCCTGGGTACAACCCGGGGTACCGTGAGATGAATTCCAGGAAGAACCAGGTTCCATGAACGAATAACGATCCGCATGGCCTACCCTGGCACTGCCTTCATCGTTGCTGGTCCAGTTGTTGCAAGTCTGATCAGCATCACCAGGCATTGCGGTGCCATCCATTTGCGAACCGGTCAGTACATCATGCTCGGAAAAATCCGGATTGCCATCAATACGTGAAGCAAACTGGTGACCGTTTTCATCACGCGTGTGCATAAAGCTAAAATTGGAGTTGTCGTAATGCAGGTTCTCCAGGTTAGTCGCCATGACAACCCCTTTTGAGTTTGCCCATGGCCCATTACCGATTCGATCACGGGCATCAACGCCGTTGGGGCCTTGTGTGCTCAGGTAAGCTGCCCAGGTAAGCTCTGATCCAACTGCTTCGGCCAGTGCCTGGCAATGGGCATCCGCACCCGCCAGACCGCCGAGGTTGCCACCATCCCCCATAGTACGACTGGTGATAAAGAAACTCATTTCAGGACGTTCTGCAGGAGCGTCGGGTTGTGCTGCTACTGACAACTCAGGCAGTATCAATGCGCTTACAGTTATGGCTAAAAATTTCAGTGAATATTTTGCTTTCATTTGTCTTCCCTCTGGTTTGTTTTTCTTTTCAATTATCAAAAACTAACTTATTTCCAATCCGCTAGCGGATTACTGCGTGGTTCATAGGTCTGGTCAAAGCGATCCGGGATGCCACTGTCTGAACTGATGTAGCGTTTACTGATTAGCCACTTGCCGTTCACTTTTACCAGTTCTGTATCTTCCCTGCCCTGCTCATAAAGATTCGGCGCTGCACCAACACCCGGATTCAGGACTCCCGTCCACAGGACATGGGCAACTGCCCGATCGCCTTTGATTTCAATGACAGGATTGGTCAACAGCATATGTCCAACACCGCGGTTAGCACGCGCTTGCCGAGCCTCTTCATCTTCAGGTTCATATAATGCGGCAATCTCATCCCGACCATTGGCAATGGTACCATCCACATCGAGCAAGGCATCTTCGGTAAAGTACTCGGACATTTCATGGGCATTACCCTCGGAGAGTTCGTAGTAGTAGCGCACCAGCAGGTCTTCAATCTGAATACGATCCAGCAGGGTTTGCATAGTGACTTCCTGCGCAGAGACTGAACCTGCTGTAATTGAAAGCAACAGGCCTGTCACCAGACTGAAGCGAACCAGGATGTTTTTGAGCATTGAACTTGTCCTCTATTTTTATTTTATAATTAACGTAATGCCTGTTTTTATAAAGCCGATCGAATTGCCTCAATACGGTTCCTGTTGGTATTGCCATCACTATAGCCAACCCGTGATGCAGAGCGTACATGTATGACAGCAGAGTCAGGAGTGTAATAAAACTCCACGTCATCAACTAATCCCATGATAGGGGTTCGAAAGGTGAAATAGGCATAATTACCATCCAGGCCAAGCATTTCGGTCCCCTCCATGGCCTCTATGCGCGCCGAAAGGACGGCCCACTTAGCGCCATCAGGGTCTGCAATGGGGTCAATGTAGTGACTGTCGTCAGATGACACCTGGCTGGAGACGCAATTGGGTGATTCCGGGCAGGGCAACAGGCGTCCATTATCATGCCCGGAGGCAACGACCATAGACCGGCTACTCATCGCCTGCTGGTAGAGAAAGCCGGTGAAGACCACTCCCAGGATTACCACTAAAGTCAGTATAACCACGAGTATTTTTCTCAGCATAATCCCTCTCTGGTTCTCAATGAGATTGACGTGCTTCTTTGACTCTGGACTCGCCACTATATAATAGAAGAAGGAATAACAGGAGTTTTCAGTTGTGTGACGAGCAATAATTAAAAGACCGGGATAAATACCAAAAAAGGCATCTCCAACGGCGCTGCCCAGGGAAGTACTGTAGATGGCAAAAAAAACGGCGGCCATATTGGCCGCCGTTTTTCATTCAAGTAAAGAATTACGAACCCAGATCAAAACGATCCAGAGTCATGACTTTGGTCCATGCGTCCACAAAGTTTTGCACGAACAATTCATCGGCATCATCCTGGGCATAGAGCTCAGCAATTGCGCGCAACTCGGAATTGGAACCAAAGAGCAGGTCCACTGTACTGCCAGTCCAGCGCAGTTCACCGGAGTCGCGATCATGTCCTTCGTAAACCCCTTCCATACCAGACTTCGTCCACACCACTGACATATCTACCAGGTTAACAAAGAAATCATTGCTCAAGGTGCCAGGCTGATCAGTGAAGACGCCAAGGGAAGAACCATCTGCATTGGCATTCAGCGTACGCATCCCGCCAACAAGCACTGTCATCTCAGGTACCGTAAGGGTGAGCAAGTCAGCTTTTTCTACCAGCGCATCTGCTGGAGGCAAGAGGCTGTCAGCACTGAAGTAATTGCGGAAGCCGTCTGCCTTTGGTTCCAGTACCGCAAAGGAATCCACATCAGTTAATTCCTGGGTGGTATCAGCACGTCCTGGCACAAAGGGCACATCCACATCATAACCGGCATCTGACGCCGCCTTTTCTATAGCCGCTGCGCCGCCCAACACTATCAGGTCAGCAAGAGATATCTTGCGCTGCGATCTGCGACTGTTGAACGTTTCCTGTATCCCTTCCAGGACATCTAGAACCTCTGACAATTCATCAGGGTTGTTAGCAGTCCAGCTGTTCTGGGGGGCTAGTCGAATGCGCGCGCCGTTGGCGCCGCCGCGCATGTCAGTACCACGATAGCTGGCAGCAGATGCCCAGGCAGTCCTGACCAGTTGAGGAACACTCAGTCCTGAATCCAGAATATCCTCTTTCAGATTGTTAATGTCCCGGGTATTTACCAGTGCATAGTCAACGTCAGGAATTGGATCCTGCCAGATCAGATCAACATCAGGCGCATCAGAGCCCAGATAACGGGATTTCGGTCCCAGGTCACGATGGGTCAACTTGAACCAGGCATGGGCAAAAGCGTCTTCGAACTCTCTGGGGTTGTTAAGCCAGCCCAAAGTGATTTCCCGGAATTCCGGATCTTCTCTCAACGCCAGATCGGTAGTAAACATGATGGGGGCATGTCTTACCGAGGGATCGTGGGCATCAGGCACCAGATTGCTACCCTGACCATCAACAGGAATCCACTGAATAGCGCCAGCTGGGCTACGGGTTTGCTCCCATTCCCAGTTGTACAGGTTCTGCAGGTAGTTGTGTGTCCACTGTGCTGGGCTAACAGTCCATGCACCTTCCAGACCACTGGTAATCGTGTCAGCACCATTGCCTGTGCCACAGCTGTTATTCCAGCCAGTGCCCTGGGCTTCAATCGGTCCCGCCTCGGGTTCAACACCTACACATTCTGCAGGAGGTCTGGCTCCGTGCGCCTTGCCAAAGGTATGTCCACCAGCAATCAGTGCCAGGGTTTCCTCATCACTCATGGCCATGTTGCCAAAAGTTTGACGAATACGTTGGGCTGCCGCCAAAGGATCGGGCACACCACCGGGACCTTCAGGATTAACATAGATAAGACCCATCTGAACCGCACCAAGGGGACGTGCTAATTGACCATCAGCACCAAAACGCTCAGAGGCCAACCACTCACCCTCCGGTCCCCAGTTAACAATTTCTGGTTGCCAGGCATCAACACGTCCGCCGGCAAAACCGAAAGTTTCAAATCCCATGTCTTCCATGGCAACGGTGCCGGCCAGGATCATCAGATCTGCCCAGGAAATGCTGTTGCCATATTTTTGCTTGATAGGCAGCAATAAGCGGCGAGCCTTATCCAGATTGGCATTGTCTGGCCAGCTATTTAATGGGGCAAAACGTTGCATGCCGCCATCTGAACCTCCTCGACCATCACTGATACGGTAAGTACCGGCACTATGCCAGGCCATACGAATAAAGAACGGGCCATAATGGCCATAATCAGCCGGCCACCAATCCTGAGAGGTGGTCATCACCTCTGCGAGATCCTGCTTGAGGGTATCAAGGTCAAGACTCTCAAAGGCCTCGGCGTAATCAAATGCCCCGCCCATGGGATCAGATTCAACAGAGTTATCACGCAGCGGATCCAGGTTCAGCGTGTTGGGCCACCAGTACTGGTTGTCTGGCATAGCACCCTGTGCATAGGCCGAAAGGGGAGAATAAATCAGGGAAAGTCCGACCACTGCTAGTGAAACCTTTAGTAATTTAGCTTTGTTCATTAAAAATACCTCCTTCTAAAAATTGGAGCCATTCTAAGTTGTCAATTAGTTACAGGCTCATTGATTGTGCCTATTAGCTCGATAGGTAAAAATGAAACAAGGTCGGTAATGCAGACAAGGCCTGCCCCAGAGGATATTTAAATTTCTGGATGTTGCGCTCTTACTCTGGCAACCTTCAATGTAATAACAGCGTCCAAGGTATAAGTTGCGCTGGCAAGAAAGAGAAAGGGAGTACTAGTGGATCATTCTCATTCTGACGCGGACGTCATGGTTCTTGACGACCAGACCCTCAAGGACCTGGAAATATTCCAGGCCGAAATGGAAGGCACCACTCTCTTCGACCTCTGCGACTTTACTCGCAACCTGCAAGGTGGCCGGGCGCTGAAAGAGCGCATGCAACGGCCCTGGTCCAATCCTGATTGCATTCGTAGTGTTCAGGAGTCAATCACCTATATTCAAAATAACAGGGCGGCATTTGACACCTTGCCTTCCTTTGTTAGTACCGAACTGGTGGAAAATTATTTCACCCGCTCACTACCGCTAATTACCACATCAAACGTCGTTGAATTTGCCTACCATATGCTTGAAATCCGCTTTGGGGATTACGGCCGCTATACCTGGATACTCCGTGGCGTTGAAGCTACCGCATCACTGATTCGAAAATTACGCAGCATAATCGAGACACCCGAGTTGTCCTCCCCTGCAGGTGAGCTGGCCTTGTATATCGAGGAAATGAAAACACTATTGGCTCGACCAGGCCTTGATGCTATTACTGAACAAAAGAGCTGGAGTATGGGCCCGTGGAAAATTCTGAAGACAGACCAGGTGTTCCGCTTATTTGAAAAACAAACCATGGAACGTTTGATGCTGCTTATTTATGAGATAGATGCTCTGGTGTCTATGGCAGATGCCACTCACAAACATGGTTTTACCATGCCGGAGATAGCCTCTGGCCCCATGTTCATTGAAGCAGAAAGCCTTACCCATCCCCTGGTAGAAAATGGTGTCGCCAATCCCGCTGCCCTGGACCAGGAACGTCGCCTGCTGTTTCTGACCGGGCCGAATATGGCAGGTAAAACCACCTATCTGCGTGCCTGTGCCATTGCCATCTACCTGGCTCACCTGGGCATGGGCGTGCCAGCGACAAAGTTTCGCTTTGTTCCCGCCCAAAGACTGTTCAGCTCTATTACGCTGGCCGACAATCTGCGCATGGGCGTGAGTTTTTTCCGTGCGGAAGGATTACGGGTCAAAGCTATTGCCCAGGCAGTGGCGGATGGTTACAGCGTCATTGCCTTGATGGACGAACCCTTTAAAGGCACCAATGTCAAAGATGCACTTGATGCCTCACGGACCATTATGGAAAGCTTTGCCAACAAGGAAGGCTGCCTGTTTATGTTTTCCTCACACCTGATCGAGCTTTGCGACCAGATGAGCGCCATCAACAAAATCGATTGCCGCCACTTTGAAGCCCATGAATATGAAGGACGCCTGCGTTTTGATTTCCTGCTGCAGCCAGGCGTGTCCAGCCAGCGCCTGGGGATGCGCGTACTGGCAGAGGAAGGTATTTTTGAATTACTTGATCGTGATGCCATAGAGTAATCCTTCAACTTAACTCTTCCATTTATTGATGTAAATCATCAAGTTGCTCCCACTTCCAGGGAATATAAGAATTAGCCCATTGATAACATTCCGAAACAGTGCAATCCTTCAACACCAGTTGGTAGGAGGCTTACAAGCTGAATTGTGAAATAGCACGGTAATTGACCTCACTACCGCATAGAGGTAAATTATTAAACAGTTGTTTAGCTCCATCAGGGAGCTCATAGCCACAACCAATACAAATTTTCCGGACAATCTACTCTGTCGTTCCGGAACCAATGAAAGACGCTCTATCCTGATTAGGGCAAGGGGAAGAGAAACCATGTCATTTATTACCTTTGGAAATCTGAAAAAGTACGGGTTTATTGCATCGCTTGCCCTGTTGTTTGCCGCCAATAGCGCCTGGTCCCAGAGCCGTGCCGACCGCCGCCAACTCGACATGATCGAGGAGTACTGCCTCGGCTGCCATAACTTTGACGATTACGCCGGCGGCCTGGATATGGAAACCATCTTCAGCGATGAAATCCCCTCGCATACTGAAGACTGGGAAAAGGCCATTCGTAAATTACGCGCCGGCATGATGCCCCCTCCTGGCCAGGACCGCCCCAACGATCGCCAGTATCTTGCCCTGACCGAGTGGCTGGAAGAACAGATTGATGAGGCAGCAGTGATTAATCCCGGCACCAAGACCCTGCACCGGATGAACCAGAGCGAATATGCCAATGTCATCGAGGAATTACTGGGCATTAGTATTGATCCCACTCAATACCTGCCAGCGGATTCTTCAGCACGTGGGTTTGATAACCAGGCCGGGTCCCTGACCCTGTCGCCAACGTTGCTGGAAGCCTATACCAAGGCCGCAGCCCAGATTGCCAAGATGGCCGTGGGTTTCTGGAATTCTCCTACAGAGATGACCTACATCGTTGACGCGGACAACTCCCAGAATGTGCAGCTTCCGGGCATGCCGTTTAATACCCGCGGTGGTATTGCCGCGGAACATAATTTCCCGGCGGATGGTGATTACAGCATTTCTATCCAGAACTTTGGCCTGGGCAGCTTTATTCCCGGCGAGCAACTGGAAATCAGTATAGACGGGGAGAGAGTGCATACATTCGACTACACCGGTGTGGGCATGGCCTCTGGTATGGGCGGAGATCGCGACGGTTCACTCGATGTCACGGTATCAGTGAAAGCCGGCTCCCGCCTGGTGGGTGCAACCTTTGTAGCAACCAATTTCCGCCCGGATATTGGCTTTATTCAGCAATATGACCGCAAGTCCATTGAGAACAATGACCTGCCCCAGGTGGCCTACCATCCTGCTATCGGCATGATGAAAGTCTCCGGGCCCTTTGAAGCGCAGCGGCCAGAAAACTCCATCAGCCAGCAGAAAGTCTTTATTTGCAGCCCGGCCAATGCGGACGAAGAACCAGCATGTGCTACTCGTATATTTTCCACATTGGCGAAAAAAGCCTTTAGGCGTCCCGTCAACGAAGCTGACCTTGCGCCAATGATGGCCTTTTATGAACAAGGCCGTGCCGGTGGCAGTTTCGAGGAAGGCATTGAACTGGGCCTGCGCCGCCTGCTGGCTGATCCGGAATTTGTATTACGTCGAGAATTTGAACCGGCAGAACTTAAGGAAGGCGAAATTTATCGAATCAGTGACCTTGAACTGGCTTCACGCTTATCGTTTTTCCTGTGGAGTAGTATCCCGGACGAGGAATTGCTTGATCTGGCAGCTGCTGGCCAGCTGAGTGATGAAGATGAGCTGGAGGATCAAGTGCGCCGCATGCTGGACGATCCCCGGGCCGATGCCCTGGTGCAAAGCTTTGGCCAACAATGGCTCTACCTGCGCAACCTGCCAACCACATCACCAGACGGTATTTTCTTCCCTGACTGGGATGCGGAGTTACGCTCCAGCTTCCAGCAGGAAACCGAATTACTGTTTGAGAGCATTATCCGCGAAGACCGCAGTATCCTGACTTTGCTGGATGCAGATTACACCTTCGTGAATGAGCGTCTGGCCAAGCATTACGGCATCCCCAATATTTATGGGGCACATTTCCGCCGGGTTGAACTGGGACCTGAGATGGATTATCGCCGCGGCATTCTTGGGCAGGGCAGCTTTTTGTCCCTGACCTGGGCCGAGAATTTTCGTACCTCGCCGGTCAAACGCGGTGTCTGGGTGCTGGAAAATCTGCTGGGTACACCACCGCCTGCTCCACCTGCTAATGTCCCGGCCCTGGAAGAGACCGGTGAGAACCAGATTACCAACCTGCGTGATCAGCTAACCATGCACAGACAAAACGAACCTTGTGCCACCTGCCATGCGATCATGGATGGCATTGGTTTTGCGCTGGAGAATTTCGATGCCGATGGCAAATACCGCACAGTGGCCGGTCATCCAAGACAATTTAATGGCGTAGTCAGCCCGGTGAACTCCACGGTTGAATTATGGGATGGCACAGAAGCTACCGGCCCCGCTGGCCTGCGTAATCAACTGCTGAAGTACTCTCCGCAGTTTGTCCGCTTTGCCGTTGAGAAGCTGATGACCTATGGCGTAGGCAGAGGTACACAATACACTGATATGCCTGTGATCCGGGAAATTGTAAGAGACGCAGAAAGAGAGGATTACAGTTTCTCCTCTCTGGTAATAGGCGTTGTGAACAGCCCGCAGTTCCAGATGCGCATTAAAAACAGCGAGAATGCGGACGAACTGGCAGCCAGATAAACCAAGTCTGAAAAAAAGGGCACCAATTGGTGCCCTTTTTTTACCTTTAACAAAATCTAATTTGATCACAACTATTTACAAGACAGCCAAACCTTCATTCTCTGCATATTTTGCCAGAGGCAGCGGTTTTGAAATGATATAGCCCTGCGCAAAATCTATTTTAATTTCCTGAAGTTTGGACTTCACTGCTTCGCTTTCAACAAATTCTGCAATGGTTTGCTTGTTCATACTGATGGCAATATCCCTGATCGCTTTTACCAGAGACAAATCAATGTCGTCCTGCAAAATATTTTTAATAAAAAGACCATCGATCTTGATGTAATCAACAGGCAAATTCTTTAAATAGGCAAATGAAGACAGGCCACTGCCAAAATCGTCCAGCGCCACTTTGCCGCCCTTGCTATGTATTGCATCGATAAATTTCACAGCATTATCAATATTATTGATCGCCGCGGTTTCAGTGATTTCAAAATAGACTTTGGCATGATGGATGTCTTTACGCTCAAATTGTTCGAGCACCAGATCTAGAAAGTCATCATTCGCCAGTGATTGACCAGACAGATTTATTCCCCAGCTCATATCATTTGAGATCAAGTCGGAATAGGCATCCATCCATGTGAAAGCAGTTTTTACAACCCAACTATCAATTTTTACGCCAAGCTCATACTTCTCTGCTGCCGCCATGAATAGACCTGGAGGAATTAACTTACCGTCCTGATCTATCATTCTGATCAGAAACTCATAATGTTTTTCCTTTAGCGCCGGATTCAAACTCTCAATGGGCTGATAATACAACTGGAAATGGTCATCTTCGAATGCGCGATATATTTTTGATACCCACTTTGCTTCCACCCGTTGTTCCTTGATGATATTTAACAACTCCGAACCCGCCAATGCTTCCACACCATCGCCACCTTTTAACTTAACCGATTTGCAGGCTTCTTCTGCAAGCAACAAGGTGCTCTCTGCATCAACCAATATGTACTCATCCAGTTGTACTACCCCAAAACTAACGGAAATCGCGAGCCTGTCTTTTTTCCATTTAAAGCGAAACTCTTTTAGTTCCGCCTGGATTTGAGCAATAATTTTTTTTGCCTTGTTAATGCCGCAACTATCAAAATAGATTACGAAACAATCACCATAAAACCAGGCCAGTTTATTTTCCGAACCAATAACGCCAGCTAACAATTCGGAGACTTCTTTCAACAGCATATCTCCGGCCAACAAGCCCTGGCCGTGGTTAACCACACGAAAATTATCTATATCCAGGTGACATAAACAGTGAGTCTTGCCGCGGTATTCATCCGCAACCAATTGGGTAACAAGCAGATACAGTTCTTCCCGGCTTAAAATTGACGTTGTAAATCCTTGCTTATCCATTGTTCAACTGATATCCGGGCTGCAAAAGGAAATGATTTACACAAATGTGCGCTCACATCTGGATTCAAATTTCTGTATTTAGAAAATGAAGTTAACTATTTTATTACTAATGATTTTATGTAAGATGCTGCCTGCAAGGTCTTAGCGAGATAGCCAATCTCGGGGAGAAGTGCTTCTATTTTTACAAGGAGCCTTTTGAAATCCATTGGTTTGGTATCAAAATCATCACAACCTGCATTCAGGGCATTTTCACGATCTGAATTAAGCGCATGCGCAGTAAGTATGATAATAGGGATATAACGGGTTGAAGGATTGCTTTTTAGTCGCCTGGTTGCTCCCAGGCCATCAATAATTGGCAAGGTTAAATCCATCAATATGAGATCAGGCTGATCTTCCCTCACATATAAAAGCGCATCCAGCCCATTTATTGCTGTTGTCACTTCATATCCATTGCGAACCAATTGACGCTCCAACATATCCCTGTTCATTTCATTGTCTTCAACAAGCAAAATCTTGGGCATAACCTTTAAATCCTTAATCTCCAATCCTTATCTCTGAGAAAAACACTCTCAACTAAAAACCAACATGCACACTAATTTGAACTCGGTCAATATTTATGAAAAATATTAACAACAAATGATATTTACATCACAAAAATAGAACAGTAGTGTCAAAGAAAAATATAAGCGCGATATCACCATGGCATTCCCTTAATCTTAAACCGCATACCAAGGGGGAGAGGAAAGAGGAAAGAGGAAAGAGGAAAGATTTTAAATTCAGCTTCTATTCTTGAAGCAAATATTAAACAAGCCCCTGGATTTTAAGTACCAGGAAAATCCAGAAGCGATAAAACTGTTCGGCAAAAATCCGTTTGATCATATCGAATAGACCAGAAAAGGGTTTGGGTTTGTTTTCTTCCAACCCATGCCCAACACCCTGCAAGGCAAAGGCCATTGTCGCGATAACAACACTGGCCATAACTCCACTCCAGTCGCCGGAAAGCAGTTTCAATATACCAATCAAAACACTGGCCATGAAAAATGGTACTGAAAGCACATGAAGCAGGATATTGCCCCAATGGGAATGGACCCTGGCATACTCTTTAATACTCATTATCTTATACAGTCTTTAATGTGCTTGTTGCTGAAGGTCTTATTACACTTACCCGGTGACGAAGCAACCATAGCAAGCACCTGCCAGCTTTTACAAGCATTGGGGATGCCAGCCTGGCTAACAGGTTTTATACTCACTATCATTTACCAAACATCTATTCAGGAATGTAACTATGACCAGGTTTCCGGATATTACGCTGCATTACTTTGACATACGCGGTCGTGGACAATTCTTGCGCGCACTCTTGCACCATCGCAACATACCTTTCCAGGATGAACGCATTGTTCTGAAAGCAGATAACTCCAATTGGCCTGAAATAAGAAAAGACAGAAATACCAGCGGCCAATTTCAGAAATTGCCCGCATTACAATGGGACAAGCTGATGCTTAACGAAACCCTGGTGATTCTGGATTTTCTGCAGGAACAAATGGGCGACAATGCACACCTGAGTGAGCAGGAAAGACCAAGACATAGCATGTTAACGTCCAGCGCCTATCTGGACCTCATGAGGCCCTGCATAGACCTGATCTGGTCGGATATTTTTTATCCGGGCACGAATGTACCGGCCACCACGGCCTTCATGAAATGGCGCATTGAAATGCATCTGGCTACAGTCAACCAGACGCTGGAAGAATGGGATTGGCTTAACGGTTTACCAGAGCGCCCTGTAATGGCGTCGGATGCGGTGCTATGGGAAGCGCTGGATATGCTGAGGCTGACCTTTGATGACCATATCAGTTTTGAAGAACTGGATGCACTAGCGGGTTTTTATGATGATTGCCCGGGAGCAGCAACCTTCAAACAACTACTGGCAGAAAAGCACCTGAATATCACGGGACGACCCGGTGAAGCCGAAGCCCTGATCATTATTCATAACAGCCTGGCGGAATCCTGATTTATTAAAACAAGCCGATTAGCTCAGGGGACTATTCGTGCGGCATTAATCATGACAGGTTTTGTCGCCAGGGAATCAAGATAGACACCACCATCGCTCCATAGACGCTCCTGATCCAGCCCACCATTTGGGTCACCTACTGGTACAAAATTATCTGCCACATCCATGCCGCCCACTACCACTGCAAAAACGGTAAAGTTTAAATTTGGCGCCGCCAACCGGTTATTCTCGGTATAGTTAATAAAGACCTGGGTGGAATTGGTATTAGGCCCGGCCTTGGCAAAAGCCAGTGTGCCGCGTTCATGGGAAAAAAGCACCGGGTCATCGTTGAAATTATTATCCTGCCAGGAGGGAAAGTCGTCACGCCAGTTAATGCCGAATTGGGCCACAAAACCGCTTACCACTCTAAAAACGGCAGTATTATCATAAAAGCCAGCCTCAACCAGTTCCAGAAAACGCGCCGCTGCATTGGGTGCCGCTTGTGGATAGACCTCAATTGTAAGGTCACCAATATCGGTTTGCATGAGCACTGTGGTTTTTTCTGTGATCTCGGGAACACTGTCCTCATAGCCAGGCAAGGCAACCAGTGATGAAACAAACGGCTCCTGCACCTCACTCTCTGTCGGGATTACTTCTACTGCTGTTTCATTTGTTGCGCCACCACAGGCGGTCAGCAACGAAAGTAAAAAAACTGTTATCGCAAAAGCGCATTGAGAAGATGTTATTGAAATTTTCATTTTTATTATTTACCTCTTGGTTGGTGCATATCGCCCATCAAACCAGGGCGCCCAGCTTTCGTTTTCAGGATCAAACTGTTCAAAAAAGTGCCTGACACTGCCATCGCTTGCCGGCCTCCAACTCCCTCTGAATTCATACACTGTGTCATTAAAATAGGCGATAGTGCCCACCAGCACCATAGCTTCATTTTCAAGACCTCCGCTGATATCGATGACATAGCCCGGTGCCACCCAGAGCTGCCGCCAGCTGTTATCAAGGGGATTAAAATAATTGATGCTTTTAGCGACCGAACCACTGGCACCCGCCCAGTTTTCCATAACCAGGCAGTTATTGAGCTCTTTGGTAATTGAATTACTCCCTGCCAGGTTTCCGGTGGAATTATCAGTAACTTCCCACTCACCCACCCAGAAATCAAAATCGTTGAAGTGCGCATTGGCGTTACAGCCACTCTGGGCTATAGCCAACTGGCTAGCTATCACCAGTAAAAGCGTAAAAATACTTTTTCTCACCTGAGTACTCTTTTTATTTTTTATTTTTTATCTTTTATCTTTTAGCCGGGTGGACTGAGTCCACCCTGTCGGATGACGGCACTGTGTGCCTCTTCCGACCTACCTTGTTATATCCCTTTATCCCTGTACCTTGTACCTTGTACCTAAATTCTGAAGTGGACTGCGTCCACCCTGCCGGATGACGGCACTGCGTGCCTCTTCCGGCCTACATTACTTTATCCTTTTATCCCTTTTCCCATTTATCACTGTATCCCTGTATCCTTTCCTCTTTCCTCTTTCCTCTTTCCTATTTCCTCTTTCCTCTGTCTTCTATTGCAGGTACACCCAGGTCAACAAAGCATCCAGCAATTCCACACCCGGTCCGCGATCGGCCAGTTCGTGATTGACGATGCCGGTGACTGTGTAAACCTTGTTATTCTGCGAATACACAAAACCGGCAACAGCCACAGCTTCGTCCAGAGAGCCCGTTTTGACGTGCATGCGGCCTGACATACGAGAGCCGCGCAGGCGATTGCGCATCGTGCCGTCCATGCCATTCACGGGCAGTGATGCGACAAATTCCGGCATGTAAGGACTTCCCCATGCACCTTGCAAAACCTGATTTAATAAAGCAGTTGTAACCCGGGTATCACGAGACAATCCAGCACCGTTTGTCATTATTAGCTGTGATGAATCCAGACCTGAAGACTCCAGATAGTTAATCACTGCTTCAATGCCCTTTTCCACTGTCGCTGGCGGCCCAAAGGCTTCCGCACCCAGGGTGAGCAAGACATGCCGGGTCATGACATTGTTGCTGAATTTGTTGATGGATTTGATAACGTCAGACAAGGGCAAGGAATTCCAGAGCACAATTGACTCAATTTCATCTGGAACACTGCCAAGATGAACATCGCCACTGAATTGTCCACCCAGTTCTGACCACAATGACGAAAACAAGCCATGGGTATAATCCGGTGCACTGAGTACTTCCCTCACCAACTGGTAACGGTTACAACGGGAAGGGAAATTCCCTTCGAAAATCACTTCCGAAGAATCGCTCGGATTTACATTGAAACTGACACCACGTTGGTAACCCCCACAGGAGCGATTAACTTGCCTGAGGCGATTGGTAATTTTTACATTAGGCAGGCGCGGATCTGAATGAACTATGACATCGCTGCCATTCGGATGCGGATAAAAATAAAATGTCATCGCCTGGAAATTGGCAATGATGGCATTTGGCCTGGTGTTGTAGGCTCTACCCCCCTGGTTATCGATTAGCTCCCCTTCTTCAACAGAAGCATCAAAGTAGGAACCATCCAGTACCAGGTTGCCTTCAATATTTTCCACTCCAGCACGTTGCAAGGACTTCAGCATATTGCGCAGCTGATCTTCCACCAGGAAGGGATCGCCACCCCCTTTCATTAACAGGTCGCCATGCAAGATGCCGCCATCGATGGGGCCAAGCGGATAGAGTTCTGTTTGCCAGGTAAAGGCAGGGCCCAGGGTGTCCAATGCGGCCAGGGTAGTGAGGGTTTTAATGGCAGATGCCGGGTTCATCGGTGCCCGGGGATTATGTTCAAGCAAGGGCTGATTGGTGCCGACTTCCTGCACCACAAAACTGAAACTGGACACCGGAAGGTTGTGACCATCAATGATGCGCTGGATGCGATCAGGAATGGCAGCATTTTGCGCAAGCACACATTGGCTGGCCAACAGCAGGGAGAGACTAATCAGGGAATAAATTTTCAACATGCTTTTATTCTGGCAGAGCAAAAGTGAAAAGAGCCGACCCGGCTGCAATGGCAATATATTGTTTGCCATTCACCGCATAAGTCATAGGCGCCGCATTCACCTGTCCGCCTAGCGAGGCGCGCCACTTCAGCGCACCGGAATTGGCATCAAGAGCAACAAAATAGCCATCTTTACCGCCACCGAACACCAGATCACCATCCGTGGACAGCACCCCGCCCCAGGTAATATTGCCCAGCGAAAATTCCCAGACCGGATCCAGGGTATCAGGGTTGTAGGCACGAATAACGCCCCAGGCTTCCTCATCATTATTCAGGAAAGGTTCCAGCGCCACATTGCCCATAGTGGTCTGGCGACGATTGATGCCCAGGCTCTGGGGAAACTGCCCTTCGATGGCCATGATGCCGGAATCTTCCCAATGGGCGACAAAATAGAGATCGTGTTTCTGGCTGTACGCCGTAGGTGCCCAGTTGATAGCACCATGGACATGAGGCCGAACCACAGTTCCTTCAGGGCTTGGCAAGATATCGGGGTCACGAATGGGACGACCGGTCTCATCAAAACCCGTCATCCAGTTCACATTAACAAAGGGTTTGCCCGACAGAAATTCTCCAGTCACCCGATCCAGCACATACATCAGGCCGTTACGATTGGCCCAGTACATCAGCTTGCGTTCCCGACCCTGCCACTGGCGATCAACCAGTACTGGCACCTGAGTGGAGTCATAATCCATTTCATCATGAGGGGTGAATTGATAATGCCATTTGATTTCACCGGTGTCGGCGTCAAAAGCCACCACACTGTCGCTATACAAGTTGTCACCAAGACGCTCACGGCCATCCCAGTCCGGGGCCGGATTGCCGGTACCCCAATAGACAAGATTGGCATCACGATCATAGGCGCCGGCATTCCAGATGGCGGCGCCACCCGTAACCCAGGAATCCCCCGACCAGGTGTCATTTCCAAACTCTCCGGGAGCAGGAATGGTAAAGGTCTTCCAGATTTCTTCTCCGCTTTGAACATCATAGGCAGCCACGTAAGCCCGAATACCCAGATCACCTCCTGCTGTACCTATATAAACTTTATCTTCAACTACCATTGGCGGCATGGTGATCGAATAGAGCGCATCCGGATCGGCTACTTCGGTGTTCCAGATCAGGTTGCCGCTGCGCGCATCAATAGCCAGAAGCCGTCCATCCACCGTGCCCATGAACAGGGTATTACCCAGAATTGCCAGGCCCCGGTTTACGCGACCGCAACAGGTGCGCGAGGGGGCGGGTTCATGATGGTAGGTCCAGAAAATACGCCCGGTTGCCGCATCCAGGGCAATGACATCATTGGGTGCCTGTACGGTGTACAGCACCCCATCGACAACCAGCGGTGTGGCTTCAAATTTTTCCAGGGAACGGGCTTGCCACACCCACTGCAATTCCAGTGCGCTGACATTGTTTGTGTTGATCTGCTCCAGAGCGCTGTGACGTTGATTATCCAGGGAGCGGGAATAGCTGAGCCAATTATCCTCATTGGTAGCACTGAGAATGTCGTCAAAACTTACTTGTGAAAGAGCGCCTTCACTAATTAGTAATATAAGCAGTAATAAGCCTATTCGATTCTTCATTGGGCCGCCCCCCTTCTCAGTGTTGCCAGGTAAGCAACCAGGTCTGCGATTTCCTGATCGCTGAATTCTCCAACCAGGGATGGCATGCCGGGATCAGTAAAGCCAAAGGCGCTCAGTGTGGTTTTGTCAAAAGAGCGTAAGCGTTCTTCGCTATCCAGCAGTTGAATGGTGAAAGCATCATGATTCAACAGGCGCCCGGTAACCTCACTGCCGTTATTGGTTCGTACGGTAAAAAAGCGGTTATTGGGCTGCACTTCAGCAGAAGGATTCAGTAACGAGGTTTGCAGTTCAGCTGAGGAGCGCACCAGAGCAACACCGCTAAGATCAGGGCCGAGCACGGAGCCCTGCCCATTGACCATGTGACAGTCCATGCAATTCCCTTTACCGGCAAAAAGTTCACGACCCAGCTCGGGGTTTCCAGCCAAATTGTCAGTACGCTCACCCAGGCTACGTAGCCAGGCCACTACCATCCCAGCCTGTTCTTCCGTGACCCGCGGTGTTGCCGGCATGGGCGTATCGGCAATGCCATTGAGTATGATGTTCACCAGGTCAGCATCCGTGTAGGGTTGACGGAAGTTGTTATGACCCAGGTCTACTTCAGCGATCAGGTCGCCATCGGGGCCGTGGCAGTTGGCACAGTATTGCCGGAAGGCATTTTCACCACTGATGAGGTCGGCGCCCGTTTCATGCTGGGCTTGCAAGATATGACTGCAAAGCGGTATCAGCAGTGCCAGAAGCGTTATTACTGTATTTTTAATTTTCATAGTGATTGATTCTACCCCATGAAAACAGGAAGGGGACAAGCGAATTTGGCTCTGAGGGACAAAAATCAGCCTGAACGACTAATCGATTGAATCCGGCGCAAAACCAATGCCTTCCCAGCCATCAGAGGGCCGAACCAGAGTCAGCATCTGCATACGGTTAGCACCATTCTTTGCCTGACGCCCCGTAAGCACCACTTCATCCCCCGCCTTCAGATCGTCATGATTCCAGCCCCGGCGCACAAGGATGTTACGCGGGTAGGTTTCCGACTCCCAAAGCACCTTGGAGCCGTCTGCATTTGTTGCTTCTATATATACCCTGCTGTGAGGATTCTCAAACCAGACTTCCGTAACCACACCCTCAACCGTCAGGACTGATTCCTGATCGTAAATCGATAGAAAGGAGTGATGAGCCAGAACCGGAACACTGATAAATGCCAGGATTAAACTGAAAAGTTTTATTTTCATCATTCTTTACCCTTCATTAAAGTCACCAGTATAAAATCTTTCAGCTTTCAGCTTTTAGCTTGTATCTTGCTACTCGTCTTCTATGTGCGGCCTCGGTACACAGTCATAATCCATTATCTCAAAATCCGACCTTTTCCATTGCGTTGTCACACTCCACGGCCTGGTGAAGTAAACCGGATCATCAATAATTGTTTCCAGGGTCAGGGTATTGCCGTCTTCCAGCATGTTGCGGTTTTCAACAACGCGTAGCTGGTCGGAATGCGGAACCCCCTGGGGCCTGAGATACCCCTCTTGAAGACCCACCGCTTCGATGACCAGAGTGTCGCCCTCCCACATTGCATTGGAGTAACCCATAAATGTCGGGTAGGGATTTGCGGGATGGGGGCGATCAATATAGGCACGACGAACCTGGTGCTCGTATTCATACAATAATAAAACGCGGTCTTCTTCCTGGATGACTTCGTGGAGCATGGGTGCAGTAGTAATCCGCACCAGGGAAAACATACATTGATGAGCGGGATCACCCAGGGGATCTGCTTCCCAGGCTTGAAAGGCGGCCAGACCTGCAGGTGTATAGGGAGGTTCTACATCCCATTCCTCAGCAGACCAGCCTTCCATTTCCCAGGTGCCGGAAAAATCCGGTTTCCCCTGGGCAGTACTTTCCTGAGCAATAAGGCCAAAGGAGGCCAGCAAAGCCCCTGTAAACAGCAATGTCAAAAAAGCGGCTTGAATTAGTTCACCGGGACCCTGGCTTGATATTGCTGGATATGAGTTTTTCATTTATCCCCCTGGAAGCTGATATTTCCACTACCTTTTCCTGATCATGAATATACCCTATGGCTGCAGCGCATAAAACGGATTTATCGGTTCACTCACAGGCCAAGCTCAATGCGGTGGGTAGGCGACTTAACGAACGACCAAGAAAAACCTTGGAATTTGAAACACCGGCGAGTAGATTTAGTGCATTTGTTGCAACGACCGGTTGAGATCACAGCCGAAAGCAGTCATTCAAACCTGATCGTGACCAAGTTCCAAGAAAAAAAGTGCTGGTTAGACAAAGCCAATCACGATTAACGCAAAATAGTACCCATAGCCTCACCTTCTGACGTGAGGACACCAAGCCTGCCCTGGCGTGGCTGGCTATCAGTATTGATAGCCAGCAACTCAGTAGCAATGCCGGCACCATTTCTATACAGCGGGAAGACGAAACGGATTTTTCCTTCCAGAGGTGTTGTCTGTAAGGGCACATCCACAATGACTTTTTCTCCCAATGGCGTGCGCGTGGTTTCAAGCAAAGTGGCACTGATGCCCTTATCCACAGAAAGTCTTAATGTCCCGCTCAGTGAATTTTCACCAAACACTTCTTTCATGTTGAGAATGGCGCTTTCACTGGCTGCGAAAGAACGCTCAACGGTACTCACTACATTCCCGCTTTCATCAATCAATTCCAGAATAATAGAAGCAGGAAGATCAAAGTCATTGACCACATGCAGCCTTGTATCAATGTTGCCGCTATGCAGGACGTTCGGCCGTGTATCCAGCGGTGCCCAAAACAAAGCCCCTTCCTGGTGCGATGACACCGTGTGGAGACTGCTCATGGAGTTATCCCTGTTCAGGGTGGCGATCAAGGCAAAGGTTTCTGGTGCCGGACCGCTGCTTGACCTGGCAACCGCCCTTCCTTCGAGCAAAGGGCGCGCATCAGGCGGGATGTTATGCACAAAGGCCTGGCCCGCTTCAATGACATAGGGCACATCATCCTCGCCTGTTATCTCCAGCGAGCCTGTTAGCACTTCTTCACCGGGGTTAATAAGCACAATCCTGGCATAACTGCCTGCTCCGGTGGTAATAGCTGGCAGGGTACGCCGCTTCTGCAACAACTCATTGCCCTGGACTTCACCCTGGAAGCCGGGAACTGGCGCCAGCAGAGATTGGCCCTGACCATCATCGACCTCAAACAGTGCAGAGATAAAAACCGGCTGACTGCTCGTAAGGGTCAGAACACCCGACAACTCTTCCAGACCAAACAGCTCGGAGACTTTCAGGGACAGTTGATTGGTAGAAAGAATGGTCCTGCTGGCATCCTCTACCTGACCATCCTGGGTCAGGAGGCTGAATTCAACAGAAGCCGGAACAAAATTATCATTTACAAAGGACAGCAGCACATCATAGTCGCTACTTGCTTCTACATAGTAAGTTGCCGAGCTTACCGCATTGCCCGCCGGTAACATGGCCACGGATTCCAGCTCACGGTTCAGCCTGCGACTGCCTTCCTGGCGAATAGCGCTGGTAAGGTAATGGGTATTAAGCATAACAAGACCAGCTGCCTGGGGCGTGGTAACCACGGCATAGCCTTCAGTAACGGAGCCGCTCGAGGAAAAACTGTAGGCATCCAGTGAGGTATAAAGCACGCGTGACTGTTCCGGCAGATCCAGCACAAAATTTTCCCGCGGCAAGGAGAATACATTTATCCTGCTGTTGCTCCCTTCACTCTGAATCAGACGACTGCCACCCGCATCAAATACATTACCCCGCGGATCAAACAACACCTTCTGATGATCCTGATATATTTCCGGGTCCAGGGAGACCAACTCAAAATCCTGTTCCTCGATCACCTTAATGGCTGAGGGCATATTACTCATACGATCCGGATGCACATCAAAGGTCAGGATATGATTATTGAACTTTTCCGTAACATACAGATGACTTTGCAGAGGATCATAGGAAATTCCATCTGGCTGCCTGGTAGCTGAACGGGACGAGCTCGGGGTAATGGCAGTAAAGCGCGGCTGACCTATCACATAGGAAGCGGCCAGCCCGTTTGCAAAATTTGCTGGCGCCACATTAAAAACAAGAATGCGGGACTGGGAAGGTAATTCCACGAACAGGCGCTGATTTTGTTCATCCATGACCATATCGCCGGGCAAGGCGAATTTCGATGAGGTCAGTCCAGGCGCATTGGAAATTGAATCATTCTGCCCGATGACACCTATGGCATCGGCACCGTTTTGTATGCGCCGGGGATGAATATCAAAAACCAGTACACGATTGTTTTCACTGTCTGCTACAAACAGGCGCTGGTTAATCTTGTCGAGCGCCATCCCCCCTTTACGTGAACCAGAAGGATTAAAGCCTGACGCATTACGCAAACCAAAATTGATGCGGTCTGCATTGCTGCCCGCTGCAAAAGCGGCAAAATTTTCCTGCCCCAGGACATGCGTGGCCGCCATCCCGCTTTCCACCTGACCCGGTGTCATATCAAAGACAAGTACGCGATTGTTCCAGGAATCAGCTACAAACAGGCGTTTGTAGGAGGTGTCATATTCAACCACCATGGGTTGCCGCAACGCCGAAGCATCAGGATTTTGTAACAGCGCCTGAGCTTCCGAATCTGTCTGCCCAATCACCCAACTGGCTTCCTGTTCCTGCAAGCGGTTCATGCGGTCCAGCTGGAACACCAACACGCGGTTTCCGAATGAGTCATTCAAAAACAAACGATGATCCACGGAGTCCACAGCAATATGGCCGTAAAACTCTTCGCCCCCCTGTGTGCCACTAGCTGGAATGCCCTGAACCTGGGCAGTTGCTGTGGCCGCAAATGCAGACAACAGAATTGAGATTAATATTCTCATTAAGACCTATTTTCCGGATAATTTACTGGCTTGTTCAAGGCATCAGCCCTGAGCGTAAAAAGGTAGCATAGCTGTTTATTTATGCAACGATAGTTAATTATGCACAGCAATTAGTACAGGTGTTTTGTTATGAAAAACCATGGTTATAAATTGTTATGAAAAGTCGACTTGTGTTGAAAAAGACCGCCTCGACAGTAATACTATAAACCTCTTATTACCAGCAACAACAGCTCTATCTTATGAAATTCAACACCTTCCTGTTTGCCATCGCCTGCTGCGCCTTCCACCTGCCCCAGGTGTTAGCCAGCGATCTGGCCGATATCATTGCCAATGGCAATCGCGACCAGGCACTGGCCCTGATTAGAGAGGGAGCCGATGTCACCGCCTTGCAGTCAGATGGCACCAGCGCCTTGATGTATGCCGCCTACCTGGGCGATGCGGAACTGGCTGCTGCTCTGCTGGAGGCAGGCGCTGACCCCAATATCGCTAACGATTATGGGACCTCGGCCATTCTTGAAGCTTCTATTGTTGGTGCCACCGAAGTCCTGGCATTGCTGCTGGAACACGGCGCCGATGCCAACTGGAGCAATCCTGAGGGGGAAACTCCCCTGATGAATGCCGCCCGTGGCGGGCTGCTTGAGGCAGCCCAGCTGCTGCTCGACCATGGCGCCGATATTCAGGCCGTCGAGCATTGGGGTGGACAGTCTGCCTTACATTGGGCTGCCGCCCAGAGCCATCCTGAATTAATCCAATTGCTGATAAACCATGGCGCTGACATAAACAGGCACAGCATTGTCAGGCATTGGGATCGTACATTGCTGAATGAACCCCGCCCCAAGCACATGAGCAAAGGCGGAATGACGGCCCTGCATTACGCCGCCCGGGAAGGCTGTACGGACTGTATCGAGGTTCTGGCAAAGGCAGGCGCGAATCTGGATGCCCATGACCCTGAACGGGTGACTCCCCTGAATACCGCACTGATTAACATGCATTTCGCCACCGCCGCTGCGCTCATTGACGCAGGCGCGGATGTCAATAAATGGGATCTTTATGGCCGCGCCCCCTTATTTAATGCCATTGATTTGCACACCATGCCTATTGGCGGCCGGGCGGATATTCCATCACTGGATATCATTACCGGTTACGACATCGCGGTTATGTTGCTGGATCGCGGTGCCAATCCCAATATGCAATTGAAGTTATTACCGCCATTGCGTGAAGCGATTTATGACCGCGGTTCCGACAAGGTAATCACCACGGGTGCAACACCCCTCATGCGCGCCGTTAAAGGCGGTGATATCGCCAGTACAAAACTGCTGCTGGAACATGGCGCCTTGCCCGACCTGCCCAACCTGGAAGGCCAGACCCCCATGATGATCGTGGCAGGTATTGGCCATACCAGTTCCCCCACGCGAGGCACCTATCGCACCCAGGACGAAAGCATTGAGGCCATTGCCCTGCTGCTGGAATTCGGCGCTGATATCAATGCGCTTTCTGGCGACCCTGCTCTGGCATCCGGCGTTAATCCTGTGGATTACCAGCGCGATAAAAACATACACCCGGCCAATGAAGGCGAAGTGGTCATCCATGGCCAGACGGCCTTACATGGTGCCGGCAAACAAGGCTGGACTGAAGTGGCACGCTTTTTAATTGAAAACGGTGCACGTCAACAGGTTGTCGATGAAGCAGGCACCACACCCTTCGACCTGGCCATGGCACGCTACGCTCCCGCCTATAACGACTCCGCACCACAACCCTTCTTTGAAACGGCGCAATACCTGCAGGAAGAATGCGCACAGGTGGATGGGTGTCGTATTCCTGATCCGCTGGATGCGGATTAAAGAATTAGAGGCGAGTGGCGAGTGGCGAGTGGCGAGTGGCGAGTGGCGAGTGGCGAACAGAATGATGTTTTTTGATTTTTCGCGTCAAGGCTTTCCTTTCAGTAAAGTTTGAATAATTACTTCTGATATTCTCCTTATCTTAAATCTCCTCGTCACTCGCCACTCGTATCTGGTCACTATTTGTTAATCCCCCAAAACCTCATGATAAAACCGAATCATCGCATCAGTGATGGTGGTGTCATCGGAATCAATACTCATCACATGGGAGACATGGTTGTAGCCTTGCCATTGGGTGTACATCGGGCAATCAGAATACTTGGCGCAGAGTTTTGCGTACATTTGTGCAACACTGGTTTCGATGTTGGACGGATCATATTCTGCACTCCAGAGATACACCGGAATCTGCTCGCCTGCATAGGAATCTACCAGGCCAACAGGTGAGCGCTGTGCACGTAAGGCAGCATCATCACCATAGTAGGCTGGCGAGCCAGCACCAAGACCACCGGAACTGAGAAGTGCAGCCATCACACCAGGCCCTTCAGGTAATTGTGACTCTTCATGAAACATGTACGTGGCAATATGCGTCGCCCCGGCCGAATTGCCCATGATCATAATGCTATCCGGATCACCGCCATACTCGGCAATGTTCTCCTTCACCCATTCAATAATCATGCGCAGGTCTGTTGCGCCATCCGGCCATTTTGCTTCCGGCGCCAGGCGGTAATTGGCATTGATACCGATACCGCCCATCCGCGCCATCCATTTGCCAATATTGCTGTAAATCAGATTATCTGTTGCGGCGCTGACCTTATCTCCACCAGTGAGTCCTCCACCGTGAAAATAAATCAGCACGGGACCGCCCTCGCTGAATGGCTCTTCACTGACCCAGAGATCAAAATTCTGGAGCTGATGTGGGCCATAGGAAATATCGCCATGCAGGATCAGGCCTTCGGAATCCACCGCCTTGTGCAGGGGTGTGTAAAGTGCCTGGGTGGCAGCATTAACCTGCCCATTCCACTGCTTACCGATTTCAGCGACACCAGCATAAGCTGCACTAACCAGATCATCCTGGGCTGACGCGAACCCGGCCTGGCATAAGGACAAAACAAGAAAAAGGGCTTTCAGAGGCAAATATTTATTCATGGCATGATCTCTTTGTTATTCGGGACACCAGAAGAGTGATTATGTGCTGCAGTTTCAAGCGCATAAATTTCCGCACTGGCTCCGGATGTTTTGAGAAAAGCATACCACATACCCATTCAGAAACTGCCAGATTTCAGGCCTCTAAAAGCAACACAATCACTCCAGGTACCCCTGTTGCGCAGTAGCAATCAGGGGTACGAAAATACCTGCTGAACAGAACAGCAATGGAGACTAGAAACTGAGGGTAGCGGCCCCGCGCCTGGTGCGCTCAAACACCACAGTGGCACCGGCTATTTCAACGCCGTCAATAAGACTATCGGCGTTATAGCCACGAGCATTGGTGCAGGGCGGGCAAGCCCATACCTTACCGCCGCGAGCCATAAAATCATCCAGCAGACCTTTCAGCGTTTCCATGGGATGAACCTGCGTATGATCTACTCCTCTTTTTCGTACCAGGTCGATGGCGTTACTGGTAAGGAACAAACCTACATCCAGTTCGTTGGTCAGGGCTCCATTTGCCAAGGTAAGACCAACTGATGACAACTCATCATTAATGCCCTTGGTCATGACTATTACAAGCTCGTTATTGTTCATTTTAAATCCCTCAGGTTAATTGTTATCGCTAGTAGTTGCGTTTACGTTTCCAAAAACGTGGCTTCATATTAAAAAAAAGCATGGGCGATGCTATAGTGCAAAACCTGTAGTAAACCGATACAAAATTTGTACTCTTCTGAAAGGTAACCGCCATGTATGACTTCGAGGAAGCTTGCCCCGTCTCGAAAGCAGCTACGGTTCTATGCGAACGCTGGACCTTGCAGATCTTGCGTGAAATAATGCTTGGTGCCAGCCGCTTCTCCGAATTTCGTCAGTATCTGCCTAAACTTTCACCCACTCTTCTTAATTCGAGATTAAAGTCACTTGAGACCCAGGGACTGGTTGTGAAAAAAAAGATTCGTGATAAAAGCGGCCACGAATACCAATTATCGGCTTCAGGTCGAGCGCTGGAACCCATTATCAGTGAATTTGGCAAATGGGGCATGCAGTATGCTTTTGATATGATGAGCGAGGATCAGCTCAATGTTTCCGCCATCATCCGTGATTTCGCCTTTGCCTTGCAATCAGACCAGTTGCCATCGGGCAGCATAATTATCCAGTTCAATGTGCTGATCGAGGATGATTGTGTCATCAAGTATCTGATGGTTCGCAACGGCAGTACTGAAGTCTGCGATGAGAATATGGGCTATGACGTCGATGTCACCTTGACAGCCAGTTTGAAAACTTTCGGTCAAATTTGGTTCAACGCCATCGGGGTTACCCCACTGATCAAGGCAGGACAATTAAAAGTGTCGGGCCCTCCTGCCTACACCCGCAATATTTCCCGCTGGCTGGGCACTTCACAGTTTCTGGCAGGAAAACCGTTACAGCAGCAAGCAAGTTCAACCTGTAAATGATAATGCAGTATCATTGCCACCTGCTTCGCTCTTTATTACGGAAATCACCATGACCAAATCCGGCATACTTGTTTTGATTGTGTCTGCGTTTCTTCCTCTTGCTGCATTTTCTCACCACAGTTTTTTCGGTCGTTTTGACAACTCATCAGCGATGGAACTGGAAGGAGTAATAACTCGGCTGCATTGGGAAAACCCCCATATCCATATTTTTCTGGAAACAGCAGACGGCACTCAGTGGGATCTGGAAAGCGGCTCCCCTACCCTGATGCAGCGCGCCGGCATTCCCCGTGATGCATTACAGGAAGGTATGACTATCCGGGTCTCCGCCTGGCCACCACTGACAGACAAGGTCGAAGCCTTCGCCACCAATGTATTGCTCCCCGACGGTCAGGAACTTGTTATGCAAACTGGCCAGGGGGCAAAATTCAAGGATCAGTTTATTGGCGATTTTTCCTACCGCTTTCGTACCGAAGGTGATCGCAGTCAACCCGAACTGGGCTTGTTTCGCATGTGGACCTTCACCGGTGCGGACGGTTTTCTGTTTCCGGAGTCCATCAACCGCGATTACGACCTGAACAATTACCCGCTCACCAATGCGGCCAGTGAAGTGCTGGCAAACTTTGATCTGGCCAGGGACAACCCCACCAATAACTGCAACCCGAAAGGCATGCCACTGATCATGGAACAACCCCTGCCGATGGAAATACTTCAGGAGGATGATGACGTGGTGTTGCGCATCGAGGAATACGATCTCAGGCGTACCATTCATATCGGAGAAGAAGCGGCACCCGCCGACACCCCCTTTTCACTTTTGGGGTATTCGGTCGGTTGGTGGGAAAACAACACTTTAGTTGTACGCACCACCCACATCGGCTTTCCCTGGTTTAACCAGCGCGGCATTCCCCTGAGCCACGCCGCAGGCATCACAGAACGCTTCACTCCCATCGAAGACGGCAGCATGATGGATTACTCCATGGTGGTAACCGATGCGGTTAATTTCAACTTCCCTGTGACATTGACCAAAAAGTGGATTCACGTACCCGGTGTGGAAATTTTACCTTTTGCCTGCGAGGAATATACTGGCGATTAGCCAGACAAACCTATGGATACTCTTTTCCAGATTAGCAGTATTTCCGAAGTCATCCAGCTTGCGGTCGCACCGGTATTTTTACTGGCAGGAATCAGCGGCACCCTGATGGTCATGTCCAGTCGTCTCGGCCGCATCATCGACCGTGGCCGTTATCTCAAGGAAAAAAGACCAGAGGCTGAAGGGGATTATTTGCAGGAGATTCGCGAAGAATTGAAATGTCTTAACACGCGCGCGAGCTACACCAACTGGGCTATATCAATGGCGACTTTCTGCGCCCTGTTGGTTTGCCTGGTGATTGTGTTTCTTTTTATTGGCGCTGTGCATGATATTGATATGACCACCGTCGTCGCCATCCTCTTTGTTCTTGCCATGCTGTGTTTAAGCTCAGCCTTTATTCTTTTCCTTAAGGAAATTACCTTGAGTACCTCAGCTTTTAAATTTAGCGAAGACTAAATAAGAAAAGGGACGGAGTGATTATTTTTTAATCTTTCCGCCCCCTTGTTATGAGGGATCAAGAACTCTGACCCCTTGATTACCCTGACACCAAATAGCCAGAATCCATACTCAACCACGCATCTGCAATTATATCGCTCCACTGTCGGACACCGGCCTGATCAAGAACCCTGTCCTGGCGGATTTCCAGCATGATACTGGGTATGGAGCGATTCTCACCCTGCACTACCAGGGTGTAATCGATGTCTTCTTCAATCTCATAGGGTTCATTGTCCCCTACCAGTTCATCATGGCTTTTTCCTTTGACTCTGGCTTGCAAGGCATCAATCCAGTTTCTGCCCAGCTCAACATCCCTGCGATAACAAACACCTATCGGCCAGGGCCTGTCGGCCCCAAACAGTGATGGCGTGAAGCTGTGTATGCTGAGCAAAAACTTCGGTTGCGTGGCTGACTTTTCCAATAGCGCATTGATCTGAGCCTGGTAAGGATCGAACAAATATTGCCGCCGGCTCAGGATAGCGTCTTTGCTGAGAACACTGTTACCAGGAATAGAGATGCCGCCGCTATGCTCGGGAATCGATTGGGGGTCGTGAGGCCAGCGATTACAATCAATGACCAAACGGGAGTACGCGCTCAGAACCAATGGTGCATCCAGGCGGGCTGACAGCAAGCGTGCCACTTCTGCGGCACCAATATCCCAACCGATGTGACTCGCCAGATGATCTTCAGTCAGGCCAAGTTGATTTAAACCTTTGGGGATACGATTGGAGGCATGATCACACACCAGTACAAGGTTGCCCTGCCCACTTTCATTCACGACTTCAAAGGGAGCCGGCTCATTACTACCCAGCAAGCCCGGTGCTGTGCTCATGCAGGTACGGGCACTTCATCTGCACGTACTTTGAAACTCTTCAGAACAGTTTCACCAAAACTGTTGCTCAAGGAAACATCGGCAGCATCCCGACCCCGTGCAATCAGGATGCGGCCTATCAAGCGTTTGTTATTGCGCGGATCAAAGATATGCCATTCGCCATCAATGTAGGCCTCAAACCACGCCGCAAAATCCATCTCCCCATAGGGTGGCGGCTCACCAATATCGCTCAGGTAGCCCATGCAATACCGTGCGGGAATGTTCAACGCACGGCAAAAGGTCACTGCCAGATGGGTATAGTCGCGGCACACACCGATACCGGACTGATAAACCTGCGCCGCAGTCAAGGTGTTGTTCGCATGTTTATAGCTAAATTCAATATGGTTATGCACGAAATCACAGATGGCCTGTACCCGATGCCAACCTGTAGGGCCATTACCAAAGAGTCGCCAGGCTTCATTTGACAATAAATCAGTTTCGCAATACCGACTGCCAAGTTGATACAGCAGGGTTTCGGGTGGGAGGGTTTGTACCGGGAACTCTTGCGCGTCCGGACTCATCTTGTCGCGCTCACCACTGTCTTCAATGATGGCATCGTTGGAAATCAGGGTATCACCCGGCGGCAGTAACAGTCGGCTCACCCAGTTGCCATACAAATCATGATAGGCGCTGATGGGCAGAGGCGGATTGGTCTTGATTTGATCGGGGGTAACCATATCCTGCGCCCGTGAGGAGTGCACACTCAAGGTCAGAATCATGGGGGTTACCTGGGTACAGCTGTAAACGATTTCATACCCGATGCGAATTTGCACGATGGCTCTCCTGGGCTTGCAACCGTTTGTGAGACCGGGAATCGGTAGTCACCAGAAAAGCGCGATTGGGTAGCCGCAGAATAACACCTAATGCGGAAAAATGATTAAGAATTAAGAGAGGTTCAGCCTACTTATCCTAGAAGATCATGAATCAAGGAATCAAGGGGTCAGAGTTCTTGATTTCTTACTTATTCTCCAAGGGGGGTAGCATCACCATCAACAAGCCCCATTGACCAGCGAATTGCATCAAAGAACATCCGTTGAACTAATGGGTTGTCCCATGACTGGTCTGAGTGTCCTAAAGTAGAATAGAAAGCTCTTCCCTTCCCATAAGTTTTCGCCCAGGCAATCGGGACATCATTATCATCTGGATCGCGTGCCAAATTATGATCAATATTATCTAAATCAAGACGCGCCAGAACTCTGACATTATCCCTGGAATAGGGTGGCAAGTGGACGGCTGCTTCATCATACACAGTGAAAGCAGGAGGCAGAGAACTCATAGCAGGAAAATTGGGATCTTCTACAATTATTGGTAAATTTACTTCCAAATTTTCACTTTTAGTCCAGGGGTGATTCCACAGACCACCAATCATTTCCCTATACTCAGGAAATTGTTGAAACGCATTGTCACCAGTGTGGGCAGCAACAAAGCCTTTGCCATCATCACGTACAAATGAAAGTAAATCTTCCATCTGCTCCGCACTCAGGTTGCCTGGTCCAGCACCGAAAAAGAATATGGCATCAAAAAAATCCAGATTTTTAGCATTTAGTGCCGGGCGGTCTCCAGCCATAACTGCCCCTTTGGTAATTAACTGAGAATCAGTTCTGACAATTGTCACATACACCCCGCTTTCTCTTCCCAGCCTTTCTATTGTAGCCAGAGCATGAGAAACAGAATCGTGTTGATACGTCGTACTGCTATCACCAATCGCTAATAGTTTTTTTTGCCCTGGCCAGGGGTCGGGAAACTGTTGAGCCACGCTTAATCCGGAATAAAGGCAAATTACTAGACCCAGCAAAGCAAAAACAGGATTTCTAAAATTGAGCATAACGTTCTCTATAAATTATCAGTAACAAATTAATTCTTGTGTAAGTGTCAGAATCAAGAAAATCAATAACTCTGACCCCTTGATTTCTTGGTTTCAACTATTCAGATTCAAGCTGTTCTCTGAGTCTTTCCAGCTCTTCCAGTTCCTGGTTGTTGGTGCAATAGAACTCGTTGATGGGAGTTTGGGTCAGGGTCCAGCGTCGTGGTGCGGAGCGCCAGGGTTCGGCCAGTACCTGGGGATCATCAACGATGATTTCTACCACCAGGTAATTTTCTGAGGGGCGACTGTAGCGCTCAGTGACTTTCAACTGGTCACTGTGATACCAGCCGTTTGGGAGAATAAAGGTGCGGTCATCAAAGGTGGTGGATTCAACCACCAGGGTATCGCCTTCCCAGTGCGCGGTTGAGTTACCGTGAAACAGGGGTTCGGGATATTCCGGGGCGGGACGGCCATCGGTATAGATGACGCGGAAATTGTTCAGTACTTCATAGAGCTGCACAAAGCGGTCGTCCTTGTGGACCAGCATGGTGCCGTAGGGGTTTTGCAGCCAGATGGCGGGCACACCGCGTGGCATACAATTGACCGAGGACTTGGAGAGTTCCAGTTCTATTTCTGACATGTTGGCGATACGTGCGGCAGCTTCCGGCAAAAATTGCGGGCGTGCTTCCGGGGTAAGTTCCGGATCAAACTGCCGGCGCGCGGCGGGGTCGACGCCGAATCTGCCACTGACTCCCTGGCCGGCACTGTTGGGAAGCCACATGCCGGTGAAATCCGGTTTGCCGCTGGGTAAACGCGGGGTTGGGTTGCCGGGGGGCATGACGCCGATCAAAAATTCTTCGTCTTGCGCGAAACCAACTCCTGAAAATATCCAGGAAATTACTATAACTAAAAGAGCTGTTTTGGTTTTCATATTCTTTCTCTTTATTTAGCTACAAGCTTCAAGCCACAAGAGGCGAACTGCGTTCGCCATGTCGGATGACGGCCTGTGGCCTTTTATGCCCTTTAGGGTACTTCCGACCTACACCTCTGACGGCTTGTGGCTTGCGGCTTGTGGCTAATTCTGTATCTGCCCCATCTGCCGGAGCTCACCGTCTTCGGCTTTCATGAAACCGGCGGCTGCGTAATTTTCCCGGCCGTTTCTGGCCAGACAGCCACGTACCCAGACTTCCTTGCCGACATTGCGCTTGAAGAAATCAAGACCAGTGCCAGCGCGTTTAAGGGTAATCAGGGCGTAAGTCTGAAATGACCAGCTTTCTACCTCACCATTATCATTGGTGACATCCATATAAAAGAAAGCATGAGGATTCTGCCAGTCAATATCCGTGAGAATACCTGTGAAATCACGGCAATTATTTTCATCGAATTCAGCAGCAAAAGCATGATGGGCTGAAGCAGTAAACGAAAGGCCGGACAAGGAGCCAACCAACAGGAAAACAGTGAGTAACTTGAAATGATTCATCTGACACCCTCAGGATCATTAACTGGATGTCCTGATTTTGCCCTGCCTGCAGTTGAGCTGCAACCAGTGAGGTACATCATTAATACTTCTCCATAAAATTATGTTCGCTTTTTGCCTCGAATAATTGAATTCTGATACCCCTCTTATTCTGCCAAACGCCTGGCATAGGCTTCCACCTGGTCCCAGTCGGTATATTCATGGTCGCGGCTGGTGTCGGTATTGCCTCCTTCCTTGCGTACCAGTCTCTTCATCATCCATTTCACAAACCAGTTGTACCTGGTGTACATCAGGGCCCCGGCAATCATTTCTATATCAGAAAATGGCAGTTTTACCTGTCTGGCCAGGTTGCGACGAATTTCTGCAAAGGAATTTTCGCGCCGCTCGGCATCCCTGGTTGCTGCAGCCATCAAGACAATAAACAGGCCCAGTACAACGATTTGTTCAACAAGGGCCATCTGAGCGAAGGCGCCCTGCGCAGTTTGCTGGGCATTCTTGTTCAACAAATAGAATCAGTTAAAGCGCAGGAAGAATACAAATCCATACAGCACAACAGCCTGCCAGTGCGACGCATGCAAAAAGCCTTTCTGCATTTCATTGACAAATACCTGGGCAGATTGAATTTCGTTGAGCAAATGCGCCTTGAATATATCGTGCTGAGTTATGAAGAATCCTGGGGGCATTATCACGCCTGCCGGGAGGTACTTAAGGATCTGGAAAAACTTGAATCATTAACCGGGATTGAGGATTCCGTGGTTAACAGTGTGCGGGCGCAATACCAACACTGGCAGCTCCTGGCGGAAGAATCCATCAACCAGATGTCGGAGCAATATCCTGAATTTGTCAGTGCCATGCAGGAAAGACTTGGAATGCGCCTGATCCTGTTGGCCGAAGTCCAGGCCATTCGGGACGAAGCCAGTCACGGCAATCTCCCCCATGCCATGGCTGAGCAGATGGAGGACGACCTTTACCTGCGCTTGTGGAGCTTGCGCGGCCAGGAGATTACCCGACTACGCGTAGACCCTGGAGAATTACTGAAGAAGGTGCCCTTCTTTGCCGAGACCAGTGAAGAAGATTTCCTCGCACTGAGCAAAAAAATGAAGCGTCACAGTATCGCTGGTGGCGAAACCGTTATCAGTCAGGGCGAGCGTGGTGACAGGCTGTATTTGATTGCTCGCGGCGTAGTCAGGGTGTCAAGAGTTCAAGACGGTGAGAGCCGGGATCTGACCTCACTGTTTGCCGGCGACTTTTTCGGCGAAATGGACCTGCTCCACGATGAAGTGAGATCGGCAACTGTAGTCAGCGTCACGCCCTGCACCTTTTATGTGCTGGAAAGAAAGGATGTGCAGGAAGTGATGGCAATACATCCTTCAATCAAAATAGCTCTGGAAAGAGCTGACCAGAGACGGCGCATGGAACAACTTAGCATGGGATCAAAACAGGACTCAGACTGACCGCGGTGCCTGTCCTTCAAAGGCAACTTGCAACAGCGCCCTTACCCGGTCGCGGGTTACCGGTTCAGGATTATTAATCGGGTTTTCAGTGGCCACAGCCGCCGCCTTATCCAGATCAGATTCCTTGATACCAATCTCACTCAGAGCCAGAGGTGCACCCAGTTCACGGGCCAACTCATAAATACCGACGGCTGCATCTTTCACTCCCAGCACCTCAGCAATTCGATCAGTTCCTGCTTTGGCGGCCTTCGCGTTGTACGCCACACTGTGCGGCAGCAAGATGGCATGCGTTTGGGCATGCGGGGTATTGAAGGTGCCGCCAAAGACGTGACAAAGTTTGTGGTGCAAACCGGTTGTCCCTGTACCCAGGGCAGCACCTGCCATGCTGGCCCCATAGAGTGCTTCAGCGCGGGCATCCATGTCATCCGGATCGGCTTTAATTCGGGGCAGCGCAGAAACCAGGGCTCTGACACCATCCAGCGCCAGGCTGCTTACCATGGGATTGACCTTGTCGGTGGCCACATTTACCACTGCCTGGGCCAGGGCATTGAGTCCGCTGACAACGGCAAAGTCTGCCGGCAGATCACGGGTCAGTTCAGGATCATAGAGGGTCAAGGTGGGCACTACACGGTCGTCTCTCTGGGTCACCTTGCGACCGGCTTCTGTCACCGCCCAGATATTGGTCATTTCTGATCCGGCATACGTCGTTGGTAGCGCAATGTTGGGCAGCTCGCTATGGATCACCAGCGCTTTACCCAGGCCGGTAGTGGAACCGCCGCCGAGAGAAACCGTGCAATCGGCATTTAATTCAGCAGCCCGGGCTTTGGCAGCTTCCAGGGTTTCCACCGGGACATGCATTTGCGCCTGGTCAAACAGCCCCGCGCCCCTGCCACCCAGCAACTGCAATATCTCTTCACCACTGTCTTTTTGCTCAGGCGTGGTCAGTACCATGGCCCGCTTGAATCCCAGCTTATCTATTTCATCTGGCAAGCGCGCCAAGGCCCCGGTGCCAAAGACGATGTTCCAGGGCAGTGCGTTATAGGTAAATTCAAGCATATTGGAAAGCCTTACTATTTAAAGCTGGCAAGTACACCATAGTCCTCAATAACATGTTAAGAGGATTCTTGGCCCAATTCTGTATTATGCTCATTCATGGGTAAAATCATTGCAAACAGATAACAGGGAAAATGACATGGGACTTATATCGCGGAAAGGATCACGGGTAGGGTCACAGGAAGGATTACAGGCTGGATTACTGACAGTCCTGCTTACTATATTCCTTTCTCTCGCTGCCCATGGCCAGGCACAGTCAGAAGGTCGCCCCAATTTTCTCCTTATTGTGACTGATGATATGGGTTATACAGACCTCGGCGCTTTTGGTGGTTCTGACATTCCTACCCCCAACCTGGACGGCCTGGCCCGGGCCGGAATTCGCCTGACCAATTTCCATGCCGCACCCAGTTGTGCACCTACGAGAGCCATGTTGATGAGTGGTACCGGCAACCATGAAGCCGGTATGGGCTCGCAATTGTTTAACCAGGTTTTTGAAGGTGAATACGGTTACGAAGGCTTTCTTCAGTCCCGGGTCGCCACCATGCCGGAAGTGCTGCAGGCAAACGGTTATCACACCATGATGTCCGGGAAGTGGCATATTGGCGAGCGCGACCCCTCAGGAGAAACCCTGCCCAGAAAATATGGCTTTGACAGGGACTACACCTTGCTGCGAGGAGCCGATAACCACTATGGCAGTATTCCGCAAGCCACCTATAGCCTGGATGGCAATGTGCATCGCTTAACGGATCCAACCTACTCCACCATTCGCTATACAGACAAGCTCCTGGGTTTTCTTGAAGATCGCGCAGACAGTGAAGAACCATTTTTTGCCGTTTATGCTCCCACTGCCCCGCACTGGCCCCTGCAATATCCCCCGGGCTGGGAAAACCGTTTTACTGGCGCTTATGATGACGGCTTTGATGTCTTATGCCGTGCGCGCATGACAGGTGCCCGCAATGAAAATGTATTACCTGTCAACGCCAATACCCAGGCCTGCAATAAAGAGACTGGTGCCTGGAGCGAGCTTAGCTCCGGTGAGCAGCAATCCTTCACCAGGGTTATGGAAATCTATGCAGCGATGTCTGCTCATCTTGATGAAGAAATCGGCCGCATTCTCGCTTATATGGAAGCGCAAGGATGGCTTGAAAATACCTGGGTTATCTACATGAATGACAACGGACCCCAGGGGGGTGAGCTGGCAGCCAGAATGATTGGAGGTGTTCAGGAAGAAGATTTTGACAACAGTTTGAATAATCTCGGCGCGGCGAGTTCATGGGCCAGCGTCGGCCAGGGCTGGGCAGATGCCTCCTCTTCTCCTTACCGCAATACCAAATCCTCTCCTTTCGAAGGTGGCATTCGGGTCCCTGCTTTTTTCTGGCATTCTGAGGTTGTGAATTCGGGAAGCATTGATAATCAGTTTCTGACCGTTATGGACATTTTGCCCACGGTGCTGGATCTGGCCAACGTGGCAACTCCTGCAGGTTCATTTAATGGCCGCGATGTACTTCCTGTCAGGGGTAGATCCATGGTTCCGCTGTTAACGTCGTTACAGGAACCGGTACATGTGAATGATGAAGCCATTGCCTATGCCCATTCAGGCAACCGCATGATGATAAAAGGTGATTGGAAAATTGTGCAGCGACCACGCGAGAACTGGATGTTGTTCAACATGATTAACGATCCCGATGAAAGCAGCGACCAGGCTGGAAACATGCCCGAGCTGTTGAATAGCATGGTAATGGAGTTCAACGGTTTTGCTGAAGAGCGCAACTACATCGAAGTTACTTCAAATATTAATCAACCATGAAAGTAGTTCCTACATAAATGTAGTTCCTATATAAATGTAGTTCCTAAATGAGAGCTCCTACATAAAAGTATTTGTTATATGAAAGAAGTCCCTGTCATTTCAGCAGCACTAGCAGCGGAAAAAATTACATCAGGTGATGTGCTTATCGTCGGCGGTTTCGGCATGACCGGCAATCCTGTTCACCTGTTGCACGCACTGGCCGAAACCAATGTCAAAGATCTCACCTATATTGGCAATAACGTGGGTGAAGCCGGTCTTGGTGGCGGACGCCTCTTGCGCAATGGCCAAATCAGAAAAGCCATCGGTTCCTTTTTTACCAGCAATCCCGAAGCAGTCGCTGCCGCCCAGGATGGCAGTATGGAGGTTGAGCTATTGCCCCAGGGCACACTGGGAGAAGCTATTCGTGCCGGTGGTGCCGGCCTTGGCGGCTTCTTTACTCCGACTTCTGCAGGGACTCCGCTGGCTGAAGGATGCGAAGCCCGGAGCATAGATGGTCAGGAGATGATTCTTATTAAACCTATCAAGGGCGATGTTAGCCTGATCCGCGCATGGAAAGCTGACACTGCCGGCAACCTGCAATACCGCATGACGGAAAATAATTTTAATCAAGCCGCAGCCACTGCCTCCAAACTGGTGATAGCGGAGGTGGAAGAAATTGTTCCCGTGGGCGAGTTGGATCCCAATGCTATTCATACCCCGGGCTGTTTCGTCGATTTTCTGGTCCAGGCACATACCAGTATTGAAGACCTGGGTTCATCGGCCTCAGTTTCTGCCAGCGCCAAAAATGTCGATGCAACGCGCATGGCCATGGCCAAGGCAGTACTGGATGAATTACAGCGTGGTGACATCGTCAACCTGGGCATTGGTATTCCAACCCTCGTGGCCGATTTGATTGGTGTGGATGATGGCATCATCATGCATACGGAAAATGGCATGCTGGGTGTGGGCCCTGCACCGGAAAGCGGTGGCGCCATGGACTACCCGGTCAACGCCGGCAAGATCCCGGTCACTGCCCTGCCCGGTTCCAGTTATTTTGACAGCAGCACCTCCTTTGGCATGATTCGCGGCGGCCATGTGGATGTAGCCGTGATGGGCGGCCTGGAAGTGGATGAAGAGGGTAACCTGGCCAACTGGGCCGTACCCGGCAAACCCTTGCTCGGTGTCGGCGGCGCCATGGATCTGGCTTCAGGCGCCAGGCGTTTGATAGTGACCATGTTGCATTGTGACCGTGAAGGTAATTCCAAAGTGAAAAAGCAATGTACCTTGCCGCTGACCGCGAAAGGCGTGGTTGATGTGCTGATTACCGACCGCGCGGTTTTTCACTTTACGGATAAGGGCATGGTGCTAAAAAAAGTCATGGACGGATTCAGCAAGAATGATGTTGCTACTGCCACCGAAGCTAAATATATAGAAGATTTGTAAATTATGAGTAACGCTTATATCTGCGATTACATGCGCACCCCCTTCGGCCGCTACGGCGGCGCCCTGTCGTCCGTGCGTACCGACGACCTGGCCGCTGAACCCATCAAGGCCCTGATGGCCTGCTACGAGCAGCTGGACTGGGGCGCACTGGACGACGTCATTCTCGGCAACACCAACCAGGCTGGTGAAGATAACCGCAATGTGGCGCGCATGGCCCTGCTATTGGCAGGATTGCCACAGGAAGTACCAGGTATCACTGTTAACAGGTTATGTGCATCCGGTATGGATGCCGTCATTATGGCAGCGCGGCAAATCAAGGCCGGTGAAGGTAACCTGTTTATTGTCGGCGGCGTGGAAAGCATGTCCCGCGCACCACTGGTGATACCCAAAGCCGACAAGGCCTTTAGTCAAAAAGCAGAGATTTATGAAACCTCCCTGGGCTGGCGTTTCATTAATCCGAAAATGGAAGCCATGTATGGCACCGATTCCATGGGAGAAACCGCAGAAAATGTCGCGGCAGAATTCAACATCAATCGCGAAGACCAGGACGCCTTTGCCTGCCGCTCACAACAACGTGCGACTGCAGCCATCGAAAGCGGGCGTCTCGAAATTGAGATCTGTCCGGTCTCCATTCCACAACGCAAGGGTGAGGATTTAATTGTAAAAACTGACGAGCATCCCCGCGCTGACACCAGCATGGAAGCCTTAGCCAAACTGGGCACACCCTTCCGTGACGGCGGTACCGTGACAGCGGGAAACTGCTCCGGCATCAATGATGGTGCAGCAGCCTTGCTCATCGCCTCTGAAGAAGCCGTCAACAAACATGGCCTGACACCCCTGGTCAAAATCATTGGCGGCGCCAGCGCAGGATTGGCTCCACGCATTATGGGTTACGGTCCCGCCCCGGCTACGCAAAAACTCTGCGCGCAATTCAATCTGGAACTCAACAACATCGACCTGTTTGAATTCAATGAAGCCTTTGCCTGCCAGGTGCTGGCCTCAACACGCGCATTAGGCCTGCCTGATGATGCCGACTTCATCAATCCCAACGGCGGCGCCATTGCCCTGGGTCATCCGCTGGGCGCTTCCGGTGCCCGAATCACTGGAACCCTCGCCTTACAGATGAATACCGCAGGCGCACAAAAAGGTATTGCAGCCATGTGTGTGGGAGTTGGTCAGGGTGTCGCCATAGGATTGGAAACCGTTTCATAGTTTTCCGCAGTACCAGCTGCATTTTCAAAATTCTGTACTATTCTAAATAGAGATTCACGGCGCAAACCCTGAACACATCAGGTATTTCCCTTATCTTGACTGGAAACCATTTTGGAACCAAAATGAAACCCTATTTAAGCGCTCGGGGAAGACTCATGCCCGCCATTACACTAAAAAATATTCCGGATGAGCTCTATGACATCCTGAAAAATTCCGCTAAAAACCACCACCGCAGCATCAACAGTGAAATTCTTTTTTGCCTGGAACAAAACCTGAAGCCGAAAATAATCTCTCCAGAAGAACGCCTGGAAAAAATACGCTCATTACGTTCAGGCATCAACAAAAAAGGATTGTCCCCGGCAGAAATCAACAAATTGATACATTCCGGCAGACCATGATTGTTGTCGATACAAACATCATCAGTTATTTGTTCCTGCCGACCAACTTCACTACCAGGGCAGAAGCACTGTACCTGGCGAATCCACAGTGGCTGGCACCGGTGTTATGGCGCAGTGAGTTTCGCAATGTGCTCGCACAATACCTGAGAAAAAAAATACTCACTTTTGAACAGGCACTGTTAATACAAGCCGAAGCTGAAGCACTTATGAAAGAAGGGGAATATGAAATGCCTTCCCTGCAAGTACTCAACCTGGTCAATGAAAGCAGTTGCTCGGCCTATGATTGTGAATTTGCAGCCCTGGCGCTTGCCCTGGATTTACATCTGGTTACTGAAGATAAAACACTGTTGAAATGCTTTCCGGGAGTTGCGGTCAGCCTTACTGAATCAATCGAGAGGGGGCAGAAACTGTAATAAAACAAATTACAAAGTGTCCAGGTGGTCGAGTATGGCCTGTTCCAAAAGGTCCAGACTATCTTTTCCCATATTCGCCATCATCAGCAATTGACTGCTGGAACGCACAACAGGGATCAAGTACCCAGGCGAACTGTGTTCGCCATGTCGGATGACGGCCTGCGGCCTCTTCCGACCTACACAGGATCGCCGAATCTTTCCATGTCGGCAAACGCCCTGCGGGCTTTTATGCCCTTTAGGGTAATGCCGACCTACAAGAGATCTCGACCTTTATCCTTTATCCTTTACCCTTTATCCCTTTATCCCTTTATCTCGATTCCTTCCTCTTGACTTTACTCAGGCAAAAAAAGACATTCGCCCCCTCTCCAGTTTTCCCTAGCCGCATAGTCTATACAATTGATCGGGAAAAAGCCCTATGTGTCTGATTTAGTGACCAAATTAAGTGCTTAGCCCGCTTTTCAAAAATCCCGGCGAAGAGATAATTGAACGTTGTTCAAATTTTGCTATTCTAGCCCTGCTTTTCGTTTTGCCTTGTCGTTTGCGGCCTGGCAAAAAATATAACAACAGCTATAAGGTGCACTTTTGTCCCAGACTATTCTTAATACACGCCGCGGCCGTTTACTGACTTTCGGCACGCTTTATGTTGCGGAAGGTATTCCGCTTGGATTTACCGCGACTGTCATGGCCGCTTACATGCGCCGGGAAGGACTTGATCTAACCCAGATCGGCGCCTTTGTCGGCATGCTTTATCTACCCTGGGCCTTCAAGTGGGCCTGGGCACCGCTGATCGATATGTTCCCCCTGGCTCGCTTTGGGGGTCGCAAGACCTGGATCTCTGGCTGCCTGCTAATGATGATTCTGACCCTGGTCGTTGTTGCCCTGATAGATTTCAACACGCAGTTTCAATTGCTGTTGGTCCTGGTTTTTATCCACAATATTTTTGCTGCTACCCAGGACGTCGCTATTGATGCGCTGGCTGTTAATACCCTGAAGGATGATGAACGTGGAACCGGCAACGGCTTCATGTTTGGCGGCGCTTACCTTGGCCAAGGTCTTGGTGGCGGTGGCGCCTTGTTTGTTTCCGGCCTGTTCGGCTTTGAAGCAGCGCTTGCCTATGCCTGCCTCCTGCTGGTTTGCATTCTTGTGTTCACCCAGTTCTTCGTGCGCGACCCGGCCATCAGCGCCACCCCTGCGCCTGCTTCATTAAACCCGGTGAAGGAAGCCATTGCTGCCATGAAACATACCGGGGCTGAATTGCTCAACGGCATGCTGCGTTCCGGCAAGGGGCCCATGGTCGGCGTCCTGTTTGCATTGACCCCCATTGGCGCCATGTCATTGACCAATGCCTTGGGCACAACCCTGCAGGTGGATTTCGGTCTGGTGGATTCGGATATCGCCCAGATCAGTCTCTATACAACAGTACTGGCAGCATTTGGCTGTGTCATCGGCGGCATCCTGGGAGACCGTTTGGGTCTGAGGAAAATGATCGCCTTCTTTTACGCCCTTTCGGCAGTACCGGTTTTGTATCTTGCCATTCGCTGGGGTGCTGACCCTGCGCTTCCTGCTGTATCACGAGTAGAATTTTTCGCCGTGTTCATGGCGGCAGGACTGACCACCGGTTTTCATTATGGCATTACCGCTGGTGTCTACATGGGCCTGACCAACCCGGCAGTCGCAGCAACGCAATTCACTGGCTTTATGGCACTGTCCAACCTGACTATTGCCTACACCAATAACTGGCAGGGCTATGTGGCAGAAAACTTCACCTACACCACAGTGCTGTGGATCGATATCTTTCTGGTACTGATTCCTATTCTGGTGCTGCCTTTTATGACGCCGCGGGAAGCACGCACAATACAAACACCAACTTCGACCGGGGCGCCATTGCCTGAAGCAAGCTGAGGTTAAAACGTGGTCTGCCCCCCTTTTCTGGCAAGCGGTTTACCATTGATTTTACGATACAGGGAACGGACACTTATCCCGAGAATATCAGCCACTTTCTCCTTGTCGCCCTGGTAGTGCTGCAACAAATTTTCAATGTACCTGTTTTCATGGGTTTTAAGATCCACTTCCTGAATACTGACTTTCGCACGGGAAGGACTTTCTTCAATATCCGGTTGCCGATGTCGATCAAAAAAACAATCCAGAATTGTTTCCCCATCTATTTCATCGGTATCACTGAGTACCATGGCCCGACTCAGGATATTACGCAGCTCCCTGATATTGCCTTTGTAGTGACGCTGTTTTAATGCCTCAAGGGCATCCGGGGAAAGGCTGAATTTTTTTCCGGAGGCAAGCCTTTTCAGCAAGGCATTTGCCAACAAGGGAATGTCTTCCACTCGTTCACTCAGGGATGGCAAATGAACGGGAAATACATTGATACGGTAGAACAGGTCATCGCGAAATTCTCCCTGCGCCACCATCTTGTCCAGATTACGATGAGTCGCACAGATCAGTCGAAAATCTGAACGCCGCACTTCAGCACTGCCCACGGCACGGAAAGTACCGGTTTCCAGCAAACGCAATAATTTCACCTGGGTTTGTAATGGCACATCCCCGATTTCATCGAGAAAGAGCGTGCCGCCATCAGCCAGTTCGGCCAGGCCTTTCTTGTTTGACATAGCACCCGTGAAGGCCCCTTTCACATGACCAAACAATTCACTTTCAAACAGGGAGTCGGTCAGGCCGGTACATTCCAGAGTGACCAGTGCATTTTCTTTGCGCTCACTGGCTTCATGAATGGCACGGGCAGCCAACTCCTTGCCGGTGCCTGATTCTCCCAATAGCAACACAGAGATATCGGATTTGCCTACGCGGGATATTTTTTCCAGCATGTCATTGAAGGCTTTGCTTTCTCCGACCAGTTGCTTGTCATGAACTTCACCACTGGCCAACGGCACGGGATTGAGCAGTTCCACGAAATAGATCAACTGCCCCTCGGCGTCATGGATAGGCAGCATTTCCACATCCACATGTTCCTTACCCCGAGGGGTCTGGTGAATATGCAGTACCCGTTCCTTGTGGCCGGATTTTTTTGCTGCCCCCAAAGGACAGTCTTCACCAGCCTGGTCGCAGGGCACATCATAACCATGGGAAATATTGAAGCAGCGGTTTGAGCGGGAAAAATCAATGCTGCCGAAACTATCCTGATACTTCCTGTTAGTGGCAAGAATCTCGTAATCCGCAGAAACAAGGATGGCCGGGCAGTCATAGCCTTCCAGCATGGCAGCCATAGGCGATGATTGGTCAGAAGTGATGATTTCCATTTTGTCAATATTGGCAGTATTTATTGCCATAATTGACATTAATGACGCTTTTGTCAAGTCTTTGGAAACGGTGTATCTTCCCCTGAAAACAATTTAACTTATATATATCAGAGGCTTAGTATTAACTCATCTTCTTGGCACGGTATCTGCAATGTTATAGGTAACTAGGAATTAACAGTGTCTGCAAGAGCAGAATTATTGACCGTTACCAAAGATATCCAGAGGAGAAGACGATATGAGTAAAGTAAAAAACATGATGCTTTTAATGCTGTTGCCAATAGCGATTGCTGCAATGTGCCTGATGTGGGTGGCTTATTTTCCAAACCCGATGGGAACAATGTAAGGCAGTTGCACAGAATTGCTGAGCCAACCGATTCAAGGTTTTATTTCAGTTTGTTAATAGACTGACTAAAGGGGCAGGAGCCCTTCACACCCCCTCCATTTCCTGCCCCTTATTTTTTTATCTCCTGATTACCGCCCATCTATTTACCACCCACATTTTCCTATAAGCAGTTTTATTACTGACCTGATAAGGTAGCTCTGCACCACCATCTTGAAATGGGGCTGTACAAGCGACAAGGGTGTCTGGATAATTAAAAACCAAATAAGAAAGAAGCGCTTGTACTAATAACAATAAAGAACCTGGAGACGCCTTTTGTCGAAAGCGCCGCAAAAAGAACGAGTCCTCTTTTACTGCCTGGCGGCAGCGCTTCCCCTGTTTCTGGTGGCCTCCCTGTTTAATTACAGCCTGCTGCGCGGTGATGGCTATTACCTGCCTGGTGCCAACCTGGAAATTCTGGGCTACATTATCCAGGCCGAATTCCTGGCCGTAGCCAGCGGCATCCTCATTCTGATTCCCTTACTGGTCCAGACCAATAACAAATACCTGCGCTGGGCGCTCTATTTTATATTTACCTGCCTGGCCGGCGGCTTTGCCTGGCTAGCCCATGAATTGGCCGGCACAACCGGCATGCTGTTTTTTGCCCTGCTGGTTTTTTGTTTCCTATGGAGGCGGCACGCTGTTTGTTTTTGACTGGTATGCAGGAGCGACCCGCACCTTCCTTTCCATGTTGCGCTGGTCCATGGGGATATTCCTTTATGTCACCTTGCAGTTATCTTTCAACCTGGAAAGCGACATCAATGCCTGGAGAAGCACACGAGAAGTTGTTCCTTTTGGCGCATCCTTTTTCTATATCCTGAGCGTGCTTGAACTGATTGTGTATACACCGCTGACTTACTACCTGGAGAAAAAACATAACCTTGACCGGGTTCTGTCCAGAGGCGTGAACAAAATGCTTGATGAAGAAATTGCTAAAAGATCCTGATTTATTCAGGCAATAATATTTGGCGGTATCTGTTTTAAAATTGTGGTGAAATAATCACGTCATACCTACCCTACTGGTAGCTGATGACTGGTGGCTTACAAAAAAAATAGCAGCATCCAATCGGCATCTCTTGAAAGAGAAATAAACACATGAATCGCAACATCATAAACCCCTGGTCATGGCAGGAAGCACTCGGCTTTGTTCACGGGAACAAAGTAGATAATCCGGAATCAGTTTTTTTCCTGGCAGGACAAACCGCCAGTGATGAGAACGGTCATTGTTTATTTACTGGCGACATGGAAAAACAGATTGACCAGGTACTGGATAATATTGGTACTATCCTGGAACAGGGCGGTATGGATTTTTCCAATGTCATGCGCCTGAATATTTTTACTATCGACATGGATCTCATACTCAAAGCCCATGACCACATGGTCAGCAGCCTCAAGCAGCGGGGTTGCCAGCACACGGGCTGCCTTCTGGGCGTCACCGCCCTGGCCTCTCCGGGCGCGCTTGTCGAAATGGAAGTAACTGCTGCCAGGTAAGCCAATAGACAGGGCCACAGCACTCGGTGCGCCCCATCAACAATAGTAGTTTTATGCCATATTCCGTTTTTTATTGTTACCTGAGCGCAAGGGTGCTGGTCTCAATCGCCAGCTCCATGCTTACCGTTGCCATTGGCTGGCACCTGTATTTGTACAGTAACAATCCCTTTGACCTGGCCCTGGTCGGCCTGATGCAAATTATCCCCATGTTGCTGCTATTTATAGTTACCGGTTGGGTGGTGGATCATTTCCCGCGCAAGCTGATCCTGGTGGTATGCAGTTTTCTTGAAGCCTTTATCTACATCGGTCTTGTCTACAGCATGAACGCGGGCGAGCTCAACAAAGTCATGATATTTTCACTGTTGTTTTTGCATGGCACCGTGCGGGCTTTTTACGCTCCCGCTTCATCGGCGATTTTGCCGAACATTGTCAGTGCCGACTTTTTATCCCGCGCCATCGCCATCACCAGTTCCACCTGGACCACCGCACAAACCCTTGGCCCGCTCGGTGCCGGGTTTCTGCTGGCCTGGCTGGATTACCAGACCTACTGGGTCCTGACCGGCTTTTCAGTCACAGGAGCCTGTTTATTTCTGTTGCTGCCAACCTTGAAAGTGACCAAACCGACCGGCAGGGGATTACGGCAATTGCTTGGTGGTATCCGCTACGTGTTCAGGGACCCGATTTTATTACCCAGTATCAGCCTGGATATGGTGATCGTGCTGTGCGGCAGTGTCATGGCATTGTTACCAGTGTTTGCCATTGATGTATTACACGTTGATGAGAAAACCCTGGGGCTGATGCGCGCCATGCCGGCACTGGGGGGCGTCATGATGGGTCTGTTGATTGCCAAGATGCCGCCGTTGCGGCACTCGGGGAAATTGTTATTTATTGCGCTGGGTATATTCGCTGCATCTATTTTGATATTTGCCATGTCCAGCATCCTCTGGCTTAGCCTGGCAGCACTCTGGGTCTATGGCGCTTCGGACATGGTCAGTGTCAATATTCGTTCCACCTTGATTCAACTGGCCACACCGGATGAATTGCGCGGCAGGGTTAACGCGGTCAACATGCTCTTCATTGGAGTCTCCAATGAAATGGGCGACTTCAGGGCTGGCTCTGTTGCCGCTCTGCTTGGTCCGGTGCTGACCGTTATAACCGGCGCCGGTATGGCCTTCGCCGTGGCCATGGGCGGTTACAAATTATTTCCCACCTTGCGCAAACTGGACAGATTGACTGATGCCGAGATTGATACATCCACGTGAGAAAATACTAGCTCATGAAGCATCTTGATATTACGGTCACAGGACTTGTTCAGGGCGTCTGGTTTCGTGCCTCAACAAAAGAACAGGCAGAGCTGATCGGTATTACCGGTTTTGTCAGGAATCAGGCAGACGGTAGTGTCTATCTTGAAGCGGAAGGCAGTGAAGAGGGTTTGGAAGTTTTAGTGAAGTGGTTAAGACAAGGACCATCAGCTGCACGGGTGGATAACCTGGAAATTAAAGAAAGCGAATTACAGAACTTCCCTGATTTTGAAATAAGCATTTAGAGAATTAAATGGCTCCGACATGTCGGCAAACGCCCTGCGGGCTTTTATGCCCTTTAGGGTAATGCCGACCTACATTCCTTGTATCTTGTACCTTGCTCCTTGTACCTTGCTCCTTGCTCCTTGTACCTCGCCACTCGCCACTCGCCACTTCAGTACGTGGAGACCTCTCCCAGGTACCAATCAACACAAGGATCTCTTTGCAGCACCCTGAATTTGCGTATCATGTAATTAAGTTGGGGAGTGCCAGATAGCAGGTTTGAAAAGGCTGCATTGGGAAACTTCATTAGCCGGGTATCTGAACTGGCTTTTACTGTACCTGAAACCACATCCGAAAAAGGTTTGAGTCCGAGCTCATCACCGATGGCCAATTCTTCATCACCCAGAGTTGCCGATCCTTCATAGAACAGGTACCAGGATGTGTCATCTATTTCCAATGCTTGCCCGGCGTCTATCCTGACATCCTCGGCTATGCCTGAAACTTTTTCCAGCACAGTAGAGATGAGTTCATTAAACTGGGGAAGCTTCTTCAATACCGTGCGCATTTCCCACCGACTAAGCAGCCTGTCTCGATACCCCTCCTTGACCACAAATTCATTGAAATCCTCTTCCGGCAAAACCATCACAGTCACCGGTGAAGCTGCCACGACACTGGCATTGCGTTTTAGTGTTCCAGTCACAATAGCCATTTCACCAATAATTTCGCCTGCCTGCAGGCTGGCAATAGTCTGGAAGTCTTCGCCATCATAGACCACCACATCACAATAGCCGGTGAGTATCAGATAAACATAACCGCGCGACTTTTCTTCCTGCACCATGATTACATCGCCCCGGTTATACCGACGCATTTCTTCATGGGCCAGGATGGTGCGCGCCCAGCGATCTGAAAAAGGTTCGCCCAGGTAGTTGGACATGTATTGATTCATCAGTGAGGTGTAAATGCTTTTATCGCCGTCTTCAACAATATAGCGCTTCCCGGAACTGGCCAGGGAAAAGGTCGTGGTGAATTGATGGGCCAGATGTTCTACGTGAACAAAAACCACACGGTCAGAATCTGAAGTCAGGGCATCAGCAGGATTGCCATGGATAGCACCCGCCCCTCCATCTGCAACCAGAAGGTCAAAACGTTCAGTATAAATTTCGCAAAGGTTTTCATAGGTATCCGGACTGGCAACACCCACTTTAGTCATTTCCTTGATGGCACTCATACCGGTGTTGTCACCAATAATACAGATACGCCGCTCCCCTTCCTTGTTTGGCACTGTGAATGTACCGCCAATAGTGGGGATGCTGTGAACTGTAATGTGAGGTTTGATATCCATGCCAAAATATTTAAGCGATTCACCTGGCACGACCTCGACCAATTCAAAATATTCCCTGATCACATCCTGTTTCCAGTTCAGATGGCAGCTCAGTTTTTCTATGGCCATCTCATAAATTTCCCTGGTGGTGATGACCTCCACTTTATGCGGCATCAGTATCAACGGAAACATTGCGCAATGGTCATCATGCAAATGCGTCAGAAACACAGAGGAAACAGAATTTTTTGAAATGCCCCTGGCAAACAAATGTTTGTCCATGTAAGGAATTGAATCGATCAGCATATAGGTGCCGTTGTAACAAAGCGCCAGCCCTGTACACGGTTCGTTTGCGGTAAAACCTGAAGCACTGCCGAGAATTTCCAGGCCTAATTTGACCAGGTCCCTGGGAATATAATCCATTTGCATCTGGTAAGGCGGAAAGATGCTGCCTTCATCATTCAGGTCAACAGTCACTGCCTGATCATTAACATGAACAATATAGTGATCGTAGCCCTCATGGCTGATGGTGTACGAATCGACCTCAGCCTTGTCATCAACAAAGGGAATCACATTAAAAAACTTTCTACCACCCGGATCTGATTATTCTCATCCTTTAAGGCCAGATATCTGGATGCATTCAGCCATTCTCTTTTCAGGAAGCCGGAGGTTCCCCAACCATCGAGCTCTGCTTCAGTAGGCCCGAGAAGCGTCAGCCTGAGCAAGCGGAAAATTCGGCTGATATCATCGGATCTGCCAACAAGATTCAAAAGCCTGCCTTCAGCCAGACCATTGCTCATAAAAAGAAAGAAATATAAGGGAAACTCGACATTGTTTAGCAGAGAACCATCTTTCTCTTTAATGTCGGTAAGCACCAGGGTATTGAACGAAGGGATATCGTTTAAGAGCAGTCCCTTTAATACTTCAGGAGGCTGACCAAACAGCACAGTCTCATTGTCAAATTGAATGAGACGACTGCCATCTGCAGGTTTGGAGACTTTTATTGATGCCATGAAATGTACCGACTTTCCTGATTATTGTTTTTGGCTATATTCCCTTAACCCTCGGGCAGAAAGTGTTAACCAGCGCACTGCCCGCTTGCATGAGGCAGTATATAAGGGATTGATATCAAAATGCCACAACCCTTATATTTAGAGGGCTGTAGAGCATATTGAAGTTGGCGGCACGAAAATACAGGAGTTTTTCCTGTAGTAACCGGAGATGTGATACAGCCCAAATATTTTATGAATTATCAGAGTAGATAAATGCAAGAAACCGCTTTCAGGAGTTAGAGAGCGGTTTTAGTATGAAAAATCTGCCAGGGTTTTTATAACCCGGCTAAAGATAATGAGTTGCCGGAATTCAACTTGAGGTGAGCAAATATTTTACGACCACCGTATGGAAGCGTGACAAGCTTTCCATTAGCACCAACAGCAGCAGGTAAAATTTTCTTTCTGACCGAGCCCCGCACATTACCGCCAATTACATGAATCTGTTTATTTGCTTCATCCAGCTCTATCACGATGTCGCAATGTGACCTGGCTCCCTGCCCCATATGTGCTCTGCGTTGTTCCAGGTTGAGGTACTCAGGACGAGAACCACGACACAACATATCCCCAGGCTGAATGTTAGCTTCACCCACATCGTAAGCGATGAAGGCAGCTTCTGGCTCCAGACCATCCCGCGCCCGAATAGCCTGATCAATATAGGTGTGGTGGGCAATGGCACGCTGGAACTGTTCAGGTTTACCAAGCCCACCTTCACACATAACCCAGGATATAAAGGCAGCTGACCAGAAGTCTCGCCAGCGGGCAGTTATCCCTAATTCCTGCCAACGCTGGTTTTGCTTGTTTACAATCCAGCTACTATCAGGCGCCGCAGCCCAGTAACCGGCAACATCATCGGCCAGGCGACTTGCTTCTGCCTCACTCATCCAGTCACCGCGCCAAAAACGCGGGCGAAGTCCATTATTTCTTTCCAGCTCTTCCTGGCTGGTCATATTGATGACACTGGCACCAAACCATTGCCATTCCTGCAAAGAGATATCGATAATGCGTTGTCGTACTTCTTCTACAGGATACTGTCGGCAACTACGATCCCGAATCTGCATTTCACCAGGGATGCCAATGACGCGTTCGGAGGGAGGGGAAACATCAAGTACATCTCTGGGCAGGCGTTCTTTGTAGGTTACCGTATCCTCTACCGCACCGACTTGGGCAGACACCCAACAGGGAAATAACAGCAAAGTGATCAGAGTTACTTTTTTGAAACTTTCAGGCTTCATGAGTTTCCTTTTCATTAACAGAATCAGGGATATCAGATCTTTCTTCTATACATGTACGTATATATCTATATGAACCTATTTATAGCTTATAGCCATGTTTTTCAGCTTTCTACCATGATCAGGTATTACAGCTTACTATTTTGAAACTATTGTGAATATTTGTGCATTTTACCAGGCTTCATGAATGGAGAGCCCTGTTCCCAACACAGTAATTTCGTGGCTGGCAGGGATTGTAACCGAAAAACAGGAGGATTCATGATGCCCGGCCAGATGGTCGATTTCCCTGAATCTCTACCCATTCTTCCTATATAATGCTCAATCCCATAAAGTGGCAAACCGGCTTTCGAGTCAGGAACTGAGCCAGGAACAAAGTGTGAAACAGAGCCAGAACAGGCTCAAGAAAAAATTAATAGTTAAATTAACGAGAAGTACATGATCATACGGCCCCTTTTAGCCAATATTTTTGCCAATATTCCACGGAAGTTAGCAGCAACAAACCTGCTATCAGTAATCCTGCTTTGTCACGCCCAAAGCGCCTTCACTCAGGAAAGCACCAGCGACCTGATAGAAAGCTATTGCGAGGGTTGCCATAACCTGGAAGATTTTTCCGGTGGCATCGCCTTCGACCTGATGGACCTGGAGCATATTACCCAGGATCAGGAAGTCTGGGAAAAAGCCATCGTCAAACTGCGCGGTCGCCTGATGCCGCCAACCGGTGCTGACCAGCCGACCCAGGACGAAGTGGATGCTCTGGTAAGCACGCTTGAAACAACCATAGATACCAGCATCGAAGAAACTCATATTGGCAATGTTCCCATACAACGCCTGAACCGTACCGAATTCGCCATTATTGTGGATGATCTCATCGGTGTGTATGTCGATCCGACCCAGATACTGCCCAGTGAAATCGAAGTGGAAGGCTTTGACAATATTGCCAATGCCCTGGGTTCATCGCCTTCTTTCCTTGAACAATATATTTCCGCAACGCGTCAGGTTGCCACTCAGGCAATAGGCCAGCCCGTACCAAAATTTGCCAACGTTTTTCATGAATTGCCCGACCGCAACATTGGTTTCGGTGGTGGTGCCAGCTTCTCCCGCAACCACATTGACGGTTTCCCCCTGGGAACTCGCGGCGGCATGAAATTTACCCATTTCTTTCCGGCTGATGGTGAGTACCGTTTCAGTATTCTGGATATTGATGCGGGTCTGTATCCGCGCGGGATGGAGACATCAGCCACCATGGTTATTCTTGTTGATGGTGTGGAAGTGAACCGCCTGGAAATAGGCGGACCAGAAGATCTGGCTATCGCTACCCGTGATGGCGTGGTGGGCGGCGATGTTATTCTGGCAAAAATTGCTGACATTCCAGCCAACGTCAAGGTGGGCACCCATGAGGTCATTGTTACCTTTATCGAACGCTCCTGGGGTGCCAGCAACAATGCGACCGGCAATGGCAGAGTATCAGGCATGCCAAGAATCGGCCTGGGCGTTGAAGTCGAAGGGCCATTTAATCCCAGTGGTTTATCTCTTAGCGAAAGCCGGGAAAAAATTCTGGTTTGCCAACCCTCAGAATTGTCTGATGAACGTCCCTGCGCTGAAAGCATTGCGCGCAACCTGGCCACCAAAGCGTTTCGCCGCCCTGTAACCGATGAAGACCTGGAATGGCTGATGCCCTTTTATGAAGTAGGTCGTGCTGAAGCAGGTGGTTTCGATTCCGGTGTCATTGAACTGGTCACAGCAATTCTTTCCAGCCCGGACTTTCTCTTCAGATCATTCAAGACAACAGATGAGCCTCGTGCACTGAACGACCTGGAACTGGCTTCGCGATTATCCTTTTTCCTGTGGAGCCAGGGCCCTGATGAAGAACTGATTGCCCTGGCAACTGAGGGAAAACTTTCTGATCCCGCCACCATGGCAGCGGAAGTTGAGCGCATGCTCGACGATCCGCGCGCCGAGTCACTGATTGAAAATTTTGCGCTTGCCTGGTTAAACCTGGATGAACTCGATGCCGTTCAACCCACCCAGGGTTTCAGCAATACCATGCGAACTAATTACGAAATAGAAATACGGCTATTCCTTGCCAGTGTCCTGCTGGAAGACAGAAGCGTTCATGAACTGCTGACAGCTGACTGGACTTACCTGAATGACCAACTGGCCAGTCAATATGACATTGATGGCGTGCTCGGACAGCAATTTCGCCGCGTAACCCTGGAAGACCAGAACCGCTGGGGTCTGCTGGGTAAGGGAGCCACCTTGCTGAGAACTTCGTATGGCGATCGTACCTCACCGGTTTTACGTGGTGCCTGGGTACTCGACCGGATTTTGGGCACACCACCGGCTCCACCGCCGCCAAACGTGGAAGTGGATCTGTCAGTTCGTGAAGGCGAGGTCCCAACAACGGTACGTGCCAGGCTGGAAGTACATAGAGAAAACCCGACTTGCCAGGCATGCCACGGCGCTATCGACCCACCCGGACTGGCCCTGGAAAATTTTGATCTGACAGGACGCTGGCGCGATGTCGACCAGCAGGCCAATGCAGTAATTGATCCGTCGACGGTATTGTCCAGCGGTGTAGAAATTAGCGGCCCGCTTGAGTTGCGCGAGCATTTGTTAAGCCGGGCAGACCAGCTTCCCTCTACTATTACCAAACGCCTGATGATGTATGCCTTGAATCGGGAAATAGAATATTTCGACATGCCGCAGGTACGTGAAATTGTTCGCGAAGCAGCCGAAGATGATTACACCTTTGCTGCAATCGTGACCGGAATTGTTAATAGCCCCGCTTTTCGCATGCAGGGTCCCGAAGAACACGACACCCAGTCCTCACAAGGACTGGCATCTAACGAAACAGGGAGATAAGCAATGGCTCATTTTATAACCAGGAAACATCTGTCACGACGTGCACTCTTGCGCAGTGGTGCTGTAGGTTTGGCACTGCCGTTTCTGGATGCCATGGTGCCTGCCAGTACAGCTCTGGCGCAGGTTGAAGCCATGCCGAAGAAGCGTGCGGGCTTTTTCTATTTACCCCATGGCACGATCATGAACAACACGCCGTTTGGCAAGGAAGTCGATGCCTGGACCAGCAGCGGCTCGGGCGACAGCTTCCAGCTCGGCAAAATTCTTGAGCCAATGGAACCACTCAAACGCTACCTCACTACCTTCGAGAATATAGAAAATACCGCCGCGGGTGGTTCAGTACATACATTAAACCCGGCTACCTGGTTATCGTGCGTACGCCCGGGCACAGGGTCAACGCCTGAACTTGCCACAACTCTGGACCAGATCATTGCCCAGCAACTGGGGCAGGAAACCGCCCTGCCTTCCATGGAACTGGCTACTGAAACCACGATTCAGGTTGCTGCAGGTAACGGGGGCTTTTATGCCGTCACCACATCATTTTCCGCGCCCAACAAACCCCTGCCGATGGAATTTAATCCGCGCAAGGTGTTTATCCAGCTCATGGGCCCCTATGACACCCAGGAAGAAAGACAATTAATCCTCAGTAAAAACAGGAGCATCCTCGACATGATTGCTGATCGCACCAGGGCCCTGCAAAATGATCTGGGTCCCGGCGACAGAGCCTTGTTATCGGATTACCTGGATACTGTTCGGGAAATTGAGCGCCGTGTGCAGTTGGCCAGCGAGCAGGACATGAGCGGAGTAGATGTCCCTGCTGCACCAGTGGGTGAATTCGAGGATTTCGACGAGCAGATTAAAATCATGTTTGACCTGATCGCCCTGGCATATCAGGCAGACCTGACCCGTGTCTCCACCCTGGTCATGGCGGCAGAAGGGACTGACCGTACTTACCCACAGGTCAATGTCTCAGGTGGCTTCCATCCGACCAGCCATCACACCAATAATCCTGAACGTATTGCAGACCTGACCCGAATTCAGCATTACCACATGGAACATTTTGCCCGCTTTGTCCAGAAACTTGCTGATACCCCCGATGGTGATGGCAGCATCCTTGACCATTCACTGTTCCTGTATGGATCCAACATGGGCAACAGTAACCAGCATGATAATTATCCACTGCCTGAAATTTTAGTCGGTGGTGCCAGCGGCGCCCATGTGGGTGGTAAAAACGTAATCCCTGCTGAGCGAACTCCACTGGCCAATATTCATATGACCATGCTGGACAAACTTGGCATCCCGCAGGAAAGCTTTGGCAACAGCACCGGCATCATCTCTGAAGTGTAATTTGAAGCGTTTTATAGGCAGTTTATGAAGAAGCAGGACCGTAGAACACTATTAAAAGCAGGCGTTGGCCTGGCCTCGGCCCCACTATTGGCCAGCCTGTCTGGTTGTTCGAGTGAAGAACAAACAATGGAAGAGCCACAGGTGGTCCAGCTACCACCTACTGTGCTACCAACCGAGGCACTCAACGACAGAGTCACTCTGATCAGTGGTGCCCCCGGCAATGTCCTGGCGCTGAGAACTGACGACGGCCTGGTGATGATCGACAGCGGTTCGGCAGCACTTGCACCTTCAGTTCAGCTCACTATTAGTGAACAGCTGAACGGCAGCCCCGTTATTGCTCTGATCAATACGCATTATCATGCTGACCAGTCAGGCGGCAATGCACTGTTTGGTGAAGCTGGTGCAGCGATTCACGCCCACGAAATTACCCGCCAGTGGCTCTCATCGGATTATTACATCCCGGCAGAAGATCGCTGGGTATCCGCTCTCCCTGACATTGGTCGCCCAACGCATACTTTCCGCGAGACGGACGAATTGAAAGTCGGATCAGATACCATCGACTTTGGCTACCTGCTGGAAGCGCATACACGAGGCGATGCTTATGTATTCCTGCGTGAGGCCAATATTCTTGCCGTTGGTGATGTCGCTTCTCCCTTGAAAGATCCTTCACTGGATTGGTATGCCGGCGGCTGGCTCGGCGGACGTGTCGACGCCATGGATGACCTGTTGGAAGTAGCCAATGCCGACACACTCATCGTTCCTTCGTACGGACCGGTGATGACCCTTGCCGATTACCAGGCAGAGCGCGACATGATGTGGCACTTATGGGAGCGTTGCTCAACGCTGGTGAATAGTGGTCGCAGTGCACAGGACATACTCGATGCCGGTGTAATGGATGAGATTGATCGCAAATTTGATGATCCCTACAAGTTTTTATACGACGCGGCAAAAGGCCTTTGGGCGCATTACACCAATTTCGGAGGCAATGTTGTTTAACGCTATGAAGAACTTTTTGAAGAAATTGTCTTTTTGTCCACAGGCATCGTTGGAGTCGCACCTGCGAACAAAAATCCTAATTTCCCGGGTAATTTAACAATGGAAAAACTTTCAAAAATAAATCTAATCAAAATCTTTGCGGTATTTTTGATTTCAACTTTACCTATTTTGGCTTCTGCTCAAGATTCGTTGCTTGATCTGATCAAGGACGGTCGCAGTGATGATGCGGTGGCTGCGATTTCTGCACCTGGTGTTGACGTCAATAGTGTAGAGCCTGATGGCTCCACTGCTATTCATTGGGCAGCTTACAATAACAATATTGAACTTGTCCGCGAATTACTTGCTGCCGGCGCCCATGCTGATGTCACCAATCGCTTTGGTTCTTCACCATTAACTGAAGCAGTGAAACTGGGCAATGTTGAACTTGTCAGAGCTCTGCTTGATGCCGGTGCCGACCCTGATTCACCCAACCAGGACAATCAGACCGCCTTGATGCTGGCCTCCAACATCGGTTCTCTGGAGATAGCCGAAATGTTGATCGACAAGGGTGCCGATGTGAACGCCATGGAAAACTTCCGCGGTCAGACTGCTCTTATGTGGGCTGCAGCCGAGAATCATCCTGACGTTGCAGAACTCCTGCTTGCCCATGGTGCAGATGTAACAGTAAAGGCAGTACATGATGACTGGCCACGCCAGATGACATCAGAGCCGCGCGCGCAGTTTCGTCCCACTGGTGGTCTCACTGCCCTGCTTTATGCCACTCGCTCCGGTTGCTATCGCTGCGCCGTAGGGATCGTTGAAGCCGGCGCCAATGTTGATCAACCCAATCCAGATGGTGTCACCCCATTGATCAATGCCCTCGATAATCAGAATTTTGACATTGCCATGTACCTGATCGATCAGGGTGCCAGGGTGGATGTGTGGGATATGACAGGCCGCACACCCCTTTATCTCGCCATTGATATGAACTCCTTCACTCCGAGAGGCTTCGGCGGTTTCGGGGACTCATTTAACCCACTGGCTAACACCGAAAAAAAATATACCGCTATGGATGTGGCCAGACGGCTGCTGGATATGGGAGTTGATCCCAATCACCAGTTGACCCGCATGCGTCCCAACGGCCCCGGCCGCGGCCGCTTTGCTGACTACGACATGCGCGGAGGCGCCAGCGCCTTGATGATTGCCACTATTGCCCATGATCATGAGGCTATTGAAACCTTGCTTGCCTATGGTGCCGAAGTGGACCTGCGTAATGTCTTCAGGCTCACACCGCTAATGTATGCAGCAGGCATGAGTGGAAATGGCCGCGGACCTGGCGGTCGTGAATCGGACGACATTCAACAACAAACGATCGAAACCATAGACCTGCTATTGGATGCCGGCGCTGACATTAATGCCCGCGTAAATGATAGCCATACCTTTACTGCCAAGCTCGATACCTATATCCAGGGCAAGGACAACGAAGGTCGCACTGCCCTGTTTGGTGCCGCCGAGATAGGCTGGGATAAAGTCGTTGCACATCTGATCGAGCGCGGAGCTGATCCGCACATTCTTGATGCTACCGGCATGAGTGCTCTTGACGCTGCTATGGCGCCACCACGCACCGGGCCGGGCGCAAGAAGAGAAGATGTAACTGACCGTCAAGCCACAGCCGCAATACTTAATGCAGCCATGCTTGAGTCTGAATAGTTTTATAAATTTTATAGAAAAGCAGGATTATTCAGCAGGAAGTTCCCCAGGTTGATTCAGGAGCAATTTATTCCAGATAAGGAATCAGGCGCCCTAGCAAAATCACTGCAATCCACAGCAACAGGGAGAGCAAGGCAATCAGTTTTGCCGAAAATTCTGCCTGTTCTCCGTCTGCCAGCTGGACCAGTTTGGCGTGTTCACCAAACCAGAACCATAAGGCATTAATGCCGGCAATTGCGATCAGGCCCATCTTCCATTGAAAAGCCAGGTTGAAGAGATAATTGTAGGGGCTGGCCGCTACAAAGGCGAAGCCGGTAAGCAGGTTCACAGCGAAGGCTATGAATACCAGCGGAATAAGTTTCATGGCACCACTCATGGGAATATTCGGCGCAATGCCAAGTACACGCAGGTCAATCGCCAACAAGGCACCAAACATAACGGAGAGACCAAGAAAATGGAGGTTTTCCATGAAGGGCCACAGCCAGAATACGTTTTGCATAAGCTGAGCAATGAAAGTGTTGCCTAACCAGTCCAGGATTGCGTTCATAGTTTACTCCGACTTACGCGTAAGCCATCAGGCGGCCAGTGATTACTGCACCAACCCAGCTGGCAAGACAAATAGCAGACATGATCTTGACTTTGCCTTCATCTGCATTGGCTCTTATTTGGTTCATCATCACTTTCATCAGGACACCGCCCAGTAATAACAAGCCCATCTTTAACATGAAAACTACCTGGAAGGTATATTCAGTGGCATTGGATGTGTACAACATCAGGCCGGAGATCAGGTTGATGATGAAACCGAACCAGGCAGCAGCAAATAAACCACTGTAACTCAACACGGGGATTTCGCGGACATAGCCCAGAACCCGTAGATTGGTAACCACAACCACGCCCAGGACCATGGCCATACCCACGGCGTGCATGCAAAGAGCTATAGCAAAACCCCAGAGATCTTCACGTACATAGATCCCAAGGGCACTTTCTTCAATCCAGATCAGGAAGCCCATTATTCAATTCATCCGGTAGTTATAGGAGCGGCTTGTAGCCACAAGGACAAGGTATCAAGTTTAGCAGGAGCCAGACATTCTGTGTCAAAATATTTATCGTACCAGACACAATTCTCATTTATTTCACCATTTCAAAAAGCTACAAATGTGAGCCAGAAAATTTAATCAGCAACTTCTTATCATTGATTCCAAACACTATGATTCCAGCTATACTGAGCCAGACTTCTATTACCAACGCTTTTTTTATGCAGACACAAGACTCTTTTCTCGACTTGCTTAAATCTCTTATCCGGCAACCCAGTGTAACGGGTGCAGAACATTCATTTTTCAGAGTATTACAAAGGGAGCTGGAAGAACGAGGTGCCACCGTTCACTGGTATCACGGGCTCCTGGTTGCACAGGGTAACAATCCGGAAAGCGCCTATTTTTCCGCTCATATTGATCGCCACGGTTTGATTTGCACAGGCCCGAATGAATTTCAGTATGCTGCGTTTGTCACTGGCAACCGTTCAGACCTACTGGGTAATTCAGTTTCAGAAAAGCTGATGAAAAAGGTCACTGACCGCTTCCAGTCAGTGCCGGTCATGGCTTATGAACCCTGGTCCGGGGCTTATCGGGGTAAAGGCATTATAGACAATGCCTATATCTGTGAATATCGTAACAATCTGATTTTCAACGTCAGGGGCCTGGAACATGTGGTAGCTGGCACGCCGATAGCATTTATTGATTCTCTCACCATGCAGGATGGCTTGATCAGCGGACAACTTGATAATGTCCTGGGAGCTGCCCATCTGGTGCATTTATTCAGCCTTGGCTTCCAGGGCACGGCCTTTTTCACGGCCCAGGAAGAAGCTGGTAGCAGCTGGCGCTTCCTGCTGGAGTGGTTTCGCCGCTTCGACGGGAAAACCAATGATCTGATCGTGGTAGACACCAGTCCTTTCCCTGATCGCAACAGCGCCGACAACCAGCAACTGGTATTGAGAAATAAGGATGCCAATGCTGAATTTGATCCTGCCACTACTGACCGGATTGAATCCCTGTGTCAGGAGCTGGGTGTAAGTTATCTGTTCAAGGATGAATATATTGATGCACTCAACACTTCTGCCCAGGCAACAGGTGGCGATATTCAGTCTCTCGGCAGTACTGAATTGGGTCGCATCGTTGCCGCCTCTGGCGGCTTTGTTCAGGGCACTACGCTGCAGATTCCAACAACTGGTTATCACACCATGCAGGAATCCTGCTCGCTTTCCTCGAATTCTGCCTTTAACCAGATTTGCATGGCATTTTCAAAATTGAATTGACCATTAGTGAAAGGTAACGAGTCAGTGTATCCTCACCATTACCATATGACCCTTACGACTTTCAGCCACGTGAGCATACGACCATGAATTGCCCAAAGTGCGACGCCATTCTTGAAGTAATTTCCTTCCGCGGCATTGAGTTCGAGCGATGCACTAATTGCAAAGGCTTGTGGTTCGATATGCTTGAGAAAGAAGACCTGATCAAAATGAAAGGGTCAGAAGCTATTGATATTGGTGACGAACAAGTTGGTAAAGAATATCGGGACATGCAAAAAATCAATTGCCCGAAATGCAACTCTGCCATGGTGCCCATGGTTGATAAGGACCAGTTTCATATCAAATACGAATCATGCGCGGATTGTTTTGGCTCTTTTTTTGATGCCGGCGAGTTTCGCGACCTGAAAGAGCACACTGTGCTGGAAAGGTTTTTCCAGATGATCGAGACTTTACGAAGTAATATTTGAGCACCTGGAATAGGGGACAGTGACTTTAATTAGTTTGAAAAGTACTTTTCAAACTAATTAAAGTCACTGTCCCCCGAATTACGACAATATTATTGCCACGTCTTTCAGTTTCAGGCCCTGGATATCTTTTAGTAAAACAATATCCCTGTTCAAGGGGTTAAGCTTTTCCAGAGCACTATATAACAGTGATACGGACTGTCCCTGGTGAAGCTGGTTCTCAGGGTTGGAAGCGACATCTTCTTTTGGTGCGCTATGTTCAAATTCTTCCTCATAGCGGCTCCGGGTATTGGTTTTGCGAATTCTGTCGATAGCGCAATTTCGAGTGATGGCAAGCAGCCAGGGTAAAAAGAGTCACCGTCCCCGTCGAATGAATCCAGCTGGCCATAGACTTTGATAAAACTGTCCTGGGCAACATCCACCGCGTCCTCACGGTTCTTCAGGTAATAATATGACACAGCAAAAACACGCCCCTGGTAGAACCTGACCAGGGCTTCCCAGGCCTGGGCATTGCCTTCACGGCAATCTTCTAGTGTGGTCTCAAAATTATGCACGGCTTACCTGAGCTCATTCAGTCACTGTATTCTAAACGGCTGCAAGCGAAAAAGGGTCCGTGAAAGCCACCCCTGGCTAGAAAATCATTCATAAGCCATTGAAAATAATATATAAATAAATGGAAGCGTCGGACAAGAATACAGTGAATATAGAGTCGGAATTCCGGAATATGAAAAATCGAAGAACTTTTCGAATCTTCTCTGGAAACTTCCCCCATACCATTTATACTTCCTGCCTCAATGACATCTCAGGGCTTTTACTATGCATATAACAAATACAGTGCTGCGTTCAATTGTAGCCACAGCAGCAATTGTCTGCCTTGCCATACCGGCACAGGCCCACCACGGTTTTGGTCTGTTCCAGCTTGAAATCAAACGGGAATGGGAAGGCACACTCACCAAAATGAATCTGGTCAATCCACACTCCTATATGGAACTTGATGTGGTTGGTGAAGACGGCGAGATCATGCACATGCGCTGTGAAATGCGCGCCGCCACGCTGATCAGACGTGCCGGCTGGTCTACTGACATGTTTACAGTGGGCTCTCATATAAAAATCGAAGGCAATCCGCATCGCGATGATCCCGAGGCCTGCTATATCGAAACCTTCACCATTGATGATGAAATCACCATGAACCGCAACGACCAGTTGTTTTCAGGTGAACCGGTGGATATATCCGATCGCCCCGTGCGTCTGGCGGATGGACAAATTAATCTCAACGGCGACTGGGCCGTGGAACAGCTGGTGCTGACCGTACCGCCAAGCGGTGGCAGGGGCTCCATGATTCCAAAAAGCCTGTCCCCTGATTTTGCTGCTGGCAGGATTACCCAGGAAGATGTCCGGGCTACCCAACCACCCAGACCCCAGATTGTTTATACAGAACGTGGGCAGGCTGCCGCTGATGCGTTTGACAGACGCTCACCCCAGGATAACCCCTGGTTTGACTGTAAACCCACCAGTTTCATCCGCGACTGGACAGCCGACTGGCCAATCAACCGGTTTGAACAGAAAACCCTGGCAAATGGCGAAAAGGTTATCGATATTATTTACGGCCTCTACAATTTTGACCGCC